>CETH01025526.1_pt1 | contig 47735 bp, 45 predicted proteins | sample 361461 | NCBI WGS metagenome assembly CETH01 (sample SAMEA2622695, study PRJEB7988) | marine metagenome | isolation source: saline water (ENVO:00002010), including | reverse complement strand
GCACGATCTACTGAAAAAGTCTCATTATCATAATTAAAAATACTATAGCCAGAAAATTCTCCAGCTGTCATTATTGATAACGATATTATCACAATTATAATCATCATTTTATTTTTCATATTGCATGTCCTTTTTTTTTATTAAAGTTTAGTAATCAATATTTAAGGAATTATTAATAAATCATTTATTTTATATTAAATTGAAAAGCATTTATTAAAGATTTCTATATGTAAATTTCTTTTTAAAATTCTTTGATTTTTTATCATTGATTTCAAGCAATGGATATATAAATAAATTAGTAGGATTTTGTTCATATCCATCAAGACTAAAATCACGACCAACCATCATTTCAACCCTACTACTACCTACTGTACCAAAATAATAATCAATTGTATTTGGATCTTTATCAGCCTCAGATATATCAACAGGATACCACCCTTGACCATCAACATAATAATCTGCCCAACAATGATAGCCCTTCACAATACCTTTATCTCCATCAGGAATAGGAAATCCCATATGAAATCTTGCAGGTACATCCATAGTTCTGCTAAGTGATATAAAATAAGAATGATAATCAGTACAATTACCCACACCTATATCACATGCATACATAGAATTTCCATTTCCATATGCATATACACCTTTCTGAGATTTAACTAATTCATCCCTTGTTTTCTTTTTAAGACCATAAGTTATATCATTAGATAACCATTCTTTACCAGTTTTGGGATTTTTACCACCATAAACATATTTATAATTTCCAGAATTTTTATCATCTGTTGGTTTTCCATAATGCATACCATTTAAAACAAAATCATATAATTCTCTCATATTATTAGATTTTAAATTATTATTATCAATAATTTCTTTAAATACATTACCAACAGGTACCATTCTTGAAGCTTCTAAATATTTATCATTAGAAACATTAGCATAATTAACATTTTGATGTTCTTCTCTTGTAACATGAAATGTCATTGTAACCGTCTTAGCACTATTTATACCATTATCTGAATATATATATAAATATTTATTACCATGATCATTTTCATCTTTAATTTCATAATTCATACCTTGTGCATCAACTTCCAAATTAGATATGGATTGAACTTCATTACTTTGGGGAACAGGTATCCATAATTCCATTTTCTTATTGGGAGAGGCATCTAGCTCAACACTATAAACAAACTCGAAGGATCTATAGTCTCCAGTGCCTACCTGCTGTTTCCCACAACCTACCATAAATACTAATAATACAAAACTCACTATAAAATTTTTCATTTTAAATACTTTTTTTTATATTTGAATAAATCTTATTGGATAATAAGAAAGTGTATCTTTCCCAACTGGAAGATTAAGTACTAATGTCATGTATAAAATACATACTGCATATATAGTAAATTAAAAATAAACTTGATTATCAGTCAACTCAATTTAATATAATAAAAATAATTTCTATAATATCAAGAATATTAATTTCCCCATCATTATTTAAATCTGCTATATTCAAAGGTTCTTCTATACCTAAAACTATGTTAACAACAAAAATGATATCAATAACATTAATAATACCATCATTATTTACATCTCCATCTAATAAGTATATAAAATTATCATACAAGGCTCCCCATAGCTCATCATTCCCATCATCATAGCCTAAAGCCCAAATACCAACACCTGCAATATCATTATCAATAGCAAATTGATATTTATGAGCTAAACTTAAACTATCATCATACCAGCATTGTTTCCACTGCAAACCTTCCTGATATGAGAACCATGCTGAATTAGATTCATCATTCCACATATAGCCATAATTTTGAGCCATAGATTCTGCGACAGAATATGTTCTGGCTGTACCTAGATTAACAGTAGATGAGTTAACTTCATCATCTATAACTGGCCAATCATATCCATAATAAGGTAAACCTAAAATAATTTTATCTAACTGATTTTCTGTTTTTTGCAAATAATCATTAAGAGTATATTCTAAATCATAGTAATACCCTCCTAGAGGACTGATAGGACCTGCAGTACTGCTTCCACTATAAAAATAATTATATCCCATTATAAACAGTCCATCTGTTATTTGAGCTAAACTATTATAATCCCAAGCATTATTCCAATCAACGGCAGGAGTAGCCATTGTTATTATAGGATCATTAATCTCCTCATGAAATGCAATAGATAATTCTTGCATAAACAATACTAAATTATCTCGTTGACTTGCAGGTAATAATTCAAAATCTATATCTATACCATCAGCATTCTTATTCATCACAAGCTCCAATAAATTATTAATAGCATTTTGTCTATTAAGCGAATCACTTAAAAGCGTTGCAAGTTCATTTTGCCCAAATAATGTAGCACATAATTTAACTTTCACATCTCTCTCTTGAGCATAAGTAATAAAATACAGATCATTCCAATTATGATCGTTCACTATATTACCATAAGGATCTAACTCAACAGAAAAAAAATTAATCTGCGTTAATAAATTATAATCTAATAAAGGGTAACTATCATATTCCCAATAAGGCAAATAACCAACTACTTCATGAGTAAGAATATCTCTATTTATTAATTCTAAAGTCTGTAATTGGGCTAACCTATCTATAGATTCAAAATCAATAACAGTATCATAATGCTTGCTATTATCTTGATTGTGGTAAGGCCTCCACTCCTGAGAGAACACTAAACCGATAGCTAAAATAGAATATAGAATATTATTAATCATAATTATTTAATCTGATAAATATTTATATTATAATATAATTATTTTATTTTATTATTAGAACTAACTAAACGGAGATTGTATTTTGCGAATTTTATTTTTATTATTTCCATTCTTTCTATATGCTCAAAATGAAGTGTGTTTTGATATTGAACCAAATCCATACCCAAACAGTTCATCATTAAGCTGTTTTAGTAAATATGTTCGAGTATTAGATTGCTTTGATGTATATGCAGAATCAACTGTAACAGATGAAAAAGTACTGCATGTTGCTGCAGTTATAGCAGAATTATTAGATAACAATGAAGATGGCATCGTTGATGATTTATTACTAAAGAATAAGATCAACCAAGAGAATGCACTAATGCCAATTTTTACATATGATGGTAGCCCTTGTATGGACCAATTTATGGATAATTATAATGGAGATGGTGTATCTGCGGCACTATGGAAAAATGAAATAGATCCATCTCAACCAGGTCATTGGGGCGATGATGCTACTGTAGAGGAGGTTCTACATACGATAAATCATGTAGGACATGTCTCAATATATTCTGATGACTTTAATATACTTCCAAATTCATCAACAATGTCAGATGCAATGGATATTGCTAGAGGTGGACAGTTCCTAACAGTACCTAATAACTACCCTGAAGAAGCTTGGTATCATTATGATGATTGGACATGTGACTATGAGTGTATGGCCATAGAATATTTATATTGGTGCATTGTATCTCATATGGGAATCTTGGATGATATACAAACATGCAATGGAATTGCAAATGAATGGGAACCCTGTACTCCTGAATTATTTGAATCTACCGATGTTATTATGCATGGATTAATTACAAACCCATTATTTAAAATACCACAATTAGCACCGGATGGAAATTATTGCCCAAATGCCTATATATCTGGAGATATTAATGATGATGGAATTATTAATATTCTAGATGTTATTCTAACCATAAATATTATTTTAGGTATTGATTTATATAATGAACTTGCGGATATAAATGGAGATAGTATCATTAATGTATTAGATATTGTACAAATTGTTAATATTATTTTAGGATAAGGCCTTTGATTTATTTATTATTATTATTATCCCAATTATTTTGTAATACATTTTATATACCCAATGATTACAATAGTATCCAATCAGGTATTAATAATGCTTCTAGTGGTGATACAATTATTGTTAATCCTGGCATATATTTTGAAAACATAACCATCGATAATAAAGTATTATTCATAATGTCAGCTAATGGACCGGATTCAACAATTATAGATGGGTCTCCCAATTATAGCCCTGTTATATCATTTAATAATATAATGGACTCTCCAATTGAAATATCTGGTTTTACTATTCAAAATGGAACAGGTGAATTTATTGAGAATAGCTCTTTTGGAGGTGGAATTTTATCTAAAAACTCAGTATCAAGACTTACAGAGCTTATTATAAAAAATAATAATGCATTTGCAGGTGGAGGGATATGTTATTATTCGCAAAATTTAATAAATGATATTTCTTTTATATCAAACTCTATTATTAATAATAATTTAGCTTCTGAAGGTGGTGGTATTTTTGCAGTTAACCATAATATTAACATTAACGCTACTAATATAGAAAATAATGGAATGGATTTATTTGGAAGCGGTGGTGGAATTCAAATATTACTGAGTAATTTTTCTATCAATCATACAACTATATCTAATAATGAAACACGCTTTGGCGGCGGTATATATATAAGTAATAGTAATGGAGTTTTGTATAATACTACGATTTCTAATAACTACTCTGATTCTAAAGGCGGAGGCTTATGGATTGGAGGGGATTCAACCATAGATTTAAATAAATTGCTTATATCAAATAATCAATCTATTGGATTTGGTGGAGGAGCATTTATATCAAATTCAAACTTAAATATTATAAATTCTACTATTGTAGAAAATATTATAAGTCAAAATGTTTTAGGTGCGGGATTATATATGGATGGAGGCAATGCTGAAATAATTAATTCTATAATATACTATAATAGACAAGAAAACTCAGAAGATACCATGTATAATTTAGGAGGATATTCTGCTGATAATTTTATTGAATACAATATTACATATAGCAATATTGAAGGAGAGAATAATTGGATACCTAATGGAGTTGGAAATCTATCTACATCACCTTTATTTGTTGATTTAACAAATGATGATTATCATCTATTATATAACTCACCCTGTATCGATGCAGGATCCCCCGATTATATAGATCCAGATACTACGGTTAGTGATATGGGAGCTTTCTATTATAATCAAAATATTTCAGGTGATTTAAATGATGATAATGAAATTAATATATTAGATATTATTATAATAATTAACTTGATATTAAATAATACATACAATTCTTTAGCTGATATGAATTTTGATAGTATTATAAATGTTCAAGATGCAATCATTTTAATCAATATAATATTATCAATCTAAAATACTGCTCCATCATCTACAATTTTCCATAAATAAATAGATACAATACTTTGGTAAGGCGTCCATTTTTCAGCTTTTTTAAGCATGAATTCATCTGTAGGCAATTCCTTTAAATTGTATAATTTTTTAAATCCTTTTTTTATACCTAAATCACCTATTGGCATAACATCTGTTCTATGCAAGGTAAATATTAAGAACATATCAATTGTCCAAGGCCCTATACCTTTGATTTTAATAAGTTCATTGTAAACCTCTTTATTACTTAATTCAAAAAAATTAATTTCATTATCTAAAAAATAAATTACAATTTCATTGATGTATTTGATTTTTTGTTTTGATAAACCTATACTTTTTAAAATATTAACATCCACATCTTTAGCAGTTATAGGTTCAGGGTTATTATTAAAAATAGATAAAAATCGAGTATAAATCGCCTTTGCAGATTGTAAGCTTAATTGTTGATATATAATATACTTTATTAAAGATTTGAATGGATAATCAGGATTACCAAAATCTGGCCTATCATATTTATTAATTAAAGACTTAATTTTTAAATCATTACTTAAATATGATATAGCACAATCAATTTTTTCTTTATTCATGCTTTTTTAATAAATATTTACCAGCTCCAACAGAATATATATAAACAGCAAAAAGTATCCAAAATGCTACCATTTTTTGAGCTACAACATGTTTTACAAGCACATTTGGATTTAATCTGGGATCATCTAAAAAAACTTCTGAATATAAAACATAAAAAAGCACCATAAAGCCAAATACAATAAAAGCATATGCATATTTATTTTTAAAACCATCTGTTTTAAAAATTAATATAGAATAAAGTATGGATGCTGCAAATAGAGATCTAAAAGCCCAATGAGCAAAAAATATATGTGCCTCTAAATATAAGTCAGCAGGTGTTAAAGCCACTCCTATATAAGAAACACCTGAATAAACACCAAAAAATGTAGCAAGAAAAATTAAAAGTTTATATTCTAAAAAAATTGATTTAGCTTTATAGAATAATGTTATAAAAGTCAGCCCTACAATAGATAAACTTAAATTAAATAGAATACATGAAATCAAATTAGATTCTCCTGCAAGGCTATACCTTCGTCCCAAATCACTAAAAAAATTTTTAACAAATGAGTATCCATCTTGATTATAATCATTCATATTGCCTCCTGCATACATAAACATTGCAATAATATTTAATACAATAAATATGATCATTGAATAACGTGGAAGCTTAATTATATAAAAGATATCATTCATAATAATACTATTAAACTAAATTATCGATAACACTTGGATCAGCAAGAGTAGAGATATCACCAAGATTATCAGTATCGCCTTCTGCAATTTTTCTTAAAATACGTCTCATAATTTTACCAGATCTAGTTTTTGGTAATGAAGATGTAAATTTAATTTTCTCAGGCTTAGCATGAGGTCCAATAATTTTTGTTACTGTCTGTTTAATACCTACCTCAATATCAGAATTTTCAACAACACCCGTCATCAATGTAACATATGCATATATAGCCTGCCCCTTAATTTCATGATTAAAACCAACCACAGCCGCTTCTGCAACATCTTTATGAGCACCAATAGCTCCTTCAATTTCAGCTGTACCAAGTCGATGACCTGAGACATTAAGCACATCATCAACTCTACCTGTTATCCAATAATAACCATCCTTATCTCTATTAACTCCATCTCCAGTAAAATAATAACCTTCAAATTGAGAAAAATATGTTTCAAAAAATCTTTTATGATCACCATATATTGTCCTCATTTGACCAGGCCATGACTGATTAATAGCAAGCAATCCTTTACATGGAGAACCTTTTTTTTCATTACCCTCCTCATCTAATATTACAGGTTTAATACCAAAAAAAGGGAATGTTGCAGAACCTGCTTTTAATTTTGTAACAGCAGGTATAGGTGTAATCATTATACCTCCTGTCTCAGTTTGCCACCAAGTATCGACAATTGGACAATTTTTATTTCCTATAACATTAAAATACCAATTCCATTCAGGTTCTTTAATAGGCTCACCCACTGTACCCAATAACTTTAAAGAATCTCTATTGTAGTTTTTAACATAATCATCACCCTCTTTCATAAGTGCACGCAATGCTGTTGGTGCTGTATAAAAAATATTTACTTTATATTTCTCTACAATCTGCCAAAATCGACCAAAATCAGGATAATTTGGGACTCCTTCAAACATAACAGTAGTAGCACAATTTGATAATGGGCCATAAACAATATAAGAATGACCTGTAATCCAACCAATATCTGCTGTACACCAATAAATATCATCCTTATGATAATCAAATACTATTTGGTGAGTATAAGATGCATAAACAAGATAACCTCCTGTTGTATGCAAGACACCTTTCGGCTTACCTGTTGAACCCGATGTATATAATATAAACAATGGATCTTCTGCATCCATTATTTCAGGCTTACAAGTATTAGAAACACCATCTATAGCATCTTGCCACCAAATATCACGTTTTATATTCATTTCTATATTAGAACCAGTTCTCTTAACCACTATTACATGCTCAATTGATTTGCAAGATTTTAATGCTCTATCTGCATTTAATTTCATTGGGATATCTATTTTATTACCTCTTACTCCCGTGTCCTGTGTTATTAATAATTTACAAGAAGAATCATTAATTCTATCAGATAGTGAATCTGATGAGAATGCACCAAAAACTATTGAATGAATTGCTCCTATCCTTGCACATGCTAACATAGCAATCGTTAATTCTGGAATCATTTGCATGTATATACATACCCTATCACCTTTTTTAATATTAAGCTTTTTTAAAGCATTAGCAAAAACTGAAACTTCATGCAATAGTTCCAAATAAGTATATTTCTTATCTTCCTCAGGATTATTACCCTCCCATATAAGAGCGCATTGATTACCAAATCCATTTTCGATATGCCTATCAAGACAATTATAAGATACATTTAATTTTCCACCTTCAAACCATCTAATAGAAGCCTTTTTATAATTAATATCAGAAACTTTATCCCATTTTTTATACCATGTTATTCGATTAGCCTTATCTGACCAAAATTTATCTGGATTTTCCAATGAATCACTGTATTGTTGCTCATATTCTAATTTTGTTTTGATATGAGCTTTTTGCTTATCTCGATACATATATATCACCTTTATTTTTGATATAAATCACATTATAAATCATATGTGCTTAATATCACAATTTAAACAATTGTAGTTATATAAAATATCTAAAAATAAATGGGAGTTTATCATGAAGAATATAAATAAAGTAAATAGCAAAATAGAAGTAACCAAATACCTTAAAATATTATGCAAAGAAAAATCTGATATAATATTAAAAACAGAATTTGGAATTGGAAGATATCAGTTTGTAGACTTTCAAGAAATGAAAGGAAATTTAATGTTAGAATTCAAATTATTAAAGGATTCTAAATATCATGATACTAATAATATATATAATCATATAGGGACATGCTGTTTCCTAAGTATTGAACAATACTTATGTTCATATAGCTACTGTGGATATGCTTAAAACTTTTATTATAATAATGTTTATGATTAAATTAGACTATGGCTGACAAAAAAAAACAGACAAAAGATAAATTTAATTTTACAAAATTAATTGGCTTTCTAGTAGTTGGTTCATTTTGTATGTTCCTAGCAAGTTTTGTATATCAAGCTATCAATATGGAATCGACAGATGCTACAAAACGTTGGTGTGATAATTGTAATACATTTCATGATATAAATGATGAAACAATTGAGGAAATTTGGTGCAACAATTGTCAAAAATGGCATGCACCAAACCAAGAATCAGGGACTAGAAGAATTAACTAATCCTAGTGCCTGAATTACCTGAAGTTCAAACAGTTGTTAATCATTTACTTCCTATAATAAAAAATAAAAGGATCGTTTCTTTTAAGCTTTTATGGCGTAATACTCTATATTCAAAGAATATAGCATTTTTATCAAAAACGATTAAAAATAAAAAGATAGTGAATGTATTCCGTATTGGGAAATATATCATTATAGAATTAGATGTCAATTATATAGCATTTCACCTTAGAATGACTGGTTATCTATACAATTGTACAAATATAAAAGATAATAAATACATTAGATGCTATTTTAAATTTTCCGACTCTAGTTATTTAGCTTTTCAAGATATAAGAAAATTTGGTGGATTTTACTACATTGAGAATCTTGATATTATATATAAAAAAATAGGTTTAGATCCATTTGACTCAAGATTTAATTCATCATGGTTGAAAAAAAATCTTAAAATAAAAAAAAGAAAAATTAAAGGTTTACTATTAGACCAGTCCTTTATATCAGGTCTTGGGAATATATATATTGATGAAATTCTTTGGGCATCAAAAATTCATCCAAACACATTATCAAACATGCTAAATAATAAAGACATTAGCTATCTATCAAAAAATACTAAGTCTATATTAAAAAAATCAATTAATCATCATGGAACAACAATAATAAACTTTACATTTGATAATATGAAAACCGGTAGCTATAAGAATGAATTAATGGTATATGGAAGAAATAATGAAAAATGCTTTAGGTGTGATAATATTATAATTAAAATAAAAGTTTTTGGTAGAGGCACTTATTTTTGTAAAATATGTCAAACAATCCGTAACTAACTGTAACTGTATTTTTTTATTTCAAAAATTTAAAATAAATTAATTTCATGTTTAATATACTATCTATAACTATCTTGTTGACTTTTTCTCCTCTATTATCAGAAATTATTAATGAAAGTGGTAGTTTAAGAGGATTCATAGAGGGAGAATGCAATAATTGTTTATATGACAATTATATAAGTCATATATCTGAAGGTATAGCATCAGAAGGGTATAATATTTATGCCCCTGACTCTATCGATGTACAAACCAATGGTTTTGGTAATTATCGCATAATTCCAGCTCAATCTGAAACTCTTCCATATTGGAACAATATATTTAGTAGTTTTATAAAAAATGACTTTATAGAAGTGGAAGAAATGCTATCAGATTCAACTGAATCATTCAATTATAATATTGTTGAATTTGAAGATACTATATATAATAAAATATATTACCTCTTGAGAGAAAACCTAGACTCTACTTATTATGATTCAAATTTAGTAGATATACCTGATGATGATGTTTTAGGAAGCTTTAGAAATGGTTGGGGACTTTATATTATAAATCCGACTGCCACAAATAAACAGGTTGTTATTGAGGTCCCCCATCCTAATGATGATTTTATTGCACCGCATATTAGCCTTGATTTATTCTTTGAGCTAGATGCTTTTGCTTTTCTATTAGCTGGTGCAGGACGTGAGGTTAAATGGACAGAACAAGGTAATTACACAAATGATAAATCAAGATCTGACCCTTCACGTAATTCGAATACAGTATTTCATGAATTTCATAAAGTGCTTTCTGACTCTCTTATTAATTTAGGACCTCATTCCCCTATTGTATTACATATGCATAGTTTTGATGAAAATCAAAGTCATGAAGGATTTAGATCTGTTATACTATCAGGAGGCTATGATGCTGAATACGCGAATAAACCTATAAGAGATGTCTCTAATGAACATATCGATATTATTAATTTTACACCTGAACAACCTATTCTAGAAAATGAATTTTCGTTTTTAGGTAATCATGATGCGCTACGAGTTGATGATTACTACCAAGTTCACTACGATAGTATTTGTAATTTTTATGGAGAAAATAATATATATGAGATTCCCCATGCATATGAACTATTAGGGCCTAATAATGCAGTACAAATGCTTTATTTAAGAAATTATTTTGATAACAAATCAGTTTATGAACCATGGATTCAAGTTGAATTAGATGAAAAACCTGAAATTTTTAATGAAATGAATTTAGATGTTAATCATTTGTATCAAAATAATTATTCAAATATTAAACACTATTATAACCCATTTATAAATGCTATAAAATCATATTTGGACCATTGGAATTCTTCACCTGATACAATCCCTCCTACAGATATACAAGATTTCAAAACTACCTTTGATGGATTGCATTATGTAAAATTAAACTGGACCCCTACGGATGATACCAATTTTAAATCATATAGAGTATATATTGACCAAGATTCTATAACAAATGAATCTTTATTCTGGGATTCAAATGATTATAGCAATCTTATGGATGTAAGAACTGATGAAATGATTATTTATAATTTAAATGAAGATGCTGAATATAGTTTTGCAATTAATGCGATAGACCATCTTGACAATATTAATAATTTTAGTAATATTGCATCAAATAATGTAACAGGACACCTTGAGAATATTATGATACAAAATTTTGATGATGGAAATATAGAATTAACATCTTTTCCAAATCATGATCAAGATCCAGAAGATTGGTTAATTGATAATTCTAATACATTCTATTATTCAGAAGGTAGCTTAAAGCTTTTTGGTAATACATGGAAGGTAGAAGATATAGATAATCAACAAATAGATGATGGAGATATATGGCAAATTTCATCATATGCTGAAGAAACCGGTGAAATCATTGGGATAGCTCTACAAGATTCAGTTAATACTTTATATTATTCATTTTATGGAACACAAGAACTAGATATCGAGGAATGGGTTACTGTATACCAAGGTGCTTTTCCTAGTAATAAATGGAATACTTTTCAACTACCTATAGCAGATGATTGGTTTGCTTATTTTGATTATTACCCTTTAATAGATAAAGTTGTCTATATCAATGATAAGGATAATAGTAATGTATCTTCTATTTCATATTTTGATGATTTAATTGATATTAGCAATTCCATTCCATTTTCTCCTAATGTAAATATTGAATATGAGATTGAAGATTCAAGAAGGATAATTAATAGTCGTAATCGTTCTATAACAATTAACTTTTATAGTATTATTGAAGATAATGATAGTGATAATTTTTCATATTTATGGTATTTTGGTGATGGAGAAAGTAGTATAGATGCTAATCCAACTCATACTTATATTATTGGAGATGATCATATTTATAATATTATTTTACAAGTAACCGATGACCAAGGACATATTGGATTTGACACTGAACCAATAACACTTGAATTTGATTCTTCTTCTCTTCCATTAACTATGAATTTTATAGGTGATGTAATGCTCGGTCGTAATTATGATAATAATGGAGGAATTATAGATCAATATGGTGTTGAATATATTTTTGAGCATACTCTGGACTATTTAGGTAATCAAGCAGATATTACAGTTGCTAACTTAGAATGTCCCTTAACACTTGATGGTCCACCCCATCCAACAAAGTCAGTGGTATTTAAAGCAAAACCAAGTAGTGTTGAAGGGCTTGTTTATGCAGGCATTGATATTGTTTCTCTAGCAAATAATCATACTATAGACTATGGCTTAGAAGGATTAATCAATACACAAAATATACTAGATGAATATAATATTTTATATTCTGGAGCAGGAGCTAATTCATATGAAGCATATCAACCTCTTATATTTAATAGCCATGGATTAAATATCGCATTTCTTGCATCAAGCGATAGAACAGGTCAATACAATAATGCTCAACCTTATTTACATGCAGGATATAATAAGCCGGGCTTTGCATATATGACTCCTTATTATATATTACAGCAAATAGAAGAAGTTTCTGATATTGCTGATTTTATAATAGTTAATATGCATGCTGGTAGTGAATATTCAACATCTCCAGGAGAAGATTATGATTATATCATTTCTCAAAATATTGAAACAAGTAATTATTTTGGTCCGAATGAAATAATTGATAACATGGATATTATAGATATTTCTGATGAAGATGAAAACTATACTCCATTCACAGATGTGCCTCATATGTGGGATAGAGAAATTAGACATTTTGCAATTGATAATGGTGCAGATTTAGTTATAGTCCATCATCCTCATGTTATACAGGGCTTTGAAGTTTATAACGGTAAATTAATAGCCCATTCTCTAGGCAATTTTGTATTTGATTTATCATATCCCGAAACATTTCCATCAGTAATACTCAACTCTTCAATTGATACTCTAAGCATTTATAATTTTAATGTAGATCCTGTTTATATAGATGATAATATTCCCTATATGGCTACAGGTGATTTAGGTTTACATATCCTTGATTATTTAGCTTTTAAATCTAGAGAACTAGATACTTATATGGATGTTGATAGAATAAATAATAAAGGATATATAATATTAGATACCAATGATATAAATGAAAAGTATATTACATCCAAAACTCCTATTTCATCATATGAGCAAGGCTCATATTACTATAGTAATCCTATAAGAATACATGATTTTGGAAGTTTTGTTTCTATAGATTCTTTATCTAATGATTATGAATTTAGAGTTGGAAAAGATTTAGTTTGGTTTGGGAATATGGAGGATGAGGGTTGTTCTTTATGGAATCTAAACAATGAAGATGAATATTATAGTTCTAATGAATACTGTAATGGATTACGTTCCATATGCTTAAATAGAGATGTAAATTCAGGAGACAATATAATAACAAATTTTGAGCGCCGTATAAAAATAAATAATGATTTAGAGCATGGTCTAATAGGTAATATTAAATCTGAGAATGCAAATGGTGCTAATGTTCAAGTTAGATATTATAGTTCGAGAAGTTCATCCATAAGCCTTGGGACAGATTCTTTTAATTCTGATATAAATGGTGATTCAGATTGGACTACTTTGTATGCTAATATAGATCCTAGAGATGGTTCATATTTTTTTGATACTCGCTTAAATCTAGAAATACCTGAAAGTGATTCATCTAAAGCATGCTTTGATGATATTAGTGTAATTGAATGGAGTGACTGGAATAATATTAATGATTATGATGATATTCTTATTCCAAATGATTACTATTTTATTCAAATAAGAAAATCAGATATCATTGATATCAATTATTTAATTCATAAAGAAGTAAGTTATAGTAATTTGCCACCAATAAACCCTGATTTTTCAATAATACAAAATGATTACTCAAGCCCCTCTCCCATTACTTTTACTAATCAATCAACAGGTGCTATTGGTTGGTTTCTATGGAATTTTGGTGATGGGAATACTAGCATTGAAGAAAATCCGACACATCAATATACAACAGATGGACCTCATACTGTAACTTTAACTGTTTTAGATTATAATGGCAATCCAATAAGTAGGACTATAGAAAATCTAATTTCATTTAATAATAGTATAATATTAGGAGATATGAATACTGACACCTCAATCAATATATTAGATATAGTAATGATGATTAATTTAATACTAAATAATATTTATGATTATTCGGGAATACTAAATTTAATTGGAGATTTAGATGAAAATAATTCAGTTGACATCCTAGATGTAGTACTATTAGTAAATCTTATACTTGATAATTAATATATTACTTTAACTAAACACTATAATAACTATTAAAATAATACACTTATGATGACCTTACATATTTTTTACTACTTACCTTAATCCACCTAGGACGCTTCTCTTTTTCAATACTTTTATATTCTTTTTTAAGCTCATTCATTGAGATTTTAAATACGTTCTCAGCCAACCCTTTTTCTATTAAATTTTCTTTCAAAGAGTCATCTATATCATCTACATCTACTGTCCAACTTTCAGATTCACCCAAACTAAAATTATAATTAGAAGTTTTGATCTTCCCTGTATCAATAACAGACAAAGCATTAACCATAGATTCCTTACATCTACGTATTGAATTCTCCAAAACCTTTCGCCTTTTAGCATAATGAGATTCCATGACTTTTAAATAACTAATTTGACCTTCTAAATATTTAGAAAATCCTTGATATGAATCTAATTTGCTCTTTAAATCAGTTTCATTAATATCAAGTAATTTTTCAATATCTTCATTAATAACGCCCTCATTATCAACAAGCATCATCTCTATAGATTGATAAGATTCTAATATTTCATTTAAGCTTTTTTTATTTTTTTTCAATATAATTATTCCTTCTATTAAGTATATAGTTATATATATATTATTAATCATAAACTAATAAATAATAATCATTAATGAATAGTAATAATAAGAATTTGATATCTATTAATAGTTTTGCAAGACGCCAAACTAAAGGCTCTGGAAAAACATATTCATCATTAAGTTTTGAGAAATTAAGAAACCATGCTGAAGAACAATTAATCAAGGGGATATATAAAAAAGGATATAGAGAAGGAGTAATACTAATACCCGTAAAAACTGAACTATTAGAATACTTCACTTGCCCTATTGTTAAAATTACAAAAAATACAAAACTTGAATCTATAATAAAAAAAAGAAGAGAAAATGAACAACTATATATAAGTACAAAAGCATTAAATGGTACACCTCTCAAAATAAGTGCTGTTGATTTAATACTATATAGGAATGATGTATTAAAAGAAACAAACGAACAAGAAACTGACAGCAAATGGGAATTAATAGCATTCTATGGAATACCCGAAGGCATTAAAAGTCTACCAATGGGACCAATAACAATGATGAGAAATCAACTCTGCCTTCCTGGTGGAACAAAAGGAAATTATTCATCGGAAGAATGGGCTGAATCCGTTGCCTTTTGGCAAAAATATGCCCTACTAAAGGAAGAATATTATGAAAAATATTAATGACTGGAATAAAGAATATGGCTCATATCATCTTAATAAAACAAATAAAATCATTCATTGGATATGTATACCTTTAATTATTTTTAGTTTATTTGGCTTATTATCTATTATTGAATTTGACTTTACTATAAATGAAAAAAAATATAAAATCAATATACTTGTAATTTTTATCATCTTAACACTTGGATATTATTTAAGATTATCTAGAAATCTAGCGATAGGGATGCTTGTAATATCAATATTTTTAAAGGAATCTATTGATATTATAGCTCTAAATACAAAAATTGAAACATTATACCTCTATTTAGGGATTTTTATAATCGCATGGATAGGACAGTTTATTGGACATAAATTTGAAGGGAAAAAGCCTGCTTTTTTAAAAGATTTACAATTTTTATTAATAGGTCCATTATGGCTACTATCTTATATATATAATAAACTCAATATAAAAATATAGCTATATCAATCATTCAAAATTAACTCTAATAATAATATTATATCTGTAATATTAATAATTCCATTTGAATTCATATCTACAGAACAAGAATTAACATGATAAATATTTGATTGAACTATATAGTCTATAATTAAAACGATATCCACAATGTCTATATTAGAGTCATAATTAATGTCACCTGATACCCCAAAACCACCACAAACCCCACATTCATCAATTTCATCATAACAAGCACCATCACAATCAAAATTATTAATGGGATATTCACATAGAGAATCATTAATCCATAAATCAGTATTATAATTGCAAGCATAATCAATAGAACATCCAACTATATTAGCTATGTAAGCAGAACCAGTAGAATCATCAGAATACTGAGAACCTACCAATATCGTATTACCATACAAAGATACAGCCCCTCCAAATTCATCATACTGCGAAGCATCATCTGATATATATTTAATTTCATCAAATTGACCGATAATATCATATAAATAAACAGCACCTGAATTTAATCCATTATCATCATTTAAAGAGCCAACAGCAAAATAATTTTCATATATACTAACTGACTGACCAAAATTATCATTAGGTCCTTCGTCAAATGCTGTAATTTTACTGATTAAATTAACGGGCTCAACATTAATATCATAAACATAAACAGACCCAGAATTTTGATACAAATTATTATCATGGAAAGAACCGACTATAAGCATATCATTGCTAAGATCTAAAGCATTACCAAAAAAATCATAATCCATACCATCAAAAGCTAGTATTTTATCACTTACAACCCAAACTTCACCATCAAATTTAAATAATGAAACAGAACCTGAATTTAAACCCATATCATCATCATATACAGACCCTACAGCTATCAAGTCTGAGTTGACGGATAAAGCGACTCCAAAAAAGTCTCCTTCACTTTGATCTTCTGATAATATTTTTTGTTCTAAATTCCACTGACCATCATCTAGCCTATAAACATAAACAGAACCTGAATCTTCACCCATATCATCATCATATACAGAACCTACAACAATAATATCATCATAAATACCAACTGAGTAACCAAACCTATCAAAAGGAGCACCATCTTCAGGAATTAATTTAGTATAAGGCAGCCAAGAGTCCCCATCAAAATAATAGACATAAGCAGAACCTGATTTCTCACCATTAACATCATCATAAATAGAACTTACAACTAACCAATCACCATATACAGACAATGACTTTCCAAAAAAATCATTAGAGCTACCATCATAAGGGATAATCTGGAATTCCTCTAAAATATCAAGATTAGAATATTTATAAAGATATACACTACCAACATTAGAGCCGTTCATATTATCATCTCTATTAGCCCCTATAGCAAGCCAATTCTCAGATATAGATACAGCTTTCCCAAAACGATCATCTGGCAAACCATCTTGAGCAATAATTCTCTCGTCACAATACGAAATACTACAAAACACTAATATTATTAAGCTTATAATCATAAGATAACCAATAAATATTCCATTAAAATATAAATTTAATAATTTTTTTTTATAAAAAATGCAATTTATATCACAAAATCATAATTTAGTTTTAAATAAAATATCCCAAAATGTAAATGTAGATGAATAATTACCAATTCTTTTAGCATGATGCAAATCATGATGCTCATTAGTACCAGAGAATGGAAATGAACGATTAAAAAATGAACTTCTTAACCCTGAATGTATATCTAATTCATGCAAATTTCGAATAATAAGATATAACCAAAAAGTATATATAGAAACACCCCCTAATGATAAAATTCCAATAAAAGGACCTATAAAACCAGATATCCACTCTAAAGGATGCACATAAATATAATCAATAGGAATAGGTGAATTGGCACGATGATGAATTTTATGAATTTTCTTATATATATATTTATTCTCATGCATAAAACGATGTAAAAAATAAAAGAAGGTATCATCAAAAATTAAAATTACAAATAAAGAAGATAATAAATTAAAATATGAAAAAGATTGATTTGAGTCTATTATAAAATCTTTAAAAAAATAAAATCCTATAAAAACAAAAAACATTAGAAGAGATACATTAAAAAGGTATAAAGGAGTATGACTTAATAAATATTTCTTTCCTCTAATAGCATTTGGTTGAATTTGCCGATAGCCCCCTATCTTATTTGTTACAATTAAATAAGAATATACGTAACCCAATATATTGACAGTAATAAGAAGTAATATAGTTAAATATAAATGATTCAATTATTTTATTATTTTATTATTATATTTTTATAAGCTAACAATACTATAATTTAATAAGGACTAAATACTTTTATGAATTTTTTTAAAAATTATATTTTAATACTATACTTAAACATTGCTCTAACCCAATTAGTACAATATTCAGAACCTCTTTCTAAGATTCATACCACAAAAATAAATTTTACAAAAATAAAAGAAATAATCAATAAAGAAATAGACCTTGAATGCATTAGTACAAATAATAATAAAGGCATTTGTCAAATAGGTATAGAATTTGATCAAATAGATTTATATAGGTTAGAGTTATCGATAACTAAGGACATAAATGATAGTAAACTTTTCATAATAAATAATAACAATAAAAATATTTTTATAGGACCCTACACTAATCTAGATAATAAAATAATTACAAATCCATTAAATACAAATAGTTTAATAATTGAAATTAATAATCAAAAGCCTATAAACAATATTTCTTTAAAAATATCAGATATAAGCGTGCCAAAAAGGACCTTTGAAAAAAAGCAGACTAATTTTTACAATAGTTCTGATCTAAGGGATGAACCTGTTATATTACTAACAGGATATTGGCCACCTACGAATGAAATGATTAGACACTTTAGTCAAAATGAAGAATTAAATCCTAATGGATGGCAAGGAGATAACTGGGAAAATAGAGGATATGACATCATATCATATTTCCCTGAATTTTCTAATCCTGACTGTTCAAGTTGCGGACAAGGATTTGGTGATCTAGAAGTGGACTATCAAGATACATCTGAAGATTTTTGGCCAATTTTCAATGAATATAGACCTATTGCAGCTATTACATTTAGTAGAGGTTACATGGATCAAAGCTGGGAATTAGAATACAACGCATACAATAGAACTAATTGGTATAATGATTTCACTTCTCCTTTTCAACCAACTCCAAATCCTCCAGATTCTGCAGAACCATCATTTTTTTTACGAAATTCAAATCTTCCTATGGAAAATATAGTTAATGAAGTATCAAATCTGAATCTTGGAATAAATTCATATATTGATATCAATGGAGACCCAGGGCAATATGTATCAGAATTTATGGCATATCATGGTACCTGGTATAGAGATTTAAATCAAATTGGTGAAGAAAAATGTATATCTGCAGGCCATATCCATGTAGGGGGTTATTTAAGTTGGGAAAATGCTATAATAGCTACAGAAGCAAGTGTTAGGGCTTTAATTACTTACATTGATTCTTTTATATATACTCTTGGAGATTTAAATCAAGATAATATTATTGATATCTTAGATTTAGTTACGATAGTAAATTTTATTTTAGGTGAAATTAATTTTACAGATATTCAAATGTATGCTGGAGATATTAATGAAGATTCTATTATAAATATCCAAGATATCATTATAATAATTAATATGATACTAAATAATTAAAGCAAAAAAATAAGGCTCCATATTAAAGGAGCCTTACCTTGTGGTCGAGCAGGGACTCGAACCCCGGACTTCCGCCTTGTAAGGGCGGCACTCTGAACCAACTGAGTTACTCGACCTAATTTAACTAATGATCCAGTGCTAATTTAATAACATCTTGTACATCTTTCACAAATGTTATTTTTAAATCTTTTTTAACCTGTTTTGGTATCTCTTCTAAATCTTTCTCATTTAAATGAGGAGCAATAATTTGAGTTAAACCAGCTCTATGTGCAGCCGTTGACTTCTCTTTTAAGCCACCAATAGGTAAAACGTTTCCTCTCAAAGAAATTTCTCCTGTCATACCTAATAAACTCTTCACAGGTTTATCAAGGAGTAAAGATACAATAGACGTAATCATAGATACACCTGCGGAAGGACCATCTTTAGGTATAGCACCAGCAGGGACATGAATATGAATATCATTTTTCTTATAAAAATTTTGATCTATACCAAATTTCTTAGCATTAGTTCTAACATATGAAAATGCAGCTTGGGCAGATTCTTTCATAACATCACCTAGTTTACCAGTTAATTTCAATGCACCTTTACCTGGCATCTTACATGCTTCAATAAACAAAATATCTCCACCAAAAGCAGTCCAAGCTAAACCAACTACCACTCCGGGCTTATTAGCACGCTCTGCAACATCTGAAAAAAATATTTCTGGTCCCAAATAATCATGAACTACTTTAGGAGTAACTACAACTTTCTTTTTAACTTTTGTTGCAATATCTTTTGCAGTTTTTCGACAAACATTAGATATTTGCCTCTCCAAATTTCTAACTCCAGCTTCCCTAGTATAAGATTCAATTAGCTTTGAGATAGATGCATCTTCTACTTTAATTTCACTATTTTTCAAACCATGTGATTTAATTGATTTAGGCAATAAATGTTTTTTTGCTATTTGAAGTTTTTCATCATGAATATAGCCTGTAAAATCTAGTATTTCCATTCTATCCCTGAGAGGTCCTGGTATTTGATCAACTCTATTTGCTGTTGTAATAAACATAACATTCGATAAATCAAAATCAACTTCAAGATAGTGATCATTGAATGAAAAATTTTGTTCTGGATCTAATACTTCTAATAATGCACTTGAAGGATCTCCTCTAAAGTCCATTCCTAACTTGTCAATTTCATCTAATATAAATATTGGATTATTGGTACCTGCCTTCTTTAAACTTGCAATAATCCTACCTGGGAGTGCACCGATATAAGTCCTACGATGACCTCTAATTTCAGCCTCATCCCGTATCCCTCCTAAAGATATACGAACAAATTCTCTACCCATTGATTTAGCAATAGATTTTCCAATAGAAGTTTTGCCTGTACCTGGAGGACCAGAAAAACATAAAATAGGGCTTTTAATTTTCTCACCTTTTTTACTCCTACTTCTTTTTAAACTTCTAACAGCTAAATGTTCAATAACTCTTTCTTTAACCTTACTTAATCCATAATGTTCTTCATCCAATACCTCTTGAGCGAATTCCAGATCTTCAATATCTTTAGATTGATTATCCCATGGAAGCTCAACCAACCAATCTAAATATGTACGTGTAACGGTATATTCTGGAGAATGTGTTGGTATTTTTTCCAGTCTAGATAATTCTTTATTTGCAACTTTTAAAACATCTGTTGGCATTTTTGCATTCTTAACTTTTTCTTCTAATTCTTTTATTTCAATATTTGAATCATCTTCACCTAATTCTTTCTTAATTGCTTTTAACTGTTCCCTTAGATAATACTCTTTTTGAGTTTTAGATATTTCATCTTGTACATCAGCTTGTATTCTTTCTCCCAATTCAATTCTTTGAATTTCATGATTAATTAGCACCAAAGTTCTTTCCAATCTCTTATAAACATTAAGTTCTTCTAAAATACTTTGTTTCTCTTTTGTTGATATATTCATCAATGATATAGCTTTATCTGCAATTTTATCAGGAGTTTGTAAATTACTAAGTACATTTGATTGTTCATCAGATAGATAGGGTGCCACTTCTATTAAATTAGAAAATAAGGATTTAACATTACCACTTAGAGCTTGCAATTCAAGATGATCATGATCAAATACATTTTGACTAACTATATATTCACCACTATAATAATTTTCAAATTGACCAAATTTTGTAATTTTAACTCTTTCAACACCCTTTACTATAGCAGATTTTGATTTATCTGGCATATCAAATATTTTCATTACTTTACCCAAAACAGCATCTTCATATAGATCATGAGGCTCTGGATTTTCTTTATTACCATCTCTTTGAGCAACTACTAAAATATTTTTATCTTCTTCCTTGCTTACATCTGAAATAAGCTTCAAAGATTGCTCTCTACCAATATATATTGGAATAATTTGATTAGGAAAAAGAACCGTATTCCTTAATGGTAGAATAGGATATATTTTCTTTAATTTTGTCACTATAGTATCTCCATAAATTTTATACAATATAATCATTCAAAGATTATACCAAACAAGAATAACGTCACTATAAAAACATAAATGATGCTATTTTGTCATACAAAAAACATAAAAGCATGACATAATAAACTTATTTACTATATAATCCAAATTCTCTTGCTTGACTATCAGCATGATAAGATGATCTTACAAGTGGACCAGATTCAACAACCTTGAAGCCTAATCTATAACCGTATTCTTCATATTTTTTAAATGTATCAGGATGTACGAATCTTTGAACTTCCAAATTATTCTTTGAGGGCTGTAAATATTGACCTATATTAAATATTTCTATACCTGTCTGAGATATAATATCCATTGTATCATATACTTCTTGATTTGTCTCACCAAGACCAACCATCATACCTGTCTTGGTTGACATTCCTTTATCAACAGCATACTTTAAAACATCTAAAGAACGCTGCCAATTTGATTGTTTCCTAACTTCTTTAGATATCCTCTCTACACATTCAATATTATGAGAAAAAATATGTGGCTTAGACTTAAATACTAAATCTAGAGATGGCTTATATCCTCTAAAATCTGGCGTTAAAACCTCAATAGTACAATCCGGATTAACATCTTTAATAGATAAAATAGTATCATGCCATATAATAGCACCAAAATCATTTTTTAATTCATCCCTATCTACAGAAGTAATAACAACATGTCTTAAATTTAAAGTTTCTACCATTTTAGCAACCCTACTAGGCTCATCATAGTCAACGCTTAAAGGCTTACCCGTCTTAACAGAGCAAAAACCACAAGATCTCGTACATATATCACCGAGGATCATAACAGTGGCTGTTCTCTGATCCCAACATTCATAAATATTTGGACATCTAGCCTCTTCACACACAGTATGAAGTGAATTATCACTCATTAATTTTTTCATATCTGAAAAATTAGATGACGTCTTAAGTTTAACTTTAAGCCAATCAGGCTTACTTATAGGAGGTTCATGAATCTTAATCATAATTATTTTCTTTATATTTGGACATCGTCATCTGAAAAACCTTCAAGTAAACTCTTTAATTTTGCCAAAAATTGCGTTCCATATGCGCCATCTATAATTCTATGATCATAAGCTAAAGTCAAATACATCATACTTCTAACAACAATAACATCTCCATACTCAGTTTCTTTGACCACAGGTCGCTTATGTATTGAGCCTACACTCAAAATTGCAACATTAGGCTGATTAATAATACCCATACCAAATAAACTCCCAAAAATACCAGGGTTAGTTATAGTAAATGTTGAACCCGTAGCCTCTTCTGGTTTTAATTCTCCTACTCTTGCTCTATTTGCTAGATCAACAGTAGAACGCGCAAGGCCTAAAAAATTAAGTTCTTCAGAACGCTTAATGACAGGTACAATTAAATTGTTATCTGGAAGAGCTACAGCAATTCCCATATTTATATTTTGATTATAACTAATATTATCACCTTTAATACTACAATTAATTAATGGAAATGCATGGATAGCCCTTATTGTTGCATCCGTTATAAATGGAGTATAGGTTAAAGGTGTTTGATATTTACTTTTAAAAACATCTTTATTTTTATTTCTAAATTTTACAATTGAAGTCATATCTATTTCATTCGATGAATATACATGTACAGATGTATCCCTAGATTTAATCATATGTTGAGCTATCATCTTTCTGATATGCCCCATTGGTTCTAGCTTGTTTTCTAATGATTCAGTTTTAGAGTCACTAAGATTTAAAGATATTTTATTGGATTTATTATTAGATTTAATATAATCTAAAATATCTTTTTTATTAATACGACCATTAGAACCTGAGCCCTTAATATTATCTAATTCGACTAAACTAATACCTTCTTTTTTAGCTATGGATTTAACTAACGGAGAATAGAATTTTCTATTTACATTTCTATCAATTGTTGTCACTTCATTATTAGCAATTGACTCACTTGCATCTTCTTCTTGAGTTTCATTACTACTGGCGACTATTTGCTTATCAACATTAGTTACAATATCTTTTTCGCCATCATTCCCAATCCTAGCTATAACATCCCCTACAGCAACAACTTGATTTTTTTCATATAATATTTCTAATAATGTTCCTGAAGCTGGTGAAGGAACTTCTGAATCTACCTTATCAGTAGAAATTTCAAGAATAGTTTCATCTCTTGATACAACATCCCCTACATTTTTCTTCCATTCTAAGATAGTACCTTCAGTAATAGATTCACCTAACTTTGGCATTATAACATCTATAGCCATAAATTCTCCAATATTAATATTCTATAATTTCATTTATCATATCTACAATCCAATCAGTCTGAACCAATATTTGATCTTCTAAAACAGAAGCATAAGCAATAGGCACATCTTTAGATGCAACTCTTTTAACTGGAGCATCTAATAATTCAAAAGCCTCTTCATTAATTAAAGAAACAATTTCTCCACCAAATCCACCTGTTAAATTATCTTCATGTACAACAATAGCTCTATTAGTTTTACTTAAAGATTTAATTATTATATTCATATCCAAGGGATACAAAGTCCTTAAATCAATAATTTCAACACTATAATCTGTTTTTTTTGTAGCCTCTATACTCTTCTGAACTAATGCACCCCAGGTAATAATAGTTAATTGACTACCTTCTTGTACAATGTTCCCTAAACCAAAATCTAAGCAATAATTTTCATCCGGTTCTTTAGATGCTGCATATCCCTGCCTGTACAAGCCTTTATGTTCAAAAAAAAGAACAGGATTATTCATTCTACATGCAGCCTTCAATAAGCCTTTCGCGTCCTGTGCATTAGATGGATATGCAATCATAATACCAGGTAAATGGGTAAAATAGCCATCAATACTTTGACTATGACATAATGAACCATGTATATAGCCTCCAACTGGAACACGAACTACAACAGGACATTGCCAATTACCATTTGATCTATAATGCATCGTTGCAAGCTCATTCCTTATTTGCATCATACTTGTCCATATATAATCTCCAAATTGTATTTCAACAAGAGGTTTATAACCTAATGTAGCCATACCTATCGCTGTACCAATGATTGAAGACTCAGCTAAAGGTGAATTAAATACCCTATCCTTACCATATTTATCAGTTAAACCTTTTGTCGCTGTAAAAACACCTCCCTTACCATCTGCAACATCTTGACCATAAATAATAAGTTTATCATTAAATCGTAATTCTTCATCCATGGCATGATTAATAGCATCTACTAATACAATATCATTATCCTTACTTTCAAGTTTTGTATTGAAAATATTTTCTCCAACAAATAAATTAGCAAAACAATCATCTGGATTATTTTGTTCTTCAGCCCATAATGCATCTTCATCAATCTCACTAGAAATCTTTTCTTCTAAAAGATTAAAATCATCTTGACTAATAATGCCTTCTTCAATACATTTATTTTTAAACTTTTCTATTGGATCATTATTTCTATCATTATTTATATCTACTTCTGTCCTATACTTCCTATGATCATCTGATGATGAGTGAGGCAGCAATCTTACCACCATAGATTCTATAACAGTAGGTCCCAAACCTTTTCTAGCTCTATCAACTGCTAATTTAAATGCTAATAAGGATTCAAAATAGTCTGTTCCATCTATCCTTAAACGATGAAGGTTTTCATAGCCTGCAGAGATTTTATGAACGGAACCACCTGCTGTTTGTTCATCAATAGGAACTGATATCGCATATCCATTGTTCTCAACATGAAAAATAATAGGAGCTTTTACTCTGCTTGCCCAATTTAATGCTTCATGAAAATCTCCTTGGCTGGTTGTTCCTTCTCCTGATGAAACATACACTACTCCTTTATTATTATCTCTTTGTAAAGCAAACGCAGCACCAGTAGCTTGTAGATATTGGGTCCCTGTTGGACTTGATTGACTAACAATATTTAATTTTTTATGGCCAAAATGTTGGGGCATTTGCCTACCACCAGAATTGGGGTCATCTTCTTTAGCTAAAAAAGATAAAAACATTTCTTTTGAAGTCATACCAAGGCCTAAACAAAATGCTTGGTTCCTATAGTAAGGATAAGAATAATCTATAGATGTATTGATACAATGTGAAGCAGCTATTTGAACAGCTTCATGGCCTGATGCACCGATATGGAAAAAACCTTTCCCCTGTTTTAATAAAATTAATTGCTTTTCATCCAATTTTCTAGATTGATACATCAAACTAAATATTTTTAATAACTCTTTCTTCGAATGATTTTTATATTTTTTCAAAATTAAACCTTAAATTTTTCTATAAAATTATTTGCTATAATATCCATTACTTCATAATTAACCACATTTTTACCTAAAATTTCATGCATAGAAGTTACTCCAAACTCCTGAATACCACATGGAATCATTCCGTCGTAATATTTCATATTTGGTTTTAGATTCAAAGCAAAACCATGCATTGTAACCCAGCGAGAAAGTCTTACACCCATTGCACAAATTTTCTCATCTTCAACCCAAACTCCTGTCAACCCCTCTTTCCTGCTAGCAAATATATTATACTCTCTTAATGATTCTATTATAATATTTTCTAATACTCTCATATACCATGTAATACTTTTTTTATAATTATTTAAATTAATAATAGGATACCCCACCAATTGACCTGGTCCATGGTATGTAACCTGGCCACCTCTATCTGTATGAATAATTTCAATGTCTTCTGGATAATTATTTAAAATAAAATCAGAATCAGCATTTTTACCCAATGTATAAACATGGCTATGCTCAAGATATAATACTATATCTGCAATATTTTGATTTTTAACAGATTCATGTATTTTTTTTTGTAACTCCCAAGCATCATTATAATCCCTAACACCTAAATAGATAAAATTAACCTTATTATTTAAATCCATATCACTGATGTAATCCAATATGTCAAAATTAGATAAGTTATTATCTGATAAATCTATAACTATTTTTTCTGCAATAGAATTGATCATATATGAATGGCCTCATTAAAAGCATCTGCTGTAGCCTCATTAATAGATTCTGACAATGTCGGATGTGGATGTACCGTTTTTAAAATTTCATAGTAAGTTGTCTCAAGCGTTCTTGCTATACCTACCTCACTAATTAAATTTGAAGCATTATTCCCAATAATATGACAACCTAGAAGTTCTCCATATTTATCATCATAAATAATTTTAACAAAGCCTTCATGACTACCATCAGCTAAACTTTTACCAAGTGCCCTAAATGGAAATTTTCCTACCTTAATTTTATACCCTTTTTCTATTGCCTTATTTTCTGTAAGACCTACTGATGCAATTTCTGGCTCACAATAAGTACAAGCAGGTATATTACTGTAACTCATTTCCTCAGTATCTAAACCACATATATGTTCTACAGCAGCAATACCCTCTGCAGAAGCAACATGAGCTAATAATGGAGGACCACTTACATCCCCAATAGCATAGATATTCTTAATATTAGTCTGTAAAAAAGAATTTTTAGCAATAAAACCATTATCAAGATTAATACCGATTCCTTCTAAACCTAAATTAGCAGTATTACCTTTCACCCCAACTGCCACAAGCACAATATCAGCTTCAATAATATTATTATCAACAGTCAATTGAATATTCTTTTTAGTTTTTTTAACTTTACTTACAACATTACCTGTAAATATTTTTATTTTTCTTTTTGTTAGAATAGAAGATAATTCACTAGAGATATCTTTATCCTCATTTGGAAGGATACTATCCATTCCTTCTATAATTGTAACATCACTACCAAAACGATTATAAAGATGTGCAAACTCTATTCCTATTGCACCCGCTCCAATAATTGCCATTTTTTTAGGTATATGATCTAATACCATAGCTTCCTTTGATGATATAATTTGTTTACCATCAATTTCTAAATTAGGTAGATTCCGTTGGATTGTACCTGTAGCTAAAATAATAAAATCTGTTTTCAACTCTTCTTTATCATTAATTAAAATAGTATTAGAGTCCTTAATTGTTGCTCTTGAATTAATAAAATCTATTTTATTTTTATTCATTAAATATTCAATGCCTTTATTTAGCCTTTTAGAAATATTCCTAGAACGCTGAATAACTTTATCCCAATGAACTTCATATTTAGGAATTTCAATACCATACTTACCTGCATTCTTAATAATATCTAAAACATAAGCATTTTTAAGTAAGGACTTAGTAGGGATACATCCCCAATTTAAGCATACACCACCAAGTAGTGATTCTTCTACAATCGCCACTTTCTTACCTAATTGAGCAGCACGTATTGCTGCAACATATCCACCAGGACCACCTCCAATAACAACTATTTCATACTTTTTCATTTAAAATTGTTTTTCTAATTTCACTATATCTAAAAATTCTTTACGAGTTTTATTATCTTCTCTAAAAATACCTAACATAGAAGATGTTGACATATAAGATTGTTTTTTTTGTACTCCACGCATCTGCATACACATATGTTGGGCTTCAATAATAACAGCTACACCTTTAGGATTTAGAGTAGATTGCAACATATTAGCCACTTCTTGTGTCATCCTCTCTTGGACTTGCAAACGTCTAGCAAACATATCTAAAATCCTTGGGATCTTAGACAAACCTATTATTTTACCATCTGGTATATAAGCAATATGAGCAACACCAAAAAAAGGTAAAAGATGATGTTCGCACATACTATAAAACTCTATACCCTTAACTGCAACCATTTGGTCATATTCTTCTTCAAATACAGCATTATTAATAATTTGATTGATGTCTTGTTTATATCCTCTTGATAAAAAATCCCATGATTTTGCAACACGCAAAGGCGTATTCAACAAACCTTCTCTATCTGGGTTTTCGCCTATTTCTTTTAATAGTTTCTTAGTCAATTCTTTTATATTATCATTTATCATTCATTCTCCGGGCCATAATATTCAGTATAAATAGTAGGCGTTTCTCTTAATTTAATTTTGTGTAATTTCATTTTTCCATTAATATGTGGATTAATTTGTTCCCATATAAATATTACTAAATTTTCAGTTGAAGGCTGTCTTGTTTTAAACCATTCAATATCTTCTTGTATCTGCGAATGATCAAGAATATTAATTACATTTTTATCCACTATGTCTTTAAGTTCTGATATATTAACAATGAAACCTGATTCTTCACTGGGTTTACCTGAAATAGTTATATCTAGCTGATAATTATGACCATGAATTCTTACATCATCTTCAAAAATCTGTTTATTTTTTTCTTCCGTCCAATTATCATTCCAATATTTATGGGCAGCGCAAAATTTAAATTGTTTTGTAATAAATGGCATATTAATTATCTTTTATATTCTCTTGTATAATGCAACGATTTCATCAATGTTTAATTTACATAATTTCTATTATTTCTAACAAACTCATTTGATATAATTTTCTTGTTTATATGTACTTTTCTTTTTTATGTTAGGGCTCACGAACGGATTATTTGAAAATGAAAGACATATTTATATCATTTGTAATATTTTTTACAATATCATTTACAATCTATTTCAACTATACAAATAGTGATATAGAACCTATACATTTAAGTAATTCATCTACTACATCAAAATTTAACAGTGGAATCTCAATAAAGGATGTAGGAGAAATAGTCATCATAGAACAAAAACCTAATAATGCAACAGTTATTATAGATAAAGATGACTTAGAAGATATTATTGTATTTTTAAATGATACCAATGAATCTGAATAATTCTAGACACATCATACCTCACTAAAGCACATAACAATTTCCTAAAGAATAAAACTTTTATTAATTTTAATTATTTTTTAAATTGAGTATCATTCTCAAAAAGGAAAGGTTAATTTATGGCTGAGCTAATTATAATGTTCAGAGAAGTTCTTGAAGCATCTCTGATTATAGGTATATTATATACATATTTAAATAAATCTGGAAATAAAGATAGCATTAAAATGGTTTGGAGTGGTGTTATTGTAGCAGTGTTAACAAGTATTATTATTGCTATAATTTTTGGAAAACTTGCTATTGGCCTGAAAGATAATGAAGCTAAAATTTTTGAAGGTGTTGTCATGATTATAGCTTCTGTTGTTTTAACTACAATGATTATTTGGATGGCTAGAAATAAAAACATTTCAGAAGACTTAAAAAATAAAGCTAAAGAAGCAATATCTTCTGGATTTAAGTATGGTATTTTTATCTTAGCATTTGTTGCAGTATTTCGTGAAGGAGTAGAAATCATACTATTATTATGGGGTGCCGGTAAGGATGGTATAAATGTAATATCATCAATAATTGGAGCGCTACTTGGTTTGGCTGGAGGTTATGCAATATTTGTTCAAGGAGTCAAATTTCCTTTAAAGAAGTTTTTTAATGTCACATCTGTATTATTAATATTTGTTGCAGCTGGAATGCTAACTTACGGAGTTCATGAGCTTGAGTCAGGAGGTGTAATTCCATACTACGGTGGAAAAATAGAACTTAAAGAAAATTCAATATTAGCTGTTAGAGCTAATGGTGATAGTAAAACTTTTAATTATTCCATTAAAAATGAAAAAAAAGCAAAGAAATGGGCCTCTAGAATATGGGATATAAATCCTCCTAAAAACAATGATGGTTCTTATCCGATCTTACACGATAAGGGAGCAATCGGTGGTTTAATAAAAGGTTTTTTTGGTTATAATGGAGACCCTAGCCTTATTGAATTCATTACCTGGATATTATCAATAATTGGTCTGAATTTTTTATATCAAAAAATTGGAAAACGAAAAACATAGGAGAAAAAATGAAAAAAATATTACTTACAATTTTAATAGCAAGCTCAATTCCCCTATCACAAGAACTTGTAATTGGTGAAGAAAGAATTGAACCTGGAATAGTTTTTATTTTTGAAGGTGCCGTAAAAGACCATGTTATGCCAATGGGAATACATTTGCCTGAGAATCAAACTCACGTTCATATAGAAGCTCGTGTAAATTGGGATGAAATCAATATTCCAGATGGAACTCCTCCTGGAGGATTTGTACCATACTTACATATTACCTCTCTAGTAACAAATCAAAGGACAGGAATGACAACTTTCATAGATTTATTACCACATATAAACTTAATAGATAATTTTCATTATGCAAGGAATATATCATTACCTGGAAAAGATACTGATTTATATACCGTTGATTTTTTCATTATCCCCCCTACTCATATTGATTTAGCCCTACATAGAGATTGGTTGAATTCTTATGGTGATGAGCTTATGACTACAAAAAAATTCTCATATAAAAACGTATATTTTGAAGAAATATGTGGTGCTTCTAGATCTATTATAGAGAAGAATTAAATAATATTGAGAATAATTCTCAATATTATTTGGATTATAATTATAATCAATACTAAATTATGATACTGAGATTCTGTCTCATTAAATGTTAACATAAACAAATAGGAGTTAATAACTAATGAAAAAAATGTTATTACTTATAAGCAGTTTATTCATCTCAATATCTTTTGCAGATGAATTTGTTGAAGCATCTACCACAATTGGTGGTTATGGTGAACTTCATTGGGATATGGAAAACGAAAATATGGATTTTCACAGATTCATAGTATTTCTTAACCATAACTTTGATGATAAATGGGCTCTAAAATCAGAGATTGAATTAGAGCATAATATGGCTGGTGATGGATATGGTGGATACATTGCATTAGAGCAAGCATACTTAAACTATACAGCAGATAGCTGGGATGCTAGAGCTGGTGTAGTACTTGCTCCAGTCGGTATCATCAATGAGACTCATGAGCCTCCAACTTTCCTAAGTGTTGAAAGACCTGATTATGCAAAATATATCATACCAACAACATGGTTTGGTAATGGAATGCAATTCAACTACAACCTAGGTGACTTCAAATTTGGTGTCACATTAATGGAAGACGTGATAGGTGGTTCGCTTTCTGCTGATGGTAGTTCAGTAAATGGTGGTGCTATGAAAGATGACAAATATGCATTTAGAAGTGGCAGAGGAAAGGGAGATGACTCTTTTGCAACTGATCTAACTAAAATATTTGGATTTTCATGGTCTGGAATGGAAGGTTTAAAAGTTGCAGGTTCTATGACTATGAATGAAATGCCTGTTTTTTGGGATGCAGATGGTGATTGGGATAGTAAAGGCTATGAATATTCTGACTTAATTGATGCTACAGTTGGTCTTGAAATGACAGAGATTAATGTACAGTATAATAAAAATAACATTGTTGCAATTTTTGAAACTGCTACAGGTTCTTTTGATTATGCAGACTTAAATGCTTGGATTTCAACAAACAATGTAGCAATTGGTGCATTAGGTGACAAGGATTTTGAAGGAATGAGATTAGATCTTGGTTATAACATCGGTTCTCTTATTGGAGACGACTGTGATTTAACACTATGGACTAGACAAACTTCTTGGGATTCAAATACAAATACTAATGCATCTAGCAAAGTAGGTGAAGTTAGTAGAAGTATGTTTGGTGTTACATGGAAACCTAAAAACAACATTTCATTAAAAGTGAACATGGGAACAACTGATACAGATTACGATGGTGGTTCTTCATCTTCAGACATGATGCAAGTTGGTGTAGGATACATGTTCTAAGAAAAAATATAAAAAAATATAATGCCCCAATACCTAAGCATTATATTTATCAAAGAGAGCCTAGGACACATTATTTGTACCGTAAATAATACAAGCATATAAACTCTCAAAACTTACTCCAAGTTTATTTGTTCCTAGGCTCTTTTTGTATTTATATTAGGGGATAAAATGAAAAATATATTATACATACTAATTTTTACATCTAATATTCTTATTCCATCAGCAATTATGGATAAGACAGAAAATACAATTAAAGAACTACTTCCTAATCATATCGATATAGTTCATAAAATGCATAAGATTAGCAAGGAATCAAAAAAAGCACAAAATATTGTGAAACAAAAATTTTTTAGAAATGAACTAAATGTATGGAAAATACAAATGGCTGATAGCTCATATAATTATGCTATACTTGATAATGTAAAGGGCAAATCAATGCCTATTACTTTTTTAACAATTTTCAATAATAATGAAGAAGTGGTAAATTCAGCTATTATTAAATATAGAGAAGCTTATGGTGGAGAGGTTGGGAGAAAGTCTTGGCTTAAACAATTCATAAACTATTCAGATACTTCTAATTATAAGGTTGGAGATGGTATTAGTGGAATATCAGGAGCTACAATATCTGTTCATTCTGTATCAAAAGGAATCCATAAATTATCTATTATAATCAAAGACATTATAAGTGAGTTCGATGAAAAATAATTTTTATCTAAAAGATTTAGAACAGGATCTGAAATATATACTAATTTCATTCTTAACAACTTTAACATTTGGTATCCTTACAGGCATGATATATGTATACTATACAACAAATTCAACACCTATTGGTGTTATAGAACACTATAAAGGAGCTGAAGAAAATTCATATGAAAATTGGGACGAATTCCTAGATAAACCTCCTAAAATTGAAAAATATTTACATGATATGCTTGAAACAACTCATACTCATGTTACCTCTTTTGCAATAATATCAATACTTCTAGGTATGATTTTTTATTTCAATTCAATTATTATTGGAAAGTTGAAATTATTTATTATTATTGAACCCTTTATATCAACACTTATTACTTTTACATCACTTTGGGTTATGAGATACCTAAGTGATAGCTTCGTATATATAGTTATGATTTCTGCAGGATTACTATATCCTTGCTGGTTTATAATGATAATAACATCTATCTATGAGCTATTATTTAAAGAGAAGAAATAAAAGTTATTAAATTACTACGTTCCAACCAAAAAATAATAGAAAAAGCCAAACAAGTCCTTTTATAAGGAAAAAAGAGAAGACAGCAACAGGTCCATATTTCTTAATTTTTTTGTACATCTTATGAAGGCCTTAAAAAATTCTTAAGCATTAATTCAAATTCTTGGTTATTCATATCATCTTGATTTTCTATAAGCAAACCATGGAACAATCCACCTATAGCTTTCATAAGCATACCTGGATTTAAATCTATAAATTCTTTTTTCTTTATACCTTCTTCTATAATACTTTTTAAGATCGCATACAGACGCTCTTGATAAGTCTTCCATATTTGTTTTGATTCATCCTGTATATGATTAGGAGCTGTAAACAAAAAACCGTACAATATTTTATTGTTTTGAACAATACTCGCCATTGTCCTTATAATACCCATAAATTTCTTACGCGGGCCTAATTCTTCAACAATTTGTCCTTCTATACCTTCCCATAATTTCTTCCAACCATTTTCCATAATAGCAATAAAAACTTCATCTTTAGATGCAAAATAATAATACAATGTAGCCTTACCAAAATCAGACTCAATAGCAATCTCATCCATGGTAGTTTTTTCAATACCATGAGTTTTAAATACTTTAAGAGCACCATCTAATATAGATTGTTTTCTTATATCTCTTTGTTCCTGTTGTCGTTTACTTAACATATATAAATATATTTTACTAATTTTATAAAAAATGAAACAAGTTTTATTATAAAAATCCCATTAATATTATTTTAAATTACTCATAATACGTTTTTTTGATGCTGACCATGAACAAATCAAACATTCGTTCATATTATGATTTCTTGCAGGGCAATATTGACGTCCAAAAAAAATAATTTGCAAATGACGTTTATTCCATAGTTCTTTTTCCCAAAGTTTTTTAAGGTCTGTTTCTGTCATCTGAACATTTTTTGCCTTAGATAAACCCCATCTAGAAGCGAGTCTATGAATATGGGTATCAACAGGGAATGCAGGAATACCATACCATTGAGCCATAACAACACTAGCAGTTTTATGACCGACCCCTGCTAAACTTTCAAGATAATCCCAATCTGGTTTTACCCCCCCACCTTCAATCAACTGATAAGCCATTTTTTTTAAATTTTTTGCTTTAGTTGGAGCTAATCCTATCTCTTTAATTATTTTTTCAATAGCTATTACTTCTAAAGCCGCCATATCTTCAGGAGTGTTTGCAATTTTAAATAAATTAGGAGTTACCTGATTAACTTTTTTATCAGTAGTCTGCGCAGATAGCATAACAGCAACAAGCAATGTATATGCATTAGAATGATTAAGAGGAACAGGAGTTTCAGGATATAAATCATCCAAAATTTTTCCTATTCTATCTGCTTTTACTAAACGATTCATTATTTAATTTTATTCTTTAGATACATGAATTACAACCTCTCTAATACTACGAATTAACATTTTTTTAGTAAATATTAGGTCAAATCCTACTTCTTTAGCTTTTACTTGTACTTTTTTACTGAATTGGTTTAAAACACCAAATACAGGTATACCATAATTAATTTTAATATCTCGACAATGATTAAAGGGATTTTCAATAAAATTATTCAAATCTAATAATACAATCGATATTATATCATCAGCTAATTCGTCTTTAATTTCAAATTTTTGATCGATAAAAGATAACGAAAACCCATATTTACTACATTCTCTTGCCAAAGATATAGAAAATTGTGCATCATCTGTAAAAGCTATTATTTTAAATTCATAATTCATTCTTCAATATTAGGTACAAGTTTCCAATCAAATTTTTGCATATCATCAATCTCAGATAAACATTTCAAAGTATTATCAATACATATCAATATATTTTCAATATTAAGACCTCTATAATTAGGTTTATACTCTATTAATTTAGGGATACATTTATTAAATAAATTTTGAGCTCCTTTTTTATTATTATTAGATATATGAAAGTAACCTACAGAAAGTTGAATAAGGCCTTGTATAAATTTAGCATCTACCAACCTATAATCAGACCACAAATCTTCCCAATATTCATGGGCATCATAGAATTGATGATTTTTAAATGCTTTCAGGCCATCTCTGTATAATTTATCCTTTATATTTTCATCGTTTGTATTCATCTATAATATCGTAGTACTTAGCTCCCTTTTTAATTCGAACAGCCACATAATGAGGATCATGATAAAAAAATAAAAGCCAATTATGATTACAAGCTTTATCTAAAAAAATTTTTTTCTCATTTAATGTTAAAGCTGCATTTAAATCATAACCCATAATCCAAGGCAACTTTAAATGAGATTTAAGAGGAATTAAATCTGAACAAAATACCAATGTTTTTTCATTATCATGAATTTTAATCAATTGCTGCCCATTAGTATGTCCATTGACAGTATAAGTTGAAACGCCTTCTAATATTTCAGAATTATCAGGTACAAAACTCAACAAGTTATGATCTTCTAATAATTGATAATTTAAATTCAAATAACTAGCTTTATCTCTAGAACTAGACTCTATAGCTGCCAACCAATTTCTTTCAGATATATAATATACAGCATTAGGAAATGTTGGCTTCAACATATTATCTGCATCATAATAAAGAGCACCTCCGGAATGGTCAAAATGCAAATGAGTTAATATTACATGTGTTATATCTTTATAGCTATAACCATGAACACTTAAAGTATTACTTAATGTAAATTCGGAATGATCTATAGAGAACATTTCTATAAATTTATCTGAATTCTTATTCCCTATCCCTGTCTCAACGATTACAACATTTTCACCATCATCAACCAGAAGGCACCTCATTGATAAATTTATTCTATTAAATTCATCGGAAGGATTTTCTTTTTCCCAAAGCACCTTTGGAACAGAACCCATCATAGCACCACCATCAAGTTTAAAAAAACCAGATTCTAATGCAAATACTTTCCATTTTCCTATATTTTCTAATCTCATATTCTGTTATTCAAATAAGACCACAAATACTGTTTTTCTAATTCATCATCAGACAACATCAAGCAAGACCTTACATTATTTAAAAAAATTATCATATCAAAATTTAACATATCTTTATCTATTCTATATAAATAATCAAAAATCCATTTTCTACCTAGATCTATTTGTTTATCATTAAATTTCAAATTATTATCATGGCAAGCTTTAAGTTTTAACAACTTACAAACTAATAATGGCTGAATAAGGTCAATTCTTATAAGATCACTATTATAAATCGTATAATATAAAAGAAAATCATTAATTGCATAAAAATCCTTTGATAAAAAATCAACCCATGAAATTTTTTGATTATAATCATAGACTAATGGATTAAATTTTTCACTTAAGATAATTAAAACTGCTTTATTTAAAGTTTCTAGCATATACTTACCATTTAAAAAATTTTGCATTCTAATCATGTGCCATATATACTTATATGAACTAGAGCAATTTTTTAAACTAAATTCTAATAAAAACTCTAATATTTGGGCACCATCAGACACCCTCGACAAATAATAAATATTCTCAAGAGAATTATTTAAATCCTTATCTAGTAAGGCTTTCTCTAATCCATATAAAGATATAGCACTCGGAATAGTATTATAATGCTTAATATCGCTATGAGAAAAATGATTTTCATTAAATTCACTAACAAGCATATTGAATAAATCAATATTAATAGATTCTAGATTAATACCTAAAATTGATTTCACAGCATCTAGCCAAACTATACAATCAATATTACTAGATCCTAAAGATTTAAAATATAAGGTTTCAATATCAGCTCTTAATTCTTTACTATTCAATTTATTTATTTATGTTTAATTTTTAGTTATCTAATTTTAAAAATTACTTATGTCTTTAATCGGATTACATATATATATAGCATTTAAAATAAAATCTTTACTACCTAATAAAGATTATTTTTTTATATCACTACTGATAGGATTAACATTACCTGAGATTGAGACTAATATTATCCTACTACGTAATTTACTTTTAAGTACTGATAATATCATCCCATTATTTAACAAAAATTTTACACATAGCTTTTTAACCATTAGCATAATTTATCTATTTTTTTTAATAGCATATGAAATTAAAAAGAATAAACTAATATTAAATATCGGCAAGGGAATCACTTATGGAATGATTTCTAATATTATTTTTGATTTAATATTAAGATTTGGGGATATAGATGTTTTTTGGCCACTACCAATTGGAACAATAAAAAGTATCGAATATCAACCTGTATTTTATTTTGTTTTATTAGCATTAGAATTTATTTTATTTAGGCTTGCCGCTACAGAACTGATTAAAATAATTTTAAATAATCCATTAATAGAAAATGGCAACCTGATTAATCATCTATCATACAGCATGAAATTCAATTTAATATTTTTCGTATTATTTTCTCTATCTTTCATATATATACCTTCTATAAATATAAAATTATTCGCCTTATTCTACCCTTTATCATATACTGCGAACATATTCTTTCTACTAAGAGTCAAAAATAATATTTAATACTATTAAATGAGATTGGGTCGCATTAAATTACATAAATAAATCAAGCAAATTATATGGAAAATCATATAGATAAATTCAATAGGATTAAGTCTGAATGGCATGTTTTTAAATCTAAGTCTGAAAATAAAAAAATAAGGATAAGAAATGCTGCAGATGCACTAAATACTACAGAAGCAAATCTTCTTAGTACTGAAATAGGCAAAAATGCTACTTATCTAAAAATAAATGATTATAAATCACTACTAGAAGACCTTCTCCAAATCGATAAATTAATGTTATTAATAAGGACTGACTACGTCGTCCACGAATTAATAATAGAGACATCGAATGTTAACATAACAAATAAGAGGCTCTTCTACAAAGATCAAAATTCATCAATTATAGAATATAATTTAGAAATTTTCCAATATGCTTTCTTCGAAAACAAAAAACATGGAAAAAAAGATTTAAAAAGTTTCCAATTATTTGATAAATATGGAACTTCGCTACTAAAAATCTACCTAAAAGGATTTAAAAGTGAACTTTTTGATAAAATTGCGCTAAAATATAAATCTGATTATAAATATGAAATCCAAAAAAATGATGATAAGAAAAATCAACATGGCATAAATAAAAATCCTTATAATTCAGATACATCAAATAATAATACGTTAAGAGAAATCTTAGATATATCTTCAAATGAAGAAATACCTCTAGAAATCAATGCATTTGGAAATCAAATAACTCAATACTACAGCGGAAAAATTAAAAATATTGTTGATTTTGGTCCATGGATAAATATAATTGACAAATCATTCAATCTTCATGTTTTAGAAAAATGCATAACTCGAAATATTGTAAAATATGATAAAGAAAATAAATTATTTATTATTGATTTATTTGATAAAAGTAATGATAGGGTATTAGAAATAAAATTAAAAAGACAATATGAAGCAAATTTCACTAATATATTAAAAAACAGTAAGGGATAAATTAATGATTAAAATAAAAAACATATTAATTATAATAATTTCAATAAATATAATATTTTGCAATACAAAGGATAGAATTATCACTATTGGAGGATGTGTAACTGAAACTGTATTTGCACTTGATAGAGGTGATTTAGTAATAGCAGTAGATCAATCAAGTACAACTCCTGAAAAAGTTAAAGATTTGCCTCAAGTAGGCTATATAAGAGCTATAGCAAGTGAAGGCATACTATCAATGATACCTTCAAAAATTCTGACAACAACAGATATGGGTCCTGCAAAAGTAATAGACCAAATCAAAAATAGTGGCGTTGATTTGGAAATATTCAAATCTCCTCACAATCATGATGAGATATTAGAGCTCATTGACAATATAGCTTCTATATTAAATGCTCAGGATAAAGCAAAGGATATAAAAAAAATAATAAATACTAAAAAAAATAATATAGATAAGATAAAAGAAAATTATAGCTATACACCAAAGATAGCATTCTTTATGAGTCCAGCATCTAAATCATACAATGCAGCAGGTTCAGGGACAAGAGCTGATTATTTAATTGACTTCATTGGTGGAGAAAATATATTCAAAGACAAATTTAGCAGATATAGAAAAGTTACAAGTGAAGAAATCATAAACTTAAATCCCGATATAATATTAATTGGGAGCATATCAAATAATAATACAAAAATAAATTCATTTTTTTCAAATGAATCTGAATTCCAAGATATATCTGCAGTTAAAAATAATAAAATTATTCACATAGATATGGGAAAATATTTATCATTTGGTCCTAGCTTCACAGATCATGTACTGTCTCTAATTAATATCATTGATGTTGAAAAAAAATAATTACAACAACAATAACCTGTTAATTGGCATGATGCTATTACTAAATATATTAGTAGTAGTATCAATTACTTTTGGTCCTGTTGATATAACATTGAGTCAAATGAAGGATATACTTTTACATAAGATAGGACTCTACTCAAATGATACATTTTCTAAAATACATGAGACCGTACTACTAAATATCAGATTACCAAGAGTCATAATGGCTATTCTCGTTGGATTAGGACTAGGAACAGCAGGAGCCATACTACAAGGTTTATTTAGAAATCCTTTAGTAGATCCAGGTTTTATTGGTGTCTCTAGTGGTGGTGCTATTGGAGCAATGGTAGCAATTATGTTTTCACAATATATTTACTATTATATACCTCAAGTCCTTATGCAATTTATTTTACCTATTCTAGCTATGGCGGGTTCATTTATAACTACAATGCTTGTTTATAAAATGTCTAAAGTATATAATAAAACGAATATTATGGCGATGCTATTATCAGGCATAGCGATTAATGCATTATCTGGTTCTATTATAGGACTATTTATAAGTATTTCATCTGATGCTGAATTAAGGAGTTTCACATTCTGGACGCTAGGTGGACTTGATATGTCTGATTGGAATATTGTAGGAATAACAAGTTTATTTATAATATTACCATTCTTAATTATTTATAAATTACAATATCAAATGGATATTTTTATGCTTGGTGATGCAGAGGCTGAACATCTAGGGCTTAATGTAGAATCACTTAAAAAGAAGGTTATATTGATATCATCAATAATAGTTGGAGTATCAGTATCCTTTTGTGGTATGATTGGTTTCATAGGTTTAGTCACCCCTCATCTGGTTCGCTTAATACTTGGCCCCAATCATAAATATCTAATTCCTGGTTCTGCTATTTTAGGAGCAATATTACTCACCACTTCTGACCTAATAGCTAAAACTATTATATCCCCAGCTCAATTACCTATTGGAGTTGTAACTTCAGCTATTGGAGCTCCCTTCTTCGTATGGCTGATATTAAATCAAAAAAGAAGATTTAATTATGCAGAATAAATCGATTATAAACCTACAGTCTGTTTATTATAAGATAAACAATAAAATCCTCATTAATGATATATCATTTAATGTAGAGGCAGGTGACATGACTTGTATTATTGGTCCTAACGGATCAGGTAAAAGCACTCTTATAAAATTAATTACAGGGGAGCTAAAAGAAACATCTGGAAATATCTTTTTTAAAAATAAAAAAATTGAAGATTGGGAGCCTATAAAACTAGCTTCACAAAGAGCTGTATTGCCTCAATCAAATCATCTATCTTTTCCATTTTCAGTACTAGATATAGTTAAAATGGGACGTTATCCAATTAAAAATAGTTCTATAAAATCTGACAATCAGATATGCAAAGAAATTATAGATATATTTGATTTAAATGACCATATTAATCAAAATTATACCACCTTATCTGGTGGGGAGAAGCAAAGAGTACAACTAGCAAGAGTATTTGCACAAATTTGGTCTTATGATGATTACAAAGAAAAAGTACTGATAATTGATGAGCCCACATCATATTTAGATATAAATCATCAATATGCTCTATTTAATTTCTTAAAAAAGATTAATAAAAAGGGATTAACAATATTAATGGTTCTACATGATTTAAACCAAGCAATAACAAATTCAAATAAAATAATCATGTTAAAAAATGCAAGCTTAGTAGATTATAGTAAGACAAATCAGATAATTAATACTAAGAAATTAGATGAAGTTTTTAATGTTAAATTAAAATTAATACAAAATGGCGAAAAAAATAATCCATTAATAACTTATTAATAAATAAAAATACACTGGAGGGGTATTAAAATGAATGAAACGCTGTCAAAAGCAATAAAAGAAAAAGAAAAAATAATTAATGAAATGGATACAGTGATATTAAGTACCGCAGATTCAAATGGTATGCCTAATGCAAGTTATGCACCGACTACAACAGATAAAAAGGGTAATTTTTATATTTACATCAGTGAATTATCTAAACATACACAAAATCTTCTTAATAGCAATAATGCATCATTAATGATTATTGAAGATGAATCAAAATCAAATAATCTATTTGCAAGAAGACGATTCACTATGAATAGTAAATCAAAAGAGATTATCAGAGATAGCAGTGAATGGAATGAAAAAATAGAATTATTAGAAAATAAATTTAAAGAACAGATTGGCTTTCTTAAAAACATGACTGATTTTCATTTATTTAAACTTACTCCTACTGATGGATTACTGGTACATGGATTTGGCAAAGCATTCAGGTTTGTAGGGCAAGAACTCAACCAAATAAATCATTTAAACGATAAGGGCCACACGGAAAAAAAATAATTTAAATAAAACAAATATTTTACTTTTCGACTAATTGGTCGATTTATTATATTTAGAGTATGGTTTTTAAGCTTAAATTATTATTTTTAGTTAATTTTGTGATAGCTAGTTCATTTAATGGACAAATTGTAGATACATACAACAACCCAATAAGCAATGCTAGCATTACAATAAATAATCAATCGACTATATCAGATATCGATGGATTCTTTACAATTGATGCTACTCTCCTAGCGAATAACGATTTAATTAAAATATCACATATTGGCTATCAAGATAATATCATATATTTTAATAAACATAAAAAAAAATTACATAAAATCACTCTATTTAAAAGCACATTAGAACTGGATCATATTGTTGTAACTGGACTAAGAAAGGAAAGTCATATTAAAGATACCCCTAACCTGACACATGTAATAAGTTCTAAAGATATTAAAAATACAGCTTATACAAACGTTAAAGATATACTAGAAATGAAAATGCCTAATGTACAAAATGTCGTTTCAAGTCATGCAGGGACTAGCAATAATAGGGTTAAAATACAAGGTCTTGATAATAGATATATTTTATTTCTGATAGATGGAGCTCGAGTATCAGGTGAATTTGCAGGAAATTTGGATTTTAATATGCTCAATCTATCTGATGTAGAAAAAATTGAGATTGTAGAGGGAGGGATGTCTAGCTTATATGGATCAAGTGCAATTGGAGGGGTTGTAAATATCATTACTAAAAAAGAAGAAAAGCCTTACTGGTTGAATATATCGTATATAAATGAATATCCAATGATTAATTCAGCATCTACAAATTTTGGATTTAATTATAAAAACCTATATTACAATATTGATATGAATAAGCAGGGGTCAGATGGATTTGATTTAACTCCTTTAGATGATAACGCAAGCGGAGTTTTGATTAAAACTTTAGAAGAATATACAACAAATTCAATAAAACACAATCTAAAATATAATTTTAAAAACAACTATTCAATTGATATTAATATGAAAGAATATTCTAATAATATATATCAATATGAAAATCATTTAGTCCAAGTACTTGACCCAGATAGCCCTCTATATCCAGCTTACTATTATGAATCTTATAAAAATAACTCTCCTCATTTTAAGGATAAAAGATATGGAATAACACTATCACATCATACTGAAAAAACAAATTTTAAAATATCCTATAATACTGAAAGATATCAAAAGAGCAATTACTTCTTTAATTATTCATATGAAGATTGCTCTATTATTGATTGTAATAATACAAGTGAATTAATAAATGATGATTTTGTAAATGCTATTAACAATAATAAAAGTCTATTAATACAATTTAATGGCAAAAATGGAAATCATGATATCACATTAGGCTTAGAAGCGAATAATGATGACTATAGTTCTTTTAATATATATGATTATGACTTAGGTGATTTAAATAATGATGGTCTATGCGGTTCAGGTTTGCCATGGGATCCAGATGATTGTTTAGTCGAATCTATATTTGATTCACAAGATGATACTAAAAAATTTAGTAAAACAGCTTTTTTTATAGGTGATCAAATATCACTAAACAATAATACCTTATCATTTTCTGTAAGAAGGGTCAATTCAGAAAACTATAAAAATAACTCTGTATACTCAATGGCTTATTTATCTCGAAGAAACGCAAGAAGAGAATACGATATAAGAATTAATTATAGTAAGGGTTTTAGGACTCCTGCTATAAAAGAGCTATATTATAATTTCCAAGGTCATAGTCCTCCAGTTATAGGTAATCCAAACTTAAAGCCTACTACCAACAATTTCTTGTCTATTTCAATTGATAAGAAACAAACTAAAAATAATTTTTCATTTGAAATATTTTATAATAATGTAAAAGATTTAATAGGCATCAATTCAACAACAGATGAATTAGGTAACAATATACTTTTATATAGCAATTTTGATGCTGTGAACTTTCGTGGAATAAACTGCCATTATAATCGAATTATAAACAATAAGAATGATTTAAAGTTTGTATATAATTACACTTATCCAAAATCAAATAATAAAGAAGCTCTTGAATTGATTTCTAAACATTCTCTAAGGCTAAATTATTTATATAAGGCTATAAAAAATAAATTAGACATATCTATAGGTGCAAAATATTCAGGAGATAAAATTATTTATGATTCAAATGAAAATATAAAATTAGATGATTATTGGATGGTTGACATATTATCAATCATCAAAATCAACAATAATACAAAAATAAAACTAGGCTATAAAAACCTACTTGACTATAAAGATGATAGAAGATTCTTGGATGACAATTATCAAAAGGATTTACTGACAACATATGATCCAGGAAGACGATTTGTTGCAGAAATAAACTTAAATTTTTAAAGGAGAATAAATAATGAAAAAATCTATAAGTATAGTATTTTTATCCTGCATGTTATATGCACAAGAAGAATACTTAATAACAATCCCTGCTACGAGCTATTCAGAATGGGTTTATTATTCATTAGAGACTCATAGCATAGTACCTATCGATTACCCTGAAACATCTCTCGAATGGGACTTAGCTTTTCAAAGAAAGCATATAAAGACAAATAGTGGCTTATCTGGACCAGGAAATGGTGGCGCTATTGTTGATTCTACAGGTACACTGGACAGTGGCTCATACACTTGGCTTGATGAATGGGCAGAATTAAATGAAGTTCCTGATTATGGAAATGGCATAAACTGGCTAACCGATACAACCTTATATGATTTTTATGATCTTTCAACTCATACCTTTGTTGAGGGAATTAAAAATCCAGCACTTAATTCTTGGGGATGGTTTGATGCAACATACACCTTAAATCCCACTAATTATGTAATGTTTGTTAAAGCTGCTAATGGACAAGATGTTATTAAGTTTTGGGCCTATGATTACTACGATAATGGTTCTGGGGGTAACATATCTATCCGATATCAGACAGGATTAACTTACATTGAAGAATGTGCTAGTATTCCTGGAGATGTCAATGCCGATGGAATCATTAATGTTGTTGATATCGTTTCCTTGGTCAATGTAATTCTAACAAGCAGCTCAGCATATGATGAATGCCTACTTGATTATAATGAAGATGATACTATAAATGTTATTGATATTGTATCACTTGTAAGCTTTATCTTAGAAGGCTAAAAACACATTATCAACCTTCCATTCTAGAGTAATAATATATATAAAATGAATTATATATTTTATATTTCGACTTATTAGTCGAAAATAACTATTGACTCATATTTTACATTGTTTTTAATTTACAATATGAGATTTAATCTCATTATAGCGGAAATCTTAAAATAAAGGAAAAAACAATGAAAAAATTAATGTTTTTATTAACATTTGGATTCATCTTTGCGACTTGTCCGGATGGATTCTATGAAGATAGCAATGGTACGTGTTGGATGCCATATTGCTATGATTATACATCTCATGCTGTATCATACGATACAGATGAAACAGAATGTACAGGACCGACAGAAATGTGGATTATACCAGGATCAGAAGGAGATCCATATTGGAATGCTTACTCCAATGGTAACTGCCCTAGTAATTATATGGCGGATGATTGTAATCATTGCTGGAGCAGCTTCTGCTACTCCTTTTTTAGTGAAGGTTTAAATGGTGATCCTGCACACAGTGTATATTATGATTTAACTGTTGAGGAATGTGAAGGATATGGATATAATTACTATTCCCCAGACCATCCTTCTAATCCCTATTGGAACTCAAATTGTACAATAGACTGCAATGGTGTTGCCAATGGTGATGCGATGATAGATGATTGTGGTGAATGTTTATCAGGTTACTGTTATGACTATGTAACACACGAAGTATCTTTTGGTGCTTGTGATGGTCCTACTCAAATGTGGGTAGATCCTAATTCACCTTCTAATCCATACTGGAATGCTTCTTGCACAGATTGTGCAAATGTAGTAAATGGTGATGCGTTAGTTGATGATTGTGGTGAATGTCTATCAGGTTACTGTTATGACTATGTTACACATGAAGTTTCATTTGGTGATTGTGATGGAGCTATGGAGATGTGGGTTGAACCTAATTCACCTTCTAATCCGTATTGGAATGCTTCTTGTAGTGATGATGGTTGTGAAAGTGGTATTTTTGATTGTGCTGGTGTATGTGATGGTACAGCAGAGCTTGATGAATGTGGTGTATGTGATGGCGATAGCACATCTTGCGTTGAAACTGACTGCGCTGGTGTTGCAGGCGGTTATGCAATGGTTGACGATTGTGGTGTATGTTCAAATAATTACTATTGTTATGACTATGTAACACATCAAACAAATACAGATTTTCCATGTGATGGACCAACAGAAATGTTAGTAATGCCAGATAGTAGTTACAACTCTGATTGGAATGCTTCTTGTACTGATGATTGTGGTGTTGTAAATGGTGATGGTTCTACATGCGCTGAGCCGACTGTAGAAAATCTATTTTTCTCAGAAGCTTCTGAAGGCTCTAGTAATAATAAATATTTAGA
>CETH01010773.1_pt1 | contig 47745 bp, 51 predicted proteins | sample 361461 | NCBI WGS metagenome assembly CETH01 (sample SAMEA2622695, study PRJEB7988) | marine metagenome | isolation source: saline water (ENVO:00002010), including | reverse complement strand
CCATCACAATGAGCATTTATAATCTCTTTTTTCATTAATTCTCCTTATAAATTATCTGAATTTTCTGTTAGATAACTTCTCATGCCTTCATCACTAGGATTCATTCCGTTATCACCTTTATTCCAACCAGCAGGACAAACTTCACCATGCGTATTATGATGGTCAAGTGCATCAATCAAGCGAAGCATCTCATCTATATTTCTTCCGAGGGGTAAGTCATTTTTTATTTCATGTCTGACATTACCTTCTTCATCAATTAAGAATGAACCTCTTAGTGTAACACCACCACCAACAGATGTCTCTGATTCATCTTCTTCTGTTAAAACTGTCGCGGGTGTAGCTCCTAGAAGAACATCATAGCTTCTAGCAATTGATTTATCTAAATCTGATATAAGAGGATATCCTACTTTGCCTATACCTCCCTTATTAACTTCCATTTCTTTCCATCTTAAATGTGAAAAATGTGAATCTATAGAACATCCAAGAACTTGGACGTTTCGCTTTTCAAACTCCGATAGGCGTTTATCAAAAGCGATTAATTCAGTAGGTCACACAAAAGTAAAATCTAAAGGATAGAAAAATAAAACAATTTTTTTACCTTTATAGTCTGATAGGCTCACTTCTTTAAAGCTATTGTCAGCCATTACAGCTTGAGCTTTAAAATCAGGAGCAGGTTTTGTTACTAGCATAATTGTAGTCTCCTTATTATCAAATGATTAAGTTAATTAACGAATAGTATAATTTAAAGTTTTGGATTGGTAAAAGACAATAGTTATCTGTTGCGTGCAGCAAGAATTAAATCTTTTATTTTTTGATAATTACCTGTGCATTCACCAAGTTCAGTAGGATCAGGATTGTTATATGTTAAACTAACTCTTGCAAATTCATTACCATAGCGATCTAAAATAATGAAGTCTCTTAAGGATACATCCCATAAATCCCAAACATCACCATTTTCATCAGATGCTTCACAAAGACCTTCATTATTATCTATACAATTTATTCCATCGTCATAATCTTGAGCCCATGGAAGAATTCGAGGTCCTGAATTGCAAGTACTAGAAGTACATTCTTCATTGCAAATCATACAATCAACACTATCATCAATATATTGGTAACCATTGATTCCCATCATTTTGACATCAGTGATTCCTTCTTCAATTAGTTCATTATATAAATCATTTATGATCCCGAACCGGGCTCTACATGTACTTCAGCCCTGTTTTCCAAAATAGTATGCGGAAACTTGACCATTAAAAAAGGATGGACCAATATCTTGAGTGTAATATTCAGATACAGGATTAATATCTTCAAGTACAAAATCAGGATTTGCTTGTAAGGGTAGTAATACAGTATTAACTAAACTAACTACATCAACAACATTTATAAGATTATCATTATTTAAATCAGCAGCATTTAATTCATCTTCATTAAAACCAGATTCTTCAATTATATAGTTTACTAAATAAACTATATCAATTACATTGACAGTAAAATCAAAATTAATATCTCCATCTATTGTAGCATTTTCAAATACTTGTTCAGCCCATATCCCTCCTGATCCTGCATAATTTAATTCATTGCTCCATGTTAATCCAGAGTCTTCACTTGTCGCAATATTATAAAAAGCTCCATTAGAGTGTATCCAAGTTGCTTGAGTATTTTCATCACCAGCTTCTATGACCCACCAATAATAATTATCTTTTTCTAAATAGATGCAAAGATTCGTTGTTACTATAAGATTATAATTCATGGCATGCATTAAATCAATTTGATGGTCCCATTGTGACAAATCGGATACTAGTGCTCCAGGAATCCCATCATTATCTTCTCTAAGTGTAATTTTAATATTATTTGTATTTGAATTCGTAGCAGTCATATAGAATGCCATAGCTTCTAGCACATAATCATTGTTGATAGTTATTCTATTTCCTATAGAATTATTAATATCAATTATATGGCCGGAATCAAAATTATCAGGTGAACCTGTATTAAATATTACACTTCTATCTTGAGATATTAATAAAGTGCTTAGTAAGTATATAATTATAATAAATCTCTTCATAACTAAATCTATATTATTTATAGTTTAAAAGTCAAATAGTATTAATCTAAAATTATTTTGTATGGCATCAGTAATTGCAATTCATTATCCATTATTACAGGTAATAAATCTAAGGTTTCTAATTTTTCAGACATATCTTGAGGAAAGACATCATCAAGTTCTAATGTTGAAATTGATTTTTCTTCACTTAAGAAATTAAATAATGAAAATGAATTTTGTTTTGGAAATTCTTCTATGTTTATATTTTCATTTAATTCTATCCCTGCATTTATTTTAGCTAATTCTATAGCATCAAATAAACCACCAATTTCATCAATTAATCCTAATTCTTTTGCTCTTTTACCAGACCAAATGCGTCCAAGAGCTATATCATCAAGAGAATCAATATCATTTAAATTAGGCCTTCCATCAATAACCTTTTGTTTAAAATCATTATATTCTTCATTTATTACATTTAATATCTTTTCTTTTTCTTTATCATTTAATAAATGTGAACTACTAGCAAAGTCAGCATTACTATTACTTTTTATACCATCAAAGCTAATGCCGATTTTTTTAAGTAAGTTAGAAAAGTTTAATCGTACCCATATTACTCCAATTGAACCTGTAATAGTTGTTGGATCTGCTATTATTTTATCTGCTTCACAGCCAATGTAATACCCTCCGGATGCTGCTACATCTGACATTGAGACAATAACAGGTTTATTGTTTTTAGATTTATCATCTACTGTTTTATGTATTTCTCTCCATATCATATCAGAAGCCAAAACAGATCCTCCTCCACTATCTATTCTAAGGACTATTGCTTTGATGTTTTTATTTTCTCTCGCTTGTTTAATTGCTTCGGTAATTGTTTTGTCACCCATGATAGATGAACCTCTGGGGCCAGGGTTACTTTCTCCTGACATAATACCACCAACAGCATAAATAATTGCAATCTTTGGAGCCTCTTCTGGTGTCCAATCATGTATGTAGTAATCGTTAGATTGTATATCTGACCAATTTATTATATTATGGTCATCTGAATCTAAAAAATCTTTAAATTCATCTGGGTACATGGTTTTAGTAATAAGGTTTAATTTTAATGCCTTCTTATTCGAATAATATGGGCCATTATTAATAATTGTTTTAGTTTCTTCTGTATCCCAATTTTTAGCTACTGATATATCAGTTACCATAATTGAATAAAAATCATCTAGCAGTTGGCCATAGTTTTCTTTAACCTCTTCAGACATTTTTTTATTTAATAAAATATCTCCAGCTGATTTATAAGGACTGACTCTTAGTACCTCTGGAACTACGTAAATGGTATCTAGCAAACCTCTTAAGAACATCATTTCCATATTTATGCCTTTTAAGTCAACAGCAGTATGAGAACTTGTAAATATTTTATCAGCCATAGATATTAAATAATAATCGTATTGATTGATTTCATAACGATCAGAGTAGACAATAATTTCTTTGCCTGCATTTTTTAATTCCATAAAAGCATTATAAATCTCTTTTCTTTTCCCAAAGCCTGCTTGAATGGTTCCCATTTTGATTATTATGCCCTTAATATTTTTTTTATTAGTTATTTCATCAATTTTTTCAATGAACTCTCTGAGTTGTATTCCATCTAAATTATCCTCTGTCCCAAATAAAGAAAAATCTATTTCAAAATTAAAAAATGTTTTTTTAGGTTTTTCCTCTATGAAAACACCTTCGAGTTCAAGATAAACATAATTATCGTTAACCCAATTAACTAAATTAATATCTGTTTTTTGTTTTTGTGAGTAAGAATAAAATCCAAAACCATTAGCTGCAATTGAATTAGTTGATTCAGATGGATAATTATTCAGACTAAAACCTTTGTTGCCAAGATTGAGAGATAGACTGATTGCGTAATTACTATTTTGTGATTTTTTGAATCCTATATTTACGCCATTTACAATATTAAAATTCATGAAGAAATATTCTTTAAAATCTTCCTCTACCCAATTATCATTATAATTTACAACTTTGTCATATCCAATAGTTAAGTTAGAATAATTAAGAAATTTATTATTATGTTTATTCTTTTTAAATAAATTTATAGGCCTTATAGCAATACCATATCTAATATCTCTAAAAGTATTTTCTTTATTTGAAAATAGTGTAAAACCTGAAGATATTGCATTAGAATATCTATAAAGCATTCCAAAAGAATAGTTCTTTGATTTATTTAATGTAAAACCTGAATATAGTTTATTAGCTATTTTGGTTCCATAGCCAATAGTCCATTGGTATTTATTTGTTTCATCATAATTATTTTGAATTGCCCATCCACAATGCCATCTATTAATTAAAGAGTATACATGGTAATTACTATGTTGACTATTAAAATTTACTTGTTGTATGTTAATTCCAGATTGATTCCCTCTGTCAACCCCAAGACCAGCAGGATTTAGATTAATTGCATCTAAATTATCTGATAGACTAACAGATAGTCCTCCCCAGGCATTAGATGCATGGTTTTGAGATAAAATAAATATATTAGATATAAAAAATAAAATTGGAATTATTTTTTTCATTGAGTAAACCCCTGGTTTTAATTAAAATTAGCATTATAAATATAACTCCAATTAAATGAAAATAGAAAATTATGAATAAAACTTATTGTATTATTGGAACAGGTAGGCAGGGAACTGCTGCTGCATATGATTTATTGATGTATGCAAATATATCAAAATTATTATTAATGGATAATAATCAAGAATCTATAGATGCATGTATGCGTAAACTTGATTCATTTAAATCAAGAAATAATATTGTAACATCAATTATTAATTTTAATGACATGCAAGATTTAAAGGATAAATTAAAAGAAGTTGATATATTCCTTAGTTCTGTACCTTATAAGTATAATCTTATGTTAACTGAAATTGCTTTAGAAACTTGCTGTTCAATGGTTGATCTTGGTGGGCATACAGCTAATGTTATTAAGCAACTTCAGTTTCATGGAGAAGCAAAAGAAAAAGGTATAACTCTTGTGCCTGATTGTGGAATGGGTCCAGGTATGAATATCTCTATGGCATTATTAGCAATAGAACAATTTGATATTGCTAAAGAAGTGAGAATATGGGATGGGGGATTACCTAAAAAACCTAAAAAACCTTGGAATTATTCCTTGTTTTTTAATATTGCTGGTTTAACAAATGAATATGATGCTCATGCTTTTTTCTTACAAGATGGAAAAATTAAAGAAGTTAATTGCTTTGAAGGTTATGAAATTATTGATTTTGGAGAATCGGTAGGAAAGCTTGAAGCTTCTGTAACATCTGGGGGGTTATCAACTATGCCATGGACTTTTGAAGGTAAACTTGATGTTTTAGAAAATAAAACTTTAAGATATATAGGTCATTGGGAATGGATGAAAGCATATAGGCAATTAGGTTTATTTAATGAAAAGGAAATAGACTTTAATGGGAAGAAAATAATTCCAAGAGATTTTTATCACCATCTTTTAGAACCTCAACTTGATACAAAAGATTTTAATGATATTTGTGTTATGAGAGTTCATGCAATAGGCTTAGTAAATGGTAGTAAAAAAGAAGTTACAATAGATGCCTATGAAACATATGATGATAAAACTCAGTTAATGGCTATGGAAAAATGGACAGGATGGCATGCCTCAATTGTTATGCAGCATATAGCAAATGGTAAAATAAGTGGGGGGGCTTATCCAATTGAAAAAGCTCTGAGCGGAAAAGACTTCTATGAACAAGCAAAACAAAGAAATTATAAAATTAAAATCAATTAATAATATTAATTATGAAATATTATCTTTATGTAATTGAGCTTGATAAGGAAGTTGGAAAATCAGTAAAATTTAGAAAACAAAGTCCTAATTTTATTTTTGGGAATCGTTGCTTTTATGTTGGGCAGTCGGCAAAGGCGCCTATGTTAAGATTTAAACAACATAAAGAAGGGTATAAGTCAAATACTTTTGCTAGACGATTTGGTCTAAGACTTGTTCCTGAATTTTATGAAAAGTATAACCCAATACCAACTAGAAAAGATGCAGAAGAATTAGAAAAATATGTAGCTCATAAATTAAGAAAAGAACGATATGGTGTTTGGTTTAATTAATAACTATTAGGAGAACAGTATCTATGTTACCAGAAAAAATTAATTTCAATAATAAATTTTTAAAATTTTCTGATTATTGGTCACCTAAAATTATTGCAGAAATGAATAACTATCAGTTTAAGTTAGTAAAAATTAAAGGTGAGTTTGTGTGGCATAGTCATAAAGATACAGATGAAACTTTTATAGTGATTGAAGGAGAAATGAATATTAAATTTAGAAATAATACGGTACATTTATCAAAAGGTGAAATGTATGTTATTCCAAAGGGGATAGAACATAAACCTTATTCTGAAAATGAATGTAAAATTTTAATTATTGAGCCAGAAGGAGTTATAAATACTGGTGAAAAAAAAGGTAAAATGACAGCTGATGAAAATATTTGGATTTAATAGTTATTATTAATGTTAAGAATTTTATCAATATTATTTTTTATATCAAACTTATTATTTAGTTCTGAGACTATTGCAGTATCTTATTTTGATAATACTTCAGATGTAAAAGAATTTAATCCCTTATCTAAAGGTCTTGCTGATATGTTAATTACAGATTTATCTAATCAAGATAAATTCCATATAGTTGAAAGAGAAAAGCTTGAAAAGCTTATAAGAGAAATAGAATTAGGCGATAGTGGTTTCATTGATAAGAATACAGCTCAAGAACTCGGTAAGGGGTTAGGAGCAACTTATATGTTAACAGGAAGTTTTTTGATTATTGATGAAACAATGAGAATTGATGCTAGATTAATAGATGTAGGTAGCGGTGAAATTATTATGGCTGAGGAAATAACCGGAGAGAAAAATGCTTTTTTTGAATTAGAAAAAGAATTAGTAAATAAATTAATTAATCAATTTGATATAGGATTATCTAGAACACAAAGTAGAAAAATTAATAAAGTCCAAACCAAATCATTTGACTCATTTAGTACTTATTCATCTGCATTGGTTGAATTAGATGATGGTAATTTAGAAAAATCAATTATTTTATTAGAAAAAGCAACAGAATTTGATGAGGATTTTGATAAAGCTTGGGAAAAGCTTGAAAATTTAGAACAAAGAATAGCTGATTTATTAAAAGTAAGAGAATCAGGTCTAGAATTAGAATATACTAATATTCTAGATGAACTTAGTAATGGGAATATAGATGTGTTCTCTAAGCTATTCAATCTTTCTAATACATTACTTACTTCATGGAGTTCTGCATATAGTGGTTTTTATAGTTTTTATAATGATAATGATTTTTATAATAAAAATTATTTATCATTGGACGATAAGCAGCAAAAAATAGTAACTCAGCATTATCTTGATTATGAATCATTGTTAAATAAGAGGATTATATTTCATTATAAGGTTCTTGAAATTATGTCATCTAATGGATTACTAAATGAGCCTTGGGCTGGTGGTTTAATGACAATCGAAGAGTTAATGTCTATGTATTATGTATTGGCTTTGTCATGTATATTTTATCATATTGATATGAATGAGGATGGCAATTATCCAGGTATCCCAAATAAATTCCCAGATATATTAGATTTAAATGGTAATATCATTATACATAGAAATGATTTTGATAAAGAAATTATTAAAATTTGTACTAATATGATGGAGAAATATCCAACAGGTGTCCAATTTGCAACTTTTCAATCTAGCCTAAAAGAGAGTATTAAAAGAGAGAAAAAGAGAAGGGGGAATTAAATAGATATATGGATAATAACGAAATAAACCCAATATCGTCATTAAAAGGTAATGTAAGTAAGTTAGCTGTACCTATTGGTAGTACTATGGGTGTTTTAACTGATATCTTTTCACCATTAGCACCTATTGCACCAATTTTATTATGTTTTTTTATATTTATATTTTTTTATTTTTATTTTTTAAAGATTCGTCCAAAATTAAAATCGAATGATATACCTAATGAAGAAGTCTATTCAAGTAGAAATGCTCAAATCGCAGGATTCTCAGTAGTCTCTGTTATTATTTTATCATTCTTCTGGATAATATCATCACAATATCCTAATGAGGGGGTGCTCGCAGGTAATATCGATGGAGTTAAAAATTTTCAAAGTCAACTCTTAGGAACATTGGAAGATGTTTCTAAAAAACAAGATATAATATTAAATAAACAGAAGGATATATCTTCTGATATCCAAGATATAAAAGATATTATAATAGGTGATACAGAAATAGAACAACTTAGTAGTACAGATGACTATACTCTTTTTAAAGAAATAAATAAAAAAACAGATGATTATATATCTAAAACTATTGCAGTGCTTTATTTTGATAATAATAGTAATAATTCAAAATTAGATCCTTTGCGTAAAGGATTAGCTGATATGATTATATCAGATTTATCAAATTTAGATATATTAAAAGTAGTAGAGAGAGAAAAAATAGAAGAAGTCTTAGATGAAATTAATTTTAATAATTCAGATAGTTTTGATAGTGATACACAGCAAAAAATAGGTAGGCTTTTAGGAGCAGAAATGATTTTATTCGGTAGCTATTTTGAATTAATGAATCAATTTCGCATTGATGCTAAAATAGTCAAAACAGAAACTGGTGAGATTATAAAATCAGAAGGTGTTAATGGTATCACTTCTGATTTTATGAAATTGGAGAAGCAATTAGTCTGGAAAATTGCTCGTGAGTTAGATGTTAAATTGAAAGATAAAGAAAAAACAATTTTCAAAATGGATGAAACTATAAATTATAATGCAATATTGTTATTTTCAGAAGGTTTGGAACTTTATGACTCTGGTAATAAAGATGATGCTTTGAAAAAAATTAAGACTGCTTTAGAAATTGAACCAAATTTTCAAAGGGCTAAAGATATGATTGATAAATTAACTAATATTTAGGAAATAATTATGGTAGATATAAAAAAAACAAATTTGGCTATAGGACCATATAAATTTACAATCCAAAAAACCAAAATTTGTGTTGAAAAAAAATATTTTGGCTTTCAATTTGGTTCAAAATTAGAGGGTTTCTTAATTAAAAATATTAATTCAATAAATTTTTTTTCATCCAATAATAAGATAAAAGAAAATAAGAATAGAGATTCTTTTAAAAAGACATTAATGGATAAAACAAATTTAGATAAAATGCTTAATCACATTAATGCTAAAATTAATTTGATTTCATTTCTATTGGTTTTTATTGCTCTTATAGTTTGTATATTACCAACTTCAATTGCTAATTCTGGTTTTGTTGATTTTATTTTTATATTAATTATAACTGCATTTTTAATGCAGTTTGATATATCAAGAAAAACAACTTTTATATTTTTTGATATTGATGATAAAAGCAAAAAAAAATATACAAAAATAATAAATGCTTTTAAAGAATTGTCTAAATCAAAAAAGATTTGGCTTATCAATAATAAGAAAAGCCAATATTATAAAACTAATGCTGGTGCATCTACTTCTTTAGATAGAAAAGAGTCTAATATTGAATTTGGAAATAGAAAATATATTTATACAAATATATTACCTCCATCAGTAAAAGTAAGTAATGGTAGTTTATATTTTTTCCCGGAATTTGTTTTATCTATAGAAAAAACAAGAAATTTCAAGGATATTGATAGTGCTATTTCTCTAATTTTTGGTAAAATAAAAGTTTCAAGATTATTGTATGATGAATTAGATATTAGTCTATCATATTCTAATTTCAGAGAAGAACAAAAGATTCCTAAGGATTCAGAGATAGTTAAATATACTTCCAAATTTGCAAATAAGGATGGTAGTGCTGATAAAAGATTTAAAGATAATAATAAAAGAATCCCTATTGTAAAATATGGAGTTCTAAAAATTAAAGGTAAAGATAATTTTCATAAAGAGCTAATGGTGTCTAATGTATCATTATTAAAAAAATTTTTACAAAATTTTCAATAATCTCAGGATAATTCATTTAATAAATCATAAAAACTTGAAATAATTTTATCCGCTTCAATTAAGAATTTTTTATTTAGAGATCCTTCTAAAGCTATAACATTGCACCCTGCAGCTTTTCCAGCTTTAATTCCTTGTATAGAATCTTCAATAACAATGCATTCATGAGGTTTAAGATTTAAGCGATTCATTGCAGTTAAATATGGATCTGGATTTGGCTTGTGAAGATTCGTATCAATAGATGTTATCATTAAATCAAATTTTTTCTTAATTGATAATAGCTTGTCAACATGTTTTGCTAACTCTTCTCCAGTTGATGTAACCAATGCTAATTTATATTTTTTCTTAAGTATAGAGTGGACTTCATGAAATCCATCCATATAGTTTAATTTTTTTGTAAAAGTATCTTTAAGGAATTCTCTACCCATATTCATTAATTTTTTTCTTGGGACTTCAATATTGAATTTAGAATAGACTAAATCATAAAATTGAGACTCAGTGCACCCTTTGATTTTAAGCCAATCTGAATCATCAAATTTTACACCATATTGGGCCAGTAGATTAGTCTCAGATAGAGAGTAAAGTTTTTCTGAATCAATAACGACTCCATCCATATCAAATAATATTGCTTTTATATTTTTATTAAATAAATTTTTCATTAGTGTTGTGATTCTTAAGAATTATATTTTTCTTCATAATTTAATGCATGCTTTAAAACATCTCTCCATGGAGTTTTATATTCTATAGGATCTTGTATTCCTAATTCATGAAATGCTAAAATTCTTTCTATATCTGAAGCTGTTTTCCCATTAGATATACCATTATTATCTGGCTCATAACTTGTAATGGTATTTTTGAAAATTCTCTCAAAATTCAAATTTAACTCTTTGCATGCATTTAGTGCGCTTTTCAGTATATCTGATTTTGTATAATTTAAATAAGGTAAGTGGAAATTTATATTTTTAGTATTCCAATTTCCAATTTTAAAAGCATTAAATAATTCTTCATAAAATTCTAATCTACAGTCAGGGTAGATATCATGGTCACCTGCATGAACCCCAAGAGCAATATCTACTTTTTCATTAGTCTCTTTACTAATTGATAATGCATAAGCATATAAGAAAGAACTGAATATAGCATTCCTATTTGGTACAACAGTGCTTTTCATATTTTCTTCTTTGTAGTAGCCATATGGGACTTTTTTATCATTATCAGTAAGAGAAGAACTGAGTATGTCTATAGAATCAGATATATCTAATATTTTATGATTAATGGATATGCTATTTGATTGTAAGTATTCAATATTTAATTTTGCTTTATCTAATTCTATTTTATGTTTTTGTCCATAATTGAATGATAGAGCATAAATTTGATATTCTTTATTAATGAGATCTAATAATAGCGATGTAGAATCCATACCTCCACTTAAGCTTATTACCACATTTTTTATCATTATTTTGGTTGATATATTATTCCAGTACCAAAATCTTCTGAAACTTTTATTTTATAGAGACCAGATATATGATTATTTAAATTATCCCATATCCATTTTGTTAGATTTTCACTGCTAGGGTTTTCTAATCCATCTACATCATTAAGAATTTTATGATCAATTTTAGAATGGATATATTTGTTGAATATAATATCAACGTCATAAAAGTCTATAACAAAGCCTGTTCTTTTATTTATCTCACCACTTATATAAACTGTAATATTAAAGGTGTGGCCATGCATATTTTTGCATATATGATTATCTGCTAGTCCTGGTAGATGTCTTGAGGCATGTATCCTGAAATTTCTATATACTATCATTTACCCTTTTTCCTTATTGTCTTTTCGATTAGTCCCCATAGCTTAGATGGAATTTTATCAAGTCTACTAAATTGCCCAGCATTATAAATCCATTCACCACCATCTATAGTAATGATTTCGCCCGTTATATATGCTGAGTAATCTGATAGTAGGTAAGCACATAAATTTGCCAATTCTTGATGTTCTCCTACTCTCTTTAAAGGAACGCGCTTTTTTAAATCCATAAATTTAGAAAATCCTGGAGGCACAAGCCTGCTCCATGCACCTTCTGTAGGAAATGGACCTGGAGCAACAGCATTACATCTAATATTATATTTTGCCCATTCAGCTGCAATTGATCTTGTAAGTGTTAAAACACCACCTTTGGCAGCTGCAGATGGAATAACGTATCCAGATCCTGTCATTGCATAAGTTGTTGCTATATTAAGTATAGTACCTTCATTTTTATTATCAATCCATTTTTTACCTAGAGTAAGAGTATAGTTGCATGTTCCCTTTAAAACAATATCAATAATAACGCTAAATGCATTAGCTGATAATCGCTCTGTTGGACTTATAAAGTTTCCTGCAGCATTATTGATTAACATATCAATACTTCCAAATTTTTCAAATCCTGTGTTTATTACATTTTCTACATCCTTTATTTCTCTAACATCTCCTTCTATATGTAGCGTTGAATCAGGGTATAGGTTGTTAAATTCATTGGCTGTTTTTTCAATAACTTCATTTCTTCTACTTGTAATAATAGTTTTGCCACCTAGTTCTAGAATATGTTTAGCAATAGACTTTCCTAAACCTGTTCCACCTCCAGTAATCAGTACAGTTTTATCTTTAAAAGTATCAGCTGGTAACATTTTATTTATATTCATATTTTCTCCTACTTAAAAAAAAGTCTTAATATCTTGTATTATAGTATAAATAATAGATAGATTTTAGGATAATAAATTATGAATAATTTATGATTTTAATAAGTGGAGATTTAAAAATATGCAAAATACTATTTCGTTTATACATTCTAATGGCAATATAAAAAACACTAAAACAGATTTGCTTATATTCGGTTTATTCGAGGGAGAGAAATTTGATGATAGGGGACAAAAAGAGGTAAGTGAAGCAATATCATTAGAATCATTTAAAGGTAAATATAGAAAAAAAGTTTTTGTATATGGTGATAATATTAAAAGAACTATTGTAGTGGGATTAGGTAAAAAGGAAGATTATTCTAGTCTTAAAGCTCGTGAAATTGGTGCAACAATTGCTAATTATTCTAATCAATTAGATATTGCGCATATATTTTTAGATGGTCAATCTTTAGAACTATCTAATAAGAAGTTATCTCAGCCTTTATTTGAAGGTGTAATACTAGGTAATTATCAATTTTTAAATTATAAAACAATTGATTCAAAAAATAATTCATTAGAAAAAATTAGTGTTCTTGGAAAGTATAATAAAGATAGTCAAAAATTGGCTTTTAGTATTGCTGATAGTGTCAATTATGCTAGAGATTTAGGTAACCATCCTGCAAATATTTTAACGCCAACATATTTAGCAAATGAATCAAAAAGAATTTCTAAAGCAAAAAATATGAAATGTACTATTTTTGATGTTAGCAAATTTCAAAAAATGGGACTTGGTAGTTTTTATGGAGTTGCTAGAGGAGCAAAAGAACCAGCCAAAATGATTATTGTAGAGTATAATGGTGGTTCTAAAACTGAAAAACCTATTGCCTTAGTTGGTAAGGGTCTAACTTTTGATACTGGTGGTATTTCTTTAAAACCAGGTGCAAGAATGGATGAAATGAAATTTGATATGTGTGGTAGTGCTACAGTAATGGGTCTAATGAATGCTGTTTCTATTTTGCAACCTAAAGTAAATATTATTTTTGCAATAGGATCTACAGAAAATATGCCAGGTAGTGATGCGCAAAGACCTGGTGATATAGTAACTGCTTATAATGGTAAAACTATTGAGGTTTTAAATACAGATGCAGAAGGTAGATTAGTTTTAGCTGATGTCTTATCTTATGTAGATAAAAATTATAATCCAAAATTTATGATTGATTTTGCAACATTGACTGGTGCTGTTTTAGTTGCTTTGGGTCATAGAGCTAGTGGCTTAATGGGTAATGATGAAAAACTTATAAATCAAATTAAAAAATCAAGTGAAGTTACAGATGAAAAGGTGTGGGAACTTCCTTTGTGGCCTGAATATTCTAGAGATATCAAAGGCAAATATGCGGATATTCAAAATTTAGGTAAAGCTGGAGCTGGAACTATCACAGCAGGTGCATTTTTAAAAGAATTTGTAGGTGATACTCCATGGTGCCATTTAGATATTGCTGGTACTGCTTGGGGTCCAAAAGAGCCTGGATATCAACCTAAGGTTGGAGCTACTGGTGTTGCAGTTAGATTAATATATCATTTAATTGAAAATTAAAAGTAAGGCGGCGTAGCTCAGTTGGTTAGAGCACCGGAATCATAATCCGGGTGTCCGGGGTTCGAGTCCCTGCGCCGCCACTTTAAAATTATACTAATTATGATTATTTATGAGGTAAATCTTTTAGTTTCTGAATCTATCCTTGTTGATTTTAAAAAATGGTTAAATCTTCATGCTGAAGATATGGTCAAACTACCAGGTTTTAAAAAATTTATTATATATGATATAAAATCTTCTAATGATAAGAATAATTTTTGTGTTCATTATTATATAGAATCTGAATTTTATCTTGAAAAATATTTTATTAATAATGCAGATAAAATGAGACAAGAAGGCTTAAATATATTTGGTAATAATTTTAGTACAACTAGAAGGGTTCTATCAATATGGGATTAATTATTGTATTTATTTTTTTCTTATCATGTTCAAACCAAAATCTTATTGATACTGATAAATCTTATTATGATAATAATAAAATTAGATATGAAGTCCAAAAGCAAAATGGAAAAGAACATGGAATTGCAAAATATTGGGACATAAATGGTAATTTAATTAATAAAGTTCAATATTTTTATGGCCAAGTTCATGGTGAATGGATTAGATATTATATATCAGGACAAATAAAGTCTATTGATAATTATAAATTTGATAAGAAAACAGGTTATTCAATTACATATTATCAAAATGGTATAAAAAAGAGTGAAGTATTATATAAAGATGATATTCCTATATCAAATATTATAAGATGGGATAAAGATGGTAAATTAATCGAATAATATTAAATGATTATGAAAAATAGTAATGAAAAATGGAATCTTAAAAATACTTATTCAACTTTACCTGATTGCTTTTATAAAAAGATAAAACCAACATTAGTTCAGAATCCAAAAATATTTTTTTTTAATAAAAGTTTAGCAAAAAAACTAAATTTAGATTTTTTAAATTATAGCCCTTCATTAATTGCTGAATATCTTTCTGGTAATAAACTGCCTAAAGGTTCATGTCCTATCGCTCAGGCTTATGCAGGACATCAATTTGGCCATTTTACAATGCTTGGTGATGGTAGAGCAATATTATTAGGTGAACAAAAGGCTCGCAATAAAAAACTATATGATATTCAATTAAAAGGATCAGGAAAAACACCTTTTTCACGAAATGGTGATGGTAGAGCAACATTAAGTTCAATGCTAAGAGAATATATAATAAGTGAATCGATGCATTATCTAAAAATCCCAACAAGTAGAAGCCTCGCAGTGCTTGGGACAGGAGAAAAAGTATCTAGGAATTTAATTGCTGATGGTGGTATTCTAACTAGAGTTGTGTCTAGTCATATTAGAGTTGGAACTTTTGAATATGGAAGAAATTTTTGTAAACAAGAAGATTTCCAAAAATTTATTGATTATGTTATAGAGAGACATTATCCAGAAATTTTACATAATAAATTACCCTATCTTGAATTATTAAAAATTATTATGAAGAAACAGATAGATCTAATTGTAGAATGGAATAGAGTTGGTTTTATTCATGGTGTAATGAATACAGATAATATGAGCATTTTAGGAGAAACAATCGATTATGGTCCTTGTGCATTTATGAATTCATATAATCCAAAAACTGTTTTTAGTTCTATTGATAGAAATGGTCGATATTCCTTTGGAAATCAGCATAAAATTGCTTATTGGAATTTATCTGTATTTGCTGGAACTATTCTTTCATTTATTGAAAATGATAAAAATAAGGCCATAGAATTAGCTCAAAATGTTTTAAATCAGTTTCCTGTTGAATATTCAAATAAATGGTATCAAATGATGTATAGAAAATTAGGAATTATAAATCCTATTGAAGAAGATAAGTTATTGATTAAAAAAATATTTTCATTAATGGAATTCTATAAAGCAGATTATACAAATACATTTGCAGCTTTAACATTGAAAAAAACTTATAAAGATCCTTTATCTAAAACTAATGAATTTAGTAATTGGAAAAAGCGATGGATGAAAAGAATTAAAAATGAAAAAAATAGTTATGAAATAATGAGAAAAAACAATCCAATTTATATACCTAGAAATCATTTAGTTGAATCTGCGTTAGAAAATGCTATAAATGGAAATAAAAAAGAATTTGAAAAAATATTAAGTTTAATGTCTCAGACATACAATTATAGTGCAAAGCATGATGGATTTCAAACAATTCCAAATAATTTTGATGAAACATATAAAACATTTTGTGGAACATAATAGTTTTTTATATGATTAATTATTTTTTTGCAAATAGATTATATAAATTTGTTCTTTTTAATGAGGGCTCTTTTAATATTTTTATTTTATATCCTAATTTTTCAAGTTTATTTTTAATGTAGTTTAATCTTCCATCAATATCGTTTATTTCTATAATTAATTGTTCTATTATCTTCCAATTTTTCTCATTTATTCCTTCTATAACTTTATGTTCATTCCCTTCACAATCAATTTTAAGAAGATTGATTTTTTTTATTAATAATGAATCAATGACTTTTGATAGTGGCTTAAGTTTACAAGATACTTCCTTTTTATTTTTTGTTAAATAATTAATAATATAAGGGTATGTGAATTTAGGAATCAATTTTTTCCACCACCAGTTATTAGGAGCATTTTTTAAATTTCCATTAAATGCTTCTATTAAATCTTTTTTTGATCCCCATATTTCATCATTTGAGCTTGATAGTGCAGGAGCATTTGGAAAATAAGTAAAATTAATGGTTTCATTTTTATTTGATATACCATAATTATAAAAATTAAAATTTTTATTTTTACTTATTTTAGCATTTTCTTTTAAAATATTAAAAATATCTAATATAGGTTCAAATGAAAAAATTTTTATGTTTGGATATTTTGATGATAATTCTAATCCAAAAATTCCAATATTAGCACCTACATCAATAATTGTATCATTATCATTGATTTCTATAAAATTATCAATGTATCCATTAATATGTTCATGTAATATTTGGGCTTCTGTTGGTTTGATGCAGAATATTTTCTGTCCATTTAATAATTTTGTTTTTTTCAATTTTTAATATATAAATCAGTGATTGTTTTCATTAGCATCTCAGATGCATTTGCTATCGTTTCACTTAGAGTCGGATGAGGGTGTATAGTTAAACTTATATCTTCAGGATTCGCTCCCATTTCAATGGCTAACATAGCTTCAGCTATAAGTTCACCCGCATTAGAACCACAAATTCCAATACCTAATATTTTAGAATTATTTTTAGAAGTTAATATTTTAGTTTTTCCAGAAGTATCTCCAGTTGTCATTGCCCTTCCGCTAGCAGACCATGGGAATATAGCTTTATTATATTCTATTTTATTATTTTTTAATTCAGATTCTGTATATCCTACCCATGCAATTTCTGGATTAGTGTATATTACAGATGGGATAGAGATAGGTTTGAAAATGGAATTTAAGCCAGATATATTCTCAGCAGCAACTTTTGCTTCATGGGTAGCCTTATGCGCTAACATAGGATTACCATTTATATCTCCAATAGCATATATATTAGGTGTAATAGTTCTTCTTTTTTCATTAACAGGTATAAAACCTTTATCATTTACTTTTATTCCAGCTTTATCTAAATTTAAAAGTTTTGTGTTTGGGCGTCTTCCAATTGCTACTAGAACTATATCAAATATATCTTTAAATAATTTTTCTTTCTTTTTAAAAGTTACCTCAACTTTATTTTGCTTATTATTTAAATCTATAACTTCAGTAGATAAGAAAATATTTTTAAATCTTTTTTGTAAATTTTCAAATAAAGGTTGAACAAGATCTTGATCTGCCATTGGTAATAAGTTAGAAGAAAATTCAGCTACAGTTATTTGTGATCCAAAAGATGCAAATGCTGTTCCTAGTTCTAAGCCTATGTAACCTCCACCTATAACTAGCATTTTTTTTGGTATTTCTTTTAATGATAATGCTTGTGTTGAGTTTATTATTTTAGGATGTTTTTTCTTTAAGAAATTTATTTTAGAAGGAGATGAACCCGTTGCAACTATGCAATAATTAAATTTTATAGTTATTTGTTTATTTTGATTATCTTTTACAGATAGTCTATTGGCAGATAAAAATGTTGCTAGTCCATTAATTATTTTAATTTTTCTTTGTTTAGCTAATAATGCAATACCATCACTAAGATTTTTAATAATAGAATTTTTCCAGTTATAAATTTTATCAATATCTATAGTTGGATTATTGAAATAAACACCAAATTCTTTAGCCTTATTAGAATTTTCTATTATATGAGATAGGTGCAAGTATGCTTTAGATGGTATACAACCTCGATTTAAGCATACTCCTCCTAAATTTATATCTTTATCTATTAAGAGAACTTCCATACCTAAGTCTGCAGCTCTAAAAGCAGCGGTATATCCTCCTGGGCCAGAGCCAATAACAACTACTTGAGTTTCTATATTATTATTATTATTATTATTCAAATTTTGATTATTATTTTAATAATTCTGGTTTATTGATGATTTCACCAAATAATTTAGTGAATTTAGCGGAGTCAGCACCATTAATTACTCTATGGTCATAGGATAATGAGATTGGTAATATTCTTTGAGCTTGAAATTTATTATTCTTGTAAATTGCCTGTATGCTTATTTTCGATATTCCCAAAATAGCTACTTCTGGAGGATTGATTATAGGAGTGAAAAATTTTCCTGATATATTGCCAAGGCTTGAGATAGTTATGCATCCACCAGACATATCATCAATTGTTAGTTTATTATCCATAGCTTTATTAACTAATTGATTAAATTCTATAGTAAGTTCTTTTATACTTTTATTATTTACATTTTTGATTACAGGTACAAATAAACCTCTAGGTGTATCAACTGCAAAGCCTATGTTATAATAATGTTTTTTAATAATTGTTTTATTATCGATATCTAATGATGAATTAAAAACTTCTAATTGTTTTAAAATATTATAAACAGCTTTTATAAAGAATGGAATATATGAAACTTTTGATTTTGGATTTTTATTAATTTTTTTAAGTAGTTTAATTAATTTATATAGCTTGTCTATATTTATTTCATCAAATTGAGTTACATGCGGTATAGAAGCCCATGATTTATGCAATCTCTTTGCTGATGTTTTTTGAATGGTATTTAATTCTACTTTTTCAATGGCACCCCAGTTTAAAAAATCATTATATAGACTTTTAATACTAACTGAATCATCTTTAGTCTCATTGCCATTAATGTAATTTAGAATATCTTCTTTTGTTATTCTTTTGTTTTGACCTGTCCCAACAATTTCATCTAGGTTGCAATTTAGTTCTCTTGCTAATTTTCTTATGGATGGACTGGCATGACTAATATCATTATTTGTTTCTTTTATATCATGTATTTTTTTATCAGTTTTTTCTTCTTTAGTATAAGAATTATCTAATGCAGGATTTTCTTCAAATTTCGATACTACTTCTTTAATGGTCTCCTTATCAGTTAAGCCTTCTTCCTTTTTAATTTGAGAATCATTAGTATTATTTAATTTATATTCTAATATTTTTGTTCCTGGTGATATTAAATCTCCAACATTTACTAGAATATTAGTAATAATACAATCAGTATCAATTGGTATCTCCATTGAAGCTTTATCAGTTTCTACAAGTAAAACCGATTCTTTAGCTTTAATTTCTTGATTCTCTTTAATGAGAATTTCGCTAACTGAAATAGTTTCAATACCTTCTCCTATATCTGGTAAAATAAAATCCATATTAATAGTTGTTAATTTATTATCATAATATATTATAATTAAACCTTATTTGGATTAGGTTTATTTATATCAATTTTATATTTTTTTATACACTTAGAAACTTGATCCTTGCTTACTTTACCTTCAACAAAAAGTTTGTCTAGGGCATATAAGATAATATAATATCTATTAACTTCAAAAAAATTACGCAAATTTTCTCTTGTATCACTTCTCCCAAATCCATCTGTGCCTAATGCAACAAATGGACATTTGATGTAAGGCAAAATTTGCTCAGCAACCAATTTAACGTAATCACTAATCGCTATAACTGGACCATTTTCTTTCCTTATATTTGTTTCTAAGAAAGATTTTCTTGGTTCAGATGTAGGATGTAATATATTCCATCTTCTAACATCTTCTGCTTCTTTATGTAGCTCAGAATAGCTAGTTACACTCCAGACACTTGCATCTATATCCCAATCATTCATTAATAGCTTAGATGCTTCTAAGGCTTCGTTAACCATTGGACCTGATGCTAATAACTGAACTCGTGGTTTTGTATTGTTTGATGAATGAACTTTTATATTATATATGCCTTTAATGATACCTTCTTTATTATCTGTTTTAATTGGAGGATGAAGGTAATTTTCATTTTCAAGAGTTATATAATAAATTATATCGTTTTGCCATTCATACATTTCTTTTAATCCATGATGTATTATAATTGCAATTTCATATGAAAAAGCAGGATCATATGCTCTTATATTTGGTACCGCAGATGCCATTAAATGACTATGTCCATCTTGATGTTGTAAGCCTTCTCCTGATAGAGTTGTTTTCCCTGCAGTTCCACCAATTAAAAATCCTCTTGTTCTCATATCTGCGGCTGCCCATATAAAGTCTCCAACTCTTTGAAAACCAAACATTGAATAATATATAAAAAAAGGTATGAGATTTACATTGTAATTCGAATATGCTGTACCTGCAGCAATAAAAGAAGAAATTGAACCTGCTTCACTTATACCTTCCTCCAAAATTTGCCCATCTGTTGCTTCTTTATAAAATAAAAATTGTTCAGAATCTACAGGGTCATATTTTTGGCCAACTCTAGAATAAATGCCTAATTCTCTAAATAGGGGGTCGATTCCAAATGTTCTAGCTTCATCTGGTATGATCGGAACAATATTATTAGATATTCGTTTATCTTTTGTAAGTATAGTTAGTAATCTTACAAATACCATAGTTGTTGATGCCTTTCTATTATCTGATCCCTGTATAAGCTCATCAAAAATATCTATATCTGGAATTTCTAATGCTTTAGCATTATTGATTCTTGACGGTAGGAAACCACCTAATTTTTTTCTTCTATTTTGCAAATATACTATTTCTTCACTATTTACAAGAGGTTTATAAAATGGTGCTTTTATACAATCATTATCACTGATAGGTATATTGAAATGAGTTCTAAAGTTAAGAAGCTCTTTTTCATTTAATTTTTTTTGTTGATGGGTTATATTTCTTCCTTCACCAGCTTCACCTAGGCCATAACCTTTTATTGTTTGAGCAAGTATCACAGTAGGTTGTTCCTTATGATTTATTGCTTCATGATATGCAGCATAGACTTTTGCCGGATCATGACCTCCTACTCTTAAATTCTCAAGCTCTTCATTTGTTAGGTGCTCTACTAATTTTAATAATTCATCATTTTCCCCCCAAAAATGTTTTCTGAAATATTCTCCACCTTCAACAATATATTTTAAAAAATCACCATCAACGCATTCATCTAATCTATTTTTCAACAATCCTTTTTTGTCATTTTCAAATAGAGTATCCCAATCAGAGCCCCATAAAACTTTAATTACATTCCATCCAGCTCCTCTAAATGCTCCTTCTAATTCTTGTACTATTTTTCCGTTACCTCTTACAGGTCCATCAAGTCGTTGTAAGTTGCAATTGATTACAAAAATTAAATTATCAAGTTTTTCTCTAGAAGCTAATGTCAATGCACCTAAAGATTCTGGCTCATCCATTTCACCATCACCAAGAAATGCCCAAACTTTCTTTTTATTATTATTGATAATATTTCTATTATTTAGATAATGCATAAACCTTGCTTGATATATAGCCATAATAGGTCCTAATCCCATTGAAACTGTTGCAAATTGCCAGTAATCAGGCATTAACCAAGGATGAGGATATGAACATAATCCTCCATCTTTATTTACTTCTAATCTAAAATTATTTAAGTCTGTTTCACTTATTCTTCCTTCTAGAAATGACCTAGAATAGATTCCTGGAGAACAATGTCCTTGAAAAAAAATGATATCTCCACCATTTTTATCTGGTCCTTGAAAAAAATGATTAAAACCAACTTCGTAAAGCGTGGCTGAGGATGCATATGATGATATGTGTCCACCTATACCATGATTTTTTCTATTTGCTCTAACAACCATTGCCATAGCATTCCATCTTATTATTGATTTTATTCGTCTTTCAATAGATCTATCTCCGCTATATGGTTCTTGTTGTTCAAGAGGTATAGTGTTGATATAATCTGTATTTGCTTGAAATGGCATTCTTATACCATTACTTCTTGAATATGCTATTAGTTTATCTAGTATAAAATGAGCTCTATCTGAACCAGAATGATGTATTAATGATTTTATAGAATCTATCCATTCTTTAGTTTCTTGAGGATTTATATCTTGTTTTTTATTGGAGCTACTCATTATCTAATATAAATGTTCTAAATATTGCATATAATTTACAAAATTCTATATATATCCTTTTGATTTATTGTTATTAAAATAATAATATTAGATATATTTAAATTTAAATTATTTCTTTTTAAGGAGATCTTATTAATGAAAATCGCATTTCTTACTGCTGGAGGTATTGCACCATGTTTATCATCATCAATTAGTATGCTAATTAGAGAATATAATAGTAAGGGGATTAATTGTGAATTTATTGGTTACTTGCATGGATATAAGGGGTTATTAACTGATAAAAAAATTAAAATTTCTAATGAATTTGATTTTGATGCTTTATGTGATTTTGGTGGTTCATTTTTAGGTAATAGCAGAGTAAAACTAACAAATATAGAAGATTGTATTAAAAATCAATATATTAAAAAGGGTGAAATTCCACTAGAAGTAGCTGCAAATCAGTTAAAAAAAGATGAAATTGATATTTTGCATACAATAGGTGGAGATGATACTAATTCAACAGCAGGAGATTTAGTTAATTTTTTATTTAAAAATAATTATAAGCTAACCGTTGTTGGATTGCCTAAGACGATTGATAATGATGTTTATCCAATTAGTCAGACATTAGGCGCCTATACTGCCGCTGAACAAACAAGTTTATTTTTTCAAAATATTGTAAATGAAAGTACTACTAGTTCTAGGCAATTAATAATTCATGAAGTTATGGGTAGGAATTGTGGTTGGCTTACAGCTTATAGTGCATATTTATATCATCAATTTTTGAAAAATAAAAAATTCCTTCCAGATTTATTAGTGGATAAAAAAAAATGGTCTATCCATGCATTATACATTCCTGAAATTAATTATGACTTTAATAATGAATATTTAAGGTTAAGAAAAATAATGGATCGATATGATTGTGTTAATATTTTCTTTAGTGAAGGGGCAGGGCTTGATACGATTATAAAAAAAATGAAAGATAACAATGAGCATATAGAATATGATGCTTTTGGTCATGTGAGAATCGATCAAATTAACCCAGGAAAATGGTTTGCAGATAAATTTAAAAATGAATTATTAGCAGATAAAGTATTGGTGCAAAAGAGTGGTTATTTTGCTAGATCTTCTAGTCCTAATGATAAAGATTTAGATTTAATACAAAAAACATCTAATCTTGCTGTTTTTGAGGCCTTAAACAAAAATAGTGGTGTTGTTGGTATTAGGGATAATGATAGTAAAGTTAGTTTAATATCTTTTGAAGAAATAAAGGGTGGTAAGCCTTTTGATGTTAAGAGTGATTGGTTTAATGAATTACTATTTGAAATAAATGAGATAGTTTAGTTCATTGGAAAAATTTGCACTTGTTCAATCCTTCTTGAAGATGCTTTTTTAATTATGATATGCCCAATATCTAGAAAAAGATGTTCATTCTTATTTGGTATTCTATCTATTTTTTTAATAATATAGCCACCTATAGTTTCATAGTCTCCATTAGGTATTAAATTATTGTGTTTATTATTAAAATCCTCAATGCTAATTCTTGCATTGCTTGTTATAGAACCATCTTTATTTTTAAATGATTGTATATTCTCATAGTCAAATTCATCTTTAAAATCTCCAAAAATTTCCTCAAAAATATCTTCTATAGTAATCAGGCCAGAAGTTTCTCCATGATCATTTAATGTAATAGCTATAGATTGTTTTTTATCTTTAAATAATTTCATTAATTCTGGTATTACCTCTGATTCAGAGACAAACACTACTTGTCTAATAATATCATTTATTTTTTCAGGTTTTGAATATAAATCATATAGATATATTATACCTTTTATATTATTTAAGTTTTCTTTATAAATAGGTAATTTAGAGTGACCTGAATCAATAAATTTATGGGCAAGATCGTCTAAATCTTCATCAATAGATATTGCAGATATGTTTTTTAGCGGAGTCATTACATTCTTAACAATTTGATCTCTATAATCAAATATATTAGAAATAATTGTATGTTGATCTTTATCTATATTAACGGATTGGTCACCTTTATGAAATATATTTTCAAACGCATTTCTTTTTTCTTCTATTAAATCTTTTTTATTTACAATGTACTTTTTATTGAAGAAATTTATTTTATTAAATAAGAAGACTATAGGAAAAAAAATAATGTAAAATATGTATAATATAGGAGATAATATAAGCAGCATTATATTAGAATATTCTCTTATTATTGTTTTGGGTAATATCTCTCCAAAAATTAAGATTATAAGTGCTATAGGTATAAATAGCATTCCTTCATATTTATAATTAGTTAATTTCATAAAATATACTGTAAAAAAAGAAGATGCTAGTATATTTGATAGGTTAGTACCAATTAATGCAACAGTAAGAAATTTTGATTTATTATCTATTATTAATCTAGTTAATTTTGAAAATCTATATTTTTGTTTAATCCAGACATCTATTTGTAATTTATTCGCAGAAATCAATGCGATTTCTGTACTAGAAAATAAAATAGAAAAAAAGAGACCAGTTATTGCTAAATTTATTTCGAACATATTTATGATATTTGTATTCAATTTATACTATATCTTAATTTAATGGATAATATTACTGAAAAACAAAACTCAAAATCAGAAAAATTAAATCAACTAGATCCTATTGAAATTTTAAGGATTATTAATGATGAAGATAAGAAAGTAGCAGTTAGAGTCTCTGAAATCTTACCAGAAATTAATTATTTAATATTAGATATAATTAAAAAAATGAAAAAAGGTGGTAGGCTATTTTATGTAGGATGTGGAACAAGTGGTCGTTTAGGAGTTTTAGATGCATCTGAATGTCCTCCAACTTTTGGTGTAGAACATGATCTGGTGCAAGGTATTATCGCTGGCGGTTATAAAGCACTTAGTAAATCAATTGAGAATGCTGAAGACTCATTTAATGATGGTTTTAATATTATAAGTAAGAAAAATATAAGTGAATTAGATACTGTAATAGGTATTAGTGCCTCAGGTACAGCTCCTTATGTTCATGGAGCATTAAGTAACTCTAGTGAAAAAGGGGCTACTACAGCATTAATTTGCTGTAATAATCATATTAATCATAATATAGATCATTTATTATCTATTGTTGTTGGGCCTGAGGTTGTTACTGGTTCTACAAGAATGAAGGCTGGTACTGCAACTAAAATGATTTTAAATATGATTTCTACAACAGTTATGGTTAAGCTGAACAAAGTATTTGGAAATTTAATGATTGATTTAAAATTAAATAATAAAAAATTAGTAAATAGATCAATTTCTATTATTTCTAAGATTGCTAGAATAGATAAAAATAAAGCTAAGACATTTTTAAAGAAGGCTGATGGTAATATTAAAGTTGCTATTATTATGTCAGTTCATAATAAAAGTTTTAAAGAGGCTATTAATCTTTTACAAAAATATAATGGAAATTTAGAACAAATTATTTAATATGAAAGTACTTGGATTAATGTCAGGAACATCAATGGATGGTTTAGATTGTTGTTTAGCTAATTTAGAAATTAAAAATTCTAATCTAATCTTTAAAATAATTAAATCTTCTACTATCTGCTATAATAATAAAACAAAAGAAATTATAATGAATACTATTTTTAATAAACAATATACTTATGAATATTTAGAAAAGTATTTAGGTATTATTTTTTCAAAATCAATTGACCAATTTATAAAAAAACATAATGTAGATTTAATATCAAATCACGGTCAAACAGTATCTCATTTAGATGGTGAATATTCTATACAAATTTCAAGTCCTAAGGCTATTTATGAAAAATTTAAAATTCCTGTAATTCATAATTTTAGACAGTTGGATATTAATAATGGTGGTAATGGTGCACCTTTAATGCCATTGTTAGATTGGTATTTATTTAAAGAATCAAATGTTTTAACTATAAATATTGGTGGAATAAGTAATATTTCAATTATAAATAATAATGATAAAAATGCTATTATTGGATTTGATACGGGACCTGGAATGTGTTTAATTGATTTGTATGTTAAAAAAAAATGGAATATAGAATATGATTTTAATGGTGACCTATCAAAAAAAGGTAATATAAATAAAAAGATGATAGATTATTTAATGATGGATAATTTTGTTGTTAAGAAAAATCCTAAATCAGCTTCTACTGAAATGTATGACCAAAATTATTTATTAAATTTAGAAAAGAAGTTTTCAAATATTAATCATTATGATTTTTTGCGAACTTTAGTAAATTTCACATCTAATTCTATCATTAAAAATATAATGAATGTTTGTACATATTTTGAATTATTGAATATGAATGTGATTATTAGTGGTGGAGGTATAAAAAATAAGGTTTTATTTAATGATATCAAAAAAGAGCTTAAGGCTAATAAAGTTGTTTTAATGAACTATAATGGTATTAATATTGATAATAAAGAATCTTTTTTAATGTGTCTTTTAGGTTATACGAGGTATTTTAATATCCCAAATAATGTCCCTTCTGTAACAGGAGCAAAAAGTAGTTTAGTATGTGGAGAAATTTATGAACAATAGAATTTTTAGAGAATATGATATAAGAGGAATTGTAGAAGAGGATTTTCAAGATAAAGTAGTTATTGATTTAGGTAGAGCATATGGAAAATATTTATTAGATAATAATCAAAATAAAATTTCTATAAGTGGAGATATTAGATATTCAACTTCTAAACTAAAAAGTAATTTAATTAATGGATTAATTGAATCAGGAATAGATGTTTATGATTTAGGAATATTACCTACACCAGTAAATTATTTCAGTTTATTTCATACTGATATTAAAAATTCAATCCAAATTACAGGTAGTCATAATCCTAAAGAATATAATGGCTTTAAAATTTCATTTAAAGGTAAACCCTTTTTTGGTAGTGATATAAGAAAAATACAAGCTATGATGAATAAAGGTTCTTTTCAATCTAATAGAAAAGCTAAGGGTTCCATTCGAAAATTAGATGTATTAGATGATTATATAAACATTATAAAGAATGATATAAATCTTGAAAGTGATATTAGTTGTATTATGGATTGCGGTAATTCAGTAGGAGGACTGGTAGCACCAACAATATTTAAAGAATTAGGGATTAACTTAAAAGAAATATATTGTGATATTAATCCTGATTTCCCTAATCATCATCCTGACCCAACTGTAGATGAGAACTTAAATGATTTGGTAAAATATATAAGAATGGGTGATTATGATTTAGGTATAGCTTATGATGGAGATGCTGATAGAGTGGTTGCAGTAGATGAAAAAGGATTTATTATTAGACCTGATATATTGATGAGCTTATTTATCCCGTTTGTTATATCTGAAAATGATGCAGTTATATTTGATGTTAAATGTTCTAGATCTTTGGAAGAAACGATTTTAAAGTATGGAGGTAATCCTGTTATGTATAAAACAGGTCATTCATTAATAAAAAATAAAATGATTGATATGAAATCAAAATTTGGAGGTGAAATGAGTGGACACATATTTTTTAATGATAGATATTATGGTTATGATGATGGCATATATGTTTCTTTAAGATTAATAGAATTATTATCAAAATCAACTAAAAAAATATCAGATTATATTGCTGAAATTCCTAAATATATATCTACTCCAGAAATTAGAATTGATTGTGATGATGATATTAAATTTGAGGTAGTAAATAATATTAAAAAATATTTTCTTGATAATTTTAAATGTATTTTAATTGATGGCATAAGAATTGAATTTGATTATGGTTGGGGTTTGGTAAGAGCTTCAAATACTCAACCTGTTATTGTTTGTCGTTTTGAGTCTGATACATTAGAAAATCTTAATAAAATTAAAAGTATAGTTTTTAATCAAATTGAACTTTATGGAATAAATATTGATAATGGACTTTGATAATACAATAGATAATCTAAAAAATAATATAAATAATGAATTAAAAAAAATTTATGATTCAGGTCCTTCTATTATTAAAGAACCAATATATCATATACTAAGGGGAGGGAAAAGGATTCGTCCAATATTATGTATGCTTTCATCACTATCTTGTGGTGGTACAATTAAAGACTCTTTAGAAACAGCTATTTCAATTGAATTATTGCATAATTTTACATTAATTCATGATGATATTATGGATAATGATGATTTACGTCATGGTAATGTAACAATTCATAAAAAATGGAATAATTCAATTGCTATATTATCAGGAGATGCTATGCTAGCAATAGCATTAATTAAATTAAATAATTTAGATAAAAAACAAATTCAAGTAATTGAAAAATTTAATAAAGGATTGATTGAAGTTTGTGAAGGTCAGGCCTTAGATTTAAATTTTCAAGAGCTAAAAAAAATATCTGAAGAAGAATATATCCAAATGATAGATAAAAAAACAGCTTATATGATAGGTCTAAGCTCAGAGTTAGGTGCTATTTTAGCAAATACAAATAGTGGTATCCAAAGCAAACTTAGGACTTATGGCCTATTAATTGGTAGAGCGTTTCAAATACAAGATGATTTATTAGAAGTTGTTTCAAATAAAAATAAAATGGGTAAGACTTTAAAAAGTGATTTTTTGTTAAATAAAAAAACTTATTTAAATGTTAAGGCTAATATAGTTAATAGTAACCAAATTAATGAATATATTGATATTGCAAATAAGGATTTCAATAAAGGATTCGAATTATATAAAGATTTTTTAAATAATCATGGAATAATTAATGATACTCGAAGTACTATTAATAATATTTTAGATTCCGCAGATAATCTTTTAAAAGATTTAGATATCAATACTGATTATTTGTACAAATACACTCAATTAATATTAAATAGGAAGTGCTAAATGAAAAATAAATTAAATATAAAAAGGTTTGATAAAAATAATTATATAGGCATGCTCCAAAGTTTTCCAAAACAACTTGATGAAATAGTAAGAAATAAAGACCTGATTATTAATTATGAAACAATAAATAATACCTTTAATAAAATACTTATTTGTGGAATGGGGGGATCTGCAATCGGAGGAGATACTGTAAAATCAATTATTCTAAATAAAGATTGGTTAGATTCCGAATTACCAATAAATATTAATAGAGATTATTCTATACCCGGTTGGGTAGATTCTAATACATTTATTATTCTTTCTTCATACTCTGGTAATACTGAAGAAACAATTTCATGTTATAAACAATGTATAACTAGTAATGCTACCATTGTTGTAATGACTTCTGGTGGAAAACTTTTAAAATTAGCTAAAGATAAAAATCTTCCTTATGCTTTAATTCCAAAAGGCTATATGCCTAGACAGGCATTAGGCTATTCAATATCTATTATTCTAAGAATATTAAATGATTATAAAATGATTAAGAATGATATCATTAAAGATTTATCCCTTCAGGTTAATATTTTAGAAAAACAGTCTAATGAATATTTATTGCTTGAAGATAAGAAAAATCAAGCTATTAATTTAGCTAGTCAAATTTATGATAAGTTTAATATCATCTATACTAGTCAAAAAATGGAAGTTATTGGATTAAGATTTAGAGCACAATTAGCAGAAAATGCTAAAATTTTATCTACTCATTTTGTTTTTCCTGAACAAAATCATAATGAAATAGAAGCCTTTCAAAATTTATATTTAGATAATATTAATATTATTTGGATTGATGATATTGATAATCATACAAAAATATCTAAAAGAATGTTTTTAACAAAACAAATTTTAGAAAATGTAAGTCATATTAATATTAAATTCAATGATTCTTGCTCAATGACAAGAACTCTTAAACTAATTAATCTTTTAGATTGGGTGAGTTATTATTCAGCTATTTATAATGATACTAATCCATATCCTGTTGATATAATTTCAAAATTAAAAGGATTGCTTTGAAAATAGTAGAGTTATATAAAGTAATTTTTTGTTCTGAAAGTAAAAGATATAAAATAATCTTTAAAACACTAGAGAATGATAAAGAGTTTATATTGCACTTTGAATCTCACTATGCAAAAAATATAGCAATGGCATCAGAAAATATTGCAAGTGTTTCTTTGAGTCAATATGAACTTTTTATTAATTTATTAAATGAGTTAAAGATTAAAATTGATAGAGTTATTATTGATTATAGGAATGGTGTTTTATGTTCTTTTATTAAGTTGAACAATAATGGATTAAATATTAAAATAAATTCATTTGTAGGTGATGCGATTATAATATCATTAAAAACATTTAGTCCAATATACATTAATGAAGAGCTTTTATTAGATACAGAATATGATGTTAATAATTCAAGAGGAAATTTTTTAAATAACCATAGTATTGAAAAAAGTATAGATTATAAAACTGAATCTATTAATTCTAAAGTTATTGTTTTGCAATCAGCATTAGATGATTGTATAAGCAAAGAGAATTATGAAGCTGCAGCATTTATAAGAGATAGAATAAAACAATTGAAAAATAATGAATAAATTTTATGTACATGTATTATTGATATTATTTATATCATGTAACAATTCTAATTCATCTTTTGTATCTGATGATTTTATTGGTGTATGGTTGCAAAATGAGGCTTTGTATAAGAAGGAAGTAAAAGAAAACCATATGGCTAAGCATATGGGAAATTTATCAGATGCGTTTGGTGAAATTAAAATGATTATTAATGCTGATTCTACTTATCAATCTCATTTTGATAATCAAATTAATAATGGAAAATGGAAAATAGAGGATGATGTATTATATATGACTCCTCATGATAATCATAAACAGTGGATTCCATTTAAATATAAGTTAAATAAAGGAGAATTATTCATTTACTCAGATCCATGGTTAATGGCCTTGAGTAGAAAATAATATTATGATATGGAAAATGCTATTATACAACATTTAGGATATATATTTACATTTTTAGCTTTATCAGTTAAGGATGTACTTTGGTTGAGAGTCATTTTAGCAACAGCTCAAATAATTTTAGGGATATATCAATTTATAGAAGTACGATATGATGTAGTCTTCTGGAATACTATTTTTACTTTTGTTAATTTTTATCATATTGTTAGAATAGTAAATGAAAGAAAACCTGTTATTATTCCTGATGATATAAAAGATATTTATGAAAAAATATTTTTTAATTTAACTACTAAAGAGTTTATGCATTATTGGAATTTAGGTGATTTTTGTATTGGCATGAATAATAATATTATAAATAAGGGAGAGAGGCAAGAAAATCTTTTTCTTATATTAGATGGTGAAGCTATAGTTAAATCTGATAAAATAGAAATTGCTACTTTGTCTAGAGGGAATTTTATTGCAGAAATAAGTTTATTAACAGAAGAACCTGCAACGGCAGATGTTTTTTTATCTGAAAATGTAAAATATATTAAATGGAGTCAGGATAAAATTAGACATTTTCAAACAACTAATATAGGTTTTTGGTCAAAATTACATCATGTCCTTAGTCGAGATTTAATTAAGAAAATTAAATCGTGAGATTACTTTCTATAAAATCATAAACTAATTTTGAAGTCTTTTTTTCTGTATTTTTTTTTGTTTTTCCAAATCCATAAAAATGATAGTCATTTATTGTGATGATCGTTAAAAAAAAATTTGTTTTTTTATATTTTTCAGTGATTATTTTTAATGATTTGATTTTTTTTTGATTATATAGTGAAATTATTTTTCCCTTAAAATCATAGTTTTTATTTGAATTCTTGAAGAAATAGGATAGGTTATTTAATATATCATGCACAGTATTATAATTAGAATCCATATAAATAGCTCCAATTAATGATTCAAATATATCGCAATGTATTCTTTCAGATAAAATAATATTTTTTTCAATTATTAAACTTCTATATAGCTTTAGTTCTTTAGAAATATAGGCTAGTTTTTTTTTATTAATTAATTGAGCTCTTCTAATTGATAACTCTGATTCATTTGCATTCTTATAATTACTAAATAACCAATTTGTAACATAAAAGTTAATAATTGAATCTCCTAGAAATTCAAATTTTTCATAATTGTTTTCTGAACAAATTGATCGATGGGTTAGTGCTTGTTTTAGTAATTTATTGTTATTAAATCTATATTGAATATTAGATTCAATATTAGACATATTTTTTAAAAATTAATGAAGCGTTATGTCCTCCAAATCCAAAAGTATTAGACATGGCATAATCTATATTTTTACTTATTGATTTATTGGGTGTGTAGTTTAAATCACAATCTGCATCCTTGTTGTTATAATTTATTGTGGGAGGTATAAAAGAATTGTTTATAGATGATATACAGGCTATTGCTTCAACAGATCCAGCCGCACCTAATAAATGGCCCGTTAAAGATTTTGTTGAACTAATATTAATGTTGTAAGCATCTTCACCAAACGTATTTTTAATTGCTTTAGTCTCATTTTTATCATTAAATGGTGTAGAAGTTCCATGAGCGTTGATATAGTCTATTTGATTTGTTTTAGTATTATTCTCATCTAGTGCTATTTGCATAGCTCGAGATGCTCCTATTCCATCTGGAATAGGGCTAGTTATGTGAAATGCATCCGCTGTAGCTCCATACCCAATAATTTCACATAGTATATTAGCATTTCTTTTTAATGCAGAATTTTCACTTTCTAGAACAAGTATTCCAGCGCCTTCTCCCATAACAAATCCATCTCTATCTAAATCAAAGGGTCTGCACGCAGTATTAATATCAGGATTTTTGGTTAAAGCTTTCATATTAGAAAAACCAGCAATAGACATTGGACTTATCGATGCTTCTGAACCACCTGCAACAATAATATCTGCATCTCCGTATTTGATTTGTCTGTATGCATCACCTATAGCATGGCTACCTGTAGCACAAGCTGAAACAATACCATAGTTTATACCTTTGAATCCATATTTTATTGAAATTTGTCCAGCAGCTATGTCTGAAATCATTGTAGGAATAAAATATGGGCTTACTTTACGAGGATGTTGGATTAATCTTTTATGTTGTTTCTCAAACGTATTAATGCCACCAATTCCAGAGCCTACTATTACTCCTATATTATCTAAGTTATCAGATTTAACAAGCTCAGCTTGTTTGATTGCCTGTTCACTTGCAATTAGAGATAATGCAGTAAATCTATCTAACTTATTTAGTTCTTTTTTTTCAATGTAATCTTCTAAATTTATTGAGCATTCTGCTGCGATATGAACACTATGATCACTAGTATCAAATAGTGTGATTTTTCTTACACCATTTATACCAGATTTTAAGGAATCGGTAAAATCTTCTATTCTATTACCAATAGGAGAGACTATTCCAACCCCGGTTACTACTACTCTATTCTTCAATTTTTATTTATTATTGTTTATATATTCTACGGCTTGTTCTACAGATAATATTGTTTCTGCATCTTCATCAGGTATTTCAAGTCCAAATTCATCTTCGAATTCCATAATTAATTCTACGGTATCTAAAGAATCAGCACCAAGATCATCTATGAATTTAGCATTTTCAGTTACTTTGCTTTTTTCTACACCTAATTTATCAACTACAATTTCTACTATTTTATTTAATGTATCATTAGACATTTTATTTTTCTCCTATTTGAATTTAATTAAATTCCACCATCAATATTAATTGTTTGTCCCGTTATGTAATTAGCTTTTTCTGATGCTAGAAAACTTACTAGATAAGCAACATCTTCAGTCCTCCCAAATCTTTTTAAAGGAATACTTTCAAAAAATTTTTTTTTATCTTTGTCATCTAAATCATCAGTCATATTTGTTTCAATAAATCCTGGAGCTACAGAATTTACAGTAATATTACGAGATCCTAATTCTTTTGATAAAGATTTTGTTAAACCTATTAGACCTGATTTAGATGCAGCATAATTTATTTGACCTATATTCCCATTTAATCCAATTATAGATGATATATTTATTATCTTCCCACTTTTATTCTTAATCATATGTCTTGTAATATTTTTACAGCAATTAAAATATCCTGTTAAATTTGTATTTATTACTTTATTCCAATCATCTATTGTCATTCTAAGAATTATATTATCTTTTGTTATCCCAGCATTATTAATTAAGATATCAATTTTATTTCCTTGATTAATTATTTTATTAAATGTTTCTTTAACTGATTCAAAATTACCAATATCTGTAGTATAGCATGAAATATTTATGTTATAATTTTTTAGTATTTCATTTTGAACTTTTTCTAAATCTGATTTGGTTCGACTTATAAGAAATAGATTACATCCATTTTTTGCAAATTCTAGAGCGATTTCTCTTCCTATTCCACGAGAAGCTCCTGTTATGATAGCATGTTTATTTTTAAACATATTCATTATCCTAAGTTAATCATATTAAATGTTAAAGTATTTGATTTTTTTAAAATTTTATTATTTAACTTATATAAAACATTACCTGGTCCTACCTCAATAAATTCTTTATTATTATTATCTCTATACATATTTTTAATAGTATCAGACCAATACACAGAGTGTTCTAATTGTTTAATGAGGTTATTCTTTATTTTTTCTCCATTTTTTTCAGGATTGGCATTAATATTCTGATATATTGGAACACTTGCATTTTTAAAATTTATAGAATTGATAACCTCTATTAATTTTGGTCTTGCTTCTTTCATGAGAGGAGAATGAAAAGCTCCAGATGTTTTTAATGGTATTACTTTTCTTAATCCTATTTCCTTGCAATACTTAATAGCATTTTTTATAGATTGATTATTACCTGATAGCACTATTTGATTAGAAGAATTATAGTTGGCTACTACCAAAACATCTCCTTGTTGACAAATGTCTTTAATTTGATCGCTTTTTGCTCCTATAACGGCAAGCATCATGCCAGGGTTTTTATTCCCAGCATTTTGCATTTCATAAGCTCTAACTTTTATAATTCTTAATGCTTCCTCAAATGTTAAAACATTGCAGGAAACAAGCGCTGAATACTCTCCTAAACTATGACCGGCAACAGCATGTGGAAATACGTTTTTTTCTAGTAGTATAGTTTCTTTTATAATGCTATTGATAAAAATAGATGGTTGAGTATATAATGTTTTATTTAAACTTATATTATCCTTAATGATGTTTAAAATATTATAGCCTAAAATATCATTTGCTATATCATAGAATTTTTGAAATTTTGGAAATTTTTCAAGAATGCCTAATCCCATTCCTTCATATTGAGATCCCTGTCCTGGAAATATAAATAAAGCTCTTTTGGGATTAATTGTATTATTCTTCAATTTTTAAATTATTTAATGATTCTTTAATTTTAGAAATAAAATCATTTTTTACACATTTTCTTGCATGTAGTAGGCCATTTAATATAGCTTTTTCATTAGAAGCTCCATGACATTTTATTACAATTCCATTAACCCCCAATAAGGGAGCACCACCATGTTCTTCGTAGTCAAAGTTCTTTTTTATATCTTTAAAAACAGGATAGAGTAGGGGTTGGGCTAACTTAGAAACAGAATGATTATTAATACTCTTTTTTGTCCAATTTATCATTTTATTAATAGTCCCCTCAATTAATTTTAACACTATATTCCCAGTAAATCCATCACAAATAACAATATCAGCTTTATTTTCTAATAAATATCTTGATTCTAGATTTCCTATAAAATTTTCAGTGTACTTTTCTAATAGTTTATAAGTTTCAATTGATAATTGGTTGCCTTTACTTGATTCTCCTCCAATATTCAATAGTGCTATTTTTGGATTTTTTATATCTTCTAAGTATTTTATATATGCTGTTGCCATCAATGAGAATTGTAGCAAATGTATTGGTTTGTTATCAGAGTTAGCTCCAACATCGCATAGTACAAAACCACCTTTTTCAGTTGGTATAAAAGCTCCTAAGGCAGGCCTCTTAATCTTATCTATTTTTCCAAGCATTATTAATGATGATGATAGTAAAGCAGCTGTATTTCCTGAACTAACTATTGCATCTACTTCATTTTTTTTTAATAAATCAATGCACTTAATAAGAGAGCAATTAGGCTTTTTTTTGAATAATCGAGTCATTGAATCGTTTTCAGATATAGTCTCTTCAGCATATATATACTTAAAATTATCTATTTTTTTATTTTTAAAGTTTGAAGTGTATTTTTTTAGGATAGTCTTTTTCCCAACAAGATATATATAATCTTTTGGATTTTTTATTAAGTATTTTAAGGCACCATTTATATTTGATGAAGGAGATTTGTCTCCATTCATGACATCAATAGCAATTTTCATTTATATGTGAATTAGCTGTTTTTTGCTAGTATTTTCCCTTTGAAATATAGTACCCCATCAACCTTATAGGCTTTATGCCTTAAGTGAGGAGTCCCTGTTTCAGAACATATGGATATGCAGGGATTATCCTTCAGCTTCCACTGAGAACGTCTTTTTTTACTTCTCGCTTTAGAATGTTTTTTTCTTGGTACAGCCATAATTTTATAATACTCTTATGTTATAATTAGTCGATAATTTATTATGAATAATTTGTATAGAACAAGTAAAAACTATTTTATGTAAGCTATCCAAGGATCTTCCCCCCTAAATTTTGATAACTTTTTTTTGACTTCTATTGCCAAATCTTTACTTTTAAAGCTCCCAATTCTAACCCTCCATCTTTGAATATTTTTTTTATTATCAAAATATTCCTCAATATACGTATCAAAGCCTAGTTCTATAAGCTCGTTCATATCATCTTTAGCTTTATCTATTGAAGTCCATGAAGCTACTTGAATAGTATAAATATTATTTATTATTACTTTTTCTTTATTATTTGTTATATGATTGTTTGGTTCCGTTTGATTAGTCTCATTGATAACATTGAAAAAGAATTTTTCTTTATGTACTATTTCTTGAGCCATATTTTCTATCTCTAGAATTATTTGATATGAACCATTACTTATAGGAGTAAATAGCAGTTTGTCATTTTCAATCTTGTAGTTTAGTTTTGCATTATTATCAGATATAGGTTTAGACCATTTGTATACATAATTAGCAGAATTATTAAGTTTAAAATTTTGAGATTCTACTTTTATAGTTTTTCCAGATTCAATCTCTTGCCAAATTTGCTGTTCACTACAAGATAATAGTACAAATGTTGAAAAAATTATTTTTATAATATTCATTATTGTCTTTAATTATTGTTTATAAGTTCAGCATCTGAAAAGAAAAAAGCAATTTCTTTTTTTGCATTATCATCAGAATCTGAGCCATGTACAGCATTTTCGCCTAAGCTTGTTGCATATAATTTTCTTATTGTTCCTTCTTTAGCTTCTTCTGGGTTTGTAGCACCGATAGTATCTCTCCATTCTTGAATTGCATTTTCTTTTTTTAAAGCCAGAACCATACATTTTCCCGATGACATGAAATTTGTTAATTCTTCAAAGAATGGCTTGTCTCTATGTATATCATAGAAACCTTCAGCCTGTTTTTTGGTCATTTTTATTAACTTTGAACCTAAAATTTCAAAATTAGAATTTAATATATGGTCATAAATTTTTCCTGTATAATTATTTTTTATTGCATCAGGTTTTATGATTGCAAATGTTAAGTTCTTCATTTTTTATTTCCTTTATATAATTGTTTTCATTTTTTTGCCTATTTCTGATGGAGATTCGCATACATGTATACCACATTTTTCCATAATATCCATTTTTGCTTTTGCTGTTTCATCACCACCTGATATAATTGCTCCTGCATGACCCATTCTTTTACCGCTTGGAGCTGTTTGTCCAGCAATAAAGCCAACTATAGGTTTGGAAGTGTTATCTTTGGCCCAATTAGCAGCATCAATTTCCATTGTTCCTCCAATTTCACCAATAACAACAATTCCATCAGTTTCATCATCATTTTCAAATAGTTCAATAGCCTTTTTCATATCAGTTCCTATTATAGGATCTCCTCCAATACCTAATGCTGTTGTTTGACCTAGTCCATTTTGTACTAATTGATAAATTGCCTCATATGTAAGAGTGCCCGATTTTGAAATTACCCCAATATTACCTTTTTTTGTAATAAAGCCTGGCATTATTCCTAGTTTACATTCGTCTACAGTGATGATTCCTGGGCAGTTTGGTCCAATTAAGCATATGCCTCTTTCATCTGTAATATGCTTGGCTTTAATCATATCTTTAACAGGTATACCTTCACTAATACAAACTATAGTTTGTATATCTGCTTCTGCTGATTCAATAATAGCAGAAGCAGCAAATGCGGGTGGTACAAATATAATTGATGCATTGGCTCCTGTATGCTTTTTAGCTTCAGATACTTTATTAAAAACAGGTATGGTGTCATCGATTGCTTTTTGTCCACCTTTTCCTGGTGTTACTCCTCCAACAATATTAGTTCCATATTCAATCATTTGGGTCGAATGAAATGTCCCTTCAGATCCTGTGATTCCTTGTACAATAACTTTAGTTTCTTTGTTTACGATAATTGACATTATTTATTCTCCTTTAAAGCAGCTTCAACAGATTTAATAGCAGCATCTTTTAAATTATTTGCAGGTATTATTTTAACTCCAGAATTTGATAATATCTCTTTTGCTAATTCTGCATTTGTACCTTCTAATCTAACTACAACAGGAACATTCAACCCTAAGTCTTTAACAGCATTAACTACTCCATTAGCAACTCTATCACATCGTACAATACCACCAAAAATATTAATTAATATTGTCTTTACATTTTTATCATTTAGAATAATTTTAAATCCGCTTTTTATAGTTTCAGCATTAGCTTTTCCTCCAACATCAAGAAAATTTGCAGGCTCACCTCCAGATAATTTGATAATATCCATAGTAGCCATTGCAAGTCCTGCACCATTAACCATGCAGCCTACATTACCTTCCAATTTTACATAGTTTAAATTATATTTGCTCGCTTCTAGCTCCATAGGATCTTCTTCGCTTAAATCTTGCATATCTAGAATTTTTTTGTGTCTAAATAGAGCATTGCTATCAAAATTAAATTTTGCATCTAAAGCAACTATTTCACCTTGTTCTGTTTCAACTAGAGGATTAATTTCTAATAAAGATGTATCCATATCTTTATAGCATTTATACATATTTTTTAAAATTTCCATACATTTCTTTTTACTATTTCCCATAAAACCTAAACCAATAGCTATTTTTTCTGCTTGTTCATCATTTAAATATTCTAATGGATGAATCCATGTTTTTATAATTTTGTCTGGTGTTTTTTCAGCTACTTCTTCAATGTTTACACCGCCTTCAGTAGATGCCATAAATACATCCATTTTTTTACTTCTATCTAATGTTATAGCAGCATAATATTCTTTTTTTATATCAAAAGCTTTGGTGATATATACTTTATTTACTTTTTTCCCTTCAGGGCCAGTTTGATGTGTTATAAGATTCATACCTAATATGTTTTTTGTATGATCTACAGCATCTTCTAAATTAGAAGCATATTTAACGCCGCCACCTTTTCCTCTTCCTCCAGCATGTATTTGTGCTTTGACTATTACATCTTTTGTATTAAAGTCTTTTTGCACTTTCTTTATGATATTTGAAGCATCATCTATGTTTTCTACAATGTATCCATCCTGTATAGGCACATTGAAGTTATCTAATATTTTTTTACCTTGATATTCATGAATTTTCATTTTTTTAATCCTTAGTTATATGTGTCCCTGCTTTACCTCTTATAGCTAGTTCTAGTTTGTCAATTGATGTTATTACTACTTTAGTTCCATGATGTTTTAGAAAATAAAGAGCAGATTTGATTTTTGGTTCCATTGAACCAATACCAAATTCTCCATCTTTAAGCCATTTTTTAATTTCAGATACTTTTGCATTACTGATTTTTTTTTGATTTTTACTATTATAATTTATAAAAATATTATCTACATCTGTTATAATAAAATATTCATGAGCTCTGATTATTCTTCCTAGTAATGCTGCAGTTTTATCTTTATCAACAACACCATCAATTCCTTTTAATATACCATCTTTTTGATTATATGATGGTATGCCACCACCACCACCAGCTATAACAATTGTTCCAAAGTCAACAAGATGTTTAATTGATTTTCCATTAAATATATAAAGAGGGTTTGGTGATGGAACAACTCTTCTCCATTGCCCTTTTTCTTGTTCTTTTATAATCCAACCATATTGCTTAGATAGTTTATGAGCTTTTTTTTCAGAATATATTTTTCCTATATATTTTGTAGGTTCTTTTAGACTTTTATCATCTTTATTTATTTTCATTTGAGAAATAAATGTTACAACCTCTCGATCTGTATTTTCTTTATATAGTGCATTCTGTAAAGATTGTTGTATCATATAGCCAATTGCACCTTGAGTATTAGCTACTAGAACATTAAGGGGTAGGGGAGGAATTATATCCATTGCGATTTCGTTCTTAGATAGTTCTGCGCCTACCTGAGGGCCATTACCATGGGTTATGCATATGTTATAATTTAGTTTAACAAAATGCATTACAGCCTTTAAACTTTCTCTTGTATGATGAAATTGTTGGCTTATTGTCCCAGCTTCTTCTTTAGGAGATAAAGCATTCCCTCCTAGTGCTATAATAACTGTTTTTTTCATGTTATAATCTAAATATAGGTAGTGTTAGACATCTTGGACCACCTCTCCCCCTGGATAATTCTGATCCATTAATTGTTATAATTAGTTTATCTTTGCTATTATTATAATCTCTATAGTTTTCTATATAATCAGAAGATTTTATTTCATTGTATCCTGCTTCTTTAAGTTCTTTGATTGTATACTTATTGCAATCATATCCTATAATTTTACCAGGTGATATTGCAAAAGCATTTGCACCATCAGTCCATTGTTCACGCTCTTGGTGTATTGGGTTATTTGATCCACATTTTATATATTTTATATTTAAATTGTTTTCCTTTAGTACGTCTATGATATTTTTACATAATTTAATTGGGTTTATTTCTTTATCTTTATATATGTATACGGTATTTAATCTACTTTCATATTTATCGTTTAAAATAGGAGGAAATATCAATACTTCATTATCATTAATCCTTGTGAATATTGTATCTAAGTGCATTAAAGCTCTTTTTTTTGGTAAATCAATAGCTATGATTGTAGAAAAGTTTTCATCGTAAAATAGCTTTATAAGTTTATTTATTGACTCTATAGGAGTTCTTTCACTAATACCAATGCAAATTCTTTTATGATCAAATACAAGAATATCTCCACCTTCTATGGTTAAATCAGGAAATTCTGAATGAAAATCAAATATTTCCATATTTTTAAATAGCTTATGATTTTTAAATAAATGTTTTGCTAGTATGTTTTCTCTTCTTCGAACATGTTTTTTACTCCAAGTAATTAATATAGTGTTACCTATACATACAGCTATATCTCTTGTAAAAATAAGGTTAGGTATAGGATAGTTAAAAATCTGTTTGTCTTTATAATATCCAGATAATAAAGTTGTAACTAAATCATTTATCTCTAAAATTTTTAAATCAGTTTTATTAATAATATTATTGTATAATTCTTTTTCTAAATTAATACAATCATCTATTAGCTGATTTTTAATATTAGAATCAGATAATACTACTTTTAATAAATCTATAAATTCAAAACAATTCCCATCAGTAGAGTAATGAAGAATATTGTACAATTGCTGATGCTCTTCTCTTGCTTTCTGTACTTGGATTATATCATCAAATAAGAGATAATCATCTGGATTATTTTCAATTAAATTTTTTGGGGTAACATATTCATGCTCTATACCAGGAGTATGTGTTATTACAAACCTTAAAGGCCCTATTTCAGAATTTACTTTATATTTCATTTATTCTTCATCCATAAATGGATATTTGTAATTTGTTGGTGGTTCAAATGTTTCTTTAACAGTCCTCTGAGATGTCCATCGCAAGAGATTAGCAGGAGCTCCAGCCTTATCATTGGTCCCTGATGCTCTTGACCCACCAAATGGTTGTTGACCTACAACTGCTCCAGTTGGTTTGTCATTAATATAAAAATTTCCGGCTGAGTGTAATAAAAGTTTTCTTCCTTGATTAATAGCTTCTTTATCATTACCAAAAATAGCACCAGTTAAAGCATATGGAGAAGTGCTGTCAACGAGCTTGCATACTTCTTCCCATGAACTGTTGTATATGTAAATTGTTAGTACTGGACCAAAAATTTCTTCTTCCATAGATTTGAAATTTGGATTAGTTGTTAAAATTGTTGTTGGTTCTATGAAATATCCCTTTGATTTATCGTATCCTCCTCCTGTTATTATTGTAGCATCATCAGCTTTTTTTGCATATTCAATATAAGATACAATATTATCAAATGAAGCTTCATCAATTACAGCATTCATGAAATTTGTAAAATCTTCAACATCGCCCATTTTGATTGATTTGACATCAGAAATATAATTATTTTTAATGTCATCCCATACATCTTGAGGTAGGTAGCATCTTGAAGCAGCAGAACATTTTTGACCTTGATATTCAAATGCTCCTCTTACCATAGCCGTTCTAAGCCCATCTCTATTGCTTGATTTATGAGCTAAAATAAAATCCTTTCCTCCTGTTTCGCCTACAATTCTTGGGTATGATTTGTAATTTTTAATATTATTACCAACAGTATTCCACATTGTTTGAAAGACTGTGGTGGAACCTGTAAAGTGGATGCCTGCTAAATCTCTATGATTTAGAATTTGTTTTCCAATTTGACTTCCAGATCCAGGTATGAAATTAATAACACCATCAGGTAGTCCAGCTTCTTTAAACAGTTCCATTAAAAAATATCCTGAATAAACACAAGATGATGCAGGTTTAAATAGTGAGACATTTCCAAGAAGCGCAGGAGCACAAGATAAATTTGCTGCAATTGATGTAAAGTTAAAGGGTGTTACGGCAAATACAAATCCTTCAAGGGCTCTATACTCAGTACTATTTCGCATGCCTTCAGGAGAGAATTTAGGTTGCTGTTTATGGATATTATATAAATATTCACAATTGAAGTTTAAAAAATCTATAAGCTCGCATGCGGCATCAATCTCTGCTTGAAATACATTTTTACTTTGACCAAGCATTGTTGCTCCATTAATTAAATCTCTATAGGGGCCTTTTAATAAATCTGCCATTTTATGAAAAATTGCAATTCTATCTTTAAGAGGAGTTGTAGACCAATTTTCCCATGCTTTAAGGCTGTTATTAATTGCCATTTCCACTTCTTTTTTACCTGCCTTGTGATAAGTAGCTAAGATATGTTGATGGTTATGCGGCATAACACATTTCCCCATATCACCTGTTCTTATTTCCTTACCTCCAATAATGATTGGTATATCAATTTTTTTTGATTTTAATTCTTCTAATTTAGCTTTAAGCGAAGCTTTTTCAGGACTGCCAGGTTTGTAATCTTTAATTGGTTCATTTTCGGCTTCTCTTATGGTAAAATTTAGCTCATTCATATCTTAGACCTTTTTTTCATGTTAGTAGTAGATGTGCAAATTTAATATTTATATTTAATCAAAAGCTATGATTGTTTATATAAAAAATAATGATTAATATAATATTATGATGATACGTTCAATTAATCCTTCAACTGGACAGCTTATTAATGAATATACCCCATATTCTGATGCACAGGTTTTATCTATTATAGAAGATGTATCAAATGAATATATTCATTGGAAAAATACTTCATTTAAAGAAAGAGCTAAAGTTCTGTGTGATATTGCAGATCAACTTGATTCTGATTTAGAAAATCATGCTAAAATGATTTCCTTAGAAATAGGTAAACCTATAATAGAATCTCGTATGGAAATTAAGAAATGTGCTTGGGTTCTTCGGTATTTTGCAGAAAATGCACAAATTTTTTTAAAAAATGAAAAAATTATAACAGAATATAAGGAAAGTTATATCCAGTATAAACCTATAGGTGTTATACTTGGAGTAATGCCTTGGAACTTTCCTTATTGGCAGGTAATACGATTTATAGCACCTGCTTTAATGGCAGGTAATACTTGTGTTGTTAAACATGCATCTAATGTATCTGGCTGTTCTATGTTAATAGAAAAACTTATAATTGCTAATAGTACATATAAAAATATATACAGGTCATTGATAATATCGTCAGATAGGGTTGAAAGTATTATTCAAAATAAAAGTATAAAGGCTGTATCGTTGACAGGTAGCGAGGAAGCGGGCTCTATTGTTGCTATGCAGGCTGGAAAAGAAATTAAAAAGACAGTTTTAGAACTTGGTGGTTCTGATCCGTTTATTGTATTAGATGATGCAGATATAGATAGGGCTTCAAAAACAGCTATTCTAGCACGTTTTTTTAATGCTGGGCAAAGTTGTATAGCTGCAAAAAGATTTTTAGTGCATCATGCTGTCTATGATGAATTTATAGATAAAGTGAAGGTTGGAATGGACTCATTGGTTGTTGGAGATGCTTTAAATGAGAGTACTCAAATAGGTCCACTTGCAAAGAAAGAATTCACAGAAGAGTTAAATATAATGGTTCAATCCTCTATAAATGATGGTGCTGTATGTTTAAAGGGTGGTGATTTTAATGGTTGTTATTATATGCCTACATTATTGATTGATGTCAATGAAGATATGACTGTGTTTAAAAAAGAAACATTTGGTCCTGTCTTTTGTGTTACTAAAATTAAAGATGTTGAAGACGCTATTAGGTTAGCTAATAAAAGTGATTATGGACTTGGTGGAAGTTTATGGTCTTCTGATATTGATTTAGCAAAGGATATAGCAAATAGGATTAATACGGGCTCTATTTTTATTAATGATATGACAAAATCAGATCCAAGGTTACCATTTGGAGGTATTAATAAATCAGGCTATGGTATTGAACTTTCCAAATATGGCATTAAAGAGTTTGTAAATATTAAAACTATGGTTGTTAATTAGAAATGTTTCGATTAGTATTAATATATATTGTTTTTTTTGCTTCGCTATCAGCTGATGAAATATGGGATAAAGAAATACCTCCATCTCATTATTTGAAGGAATTTGCTATTAAGAGTGAAAATGATAATAGTAAGTTTTTAAGGTATTCTAGCTATGTCTTTATTTTTCTTGGTTTACTAATGGAGAATAATGAAAACAATACAGGCCCTGAGGCAGAATTTGTGGGTGATTTATTTTTATTCGGTGGGGGAGTTGGTCTTCTAATTGATCAGATAAGAAAATTGAAGGCTTTTGATAAGCCTAGAACACCTTCAGGCAAAGAGTATAAAAAAATTAAAAATATTGATAATAGAGAAAAAAGAGAATCTTTAGCATATGAGGCATTGGTTCGTTTGGCGGAAAATTCTAGAATTAAAAAGAATAAAGCATTAGATCAGCAGTTAGCATCATTTAAAAATAAAAGGGTAGAGAATAAAAAATATGTTCCATTTAAGTTTAAGGTATTAGCAAAGATTTTAAAAGGGCCTAGGGATGCTATAAAAGATAGAAGAAATGATATTGCTGATGAAAAAATTGCTAGAGCTAAAGCAGAGCTAACTCCAGAAGAAAAGCTTCTTACTAGATATTTGAGTCAAGTGCCAATTCGATGATTTAGTTAGTTGTAGCTTTGAAAAATAAGTAGTTTTCCATGGCTTATTTTAAAGTTTAAATTATCGTCTATTGATTCATTTAATGTTCCGTAAAACATGCTAGTTATATGCTGATTATTAAAGTTGTACTTTAATGAATTTGATGTGATTTTTATTGTATGGTCCATTGCAAAAATAGAAACTTTTTGTCCTTTGAAACTTTTTATTTTTTCATTGTTTGTTACACTTTTAAATATTCCCGTATCTGTTAAAATTTTAATATTACCATAGTTTATTATGCTAAAAATATTACCAATAGTATGATCTTCTCTTTTGCCGGTTGCTCCAATTATAGATATATCTTCAATTTTATTTTTAATGCAATAATTAATCGCTTTTCTTAAATCGTTTTCAGATTGGTCTTTGGCTTCTATTATTATTTTTTGATATTTTTGTTTATTCTCTTCTGATATAGAATCTAAGTCTCCTATAATAATATTAGGTTGGTATCCTTTTTTGATTAAGGTATTTGCTGCTCCATCACATGCTATTATAGATGAGGCTTTTTCTAATTGTTTAATAGGTATAGGATGAGATGGAAAATCTCCATTTGCAACAATAACTAAAGGTTTTTTTAATTTATTCATATTAAAAGTAAATTTATATATAATAATTATAGTTATATATTAAGTATATGAATGATAGAATTAAAAGAACCAATGATGAATTAAAAGCAGATAGACCAACAATCGATGAAATAAGGGCTATCCCACGTTTGCCTATATCTATATTGGTTGAAAATGTGCGCTCTGTTCATAACGTTGGTTCAATTTTCAGGTCTGCAGATGGCTTTGGAGCAAATAAGATTTATTTAACAGGCTATACAGCATGTCCTCCTAGAGAAGATTTATCTAAAACTGCTTTAGGTGCAGATGAAGCAGTGCCTTGGGAACATTTTGAAAATTCAATAGAAGCTGCTGAGACTATATTAAATAAAGGTATTTCACTTGTTTTACTTGAGCAAACAATAAAATCAGAGCTTATTTATAATATTAAATGGTCATTTCCTATATGTTTTATCGTAGGGAATGAAGTCAATGGGGTATCTGAGGAATTATCTAAAATGGCAACAATACATGCAGAAATTCCTATGAGAGGTATTAAGCAAAGTCTTAACGTTTCTGTTGCAACGGGTGTTGCTGGATATGAATTTTCTAGAATATATTCTTCTTTAAGAAAGTAATTCTATAAAATGATTTAACTCTGTAATTTATAATATGAAAAATATTTTAATTATATTGATTTCATTATTCTCTTTTCTTCTTTCCAATAGAGGGGAATTATTATCATTCAATTTTGTTGATTCTTTAAGTGTTAGCGAAATTGAAGATTATTTAGGTGACGAATTTAATGATTTTGATCTTTCTA
>CETH01138994.1_pt1 | contig 47919 bp, 46 predicted proteins | sample 361461 | NCBI WGS metagenome assembly CETH01 (sample SAMEA2622695, study PRJEB7988) | marine metagenome | isolation source: saline water (ENVO:00002010), including | reverse complement strand
GTTAGCACATTGATCCAGTGGATCAGTAACTCCATCACCGTCTGAATCATTTTCATTAATATCATTTACACTTATAGTAAAGGCTTTAGCAAAGTTTGATGCTCCATCATTTACATTAATATAGATATTATAACTAGTTTTAGTTTCATAATCAAGTGTAGTACTAGTAAGTAGTGAAGTCCCACTAATAGTAAAACTTCCATTATCATCATCACTTGAGTTACCACTACTTGTAAAAGTAAATGTTAAACTATTAACTGATGTATCTGAATCTATAGCAGAAAGTGTTCCTATTATACTGCCGATAGAAGAGTTTTCAGAAATATTGTTAGAACTTAAATTAATATCTGTAGGAGGGGGACCTGGTAAACTATAACGAGATCTGAATGCATTATAATTTTGTAAGGTTTCAGAATCAGTTAATTTTCTATTGTAATAAAGAAAAACTCCAATTTTACCCCAAGGTTGGCTAGAAGCATTGATAACGTCGGTATCATTACCATGAGTATTCCCTATTGACGCAAACCCATTGTTAAATGTTGCATTAGAGTTTGTTATTTGATAATTAGTAGATGAATTATTATACTTAAAAGAATAATAGGGAGAGGATGTTGATAATTTAAAATCTAGAAAATTGAATTGAGTGTAAGGGTTTGGTAAAGAGGTAATATCAAAACCTGAATCAAAAAAACCTCCTCCTTCATTGTCATACTTTCCAAGATCATTAGCTCCATTCTGAATAAGTACTGGATGATCAGAAGAAGCACCTCTTGCGAGTGTTCTCCAATGTCCAGTTGAATTTTTTATACTACTAAACACTTGCATGGTAGTATTTGCATAAGCAGGTACGTCTGTTCTGGATCCACTGACAATTCTTATTGCTTGGCCATAACTTCCCTCAAAATCCATATGTTTTATACCATTAGAAGTTCTAAATGCACTTGGATTAATAGTAAAATCATAATTATTTCCTGACAAATCATACCAATTTGATCCTGACCCAGGATATGAAGAAGGATTGTCAGTATCTAAATAGAGAATTAAACCGCTTGTCACGATGTTAGGAATTAATTTAGTTGTATTACTAGTTTGAGTAGTTGAAACAGTACTCCCTGAAGCTCCAAAAACAGAACTGTTGGATGCTGGAAGAATAGTTAACAATTCATTACCATTAGGTGTTCCTGATAGCGGTATTCCAAGACCTATAGTTGTTCCGCTAACACTTATACTTGAAGGGGTAGCTGAGGAAAGTGAAGCCGATCCTCCTGACATAGTTAGAGCAAAATCGGCTACTTCTAGAGTAGAAGTAGAGTTAGAAGATCCTCCGTAGGTAAGTTCAGAAAAAGTCATAGAAACTGTAGAATTATTTAAAGCAATTTTAGTTTGAGATATTTCCGGAGTAGTACTTGAAAAAATAGGACTGGCATTTCCGCTTAGCCTTCCAGATAGAGTGTTGTATATATCTGTAACTTCTTGGTTAGAAAGTTTTCTATTATATGCTAAAATTAAATTTACTTTACCGGAATAACGTCTATTTCCAAAACTAGAGGATAACTCATACCTAAAACTTGTTCCAAAACCACTAGTATTAGACCTATATGTTCTTATAAAACTCCAAGTATTGTATACAGAATAACCTGCTCTATTAAATTGACCATTAATAAAAACATCAGGTCCTTGATTTTTTTGCCAATCATTTCCATCTCCATCATTTCTTAATGCTCCTGAATCAAACCTCATAGAATCATCTTTATTATCATAGTGACCAAAGAGCATTGGTAAACCAGAATTTGTTTCAAGTTTTGTGATAACTATTAAATCCCTGTATTCTTGTGTCATGTTTACACTATGAAACTCATCATTAATTCCATCAAAATCGAAATTTTTTATTTGAGCACCATTTAAACCAAAACTTGGAAGATATAAGGCTTCAGCATGAGCATTTTGACCACTTAAATCATACCAAGTACTTCCTGAACCGTTGAAAGAATTACTATCTGAGGCATCAAGGGCTAGGATGAGTCCGTTAGTTGGAACTTGAGAGTAAATTAGCGAAATGCTAAATTGAAATAAAATCAATAATATCTTTCGCATAAAAGGAACTAAAATTTATATTTCAAAAAAAATTCATTTCCACTTTTTGTAACTGCGGAGCTTCCACTAGGTATTCCATAATCATAAGCGAATGCAAAAGTTACTCCAAATTTTGTTTTAATAATTAAAAGGGCATTTGTATAGCCAGTACTTTTATAACCAGTTCCAATTTCTATTATATCTCCAAAACCAATAGTTGCTCCAATATGAGTTTGATTTTCACCATCTGGTATAAGTTTTGCACTTACAAAAGGATTTAATTTAGAATTAAAAATTCCAGTATTAAAAGATGTTCCTGCAAGGAGATATGTATTTGGCTTTTCAGATCCTACAAAAGAATCATCTTTTACAAATTTTCCTGGGTTTAAAAAATTTGGAATAGAGGCGGAAACATAAAATTTTTCAGATTTTAATAGGGTTCCAAAGCCAAAAATCGGAAAAATAGAATTTGAAGTTGCCGCTATCGATGCATTAGGCTCGTTAGTGATTCTTTTCAACCCATCAATATCAGTATTATTAGATCCTGCTCCAGCTTTTACACCAAGAAAAAGTTTTGTTCCACCTCCCATTTCAAGCTTGTAGCTTGCATCAGCTGTATATTGATTTCGTCTGTCAATGTAAACTTTATTTGAGAGTACAGAGATTCCTAAAGAGAGATTTTTTTTAGGGTTTCCACCATAATAGAAATAATTAGTTTTTGGCGCATCTTTAACTCCTTTCCAACTAGATCTTGTTGTAAAAGAAACTTCTCTACCATCACTACCTACATAAGCAGGGTTAAAGGCATTCATGTTAAACCTTTCCATTAACATGTTTTCTTTTACCTGTCCTTTAGAGAATACGCTTATAAAAAGAGTTGAAATTAAAAAAAAAATATTTTTTTTCATTTTTAAATATTAACGAAATTAACATTGTTAGATTCAGTTAAGTATTTGACAAATATGTCTTTTGCATTCAGTGTAGGAATTATGAAAGTTAATGTAGCTAAAAGAAAAAAAACTCTTTTTAAATACAAAACAAATTGATTGTCAGAAATTTACAACCAACAAATATATAAAACAAAACGAAATAAAATCAATTATTAAAGTATTTAGAATTTTAATAGAATATAGAGAACAAAAAATTAATTTTATTTAGAAATATTAATAAGGAGATTAAAAAATAATAATTATTGAATTGAAGAAAAACTACAATCTTTTTTTATTTCTATAAAATCTATTTTAATCTCTTCTGATTCATTTTTATAGGTAAGTCGATAGAGATTTGATAAATTATCATTCATGTCCATTTTTTGAATTGCTTGGAAGGTATTGTTAGACTCTTTGAGAGTAGAGTAAATAGAATCTAAACAATTTTTAATTTCTACTACATTATTTGATCTTTTAGATGATTTTGAATCAATACATCCAATAAATAAAATTATTAAACCGAGAATTAAGAATGATATTTTACTCTTCATTATAATTCAAATATAATTTATTTCAATGCTAAAAAAAAAATATTAGCCTTCGGAAGTAAGTTGTATCTTGCCGAAAATTTTATAATGGAGCTGATTGCAATAGTTGTAGGTTTAATTCTTCTTTTAAAAGGAGGGGATTGGTTAATGAAATCAGCTGTTGCAATATCTTTAGGATTAAATATTTCTCGATTTGTTATTGGAATGACAGTAGTTTCTTTTGCTACTTCAGCTCCAGAGTTAATTGTAAGTATTCAGGCTGCTGTTTCAGGTTTTCCTGATTTAGCTTTTGGAAACGTTATTGGATCAAACATTGCAAACCTTGCTTTTGTTTTAGCAATTATTATAATGATTTCTCCAATTAATGTAGGGGAAAATTTTTATAAGAAAGATTGGCCAATGATGATGGGAGCAACAATCCTTTTTTATTTATTTATTGTTTTTGATAAAGAATTAAATAGATATGAAGGAATAATTATGGTTTTAATTTTATTCATTTTTTTATTTTATCTAATTAAATTTCAAAAATCTGATAATATTGATGATGTAGTTGATGATGAAAAAAGATTAACAATATTTAACACGTTGATTTATTTATTTTTAGGAGGATTTTCACTTTGGTTAGGTTCTGAAGTTTTGGTTCAGGGTGCTGTTGAATTGGCTATGAAGTTAGGAGTTAGTGAGAGAATTATTAGTATTTCAGTTGTTTCAATAGGGACTAGTATACCAGAATTATCAGCATCAATCATAGCAATAGCTAATAAAGAAAAAGCCATATCTCTTGGGAATTTAATTGGATCAAATATTTTCAATATTCTTGCTGTTATGGGAATAACAGCCTCAATTATGCCAATAAAACCTGTTGATTCAGGATTGTTGAGTAATGATTTTCTTTGGATGATATTTATTTCCTTTATGCTTTTACCTTTGGTTTTCTTTCCAAAAGGTAGAAATTTAGGAAGATTAAATGGTGTAATTCTCTTTAGTTTGTATCTATCTTTTATTATTCCTCTTGTAACATAAAAAAAGCGCTCTAATTAGAACGCTTTTACTAAAATTAAAATATTAAAAAACTAAACCTTAGCTCCTTTAACAGTTTTTATTATTCTTCCAGCAATTTTATATGGATCTCCGTTTGAAGCAGGCCTTCTATCTTCTAACCAACCTTTCCATCCACTTTCAACTGTCATAATAGGAATTCTGATAGAAGCTCCACGGTCTGAAACTCCATAACTAAATTCATTAATTGATTGAGTTTCATGTTCTCCAGTTAATCTTTTGTCGTTATCAAATCCATAAACATCAATATGTTCTTTTACGACAGGCCTAAATGCTTCACATATTTTTTCATAAGTTTCTTTTGAACCACAAGTCCTTAAAGTTGTATTTGAAAAATTTGCATGCATACCCGATCCATTCCAGTCAGTATCCCCAAGAGGTTTTGGATGATATTCGATTGCTAATCCATAATCTTCAGCAATTCTTTCAAGGAGATATCTAGCAACCCACATTTCATCACCAGCTTGTTTAGCTCCTTTTGCAAAAGTTTGAAACTCCCACTGACCAGCAGCAACTTCAGCATTTGTTCCTTCAACATTTATACCTGCATCAAGACAAATATCTAAATGTTGATCCATTATTTCTCTTCCAAATGTATTTTTTCCACCAACGGAACAGTAAAACTGACCTTGAGGGGTTTGATCTTTTGGAAAGCCTAGTGGTAAATTAGTTTCTGGATCCCATAAAAAATATTCTTGTTCAAAACCAAACCAGAAATCATTATCATCATCATCAATTGTAGCTCTTCCATTTGAAACGTGAGGAGAACCATCTGGATTTAACACTTCATTCATTATTAAGAAACCATTTTTTCTTCCTGGGTCAGGATAAATAGCAACAGGTTTTAATAAACAATCAGAAGAGCCGCCTTCTGCTTGTCTTGTTGAGCTTCCATCAAAAGCCCACATCGGAACATCTTTTAGATTTCCACTAAAATTGTTTACAATTTTAGTTTTACTTCTTAAATTGGCAGTTGGTGTATAACCATCTAACCAAATATATTCAAGTTTAGATTTACTCATGATTTAAATTTAATTTTGGTGATGAGTAAAAATAAAATTTAAGATGAGTATTGTAATGGATTTACCTTATCTTTTATTAATTTTTATCAACCCCATATTTATTGGCTAAATAAATTTAGTTTTTGATAATTTTTTGTTAATATTTTAAATAAAATTTAAAATATTGTTAGTGTACACTTAATTCAAAAATTAATTTTTTTAAAATTATTGATGAAAGTGTTTAGAATATTTTAAAAGCTTAATTTTACAAAAAAAAAAATGTCTAATAGATATATAAATAGAGGAGTGTCTGCTCAAAAAGAAGATGTTCACAAAGCTATAAAAAACATTGACAAAGGTTTGTATCCAAAAGCTTTTTGTAAAATAATACCAGACTATCTTACAAATAGTAATGAACATGCAATAGTTATGCATGCTGATGGAGCTGGAACAAAATCTTCTTTAGCATATATTTATTGGAAAGAAACTGGAGATCTTTCAGTTTGGAAGGGTATTGCTCAAGATGCGCTAATAATGAATATTGATGATTTAGTTTGTGTAGGTGTCACTGAAAATATTCTATTATCTTCAACTATTGGAAGAAACAAAAACCTTATAACAGGAGAAGTTATTAAAACTATTATTGAGGGTACTGAAGAGTTGATTGAAAAATTAAGAAATTATGGAGTTTCAATTTTTAGTACCGGTGGAGAAACTGCTGATGCAGGAGATTTAGTTAGAACTATTATCGTCGATTCAACAGTAACTGCTAGAATCAAAAAAGATGAAATTATTGATAATGGAAATATTAGATCCGGAGATGTAATTGTTGGATTATCATCTTTTGGTCAGGCTTCGTATGAAGAATTTTACAATGGGGGAATGGGAAGTAATGGTTTAACCTCTGCAAGACATGATGTTTTTTCAAAAGATTTAGCTAAAAAATTCCCAGAAAGTTATGATCCTCATATAAGTGACAATTTGATTTATTCTGGAACTAAAAAATTGTTAGATAATTATGATAAGCTTTCAGTTAATGTTGGGAAACTTATTTTATCCCCTACAAGGACATATGCTCCAGTATTTAATCAAGTATTTAAAGAAATAAATAAAAAAAATATTCATGGAATAATACATTGTAGTGGAGGAGCCCAAACAAAAATCCTTAATTTTGTTGACAAACTGCATATTGTAAAAGATAATTTATTTGAAACTCCTCCTTTATTTAACTTGATTAAAGAAGAATCTGGCACAGATCTTAAAGAAATGTTCGAAGTTTTTAATATGGGACATAGAATGGAAATTTATATTGAGGAAAAATATGCTCATCAAATTATTGATATATCTAAAAAATTTAATATTGAAGCTAAAGTAATAGGACATGTTGAATCTGCTCCAAAAAAACAATTAACAATTAAACATGAAAATTCAAGTTATATTTACAATTGACAATTTAAACAGTAATTAATGAAAAAGTTTAAAAAAATTTTATTCTGCATAGTTTTATTTCCTTTTTCACTTTTATCTCAAGAATTAGATTTATTTGATCAAATTGAAACAGATGAATTAACTCAAACTAAATTACTTCCTGATAAAATGATTTTTACTCAGAAATTTTTATGGGGAGAGAAAGGATTGGCTAGAGTATTAAAAATTTCTTCATTAAATAAAGAAAATAGGCAAAAAGAATTAAAACTTAGAAGGGCTATGCTAAAAACACATCAGTTTATTGGTTTTTTAACTCTTGGAGGAATGATTTATCAAGGAATTTTAGGAGGAAAATTGTATAATGGTGATTACTCATTGTATGAAAAACACAAGAAAATAGGGGAATTATCTACTATTGGATATTTTACGGGAGCAGGGTTATCTTTATTTACTCCACCACCATTAGTTAATAAAAAAGTTAAAGGGTTCAACTCGATAAAAGCACATAAAATTCTTGCAATGATTCATTTTCCGGCTATGGTATCCACTAACTTATATAAGAAAAAAAATAAAAAAATTCATAAATATTCTGCATATACAGCATTTGCAAGTTATGCAACTGCTATAATAGTTTTTAAATTTTAATTATGTTCAAAAAATATTTTTTTTATTCATTAATAATATTCACAAACCTAGTTTTTGCTCAGTCAGAAAAGTGGAAAATAAATAGTAGTCAATCATTTATTTCTTATTCAGGAAATCACATTTTACACAGTTGGGAGGGAATAAATAATAATATATTTGGATTGTTTTTAGTTAATTCTGAAAATAATATTTCTGAAATAGCTATCCTTACGAAGGTTGAAGATTTTGATTCTGGAAATTCTAATAGAGATTCACATGCATTAGAGATTTTAGAATCATTAAAGTACCCTCAGATAAGATTTTATTCAAATAATATTTTTGTCAATAATGATGAAGTAGAAATTTTTGGAAAATTAACTTTTTTTGGAAAAAGTATTGAAAAGAAAATTACTTCACAAATAATACTTGATGAGAATCAAATTATATTATCGGGAAAATTTGATCTTATATTAAGTGATTTTCAAATAAAATTACCCTCATTTTTGGGTGTTAAAATCGATGATATAGTAAAGATTTCGTTTAAAATAGATGCAAACAAAAACAAAATTTAAAATAAATTTGCATTTAAATTATAAAAATAGATGATTGATAAGTTAAATATTGTTGAACAAAGGTATAACGAGGTCTCAGATCTTATTATCCAGCCCGACATTATTTCTGACCAAAAGAAATATATAAAGTTGAACAAAGAGTATAAAGACTTATCTTTTTTTGTTAAAAAAATTAAAGCTTACAAGCTATTGTTATTATCTATTAATGAGGCAGAATCTATTATTGATAGTGATGATGATAATGAAATGGTTGAAATGGCTAAAGATGAACTTGAAGATTCTAAAATCAAGTTATTAAGCTTAGAAGAAGAAATTAAACTTTTATTAATTCCTAAAGATCCTGAAGATTCCAAAAATGTTGTAATTGAAATAAGGGCTGGAACTGGTGGAGATGAAGCAAGTATTTTTGCAGGAGATTTATATAGAATGTATACTAAGTATTGTCAATCAAGAGGATGGACTACTAGCTTTATAGATTCAAATGAGGGGACTGCTGGAGGTTTTAAAGAAATTATTTTTGAAGTTTCTGGTGATGATGTTTATGGAGTTTTAAAATACGAATCAGGCGTTCATAGAGTTCAAAGAGTTCCTCAAACAGAAACACAAGGAAGAGTCCACACATCAGCATCTACAGTAATGATTTTGCCCGAAGCTGAAGAATTTGATGTTGAAGTTGATATGAATGAGGTAAGAGTTGATTTTTTTTGTTCTTCAGGTCCTGGAGGACAATCAGTAAACACAACCTATTCAGCGGTTAGACTAACTCATGAACCAACAGGAATTGTTGCTCAGTGTCAAGATCAAAAGTCACAACATAAAAATAAAGAAAAGGCTCTTAGAGTTTTAAGATCCAGATTATACGAATTGGAATTATCAAAAAAAATGGAGTCAGATTCAGAAAAAAGAAATCTTTTAGTTTCTTCTGGAGATAGATCTGCAAAAATTAGAACTTATAATTATCCACAAGGAAGAGTAACTGATCATAGAATAGGTTTAACTCTTTATGATTTAACTAATATTATTAATGGAGACATTCAAAAACTGATTGATGAAATTCAATTATTTCAAAATACACAAAAACTAAAAGAGGCTGAAGATATAATATGAAAATAGAAAATCTTATTAATCAAATAAAACAAAAAAAGTCATTTTTATGTGTTGGTTTGGATGTTGATTTAGATAAAATCCCAAAGCATCTTCATAAACATGAAGACCCTATTTTTGAATTTTCAAAGGCAATTATAGATTCAACATCTCCATTTGCTATAGCTTATAAACCTAACTTAGCATTTTTTGAGTCATATGGTTTAAAAGGTTGGAATTCACTTGAAAAAATTATTAATTACATTAATTCAAATCATCCAGAAATTTTTACAATTGCTGATGCTAAAAGGGGAGATATTGGAAACACCTCTTCAAAATATGCAAGAACTTTTTTTGAAACACTAAATTTTGATTCAATTACTGTAAATCCATACATGGGAAGAGATTCAATTGAACCTTTTTTAGAGTATGACAATAAATATACAATCTTGCTTTCTTTAACATCTAATTCTGGATCTTCTGATTTTCAATTCCAATTGAATAACGGGAAACCATTATATTTATCTATTATAAAAAAGAGCTTAAGTTGGAAAAATAAAGAGAATTTAATGTATGTTATTGGTGCGACAAAAGCAGAATCATTAAAAGAAGTGAGAGAAATTATTCCAAATTCATTTCTTTTAGTCCCAGGAATTGGCGCTCAGGGAGGAAGTTTATCAGATGTCTGTCGTTTTGGTTTAAATGAAAATTGTGGTTTAATTGTAAACTCTTCAAGACAAATAATTTATTCTGACAACTCTATTGATTATGCAAAAAAATCTGCTGAAATTTCAAGTTTAATTCAAAGAGAAATGTCTGAACAGTTATTAAAAAAGGGAATTATTTAATGTTATATTATAAAAAATATTTATCGAAAAAAAATAATTCAAATTGGATAACTTTTATCCATGGAGCGGGGGGGAGTTCATCAATTTGGTTTCATCAAGTTAGATTTTTTAGAAAATATTTTAATTTAATTTTAATAGACCTAAGAGGTCATGGAAAATCTAAAAATATAAATATTAATAAAGAATATTCGTTTGATTCTGTTTCCTATGATATAATTGAAGTTTTAGATAATGAAAATATTGATAAAACTCATTTTATAGGAATTTCTTTAGGCAGCATACTAATTAGAAAAATTGCAGAAAATCATCCTCATAGAATGAATAAAATGGTTTTAGGCGGAGCAATTTTAGATTTAAATTTGCAATCTAAATTTTTGATGTTTTTTGGTAAAGTCACCCAATCTATTTTACCTTTTATGTGGATATACAAGTTTTTTTCATTAGTTGTAATGCCTTATAAAAATCACAAAAATGCAAGAAAATTATTTATTAAAGAAGCAAAAAAACTTACTCAAGAAGAATTTAAGAGATGGTATAAATTAACTTCTGATATAATACCCCTTTTAAAAACTTACAGAAAAGTTGATGTTAAAGTTCCAACTTTATATATAATGGGAAGTCAAGATTACATGTTCTTAAATTTTGTTAAGAAAATTGTTAGGATTCATAAGAATTCTAAATTACTTACAATTTCAAAATGTGGACATGTTGTTAATATTGAAGAACCTGAAAAATTCAATAAAGGACTATTTAAATTTTTGACAAAAGGTTAATTGAAAATTATAGTTTTATTATTATCAATCATTACTTTCCTGTCAGTATGAAGTTTTAAGGCTCTAATTAACACTATTCTCTCAAGATCCTCTCCTTTAGAAATAAAATCATTCACACTATGAATATGAGAAACTCTAACGGTATCTTGTTCTATAATAGGACCTCCATCTAACTCATCTGTAACATAATGACTTGTAGCACCAATAATTTTAACACCTCTTTTAAAGGCTGAGTGATATGGTTTTGCTCCAGGAAAAGCAGGTAGAAAAGAATGGTGAATATTAATAATTTTATTTTTATATAAATCAACCAGTTTAGGTGATAAAATTTGCATATATCTAGCGAGAACAATAAAATCTACCTTATTATTTTTTAAAATTTCAATTTGGATTTTCTCAGCTTTTTCTTTGCTTCCTTTTTCTACTTGGATATGATAATAAGGAATTTCAAATCTTTTCGCTACTACTTCTAAATCTATGTGATTACTTATAATGAAAGGGATAATGCAGTTTAGATTATTGGATTTATGTTGAGATAAAATATCATACAAACAGTGATCATATTTAGAAACAAATACAGCCATTTTAGGCTTTTCTTCTTTTAAATAAAATTCACATTTGAGTTTAAATTTGTCTCCTAAAGTTTTATCAAATTCATTTCTAAAATCATTGAAATAATTGTTTGACATGTCAACTTCAATTTCAACCCTCATGTAAAAAGTTTCATTTAGTCTGTCAACGTATTGATCTATATAAACAATATTTCCTTTTCTATCATGAATAAAATTAGTAATATGAGCTATTATGCCTTTTTTATCAGGACAGTTCATTAAAAGTATTAAACGATGCATTTTACCTAGTTTTAATTACCAGGTTGCGAAATTACAAATCCTTCTTTTTCTTTAGCAATTTCTACCATTTTTTTTACATTTTCTAATAGTTGTTTAGAATCAAATATAACCCCGTCTCTAATTGTGTATTTCACTCCCCCAACTCTTATCACATTGTTTTTTTTATCTAATTTGATTGCTCCAGTGCCATATAAAACTTTCAAATTTTCTAAAGGATTTTCTTCAATTAACAATATATCAGCAAGTTTTCCTATTTCAATAGATCCAATTAAATGATCCATTGAAAGAGCTTCTGCTCCGTTCAAAGTTGCCGATCTTATAACTTCAAGGGGGTGAAAACCGGCCTCTCTTAAAAGTTCAAGTTCTCTAACATAAGCAAAACCATAAAGTTGAAATATAAAACCTGAATCAGATCCTGTAGTAACTCTTCCTCCTCTATTTTTATATTCATTTATAAAAGTCATCCACAGCCTAAAATTTTCTTTCCAAGCAATTTCTTCTTCTGTCCCCCAATAATGCCAATAAGAACCATGAGATATTCTACTTGGTTGGTAAAATCTCCAAAGGCTTGGCAGCGTATAATCTTCATGCCACTCAAGTCTTCTTGCACGATGTAAGTCTCTACTAGCTTCATATATGTTGAAAGTAGGGTCAATAGTAAAATCGAGAGATATTAATTCATCCATCACTTTATTCCAGTGTTCTGAATATGGTGGAGATGCCTGAGCCCAAAGTTTTCCAGCTTCACCAAATCTGTGTTGTTCATTTTGATAGTTGTAGTTTAGAGGATAATTTTGAATTGTTTTATCAGAGAACAGTGCTTCTGGTAAACCATACCAATGTTCCATTGAAGTTAAACCAGCTCTTGCCGAATTGAGAACATTCCATCTAGCAACACTTAATTGTGCATGATGACATGAAGAACTTAATCCAAGTTTGTTGTTTTCTTCAAGAGCAGCTTTCATTATTTCAGGTGCTGCACCAAAAAATTTAATACCATCAGAACCTGCTTTTGCATTATTTCTTACCCATTGTCTAGCCTGTTCGGTCGTGCTAATTTTATTTTTTGAACCTTGTCCAAAAGAAGTATGTTGGATTATTCTTGGAGCAATAATTAGATTTTTTTCACTTTTCTTTTTTAAATCAAGAGTCCAATCTCTACCTCTGCCACCAACTTCTCTAACAGTTGTCACTCCATGGGCTAACCAAAGATTAAAAACATAATCCCAGTCTGCTCCTTGACTTATGCCGCCTATATGAGCATGCATATCTATAAATCCTGGAAGAACGAACATTCCAGAAGCATTTATTTCTTTTCCACCCTTGATTAGATTAGGTCTTTTATTTTCATTAATTTTCACTCCTGGGTAACCTACAGTTACAATTTTAGTTATAATGTTTTTTTCAATCACTATATCTACTGGGCCAATAGGCGGAGCTCCATTACCATTAATTAAGGTGCCTCCTCTTATTATTAGTTGAGAAAATGGACCTTCGGAAATTTGATTTTGAGAGAAAATTAAATTGATTTTAATAAAAAAAATAAACAGTAAATAGAAAATATGCTTAAGTTTCATAAATCATTTTTTAATAAAGATAAAAAAACCCATTGAATAAAAATTCAATGGGTACAAACAAAGGATTAATTATCGTTAAGAGCCTTCTTTTGATTTTTTATATGGTTATGAAGCCTTTTATTTATTACTTAAACTGAAATCAGCATAGGCATCCATAGAGTGTTCAGAAAGATCTAAACCTTTTAACTCTTCTTCTTCACTAACTCTTAAACCAACTGTTGCTTTAACAATAAAGACTATAATTATTGCAGTTATGCAGCTAAAAGCTCCAATTATACCTACTCCAATCAATTGATTTATGAATTGTTCAACACTTGCCATTTCTCCAAAAATACCTACAGCAAGCGTTCCCCATATTCCACAAATTAAGTGAACTGGTATAGCTCCAACAGGATCATCTAACTTAAGCTTATCAAGTAGACTAATACCAAATACTAAAATAACTCCAGCTATAGCTCCAATTAAAATAGCAGAAGTTGGTCCCATTTGATCAGCACCAGCAGTAATTCCAACTAACCCTCCAAGAACACCATTCATAAACATGGTTAAATCAAAGTTTTTATATAACAAATTTGACATTAGAGCTGAAGAAACACCTCCAGCTGATGCTGCTAAACATGTAGTAACAAGTGCTAATGAAGTTAATTCAGGGTCAGCTGATAAAACGGAACCACCGTTAAATCCAAACCACCCTAACCAAAGAATTAAGACTCCAGCTGCTGACAGAGGTATATTTGATCCAGGTATAGCATTTGGTGAACCATCTGAATTAAATTTTCCAATTCTAGATCCTAGGAAATAGATTACAATTAAAGCAGCCCAACCTCCAACTGAATGAACTAATGTTGATCCTGCAAAATCATAAAAACCCCAACCATCTAAAAATCCACCACCCCATTTCCATGAGCCTATTATTGGATAAACAAGTCCAACATAAAGTATTGTAAATAGCATAAAACCTCCTAATTTTACTCTTTCAGCAACTGCTCCTGAGACTATTGTAGCTGCAGTTGCTGCAAAAACTGCTTGGAAAAGAAAATCAGTCCACCAAGTATAACCTCCATCAGCATAGCCAGGTGTCATTCCTCCGTCAGGAGCACCGATTCCAAAACCTGCAAATTTTAGTATCCCCATTGAACCTTCATCAAATCCAGGATACATAAGGTTAAAACCTCCCAAAGAATATAGTAAAATACCTATTGTTATTACAAAGAAGTTTTTAAATAATATATTAACAGTGTTTTTTTGACGTGTCAATCCTATTTCTAAGAAAGAGAATCCTAAGTGCATAAAAAACACAAGTGCTGTACAGATCATCATCCATACATTATTAGCTGTAAAAAGCGCTGTTTCCATAATAATTTTTTTTAAAAGTTTTTAATTAAGAGATTTACCTCCCTTTTCTCCAGTTCTTATTCTGTAGGCTTCATCAACTGGGAGGATAAATATTTTACCATCACCAACCTTATCAGTAGCTCCAGATTTTAAAATTGCTTCGACTGTTTTATCGACAAAATTGTCATTTACAACAATAGATAAAAATCGTCTTTGAATTTCAGAGGTGCTATAACTAATTCCTCTGTAAACATGCCCTTCTTTTTCGTTCCCTACACCCGTTACATCCCAGTAACTAAAAAAGTTAACTTCGACGTTATGAAGAGCTTCTTTTACTTCATCAAATTTTGATTTTCGGATGATTGCTTCTACTTTTTTCATAATTTTTGATTTTTAATTAAATAATTTATTTCAATTTAGCAGAAAATATTTTACAATGAGATTCCAAAAACTAAATACATTTGATCAAATGAAGGGTTGTATATTAGATTGCCAGATAGTGGTATTGAAAAATCTTCTGTTATTTTTAGTTCTTTACCATAGCTCGCTCCAATTTCCATAATTTCCATATCACCAGATTCTGTATAAAATCCATCGCCAATACTAAGAGTAAAACCAACATCACCAAGAGGAATACCTGCAGAGATATAAGTGTCACCATCTTCAAAAAAATAAGCTCCTGTTAAGCTTAAAGGTCCTAATTCAAGGCCTACCATTCCTTCCCAAATACCACTGTCAAAATATTTAGTAGTACCTCCAGTTGTTATGTCGGGGAATATATAATTAGTTAGAGTTAATGCAACAGGTCCAATTGATGCTGATGCATAAAAGTCCAGTTCGTCTGCCATCATGTCATTGGCATAAGCTCCCCAAAAACCAACTTCAAATCCACCTGTAGCATAAGACATATATGGTTGAATTGAAGGACCATTTGAATAAGCTCCCCCTCTCCAGACGTATCTACTCATTATATCTGCACCAATATCTACTTGTCCAAAAGTTTGATTTGAAGAAAATATAGATATTACCGCAAGAATAAAAATTCTAAAAGTCTTTTTTACTTTTTCCATAATAATAATAATAATAATTTATTTGATTAATAACACCTTAAAATTATTAGTATGATAAATGAAAAATATATTAGATTTAAAAAAAAAGTAAATTTTTAAGTAGTTGATAAAATTTAATATAAAAAATTAATAAATACTCATTTTTTAATTAATAAAATATCAAATAGACAGAATTTAGCTAAATAACCATTTTGATTCTTAAATAACAAATTTTCCTAATAAGATACCTAAATAAACCATTGTCACTCCTAAAAAAATACTAGCAAAGTTGTATGACAATAAAATAATAAATGAGTTTTCTTTTATTAAATCAAGGTTTTCAAAACTAAAAGTGGAAAAAGTCGTAAAGGCTCCACAAAATCCAATAATAAAGAAAAGAGATAAATCTGATTTTAGAAGATCTGTTTTTGAAAAGATTTGAAAAAAGAATCCAATCAGTAAACATCCTACTAAATTAACTGTAAAAGTAGATAAAGGAAATTCACCTTTACTATAAGGTAAGAATTTTCCTATAATATATCTTAAAGAAGAACCTAAACCACCACCAATAAATATAATTAGAAATTGTTTCAATTATGAGTTAGAAATTTAATTAAGAATAATATACTTAGAATTATAAAAAAAACAATTAATATTTTATATGTCCCTTTAAAATATTCTCTTTGTTGTTTTTTATCTTTACTATATGAAATAGATATTATTATTATAAAACAAATTACGAATAGGATTGCGAAAATTTGTTGACCAATACTAAACATCTAAATTTTAAATTTTTGTAAAATTAGAATTTATACTAACATAAATTATATATATGATCAATAAACCATTAAGTGCAGTTGAAAAATTTCATAAAGCATATGAGTTATTAATAAATAATTCACCAACTGTAGATATAGATAAAGAATTAATTAAACTTAGATTTAATTTAATGAAAGAAGAAAATGAAGAATATTATGAAGCAGCAAGAAATAATGATATAGTTGAAGTGGCTGATGCTCTTGGTGATATGTTGTATATATTATGCGGAACAATAATTACTCATGGATTTCAAAATAAAATTGAAGAAATTTTCGATGAGATACAAAAAAGTAATATGAGTAAATTAGGTGAAGAGGGTAAACCAATATACAGAAATGATGGTAAAGTTATGAAGGGGCCAAATTATTTTAAGCCAAATATAAAAGCTATTTTGAAAAAGTAGACTTTGGAACCTTATATCTCCAATTAAATGGATCTTCTCCAATATTATATTGAATGTCCATAATTTTTTTCTTTAAAAATTCTGATTGAGGGTCTTTATTTTCAATAAGATTATAATGAATATTTTTATAATTAAAGCTTTTAATAGGTAAAATTACCACTGCTGTACCTGAACCAAAAATTTCTTTTAAAGATTTGTCATTGTGAGCAGAAATTAATTCTTTAATTGATATTGGTCTAATTTCAATATTAATATTTAAATATCTACATAGGTCAATAACACTTTTTCTTGTAACTCCATCTAAAATTCTATCATTATTTGGTGCTGTTATAAGATTATTTCCAATTCTAAAAAAAATGTTCATTGTACCAGCTTCTTCAAGATACTCGTGATTATTTGCATCCGTCCAAATTATTTGTTCATAACCTTTTTTCTGAGCAAGACTAGTTGGATAAAATTGCGCAGCATAATTACCGGCTGCTTTTGCAAAACCAACACCTCCATTTGCAGCTCTACTATATTTTTCAGAAATTAGAACATTCACATTTTCGCTGTAATAAGCTTTAACGGGTGTGCAAATAATCAAAAATTTATATTTATTAGCAGGAGATGCCTGAACACCAGCCTGATTAGCAAAAACAAATGGTCTTATATATAATGAATTTCCTATTCCAGGAATTATCCATTCTCTATCAAAGTTTAATAAAATTTCTAATCCCTCAAAAAAATATTTTTTTGGAAATTCGGGAATACTTAATCTTTTAGCAGATATATTCAATCTTTTAAAGTTTTCTTCTGGACGAAACATAAAAACTTCACCATTAGAATCTTTATAAGCTTTCATACCTTCGAAAACAGATTGCCCATAATGTAATACACTTGAAGACGGATCCATTTTTAACTTTTTGTATGGAACAATTTTAGGATTTATCCATTTTCCGTCAATATAATCACATGTAAACATATGATCAGTAAATTCTTCTCCAAAGGTTAAATTTGAAAAATCAACTTTTGAAATTCTACTTTTATTACTTTTTATAATTTCCATTTAAAAAATATTAAGAGCGAAAGTAAATATTAATATAATAAAAAAACTTTTTTAAGAATTAAATTTTTAGTTTTTACGATTTTATTAAATCAATCATGATTAACTTAACAAATTTATAAATAGAATGAATAAATTAAAAATAATTACTAAAGATGGAAGTCCATCTATTTACTTGAAAGATATAAATGAATACTATCATTCAAAATTTGGTGCAGTATCAGAATCAAAATATGTATTTATAAAAAATGGTTTAAATTTTTGGAAAAAGAATAGTCCAAATAAAAGTTCATGTAATATTTTCGAAATGGGTTTTGGTACAGGTTTAAATGCGATATTAACTTATGAGCATTCAATAGAAAATAAATTAAAAATAAATTATCAAACTATAGATTCCAATCCTTTGGCCAAAAATGAAATTAAATTTTTAAATTATTCAAAGTTTTTTAATAATATGAATGCAGAAATAATATTTGATAAACTCCATACTATACCCTGGGATGAAACTCATCTATTAGATAAAAATTTTAATTTTTTAAAAATTAATAAAAAAATTCAGAATTTTAATTTCGCCACTAAATACGATATTGTTTACTATGATGCATTTGGTTCTAGAGTTCAACCTGAATTATGGAAAGAAGATATTATTAAACCCATAATAAAATCATTGAATAATTATGGAGTATTTGTTACATATTCTTCTATGGGTGAATTGAGAAGGACCCTTGTTAATTTAGGAATGACTGTAGAAAAAATAGATGGTCCAATTGGAAAAAGAGAAATGATAAGGGCTACTAAAATTTGATTTTATGAAACTTTTAATAACAGGTGCTACAGGAGGTATAGGAAGAAGAATTATTGATTTAGTTAAAAATAATTATAAAATTAATTTTTTAACAACAACAAAAAATAAGCTAAATTCAATTAAAAGTGCAAAAGGTTTTTTTTGGGATCCAAAAAAAAATTTTATTGATAAAAAATGTTTTGACGGGGTAGATGCAATTATACATTTATCTGGTGAAAAAATTTCAAAAATATGGACAAATAAAACAAAAACTAAACTCTATGATAGCAGAATATTAACTACAAAATTTTTGTATAATTCAGTTAGAGATTTAAAACTAGGGCATAAAATAAAAAGCTTAATATGTGCTTCAGCCATTGGGATTTATAAATCTGACTCTGAAATAATTCATTTTGAGAAGGATAAAATTACTCCTTCTAATTATCTTGAAAATTTAGTTTTTGATTGGGAAAGATCATCATTTAGTTTTAAAAAACTAGGTATAAGAGTGGTTAACTTGAGAATAGGTATGGTTCTTTATAATGGAGGTTTTTTAAAAACAATAAGGCCTTTTGGAAAAGCTGGAATACTTTCTTCTTTTGGATCTGGTAAACAAGGTCAATCTTGGATTCATATTGACGATCTAGCCCAAATTTTTTTATTTTCAATTAAAAATAAATTGCAAGGAATATATAATGCAGTTTCTCCACAACCAGTTAGTCAAAATCAAATGATGAGATTAATTTCAAAAACTTTAAGAAGACCATATTTTTTACCTAACATTCCAGAAAATATTTTAAAATTATTTTTAGGAGAAATGGGCCAAATTATAATTTCAAGTCATTGGGTTAGCTGTGATAAAATTGTTAAGAAAGGTTATGTTTTTATGTTCCCAAATATTGATAAAGCCTTGAAAGATATATTATTATAATAATATAGAGTGACATTTTGACAATATTCTAAATAATGGCAGTAATTTTGATATATTAATTTAAAATAAAGTAATGAAGATAGATAAATCAAACATTAGAAGGAAAAAATCTTCATCTGTTAAATCCAAAGGTAAATCAACTACAAAAGGCAACTCTAACAGTGCTAAATTAAAAAAGGAACTTTCAGATGAAAAAGATAAATATGTTAGACTTTTTGCTGAGTTTGAAAATTTTAAAAAAAGAACTGCTAAAGAACGCTTAGAACTTTTCAAAACTGCTAGTAGTGATGTTTTAAGTTCATTAATTCCAATTTTAGATGATTATGATAGAGCAATAAAACAGTCTGATAATATTGACATAAATGATGAAATAAATGGTTTAAAATTGATATTTAATAAATTTATCGAGATATTAAAATCTAACGGTTTGTCTGAAACAAAAACATTAAAGGGAGACGTTTTTGATGCGGAAATTCATGAGGCTATTACTCAAATTCCATCAAAGAAACCTGATGAAAAAGGTAAAATTATAGACATAATTGATAAAGGATATCAACTAGGTGAAAAAATCATTCGTTATCCTAAGGTTGTTGTCGCTGATTAATATATTATGAAAAAAGATTATTATGAAGTTTTAGGGATTTCTAAAAATGCTTCATCATCGGAAATAAAAAAAGCTTACAGAAAAAAAGCAATTCAGTATCATCCAGATAAGAATCCAGGAGATAAAGAGGCTGAAGCGCAATTTAAACTAGCTGCCGAGGCTTATGAAGTTTTAAGTGATCCTCAAAAAAAGTCTCAGTATGATCAATTTGGTCATGCAGCATTTGAAGGAGGACAAGGCTTTGGTGGCAGCATGAATATGGAAGATATTTTTAGTCAATTTGGAGATATTTTCGGGAGTGCTTTTGGCGGTAGTTTTTCTGGAGGATTTGGAGGAAGAACTTCTAGATCTAGAGGTAGTGACATGAGAATAAGAGTTAAGCTATCACTTGAAGAAATTTCAAATGGAGTAGAAAAAAAAATCAAGGTCCCAAGGAAAGTTCAAGCTCCTGGTGTAAATTATGGTACTTGCTCGGCATGTAATGGAAGTGGACAAGTTATGAAAATAACAAATACTATTCTTGGTAGAATGCAAACATCTTCCACTTGCGATGTTTGCTCTGGTTCTGGAAAATCAATTATTAATAAACCATTGGGATCAGATCAACATGGAATGATTAAAAAGGAAGAAACAGTTTCAATTAAAATTCCATCTGGAGTTGAGGAGGGAATGCAATTAAAAGTTGAGGGAAAAGGAAATGAAGCACCTGCAGATGGGATTTCAGGGGATCTTCTTGTTTTAATTGAAGAAATTGATCACCCTATATTTGTAAGGGAAAATAATCATTTACATTTTGATCTTTATATAAGTTTTTCTGAAGCTGCTTTGGGCATTTCAAAAGAAGTTAATTTACTAAATGGAAAAGTTAGAATAAAACTTGAATCCGGAATTCAATCTGGAAAAACGCTTCGACTTAGGGGAAAAGGATTACCGAGTTTAAATGGTTATGGAACAGGGGATTTACTTGTTCATGTAAATGTTTGGACTCCCAAAACTTTAAATAAAGAACAAAAGGTATTTTTTGAAAATATGATTGATGACGATAATTTTCGACCTGATCCGCAAAGTTCAGATAAATCATTTTTTCAGAAAGTTAAAGACATGTTTAATTAGTTTTTTTATTTTTTAAAGAAAAGATTCTTAAACTTTCTGTTAATATAATTTTTATATCTTCTTTATTTTATAATAACTTTGGTAATTCTTGTATAGATAATTGTATGATAAGTATTTTAATTATAGAGGATGAGGAGCCAATTAGAAGAGTTCTGAAAAAAATTTTACTTGAAGAAAATAAATCATATAAAATTTTTGAAGCTGAAAATGGTAAAGAGGGACTTGAAGAAATTGAAAACAACAATAAAATAGATATTGTTTTATGTGATATTAAAATGCCAATCATAGATGGTATTGAGGTTTTAAATAGATCAAAAAAAAATAAGCCTAATCTCCCTTTTATTATGTTAACAGGACATGGAAATATTAATACTGCAGTTGAAGCTATGAAAATAGGAGCTTTTGACTTTATATCTAAACCTCCCGATTTAAACAGGCTTATAACCTCTGTGAGGAATGCTATTGAAAATAATAAATTAAAAAGTGAAAATAAAAAACTAAAAAAAAGAGTAAATAAAAGTTATGAAATTATTGGAAATTCAAAATCAATAATAGCTGTTAAAGAAATGATTTCAAAAGTAGCTAACACGGATGCGAGGATTTTAATTACTGGAGATAGTGGTACAGGAAAAGAGTTAATTGCACATCAAATACATAGTCAAAGTACTAGAAATAGTCAGTCTTTAGTAGAAGTAAATTGCGCAGCAATACCTTCGGAACTTATTGAAAGTGAGCTTTTTGGCCATGTTAAAGGCTCATTTACATCAGCAATTAAAGACCGTCGAGGAAAATTTGAAGTTGCTAATAATGGTACTATTTTTTTAGATGAGGTTGCAGATATGAGTTTAAATGCACAAGCAAAAGTCTTAAGAGCCCTAGAGGAAAAAAAGATCCAAAGAGTTGGCAGCGACAAAAATATAAAAGTAAATGTAAGAGTTATTGCAGCAACAAATAAAGATTTAAATAAAGAAATATCAGATGGTAATTTTAGAGAAGATTTATATCATCGTTTAGCAGTAATCTTGATTAGAGCTCCAAGATTAAATGAAAGAAAAGAAGACATTTCCATATTATCAAATTATTTTATTAAAAATTTGTCAATTGAACAAGGTACTGAAATAAAGACTCTGTCTGATAAGGCATTATCATTGCTTGAGGATTATGATTGGACTGGAAATATTAGAGAACTTAGAAATGTTATAGAAAGATTAATAATTTTAGGTGGTAATCCAATTTCTGTTGATGATATAAAAAAATATGCTTCAAAATAACTTTTTAAAAATGAATAGAAAAAATTTTTTCGTTATAATTATTTTATTAACAACTTTTTCTTTTGGTCAAAATCAAATAATACAACAAAAATTTATTCAAAAGATATATAACGTTGCGCTTAATGATGGTAAATCATATAATTGGTTAGATCATTTATCAAATCAAATTGGAGGTAGGTTATCAGGATCTTTGAATGCAGAAAGAGCAATTCAATGGAGCAGAGAGGAGTTAAATCTTTTAAAAATTGATAATGTTTATTTACAACCTGTAATGGTTCCAAAATGGGTTAGAGGTACATTTGAATATGCAAGAATTATAACGGGTCCAGGTAAAACTATGAATGTGCCAATTTGTGCATTAGGCGGTTCTATAGCTACTCCTAATTTAGGAATTGAAGCAGAAGTAGTTGAAGTAAAAAATTTTGATGAGTTAGAAAAAATAGGAAAAAAACAAATAAATGGAAAAATAGTTTTTTTTAATAGAAAAATGCCTGATACGATTATAAACCCATTAAAGGCTTATAAAAAAACTGTTGATCAAAGAACTAAAGGAGCTTCTATTGCTTCGAAATATGGAGCTGTTGGAGTAATTGTTCGTTCTATGAATTTTAGATTGGACGATTTTCCTCATACAGGTTCAACATATTATGGAAATATACCAAATAAAGATCGCATTCCAGCTGCTGCTATCAGCACAAATGGAGCTGAATTGTTGAGTTCAATGTTATCTATTAACCCAAAAACTACTTTTTATTTTAAACAAAACTGTAAAAATTATCCGGAGGTTTTATCACACAATGTAATTGGAGAGATAAAAGGATCTGAATTTCCTAATGAAATAATATTAGTTGGAGGTCATTTAGATTCTTGGGATCTAGGAGACGGTTCTCATGATGATGGAGCTGGCGTTGTTCAATCTATGGAAGTTTTAAATATTTTTAAAACACTCAATTATAAACCAAAAAGAACAATAAGAGTTGTTTTGTTTATGAATGAGGAAAATGGCTTGAAAGGAGGAAAGGAGTATGCTGAGCGAGCTAGACTAAACAATGAAAATCATATTTTCGCTTTGGAATCTGATCTTGGAGGCTTCACACCAAGAGGATTCAGTTTTGAAACTTCAAAAAAGAAATTTTTAAAATTAAAAAATTGGGAAAAATTTTTTAAACCATACCTTTCGGATAATTTTATTTTTGGCACTAGCGCTCCTGATATAGGACCCTTAAAGAGCGATAATATTGTATTAGTTGGCCTAAGACCTGATTTACAAAGATATTTTGAGTATCATCATGCTGCAAATGACAGATTTGATGCTATAAACAAGAGGGAATTGGAATTAGGTGCTGCTGCAATGACAAGTTTAGTCTATTTGGTTGATCAATTTGGTATACAAGATTGATAATTAAATGATTTTTATTTTTCAAGATTATTTTAAAGAATTTGGATATAATCTCAAGTTGGCTTATCCAGTAATTATAAGTTTATTAGGTCATACTTTCGTTCAATTAATGGACAATGTGATGGTTGGTCAGTTAGGTACAGCTGATTTGGCAGCTGTTTCATTGGGTAATAGTTTCATTTTAGTTGCAATGTGTATAGGCATTGGTTTTTCCACTGCTATAACTCCTCTGGTGGCTGAAGCTGATGGGTCTAATCATTTAGATAGAGTAAAAGAAATTTTTTCTCATAGTATAATTTTATGTTTTATTCTAGGTTTAATTTTATCCCTACTTGTCATTTTAGCTAAGCCATTATTGTATGAAATGGGTCAGTCAGTTGAGGTAGTTGAATTAGCCTATCCTTATTTAAAATGGGTTTCATTATCGTTATTTCCATTGGTTGTTTTTCAAGCATTTAAACAGTTTTCTGACGGATTATCAATGACAAAACCTGGAATGTATGCTACCCTTTTTTCTAATATAATAAATCTTATTCTCAATTTTTTCTTGATTTTTGGTATATGGATTTTTCCAAAATTGGGAGTTGAAGGTGCTGGAGTAGGGACTTTAGTTTCAAGAGTATTCATGGTTTTATTTATAATAATTTATTTTTTGATCAACCCCTACTTTAATCAAATTCTTAAAAATTTAAATTTTAGGATTTTAAATTTATATCTCATAAAAAAAATAATTCAACTAGGATTTCCTTCTGCACTTCAAATGTTTTTTGAAGTTGTATTATTTACTGCCGCAATATGGATTTCAGGTTTTTTGGGTAAAAACTCACAAGCTGCAAATCAGATAGCATTAAATTTATCAACTATAACATTTATGTTTGCAATGGGTTTAGGAGCTACTGCAATGATAAGGGTAGGGATTCAAAAAGGGAAAAGCAATTTTGTTGAATTAAAGAGAATTGCTCATTCTATTTTTCTTTTGATACTTATATTAGATATAGTTTTTTGTTTTAGCTTCCTATTAACAAATAAATATCTTCCTTTAATTTATCTTGATTTTGATAACCCTTTGAATTACGATGATTCTATTGAGGTATTATTCCTAGCTTCGAACCTTATAATAGTTTCTGGTTTTTTTCAAATTTTTGATGGCTTACAAGCAGTTACTTTGAATGCATTAAGAGGATTACAAGATGTAAATATTCCAACTATTATTACTTTTTTTAGTTATGGAATTTTTGGATTTCCTATATGTTTTTATCTAGGAATATATACGGATTTAGGTGTTACAGGAATTTGGATTGGTCTTTTAATAAGCTTATTTGTGTCTAGTTTACTTTTATTATCAAGATTTCAATATCTTATAAAAAAATTAATAAATAATTCAAATTAAAATGAATGTTCCAAAATTTTTGCTTTCTAGTAATTCAGATCTACCTGAAAAATTATTTGTTTTACATACTGAATATCCAAGATATATATTAAATATTATTAATGATGAAATTTTTTGGTTAGAAGAATTTGATGAAAATGATTTAAAAGAAATTAAAAACCAAACACAAACTTTAATTAACCAAGCACTAGATTTTTATGATAACGAAATAGATAAACTTAAATAAATGATAGATTTAATAATAGAATATGATCAAAATTTATTTATTTGGTTAAATAATTTAGGAAATGAATATTTTGATTGGTTTTGGATGTTATTGACTAATAAATTATTTAATTTTTTAGTTTATTCAACTGCTCTAATTTACTTATTTAAAAAAATAAAAATAAAATCTTTTATTTCAATGATTTTATTTCTATTGATTTTAATTTTAATTTCAGATCAAACTTCTAATTTATTTAAAAACTATTTCGAAAGATTAAGACCATGTCACGATGAACAAATTTTTAACTCTATGAGATTAGTAAAAAACAGTTGTGGAGGTCTGTACAGTTTTTTTTCGGCTCATGCTTCTAATTCTTTTGCTTTAGCCTCTTTTTTCTTTTTTGTTTATTACAACATTATTCAAAAAAAAATTATTCTATTTTTTATTCTTGCTTCTTTGGTAAGTTATAGTAGGGTATATATAGGTGTTCATTATCCTTTAGACATTATTACAGGTACTTTTTTTGGATTTACTACAGGTTTAATTTTATTTAAAATTTGGGAAATTAGATTTAAAAAAAACAATTTCTTCTAATTTTTAAGTAAATAAGGATATTTATTTTTAAATCTATTTAGCCTTGGAATTGAAACAGCTTTAACATAAGGATTATTGGGGTTTTTTTTCTCATAATCTTGATGGTACCCTTCTGCATAATAAAAGATCTTAAAAGCTTTCACTTCGGTTACTATTTGACTTTTAAATATTTTGTTTTTTTTAAGTTCAATAATATAATTTTCAATAATTTCTTTTTCGTTTTCATTTGAGTAAAATGCAATTGATCTATATTGAGATCCATAATCCGGACCTTGTCTATTTAGAGTTGTTGGATCATGGGAACCGAAAAAAACTTCAACAAGCGTTTTAAAGTTTACTATACTTTCATCGTATATAATTTCAACTGATTCTGAGTGATTTGTTAATCCGGTTCCAACTTGTTTGTAAGTTGGATGTTTAGTTTTACCTCCAGCATATCCAGAATGGACTTCTTTAACTCCTTTTATACTTTCATAAATAGCTTCAACGCACCAAAAACAACCTGATGCAAAATAAGCTTTATTTAAATTATTGTATGTTATTTCTGGCTCCCAAACAGGTGATTTGTTATCAATGGGTTGATTCTGAGAATTACATGATTGAAAGAACAAAATAAACAAAAGTGATTTAAGGATAAATTTATACTTCATTTTTCTAATAGTTAATTTTTTTTTACAAATTATAAATAAATTTTTCTAATTCATAAGCAAATTTTTTCCATTTGTAATTAGACTTTGTTTTTTCAATATTTTTGGTATAATAATTTAGGTTATTAATTAATTTTAAAATATTTCTTGAAATTTCTTTTGTTGATTTTTCACTTACAATTCCAGACTTATCTTTAAGCACAGGATCTTTTAAACCATCAATTTTTGATACTAAAACTGGAGTACTATAAAAATATGCTAAGGGAGTAACTCCACTCTGAGTTGAACTATGGTAAGTTTGAATAACTGCATCAGATGCGCAAAATAGATGTTTAGTCATTTCATTATCTATATATTCATCATAGATCGAGATTCTTTTATCTAAATTATTTTTTGATATTAACTTTAAATATTTTTCTTTAGGTTCATAAAATTCTCCTGCAATAACTAAATGGATTTGAGATTTTTTTAATGGTTCTTCAATAATTGAATTAATAAGTAAGTCTAAACCTTTATATTTTCTAATTAATCCATAAAATAAAATTGTTTTTCTTTCTTTAGGCCATTTTAAAATTTTTCTTGCATTACTTTTTGATATTGGTATAGGAAGATTTTGATTAATAGGATGAAATAATGTTAAAATAGGTTTTTTAAAATTTAATCTAATTTGATTAGAAACATTTTTAGAAAGAGAAACGAATCCAGAGATTTTAATTCCAAAAAGTTTATTTAATAAACCATCAAAAAGAAAACTTTCATGAGGTTTCCAATTATCAACAAGAGCAATCTTTTTTATCTTATTACTTATTAAAATGCTTATAAAAAAATAAGCAGGAGCAAGAAATGGAGTATAATACCTAAAAATAACAGCTTTTGGATAAAACTTATTGATTCTTTTAGCTGTTCTAATCCAGGATATTGGGTTATATGAAGTTAAATGTCTTTCAATATTAATTTTTAGAGGTTTATTTTCATTACTAAATTGATTTTTTCCTGGAAATATAAAATTTGGATAAAGTTTTTTAAATGTTATTATAAAACTATTTTTAAATTTATTTTGGATTTCTTGAATTAATTCATGATTAGTGTTGGATATGCCTCCCCTAAAAGGAAATGCTGGCCCTATAAGTATAAAATTTTTCAAAAAATTATTTATTTAAAAAGATTTTTGTTCTAATAATTATAAAAAAACTAATTATTATAGAACTTAATAAATAGCTATAAAGAAATAATTTAAAAATCATTAATTCTGGAATTAAATAGACAAAATATAAAGAAAGTAAACTTCTAAGGATTTCAAAAAGAGGAGCCCAAGAATATTTATCCATTAATGATGTATAACCAAAAACAGATAAAAAAATAATAAGTGTATATATAAATTTACTATCGCTTTCAAGATTTGAGAAATTGTATAAGAAATAAGTTAGAATAATATTTACACTTAAAAAATGAAAAACTCCAATTACTTTTTGAAAATAATTATAATTAGGATAATATTTTATTTGTTTATTGTATTGAGTTTTATAGATAAAAATACTTTCTACATCTTTTGGTCTCCAACCAGTTGGCATAAACCAAATTTTTAATTTATCCAAAAACTTTTTTGTATGCCATGAATCTTTAGCTAATCTATATAAATGTTGAAAATTAATAATTATTGGATTCCACGTTTGAACTGGCTTTAAAGTGCCATAAATAGGTTTTACATCATCTAATTCCTCTTGAAATGTTCCAAAAATTCTGTCCCAAACACAAAATATTGCAGATAAATTTTTATCAATATAAATTGGATTAATAGCATGATGAACTCTATGTTGAGATGGTGTAACAAAAATATACTCTAAAAACCCTAATTTACCTATATGTTGAGTATGATACCAAAATTGACCAAACAAATGAATTGGAGAAAGAAATATAATTATTTCTGATGGTACACCCATGATTGCAGCGGGAATAAGAAATAAGGCATTATATCCAATAATATTTGAAATACTTTGTCTTAAAGCACAAGCTAAATTAAATTCTTCACTACTATGGTGAATAATATGTTGATTCCAAAATACATTTATTTTATGATTTAATCGATGTGACCAATAGCTTGCAAAATCTATACAAATAAATGCTATAATATATAAGGTTAATGAAGTTTCTAATTCAAATAAAGCAATTTCCTTTTCTAAAATAGGGTATGAAATTATTATTAATATTATTCCCATTGAGTCCTTTAAAATATTAGTAATACCAGAACTTAAACTAGAAATAGTATCCATTAATGTATAGGTCTGTTTTTTCATATAATGCCCATACATAATCTCTAATAAAACTAATATTAAGAAACCAGGTATTACCCATAATAATATAGATGCATAAGTTTCCATAATCTATTAAACTAATTTTATATTATAATCCATTCACCATTTTTTACAAGGATTTCAGCTTTTTTAAATTTAATGGTTTTCATTTCACCTGTCTTAATATTTTTAACCTTAACCTTTTCATTTCTCCCAATTTTTGGCCTTTCTCTTACTATTGTTTCTATAGGTTCTCTTTGTTGTTGACTTACTGATGCGCCAACTTTTCTGTTTCTTTCAGCTAATTCATCCGAATTTAACACTTCGTCTTTTGAAGTTTTATAGTTCTGTTTTGTAGGTGTTTTTCTTGCTTCTTGAATATTTTGTTGATTTGGAAGATTTGCTTTAACTAAAAAAGACAAAACCTCTTTATTTAAAGAATTTAACATGCTTTTAAATAACTCAAAAGCCTCAAATTTATATATTAACAGAGGATCCTTTTGCTCATGTACTGCAAGTTGAACAGATTGTTTTAATTCGTCCATTTTTCTTAAATGATTTTTCCAAGACTCATCAATTAATGCTAGTGTAATGTTTTTTTCGAAATCTTCAACTAATTGTTCACCCTTACTTTCATATGCTTCTTTTAAATTTGTAATTACATTTAAAGTTTTAACTCCATCTGTAAAAGGAACTACAATTCTTTCAAATTTATTATTAGGTCTTTCAAAAACTTCTTTAATTACAGGAAATGCAATTTTAGCATTATCAGCAGTTTTTTTTAAATAATGATCGAAAAGATTTTTGTATAGTTTTATTGTTAATTCTATTTCTGATAGAGTATTAAAATCTTCATATTTAATAGGGGAAGTGATAGAAAAGTTACTTATAATTTCAAATTCAAAGTTTTTAAAATCATTTTGGAGTTTATTTCTATTAACAATATCTTCTGAAGTGTCATACAACATATTATATATATCTAATTTAAGTCTGGAACCTTCAAGAGCATGTCTTCTTCTTTTATAAACGACTTCCCTTTGAGCGTTCATTACATCATCATATTCTAAAAGTCTTTTTCTAATTCCAAAATTATTTTCTTCAACTTTTTTTTGTGCTCTTTCAATAGATTTTGTCATCATTGAATGTTGTATAACCTCTCCGTCCTCTAAACCCATTCGATCCATTACTTTTGCAACTCTTTCAGATCCAAACAATCTCATTAAATTATCTTCTAATGAAACATAAAATTGAGAACTGCCTGGATCTCCTTGTCTTCCTGAACGACCTCTTAATTGTCTATCAACTCTTCTCGAGTCATGTCTTTCAGTTCCAATTATTGCAAGTCCTCCTTTAGATTTAACATTATCATTAAGCTTAATGTCTGTTCCCCTTCCTGCCATATTAGTTGCAATAGTTACCATTCCTGTTTTACCAGCTTCAGCAACAACATCTGCTTCTTTTTTATGTAATTTGGCATTTAAGACATTATGTTGAATTTTATTTCGATCAAGCATTTTACTAAGTAATTCTGAAATTTCAACAGAAGTTGTACCAATTAAAACAGGTCTACCCTCACTTGATAACTCAGTAACTTTTCTTATTACAGCATTATATTTTTCACGTTTAGTTTTGTATATCAAATCATCTTCATCTTTTCTTGCAATTATTCTGTTAGTTGGAATTTCTATAACATCTAATTTATATATTTCCCAAAACTCACCAGCTTCAGTTACTGCAGTTCCTGTCATACCTGATAATTTTTGATACATTCTAAAATAATTTTGAAGAGTAATTGTAGCAAATGTTTGAGTAGCAGCTTCAACTTTTACATTTTCTTTTGCTTCAATTGCTTGATGTAATCCATCTGAATATCTTCTTCCTTCCATTATTCTACCAGTTTGTTCATCAACAATTTTAACTTTATTGTCAATAACCACATATTCAATGTCTTTTTCAAAAAGAGTATATGCCTTTAATAATTGATTCATAGAGTGAATTCTTTCACTTTTTTCATCAAAGTTTTTAAAAAGCTTTTCCTTTAATTCAGCTTCTTTTTTTGGATCTAATTTTTCGTTTTCAATTTTGGCTATTTCGATTCCAATATCATTTAATACAAAGAAGTTTTTGTCATCATTATCTTTCGATAAAGCTTCTATTCCTTTATCTGTCAAGTCAATTTGATTTGTTTTTTCATCAATAACAAAAAACAATTCTTTGTCAACTTTAGGCATTTCTCTATTATTGTCTTGCATATAAAAATTTTCAGTTTTTTGAAGTAGCTGTTTAACACCTTCTTCACTAAGAAACTTAATTAATGCTTTGTTTTTAGGGAGACCTCTAAAAACTCTTAATAACAACAACCCTCCATTTTCATTATCTCCAGATTTTATATAAGCTTTTGCATCTGCAAGAACTTTATTCATTAGAGTCTTTTGATTATTTACTAAAGAGCTTATTTTTGGTTTAAGTTGATCGTATTCATGTCTATCACCAAGTGGTGTTGGACCCGATATTATCAAAGGAGTTCTTGCATCATCAACCAAAACTGAATCAACTTCGTCTACAATGGCGTAATTATGTTTTCTTTGAACTAAATCATCTTTATTATGGGCCATATTATCTCTCAAGTAGTCAAATCCAAATTCATTGTTAGTACCATATGTAATATCAGCTTCATATGCTTGTTTTCTTTCGGAACTATTAGGCTTATAATAATCTATACAATCGATAGAAAATCCGTGAAATTGAAATATTGGAGCCATCCAAGCACTGTCTCTTTTTGCTAAATAATCATTTACAGTTACCAGGTGAACTCCTTTACCGGTTAAAGCATTTAAGTATACTGGAAGAGTAGCTACCAAAGTTTTACCTTCACCAGTTTGCATTTCAGCAATTTTACCTTGATGCAAAACAATACCTCCTATTAGTTGAACATCATAGTGAATCATATCCCAGACTATTTCTTTACCCGCAGCATCCCATTTATTTGACCAAAAAGCCTCATTATCATCAATTTTTATGTAATCGAATTTATGGGATAGTAAAATATCATTTTCAGATGCAGTTACTTTTATTTTGGAGTTATTTAAAAATCTAGTAGCGGTTTCTTTTACAACTGCAAAAGCTTCTGGTAAAATATTATCTAAAATTTCATTAGTAATTTTATTTGCTTCATTTTCTTTTTCATCAATTTTTTCATACAATTCTTCTTTTTCATTAATATCATTTGTTTGATTAACTAAATTATTCAAATCATTGATTTCTTTATCAATTTCAGATCTGGAGTTAGAAATTAGATTTTTGAATTCAAAGGTTTTGTTTCGAAGTTTATCGTTAGAAATTTTATTTAATTTTTCTTGATAATTATTAATTTCCTTAACAATAGGAGTGATTTTTTTTAAATCTTTTTTTGTTTTATCTCCTATAAAAATTTTTAATACTGAATTTAGTATACTCACAGCTATTTAAATATAAGTTCAAATTTAAACAAAAAAAAAGCCTATTGGCAGACTTTTATAGATTAGATTTTTAAGATTTAATATTCATCTTCGTTCCAAAGATAATCTTCTTCAGTTGGATAATCAGGCCAAATTTCTTCTATAGATTCGTAAATATCTCCTTCATCTTCCATAGACTGTAGATTTTCAACAACTTCTAAAGGAGCTCCCGTTCTTATAGAGAAATCGATTAACTCATCTTTAGTAGCAGGCCAAGGGGCATCACTTAAATGAGAGGCTAATTCTAAAGTCCAATACATAATCTTATTTTTTGCAAAAGTAAATTTAAATTGCAAAAATCAAAAAAAAACAAATAAAATTATTTATTAGTTTTTCTTAAAAGATTTCTTATTGATATTAAAGAAAGAATTATAGATATTAAAAATGCCCATCTAAAAATTAAATCGCCATATTTCGAATAAAAGGTTAAATTTTTTTGTGATGATATTTTTCCTTGGATAGAACCTTTAATTCCATAATCTAATTTTGAAATGATTTCTCCTTTTAAATTAATTATGGCAGAAATTCCTGTGTTGACACTTCTAACTATGTCTCTTCTATTTTCAATAGCTCTTAATTTACTTAAACTAAGTAGTTGTTTATGACCTTCTGTTTTTCCCCACCAAGCATCATTGCTTATAATTGAAAGAAAATTTGCACCAGATTTAACATAATCTGTAACAAACTCACCATATACTGCTTCATAACAAATTATAGGAGCAGCTTTTGTCTTAATTTTATCATGAACAAAATTGATTCTGTTTTTTTGAATAGCTCTACTAGCGACTGTCCCTCCTAGATCAATTAGATAATCACCTATTAAAGGTCTTAAAATGTTCTTGTATGGGAGATTCTCAACTCCAACCACAAGTTTTGATTTATGATAAATTTTATATTTTTTATTTAATTGTTCACTTATAGCTGAATTATAATAATCTACCCATAGGCCCTTTTTTATTTTATTAGCTGAAGGTGAGGGTAAACTATCTGAAAAATATAAATTATAAAATTGAATTCCACTAATTATTTGAGTATTTGGATAATTCTTTAATAAATTTTGTAAAGAAAAATGAAGTTCACTTTTTTCATATTTTTTTAATTCCACACCACTTCCTTCTGCAAAAAAAGTTTCAGGTGTAATTATATAATTAGTGTTTAAATTGATTTTATTTTTTATTAATTCTTCTAACGTATTCAAGAAATCAAAGTTTGTAAAAGAATATTTTTCTTTATAAGGATCTATATTTGGTTGAATTATTATAACATTAATTGATTTCTTTGAATCATCAATATTCAAATAAATTAAGAGTGAAGAAATTATTGGTATAAAAATACAAATTAAAGAAAATGCGACTTTTTTAATTAAAATTGTTTTGTTTTTTTTATTAAGATATTCATTTATTACATTGAATAATAAAACATTAAGAATCAGTACCCATAAAGTGCCACCAAAGACTCCAGTATATTCATACCATTGAACCCAATATATGGATTCTGAAAAAACATTTCCTAAATTTAACCATGGCCATGAAAATTCTGAGTTAAGATTATATTTTTCATAACAAATCCAAAGACATATAAAAAAAATAAATCTTGCATTTTCTTTAAGTATATTTTTTAATGAGAAAAATATTAGAAATAAAAGTGAATAAAAAAAAGCATTATGATTAATTGCGAATATCATTCCAAATACTGATGCGTTAATTAACCACCAAGTAGTAATAATATTCCAAATTATAATTGAAAAAAAAGTGTAAGCAAAAAATCTTATATTTTTATATTTATAAACATCTTTTCTAATAGATTTTTCTAAAAAAAATAGTGGAATTAATGATATGAAAATAAGTATTGAAGCGCCATAGGTTGGCCATGAAAAACCTAAAAGTAAACCAGAAATTAAACTATAAAGTAAATTATTAATTTTAAACAGATTTTTATTCAAATCTAATTTTTTTAGTGGTTAAGCAATTACTATATTGGGAACAATTTAATACTTATTATAGGAATGATTAAAAAAAATATTCCAAATTTTTTCACTTCTTTAAATTTAATTTGTGGATGTTTAGCTTCATATTTTGCATTCAAAAGTCTTTTTGAAGCTGCTTTTATTTTAGTTTTAGTTGGTGTTTTTTTTGATTTATTTGATGGGTTTTTTGCAAGATTACTAAAAGTTGAATCAAATTTTGGTCTTCAATTTGATTCAATGGCTGATTTAATTACAAGTGGTTTAGTTCCAGGTATAGTTATGTATAAGCTTCTTCTTCAAGTTGGTATTAAAGAAATGGATTTTAGTATAAATATTATTAACGTTGATTTTATTTTTTCTTTTTCACCATTAGCCATAATTGGTTTTATCATTACATTGAGTTCTGCTATTAGATTAACAAGATTTAATCTAGATATATCTCAAAAAGATGAATTTAGCGGATTACCAGCTCCAGCTAATGCTCTTTTTATAGTTTCATTACCAATTTTATTTGACCATCCGTTTTTTAATTCATTAAAACCTTTTGTTTTTTCTTTTCCCGCATTATTAATTATTACTCTTTTATCATCTATTCTAATGAATTTGAGGTTTAGATTATTTACATTTAAATTAAATTCTTTTAAGATTAATGAAAACCTCTATCAAATCACATTTTTTATTGTTGGAGTAATTTTATTTTATTTTCTTAATTGGATCTCAATACCAATTTTAATTATTTCTTATATAATTGTTAATATTTTTAGAAATTATTTAAAATAGTTAAAAATCAATTTTCTTTTTCCTTAACTCAAAGTTTTGACCTAAGTATACTTTTCTTACTACCTCATCCTTTGCTAATACTTCAGGTATTCCCTCTTTTAAAATATTTCCTTCAAACATTAAATATGTTTTGTCGGTTATTGCAAGGGTCTCTTGAACGTTGTGGTCAGTAATAAGAACTCCAATATTTTTTTTCTTTAAATGAGCAATTATTTTTTGAATATCCTCAACAGCTATAGGATCAACACCCGCAAAAGGCTCATCTAATAATACAAATTTAGGATTAGTAGCTAATGTTCTGGCAATTTCAGTTCTTCTTGTTTCACCACCTGATAAAAGATCTCCTCTGTTTTTTCTTATATTTTCTAATCCAAACTCTTCAAGTAATTGTTCAGTTTTATCTTTTTGTTCATTTTTACTAAGATTTGTTAGTTGAAGAACACTTAAAATATTTTCTTCAACCGTTAATTTTCTAAAAATTGATTTTTCTTGAGCTAAATATCCAATCCCTTTTTGAGCTCTTTTATACATTGGAAAAGGTGTAATGTCTTCTCCATCAAGAAAAATTTTACCATTTTCAGGCTTTATCAGGCCAACTATCATATAAAAAGATGTTGTTTTTCCTGCCCCATTTGGCCCAAGTAGGCCTACAATTTCTCCCTGATTTACTTCAACAGAAATTCCTTTAACAACTTTTAATCTCCTGTAGGATTTTTCTATTTCAAAAGCATTTAACTTCATAATATTTTATTCTTTTCTCTTTTTATTACAATTTTAGAAATAATTATACTTATTTCATACAAGATTAGTATCGGAATACTGACAATTATTTGACTTGCTATATCTGGAGGAGTTATTATTGCTGATAAGCTTAAGACTAAAACAAGAGAAATTTTTCTGTTTTTTTTAAGAAACTCAGGGCTAACAATTCCAACTTTTGTTAAAAAATATATAATTATTGGAAGTTCAAAAATAATACCGGAAGCAAGGACAGAGGCCCTTACTAGACCAATATAACTGCTTAAATCAAAGTCATTAAAAATTTGATCGCTTACTGAATAGGTTCCAAGAAAATTAATTGATAAAGGTGTAACTATATAATACCCAAATAAAACTCCTATAAAAAAAAGAATTGAAGAAATGAAGATAAATCCTCTTGCGCTTTTCTTTTCTCTATCGTAAAGACCCGGACTAATAAATTTCCAAAATTCATAAATTACATAGGGAAAAGCTATTATGAAACCTGATAAGATTGATGTCCACAAGTGTGCAGAAAATTGTCCAGAAACAGTTCTGCTTTGAATTCTAAATGGAATTTCCTCAATGCAAAAAGCACTACCTTGCCCAAGGTTTTGAGATATTGAGCAGAATAGTTGATAGGTAAAAAAATCTTTATTTTTTGGACCAAAAATTATTACATCGAAAATAAAATCTTTGAAAATAAATGAAATAGATCCAAAAAACAATATTGCCATTACAGCTCTAAGTAGATGCCACCTTAATTCTTCAAGATGTTCTAAAAAAGACATTTCATCTTTGGCATTCATAACTAAAAACCTTCTTTAATTAAATCTAGAATATGAACAATACCTAGATAAGATTTTTTTTTATCTACAACAACAATATGGTTAATTTTTTTCTTACTCATTAATTTCCTTGCTTTACTAGCTAAAAAATCATTTTCTTTTTTAATAGGATCTTTAGTCATTATTTTTTCAGCAGATATATTTTTAATTTTATCAAATTTTTGTAACATTCTTCTAATATCTCCATCAGTAATTATTCCAGCAATTTTGTTTTTTTTCATAACAATTGTAGCTCCAAGTCTTTTAGTAGATATTTCATTAATTATAGTTTGAATTTTATCAGTGTTATTTACAATTGGTTTTTCATTCTCATGAATTATTTCACCTAATGTCATTGTTAGAGATTTTCCAATTTGTCCACCAGGGTGTAATTCTGCAAAATCTTTAGTATTTATATTATTTAAACTTAGTAAACTCATAGCAATGGCATCACCTATAGCCAATTGTACACTTGTACTTGTTGTTGGTGCAAGGTTGTTTGGACAAGCTTCCTTTTTTACATATGTATATATAACAAAATCAGAATTTTTCGCTAGAAAAGAATCAAGTTTTGAAGTGAGGCCTATAATTTTATTTTTTCTTTTTTTTATTATTGGAATTAACATTTTAATTTCAGGTGAATCTCCGCTTTTAGACATACACATTATAATATCGTCTTTTTGAATTATTCCTATATCTCCGTGCATTGCGTCAGCTGCATGTAAAAAAAATGATGGTGTACCTGTGGAGTTTAGTGTTGCAACGATTTTCTTTCCAATTATAGCACTTTTTCCAATTCCAGTGATTATTAATTTACCCTTATTTTTATGTATTAGATTAATTATTTTTTCAAAATCAGAATCAATACTATGAATTAATTTTTTTATTGATTTAGCTTCTAAATTTAGGGTTTCTATTGCTATTTCTTTGATTGATAATTTATGTTTCAATTTTGTTTTTTAATGTTTTGAGTTAGAATTTATTTGTACTATATTGTATATACAAATTTATATAAATTTAAATACTTACCTTTTTTTTAATGATTGATGAGGAGCTTCATGATGTTCTGAGAAAAAATTTTGGATTTTCAAGTTTTAAAGGACTTCAAAAAGATATAATTAAAAATATTTTAAACCTTAAAGATAGTTTTGTTATCATGCCTACAGGTGGTGGCAAATCATTATGTTACCAATTACCAGCATTAATTAAGGATGGCACATCAATTATAGTATCTCCTCTAATTGCTTTGATGAAGAATCAGGTCGATTCAATAAGAGGTTTTTCAAGTTCTAATGGAATTGCACATGTATTAAACTCAACTCTAAATAAAACTGAAATTAAAGAAGTTAAAAATGATGTAAAAAATGGAGTTACAAAGCTTTTATACGTTGCTCCTGAATCACTTGCTAAAAGTGATAATATTAATTTTTTTAAATCTATAAAAGTTTCATTTTTAGCAGTAGATGAAGCTCATTGTATTTCTGAATGGGGACATGATTTCAGACCTGACTATAGAAATATAAGAAAAATATTAGATCAGTTTAGTCAACAAATCCCAATAATTGCATTGACTGCAACTGCAACCCTCAAGGTTCAAGACGATATAATGAAAAATTTAGAGATTCAAAATGCAAATATATTTAGAGCTTCTTTTAATAGACCAAATTTATATTACGAGGTTAGACACAAAAATTCAAATATAGATTCTGAGATTATTAAATTTATAAATAAGAATAAAAATAAATCTGGAATAATTTATTGTTTGTCAAGAAAGAAAGTTGAAGAATTATCAGAAACACTTATTGTTAACAATATAAATGCTTTACCATACCATGCTGGATTAGACTCAAAAACTAGAGTGTCGAATCAAGATAGTTTTCTTCAAGATGATTGCGATGTAATAGTAGCTACTATAGCTTTTGGAATGGGCATAGATAAACCTGATGTAAGATTTGTAATTCATTATGACATACCCAAAAGTATAGAAAGTTATTATCAAGAAACAGGGAGAGCAGGTAGAGATGGTGGAGAAGGTCATTGTTTAGCGTTTTATTCATACAAGGATATAGAAAAATTAGAAAAATTCCTTTCCGGAAAGCCAATTGCTGAAAAAGAAATAGGTTTATCACTTCTAGATGATATGTTAACATATTGCGAAACTTCTATTTCAAGAAGGAAATTTATTTTACATTATTTTGGTGAGGAATTTGATAACGATTCAGGAGATGGAGGAGATATGGATGATAATGTTAGATTTCCAAAGGAGAAAATTGAAGCTAAAGATGAACTTTTAATTTTACTTGATACAATCTCTGAAACAAACCAAAAATACAAACTTAAAGAAATCATTAAGATTTTAATTGGAGAAACAAATGCCTTAATTATTTCTCATAAAACTCATGAAAAAGATATTTTTGGTAGGGGAAGAGTAGGTGATAAAAAGCAAAACTTTTGGAAATCACTTCTAAGACAATCAATAGTTGCGGGTTATTTAAAAAAAGACATTGAAGATTATGGTATAATCAGGATAACAAATAAAGGAAAAGATTTTATCAAAAATCCACATAGATTTATAATAACTAAAGATCAAAATTTTGATGAAATTAAAGACATTCCCAATAATATTCAAAAAATTAATATAGATTCAAATTTAATGAAAATGCTTCTTAAGTTAAGAAAAGAAGTTGCTTCAGATAACAATATACCTCCGTATGCCGTTTTTCAACAATTTTCATTAGATGATATGTGTTTAAAATATCCTGTAACAGAAGATGAAATGGTCAATATTGTTGGTGTAGGAGAAGGTAAAGCAAAAAGATATTCTGAAAAATTTACGGACTTGATTAAAAAATATGTTGATGAAAATGATATTATTAGAGCTGATGATTTAATTGTAAAATCTACCGGACAAAATTCTTCAATGAAATTATATTTAATTCAAAATATTGATAGAAAGTTACCTTTGGATGATATAGCTTCATCAAAGGGGGTAACAATGGATAAATTAATTTCTGAAATGGAAACAATTGTTTTGTCAGGAACAAAATTAAATATTGATTATTGGATAGATGATATTTTTGATGATGACCAATTAGAAGAATTAAATAATTATTTTTTAGATTCAGAAAGTGGTTCAATAAAAAATGCTTTGGAAGATTTCGAGGGAGATTATGAGGAAGAAGAAATTAGATTATTTAAGATAAAATTTTTGACAGATATAGCTAATTAAAATTCAATTATTATGATAGATGGTATTTACGCAAACATTATAACAAAAAAGGGTAATATAAAAATTAAATTAGAATACATTAAAGCACCAATTACCGTTGCTAATTTTGTTAATTTGGCAGATGGAAAAATAAAAAGCAATAAAAAATACAATGGCACTCCATTTTATGATGGATTAGTTTTTCATAGAGTAATAAATGATTTTATGATTCAAGGTGGTTGTCCAGAAGGTAAAGGAACAGGTGGGCCTGGATTTAAATTTGATGATGAATTTCATGAAGATTTAAAGCATGATAAGCCCGGCACATTATCTATGGCTAATTCTGGACCAAATACAAATGGAAGTCAGTTTTTTATAACCCATAACGCCACAAATTGGTTAGATGGAAAACATAGTGTTTTTGGATATGTAGTTAGTGGTCAAGAAATTGTTGATCAAATTCAGAACAATGATAAAATCCAATCTATTAAAATTGAAAAAGTAGGAAAATTAGCAATCAAATGGGATTCAGTGAAGATTTTTGATGATTATTTTAAAAATAAAGAAATTGAAAAGGATAAAATAAAGAAACTTGAGCTAGATAAAATAATTTCTATTACTAAAGGAATGGAAAAAACAAAGAGTGGTTTATTTCACTTGATTGAAAATAAAGGAAATAATGATTTTCCATCGATAGGTTCAACAGTTTCAGTTCATTACACAGGAAAGTTAGTTGACGGAACTATTTTTGATTCTTCTTATCAAAGAAATAAACCTATTTCATTTGTGTTGGGAAAAGGTCAAGTTATTCAAGGTTGGGATGAAGGTCTTTTAAAAATGGCAAAAGGAGGATCTGGAAAACTTGTTATACCAAGTAATTTAGCTTATGGTGAAAATGGGGCCGGAGGAATAATCCCTCCAAATTCAACACTTGTTTTTGATTTAGAGCTTATTGATTTTTTTTAATGCCATTTAATATTACATCCCATACTTGGATATTGTTTATTGCTAATTTCTTTATTTTTTAACAAACTATCAATTGCATTATGGAGATCTTGACCTGAAATGGCTATATTATTTCCAGGTCTTGAATCATCATATCTTCCGCGGTATACAAGCATTAAATTTTTGTCAAATAAATAAAAATCAGGTGTACATTCAGCTTTATATGATTTTGCTATTTCTTGAGATTCATCATATAAATAAGGAAAAGAAAAGTTTTTATTTAGGGAAAATTTTTTCATTTCTTCAGGTCCATCTTGAGGATGAGTTTTAATACTGTTACTTGAAATAGCAATTGTGTTTATTTCATTTTCTAAATATTTTTTAGCAGTTTCAATTAAAGGGTCTATTAAATGAATTACATAAGGACAATGATTACACATGAAAACAATTAGAGTTCCCTCTGAACCTCTTAAATCATTTAAATTATAATTTTTATTATCTACTGTGTTCGGCAGATTAAATTTTGGAGCTATTGTCCCTAGTGGGAGCATAAAAGATTCTGTTAAAGACATTTTTTAAAACTAAAATACTATTTTTACTTGATTTTATTATTAAATGTTAGATAATTCATTATTAAATGAACTTGATATTCGAATAGGAACAATTATTTCTGTAAATAAATTTCCTGAAGCTCGAAACCCCTCATATAAATTGAAAATTAATTTTGGCAAATATGGAATTTTAAAAAGTTCAGCACAAATTACTAAATTATACAAACTAGAAAATTTAATAAATAAACAAATTATAGCTGTTATAAATATAGGTTCCAGAAAAATAGCAAATTATAATAGCGAATGCTTAATTTTAGGTGCTGTTGATAAAGAGAGTGTTTTTCTTTTAAAACCTCAAGAAAAAGCTTTAAATGGCGAAAGAGTATTTTAATTACATGTTATCAGATAAGAAAATAGCATTAGTTAAGATTCTATTTGTTCCATACCAAAAAGCCCTAAAATTTGTATTGTCAGTTATGGCAATAATTTTCCCTTTTCCATAATTAAAAATTTGAACTGGTACTGAATTTTTTAAAAGTTCAAGATTATTATTTGAGATATAGCCACTTAATAGTGGATTTGATTTATATATTATTGGATTTTTATAACTAGTGTCATTTGCTTTAATAAATATTTCAGAATTTCTAAACATTGGTAAATTAGAACCTGAAATTCCAAAATTTATTGGGTGACTTCTATCAATTTTTGTATCAAAAATAGCACCTCCAATTTTTTGAGCTCCAGAAAAATTACTTTTTTGATCAAATGATATATTTTTTGGTTTTAAATCATTTGATAAAAAATTTAAATTAACTAAATTATTTTCATCAAGCCATTTTAAGGTGTCACGATAGCCTATTATAACTCCTCCATTATTTAGGAAATTTTTAATTTTTTCAATATTATAATTTAAAATATTTCCTGTGTAACTTGGTATAATTATATGTGAATAATTTTCTAATTGAACTTTGTCAATAATTCTTAGATCTAATTTACTTACTTTAATGTTGTGCCTTGTGTCTAGTAAATGCCATATTTCTCCAGCATCATAACTCCTTATTCCGTCCCCAACCAATAATCCAATTTTTATATTATTAATTGTTTTAAATTTTCTAGAGCCTAAATCTATTCCTTCAGCTAAACCTGTATCTAATCCATAGATTTTAACATTTGTTGATTTAGAAAATTGTTTTAATTTTTCATATAAATTATCTTCATTTAATGATTGATTTTGAACAGGCACTAAATATGTTCCATAGTCATATACTTTTCCATTAATTTTAAAATTTGATAAACTTACTTTTACTCTAATATTATTTTCCAACAAAAGGTTTAAGATTTTTGGAGAAAAGTAATCGTGAGCTTCAAATAAATAGGCATATTTTGATTTTTTGTCTACTGAACCAGATAAATGTTCATCAACATTTATTATGTTATCGCCTAAATTTAAAATAGAATTTTCATAAGCAAAATTTAAATTAAAAGCATAAGGAAATGTCCATCCTGAAACATCATAGAACAAACTATCTTTAAATTTTTTTTGAGTATTAAAAATAGCCTTAATTAATTTTGATTTTTTTTGTTCTAGTGGAACTAAAAAACTTTTGTTTTTATTAAAAGTAATTCCATTTTTAGAAATGGATTTTTTTAATTTGTAAACTTTAATATTATGATTTTGAAGAATCTTTACAAGATTTATTGTTGATGATAAATCTTTTAAATTCCCAAAAATTATGGTTTTATTCTTTGCTTTCTTGCTTTCAATTCTTGAATTAGAAAAAAAGTTTCTAAAATAGGTTAATATTTCAACTCTTAAATTAACAGCTGCCTCTAATGTAGAAAATGTTGCAGTCAATTGATTTTTAATTGTGAAGGGAAATGATAAAACCCCATTATCACTTTCTTGAATATGACCTCTTGAACTAGCTTGTTCAAATAAAATACCAATTCCACCATTTATGTCTGGATATGTTGAACCTTTCCCAAAGTAGAAATCATCATAATCTTCTTCAGAGTAGTAAAGAGAACTTATTTTATTAAATGCTTTTGCGTGATATTCTGCTATTTTCTTAGTTATTTTTTGATTATTATTGGGTATTAAAGGATTTACTCTTCCAGGAATTCCAGGTTGGAAAAAGAAAGTAGAATTTGTCCCCATCTCATGATGATCAGTAAGGATATTTGGCATCCATTCATTATATGTTTTTAAACGTGCAATTGTTTCTGGATGTTGAGCTGGCAACCAGTCTCTGTTAAGATCAAACCAGTAATGATTTGTTCTTCCTCTAGGCCAAATTTCATTATACTCTCTATCGTTAGAGTCGGGATTTAAAGTCATGTTTTTATTTGTATTAGCCCAATAAGCAAATCGTTGTAAACCATCAGGGTTTAAACTGGGATCAAATAAAATAACCAAATCATTAAGCATTTTTATAGTTTCTTTAGACTCACTTGCAGCCAGATGATATAAAGAAAGAATACTTGAATTTGATCCACTAGGTTCATTTCCATGAATTGAAAAACCTTGATAAACAATAAGAGGTAAATTTGTTAAGTCTATTTTTTCAGAATTTATCTCAGTAAGTTTTATATGATTTTTTCTTATTAATTCAAGTTTTTTATGATTTTCTGGACTTGTTATTTTAAGCAATAAAACAGGCCTTCCCTCATAGGTCTTACCTCTATTTTCAATTTTAATTCTATCGGATAATTCGGCCATTTTATATACATAACTAACTAATTTATCATGGGATATGTGCCATTCACCAACTTCAAAACCTAATAACTCTTTAGGTTTTGGGATTTTATTATTATATGGGTGATTCAAGTCTAGATAATAACTAAGGTCAACTTGGCCAAATAAAAAAGTTGTAAATAAAGAGAAAAAAAAACTATAATAATTATTCATCATATTCTATATCAGATAGATTTGAATCTTTTTCAGTGGATTTTTCATTTTCTTCTTTTTCTGGTGGTTTGTAATCCTTTTGATGTCTTTCACTTATAACTTCTTCTCCTTTTTCCTTAATTATAAAATTAACAGCTTCCTCTAAAAATCCTTTAAAATCATTAAAGTCTTCTTTATATAGGTATATTTTATGTTTTTTATAGTGAAATGATCCATCTTCATTAGTAAATTTCTTGCTTTCTGTAATTGTTAAATAATAGTCTTTAGCTTTTGTTTCTCTAACATCAAAAAAATAGGTTCTTCTACCTGCTCTAAGCGCTTTGGAAAATATTTCTTCAACTTTAATTTCTTTTCTTTCTTCCATAAATTTTATTTTATATATGTTAAATTTTGTTAAAAAAAATTAATAAAGCAAATTATATTTATTTTTCTGTGTTTTGTTTTTTATACAATTTGCTATAATAATGATTATTAGTTATAAGATTTTTGTGATTTCCTTGTTCAATAATTTTTCCTTTTTTTAAAACTATAATTTTATTACAATGTTTAATTGAAGTAATCCTATGGCTTACGATAATTGTAGTTTTATCATTTCGGATCTTTTTTAAATTTTGTAATATTTCTCTTTCAGTTTTTATGTCAACTGAAGAAAGACAGTCATCTAGAAGAAGTATTTTAGGGTTTCTAATTAATGCTCTTGCAATAGAAATTCTTTGAATTTGTCCTCCAGACAGAGTCAATCCTCTCTCACCAACAATGGTATCATATTTTTTTGAAAAATTTTCAATATCAATATTTACATTTGCTCTTTTTGAAGCATTTTTTACTTCTTCTATAGTTGAATTAATTTTTCCAAATTTTATGTTTTCAATAATACTTTCTGAAAACAAAAATGGATTTTGAGGAACGTAGCCAATTTGAGATCTTAGCTTATTAAGGTTTAAATTTTTTAATTCAACATTATCAATATATATAGTCCCTGAATTTGGATCATATACTCTAGCTATTAAATCTAAAATAGAAGTTTTTCCAGAACCAACTTTGCCAAGGATACCTATACTTTCACCAGCTTTAACATTAAAACTTATCTTGTCTAAAGCTTTTATTTTAGTGTCATTATAAGTTAAACTAACCTTTTTAAAAGAAATATTACCATTTAAATCTTTTAGTTCTTTAGAACCATTTATTATTTCAGATTTTTTGTCTAAAAATTCGTTAATTCTTTTTTGAGATGCTTCAGCTTGTTGGATAATTGATGTCACCCATCCTACAATTGTAACTGGCCATGTTAACATATTTACATAAATTATAAATTCTGCAACAACTCCTATTTCAATTTCGTCATTTATATATTGACTTCCTCCTATGTAAATAACAATTAAATTACTTATTCCAATTAAAAGTAGCATTAAAGGAAAAAACCAAGCTTGAACTTTAGCTAAACTTAAATTTCTTCTATATGCATCTAAAGAAAGATCATGAAATTTTAAATTTGTATTAGAGATTAAATTATATGACTTAATAATTGATATACCATTAAAATTTTCTTGGGTAAAAGATGATAAATCTGAAAGAATCTCCTGAACTTTTCTGCTTTTTATGTTTATTGTTTGACTAATTTTATAAATTATTATAGATAAAATTGGTAAAGGAATAATCGTATATAATGTTAGTTTTGGAGCAATAGCAAACATATAACTAATCACAACAATAAAAAGTGTAATTGTGTTTATGCTATACATTATTGCTGGGCCAAAATACATTCTAACTTTGCTTACATCTTCACTTATCCTATTCATCAAATCACCAGTTCTGTTTTTAATGTAGAATAATTGAGATAGATTTTGATAGTGCCAAAAAATTTCATTTTTTAAATCAAATTCTATATGTCGCGAAACATTAATAATTGTTTGTCTCATCAAAAAGGTAAAGAATCCTGCTAAAATTGAAGTTCCAATAATTATTATAATATTAATAAGGAGAATATCTTTAGTATAGGTGAAATCTACTTTTTCTGATAGAAACTTTTCAATTATATTTAAAGAGTTGCCAATATATCTTGGCGCTAGTATTGAAAAAATTCTTGAAACAATAGTTATTATTAATCCTAGAAATAATTTTGATTTATATTTAAGAAGATACTTATTTAAAGATTTTAGTTCTTTCATCAAAATTCTATCTTTTCAAAGATATATATAAACTATTTTTTAATTATAGTGAATTAATAATTAAAAGCTTATAATAATAGATTATTTTTGTAAAGTAAGTTCTTTAAAATGTTAACAAGAAGACATGTTCGGATAAAAGTTATTCAATCTCTTTACTCTTTTTTTATGTCTAAAAACAACGATTTAAAAAAAGAAATTCATTTTTTTAATGAGAGTATTTCAAATATTTTTGAGTTATATTACTTTCTTATTTCTCTTTTAATTACATTTTATAAATATTCTAATAATCAAATAAAACATTTAAAAAAAGCTAAGCTTGATGTAACAAAAAAAATTAATAATCATCAAAAAATCAAGGATAATATTATTTTATTTTTAATAGATAAAAGATGTAAGAGCAACAAAAAAAAATTCAAAGAAAAAGATGAACAATGGGAGTTAGAAAATAAATATGTAAAAATTTTATTAGACGAATTATTCAAATCTGACTTTTTCAAAAAATATATTTTAATTAAAAAACCAAGTTTTAAGGAACAAAAGCAAATAATATTAGATTTTTTCATTGAAATTATTGCTCCATCAAATCATATTTTTGAATATGTAGTTGATAAAAAATTAACATGGGAAGATGATTTGCCTTTAATAAATACTTTTATAGTCAAACAAATTAAGTCAATAAACTTGACAAATAAAAACAAAATTATTTTCCCAGAAATAACCAATTTTAAAAACGATATCTTTTTTGGCCAAAAATTATTAAAAATTTGCATCAAAAATAATGATGAAATTATTGAAGAATTAAAGGGTAAAACCCCTAATTGGGAAATTGAGCGAATTACCAATATAGATTTAATGATTTTAAATGCGGCAATAGCTGAAATTTTACATTTTGAATTAATACCAACAAAAGTTTCAATAAATGAATACATTGAAATTTCTAAAGATTACTCTACCCCTAAAAGTAATATATTTATTAATGGTGTTTTAGATAAATTAGTTAAGGAGTTTCAACTTGAAAATAGATTGAATAAAGTTGGCAGAGGTTTAATTTAAAGAAAAACTTTTTATATTTTTGAAAAAAAAAA
>CETH01182481.1_pt1 | contig 48178 bp, 39 predicted proteins | sample 361461 | NCBI WGS metagenome assembly CETH01 (sample SAMEA2622695, study PRJEB7988) | marine metagenome | isolation source: saline water (ENVO:00002010), including | reverse complement strand
GACGCCTGGATCTACGAAGGAGTAGGTTCCTCTCCCAACTTCCGCCGCTTCCTTCATAAAAAAACCGTTTGGCGCGTCGCCGATTCCAACAGTGAAGAGACGTGAGTGACCTAAATTCTTATTTATAAAACCGAACAGAGCTGTTTCATTGGTTACCGCGCCATCTGTGATGAATATAATTTGGCGGATAATATGTGAGCGGGATTTGTTTTTGAGAAGAGCGAGGGATAGAGCTGATTGCATATTGGTTCCGCCGTCTGCATCGAGCGATCTCACATATCTCTTGGCGGTGCTCCGGTTTCGCTTACTTATCGAGACGGGGGTACGAAATAGCTTGGTGGCGGTGTCATCAAAATTGATCACGTTAAAACTATCGCCCCGCCTTAGACCGTTGATACCAGCGATCAACGCCTCTTTAGCGTTTTCGATCGAAATTCCATCCATGGAGCCCGATGTATCAATGACGAAAATAACTTCACGGGCGACATTACTCTCGGCTTGAATTTCGGGCGGGGTAATCATCACCAGTCCAAAGTTTTCGTGTTGGTGTCTTTCAGTAAAAAAAGCTGCTTCTGGCGCCTCTAAAGAAATTGGTGACCAATTTAAAATAAAGTCTCTGGGTTTTAGCTCTCCTGAGTCATTACCTACCAGAAGCTTCACTTCTTCCTCAGAGCGGGAGATGATTCGGATTGGGTGGGAGGGGCTTTCCAACCTCCCAATTTCAAATCCCGGGGATAAGGACATCGAAATTTTTGTTTTTGAAACCTGACCTCCATCTATGTCCATAATTTGGGACCTTTCGCCGGGTAGCATTTTCCATCCGCTTTTTAACTCTATAAGCTGGGATATTTCCTGCGTGGCGGGCAGAAAACGCGGCGTAATTGCCAGCGGGAACCTGAGCCCAAAAGATCTATCCCGCCAACTCAGGCTTTGCTGATATTCGATTACGACGCCTATCTGACCTCGAGGAGGAATGTTTGCCACAGAAGTATGGAATAAATTCGGTCGATCCTGTTCCACAATAGCGGCTTTGTATCCGTCTGTTTTGGCTTTTGCATATATCTCCGAAGCTTCTTTCTTTTCTTTTATTTCACCTTCGATAAAACGATCTCCAATCGATAGCTGAATGCGGTCAACCGCTGCATTGTCCGGTAAAGGAAAGAGATACAGGGCCTCGATCCACTGATCACTGTCATTTTGAAACGTCTGGCGGACAATGGTTCGCCCTATTGGACCGGTTACCTTGATGGCGACATCAGTTGAAACCAAAGGAAGATGAAGAACAAATCCGTTTACACCCTCCGCTATCAGGCTCCCTCTTGCTACATCCATTTTCGGTATGGCAGATGCAACACTTGGAATTGCCGCAACCAAAAGGGTGAGTATTAAATAAGATAGGCACCGCTTTTTAATACAGATATTCATCCTTAGCCCCGTGCTTCTTGGGTTATCCAATTGTAGAATGATTGGGGGTTACTGGATGTTTATGGCGTCAGTGTGCCGAAAAAAGGGCAACTGGATGGCAGGTAAAATAAGTCATCTTCTAATTTGGCGATTGCTGGGTGCCCGCCGCCGAGCATCTTCTGCGCGAGGATTATAGTGTGTTCATGGAGAGCGATGGCTCCGCCCAATATCCCTGATAGCGGTCAACGAGAACGAGAAGTGGTAGACACCTGCCCGATCACCGCGAACAAAACGGTAAAAACCCAACCAAAGCTGCGATCAGAAGAGATTTTTTACCTCAACATCGTGTACAAGAATCTATCGATTTGTGCCATCATCTCTTATGGTGCAGGAGTTCTTTGCCTTTGTGAAAACGCATCTTTATTTTTGGGATCCCGGTATTTAATTCAATGTAACGTGGCTCTCAGGGCCTTTCGTGATTACAAGGGTTTATCGTGCAGCTTTGTAAGCTACCGTGTCCAGCTTCATTCTCTCCCTGACGGGTAAAGCCGATACCGCTACACAGGTGCGGGCCGGCTTGTGTGGCGAAAATGCATCTTCATAGACTTTGTTGACCCGCGGATAATCGGCCATATCAGTCAAGTATAAAGTTACCTTGACCACATCGGTCAGGCCACAGCCGGCTGCTGAAAGTATCTCCTCCACGTTGCGGATAGCTTGTTCCGTCTGCTCTATAACGTCGTCGGAAATTACTTCTCCTGTCTCCGGAAGTAGACCTCCCATACCCGATGTATAGACCCAATCCGCTACTTCTGCGGCATGAGAAAACGGGCCTGGCGCGGCGGGTGCGCGTTCCGTGTCAATTAAAGAAACTTCAGAATTATTTTTTTCGTTCATTGCCTAAACTTTCTAAGAAGGGGGTAATCCAATTTCGGAGCATGCTCGCAGTCTGAAACCCCTGCAGCCGGTCGAGTTCGGTACCCTTTTTAAATAGAATCAGTGTTGGTAGCGTCTGAATGTTATACCGATTTGCGAGGTCAATATTAGCTTCGACATCTGCGTTTGCTACATTTATTGATTTCTCAAATCCATTTTTCACAGCAACAAGCATGGGATCTAGTTTGCGGCAAATGACACAAAGCTCCGATTGGAACTTGACCAGCGTCAGTGAACCGCTGCCGATGACTTCATCAAAAACTTCTACCTGACTGATATCCCGAAAGGTACTCATGAATTCGCCGCCGCTTTCTTCTCACGATACTCGTCCATCGCATAACTAAGGAAGTTATCTGCGCCAATATTTAGAGCACCTGCAAAAGTGTTAAACGCATTTCCTGTATTTACCGTCTCCAGAATTTCAACAAATTCCGCATCCGTAGTTCCCAAATCACGACAAACTTTGATGTCCTCAGGAGTAATTGAGTGGGCATCACCATTGGCCTTCATTGCATACTCAAAAAGCGCTCTTTCTTTGGGAGAAAAATCAATATCTTCTGGATTAAACTCTCGCGCAGCTGCGATTTCCGTATCACTTGAACCAAGCGATTGCAGTTGCGATCCATGAAAGGAAACACAGTAATCACAATGATTTATGACGGCCAAAGCTGTCATCACGGATTCCTTCAGCTTTTCGCTGAGCGTACCGCGGCTTAGCAAGACAGTAAGTCTCTTGAAATTTGCTATACCAAGCTCGGGAAAAGCCCCATATGCTTTAAAAAGGTTTGATACCCGTCCTTTACCCCTTACCCTTTCTAGATCGTCGTAAAGGTGTTTTCTGTCACCGGTTGCCTTCTCGACCTCTACTAGTTCTATAAATGGCTCATAACCCTGCATTTGTAACTCCAATTCTGTATGAAAACGTATTACAGCTCAAACTTGGCCAGACAAACTTCTGATTTTGGTTCAAATTTTGAATATTATATTACTATGTCCATTCTGACAGATACACTACCCGTCCAGTCTAATCTCTATTCACTGGGCTAGGTGAGCCTCCAACAGGAGTCGACCTTTTGTATAAGCTTCGCCCAGAGGGCTTATAAACGTCCACGCAAGTTCGAGCAGGTTTCAGTCGCATCTCAATAAAGCTAAGTTAATTTGGGATTTGGGTTCGAAGGCGATACCGATCAAACGAGGGGAGGGACACGTGTCAATAGAAATCATGCCGCTGGACGCGGCTTTGGGTGCGCGGGTGCTTGGCATTAACCTATCAAAGGATATATCGTGCGATGATTTCAGTACGATACATGCAGCTTGGCTTAAATATCACGTCCTTATTTTCCCTGACCAGAATCTTCAGGATAAAGATCAGGTACGTTTTTCTCGTATGTTTGGCGAGCTCCCCTCAAAATCGCCGCATTCGAGGGGATCAAAATCCGGAGATCAACTGCACCAGTCGGTGATGCTGGTCTCTAATATTAGAGAAGATGGGAAAGTAATCGGTTCCTTGCCGGATGGTGAGATGCATTTTCACACAGATGGTGCATATGAGCGGGACCCATATAGGTACACAATGCTCTATGCGTTGGAGGTTCCCAAAGAGGGTGGAGACACATTGTTCGCAAATATGTGCCTAGCTTTCGATACACTTCCCGGAGATCTAAAACTCCGACTATCCAAAGCGGAAGCCGAGCAAGGATTTTATACAGGTGTTGACGTCTCAGCCAAAATGAAGCGGTCACTTCGAGTGGATGGCTATAAAGGTAGCGCTGTACACCCAATATTTATTCGGCATGAAGAAACCGAGAGGATATCCGTATATGTAAACCGGTTATTAACACGGCGAATTATCGGTTTTGACGATGAAGAAAGTCAGAGTGTGCTGTCCCGCCTATTTGAACATTCAGAGCGATCTGAAATTATATATCAACATAAATGGAAACCTGGTGATTTGGTCGCTTGGGACAATCGATGCACAAATCACGCACGCACCGATTTCTCTGCTGGAGAACGTAGACTTTTACGTCGGACTACAGTCCAAGGGCGTAAACCTATGGCTGCATTTTAAATTGCTATATCTTGCCATGTCTTTTGGAGAGAAGATGAGGATTACTAATTTGCAAAGCCTTCTGATCTAGAAACACGAGGTAATTAAAAAATGTCCAACACACTTTTCTTGACGACTTTCTTGATTTTGGAGTTGCCGGCATCAGATGCTCGCATGGGATAGATAACGCTCGCAAGTTGGTAAAATTTAAACCTTTGACACTGTCGAAGTAAAATTCAGTCAAAATCTATCTGATTAAAGGTGACTGGACCGATGTAGTCGCAACTTTAACTTTATGTCTTACTACTGCTCACGAAAAAACAAAAAAAGTGGACTAGGTTTTCCAATAAATTGAAAAAATCTTTCATTCGAGTTTTGTCGTAAAATTTCAAGTACTTTCAAATATCGTCATAGTCAAAAAATAAAGGTGTTTTTCGGATATCCTCAGGGTGTGGTGGCTATACCAACGTTAAGTTTTAAATGGTCCGGCCATCTAGTCCTATAATGGCAACTCCGCCTGTCCCTCAGAGAAATCTTAAAAACTCTATGTTGATTATCTTTTCTGTGCCTGTTGGAATTATCGAATTCCTTCTAATCAGGAGGTATAATTTTGGAACTTGTATTTGGATATGGAGCCGGATTGCTGACTTTCATCAATCCGTGTGTTCTTCCGGTCCTGCCAATTATTCTCGGCTCCCTTCTCCAACAGGAACGGGGCGGCCCCGTGGCGCTCGCTGCTGGCTTAAGCCTCTCGTTTGTCGTGCTTGGCGCCTTGGTTGCGACCATGGGATCAACAATTGGTCTAGACGCCGAACTGATGGCAAAGATTGGTTCATTAGCAATGATATTTTTTGGTGTGGTCCTGATGGTGCCGGCGCTTAACAACCGCTTCACCACGATCACTGTCAGCATGTCTAACAAAGGTGATCGACTTGCTGGAGCATCACTTCACAGGGGTCTTAGTGGTCATTTTATCGGTGGTATATTTCTGGGGGCAGCATGGTCACCCTGTATTGGTCCGACGCTTGGCGGAGCGATATCAATTGCATCGCAGGGAGGATCATTACTCTGGTCGGTTGCCATCATGACAACTTTCGCTTTGGGAGCATCAACCGTAATTCTGTTACTAGCCTATGGCGCCCGGGAGACCGTCACACGGCGGTTTGCGAGGTTTCAAAGACTGGCAAAAAACTCAAAAACTATTTTGGCAGCAGCTTTTGTTGCCGTGGGCGTCGCAATCCTGTTTGATTTCACCAAAGTTATAGAATCATGGGCTATCGGAATAATTCCGATTTGGTTTCAAGATCTATCAGTTGCTTTATGACGTATCGATCAGAGGAGGAAGATTTATGAAAAATTATTTTACTGGGCTAATTACGGTATTGTTTTTTTGCACTGCGGCCCCAATCGCAGCAAATGCTAATGTTAGTTGGGTCGAGTACAAAGCGGGCGTAATTAAAGAAGCACTTTCAAAAGGCGGCTCCGCTCTCCTTTTTTACAAATCAAGTTGGTGAAGTACCTGCGCTCGTCAAGATCGAGTGCTGAGAAAGCTCCGTGCGGGCAATCCAAAATATAATAAGGCAATCACTTTTATCCTCGTTGACTGGGATACTTTCCGAAACAAAGAGGTTACGAGGAACCGAAAGGTGCCGCGTCGGTCGACCCTAATCCTCCTTAAGAGTGGAGAAGAAGTTGGGCGCCTTATCGCCCAGACCGGCGAAGAGGATATTAAGGAATTATTGGAACAGGCTGTTTCTCAGTAGTCAAATCTAGGAGATTTCATGAAAGTCCTAAGGATTTGACTCGCTTTTTACTGCCTAGGAGGACTTGCTTGGATTATATTTAGCAGAAATACCAGCCGGCTTGATCTTCAACTTCCGCAAGCTTCTATTAGTTCTTGGCAGAGGTACGGTATGCTTTGCTCCACCGGCTGATTGATCTCTAATCTTTTAACTATCGGAGCAATCCGCTTGGATATGGCATGTTGATATAAAGGATCATAGTGACTGGTGAGTATTTCTTGAACGAATTCGCTCCATTTTCCCTCACTAACTAACTTCCGTAGTTTTTCTGTGTCGATAGCATTTGATTTTTTATCAATAAACGATAACAGATTGGGAATTGCTTTTCGTTGCAGAAAATCAGGGTCATATTCCTTTAATATGAAGCTCACACGATGTTCGTTTTGGTTCTCAATAATAAAAATTGGCGCTGCCTTCATTTTCTTCCACAATGCCGCAGGAATAAAAACACGACCAATCTTGTTACTTTCCGCTTCTGCAAAAATAGTTTTCTGATCATTAAAGGTTTTTATCTTTTCAAAGATCCTTGTCTCAAAAAGCTTTTGCGCCGGTTGATCCTGATCTTTATGAGCACCGAGCAAGCTACCGCGATGAACTGCAAGCCGTTCTAGGTTAAGAACGTCATAGCCTTTAACCTCTAAGTGATTGAGGATTTCTGTCTTACCCGTACCGGTTTTTCCGCCGATCAAGAGGAATTTATATCCGTTACAAAGTTTTTCGATGCTTCCAGTAACATGCTTTCTATAGGCCTTGTATCCCCCGTCAATTACACAGGTAGGCCAACCGACCATCGAACATACTTGGGCAAAGGAACTCGAACGTTTTCCCCCGCGGGCACAGTAGAATACAAATTTCGTAGTTTGGGGCTTGTCATAAAAATACTCGCCCAAGTGTGTTGAAATGTTTTTTGATACCAGCGCGGCACCAATTTTTGATGCGTCAAATGGGGAAACTTCTTTGTAAATCGTCCCGACCTTTTTAAACTCGTTGTCACTTAGAACCGGTAAATTTATTGAGCCGGGGATGTGATCTTCCTTAAATTCGGAAGGCGATCTAACATCGACAATTACCTCACCGTGATCGAATTCGAAGGAGGATAACCTCTCAATTTTTGGCGACATTTAAAGATGTGTCCCTGGAATATAGATCGGATATATAAATTTCCAATTTCCTTTGCTCATATTAGAGAAAAATCGGCCGAAATTTTGCTAAAAACCAAGAATACCATTAACGATCCCTAAATATCTTCATCGCGTATTTAACTATACAGGCTGAGCTAAAAAGAATAACAATACCCCAATGTTCGAAGCGTCGTCGGAACAACATATCTGGTTGTTCCCTTCTTTCTTGTAAACGATAAAGTCCTAATCGGACACGTTGTCCAAGAAGTATGTCTGTATCTTACCTTTGTTTTTTATGTTGATCTGGCCCCGGTCAGTAACGGTTGCTGTATCACCTAAAGATTGCCGCGTCATATCTGAGATATGGACTTTGCCGGGCTCCGAAGAGCTCTCCAGTCGTGATGCGAGATTGACTGTATCCCCCCACACATCGAAACCATTCGCGGAGACGCCGGCAATTACTGGACCGGTGTGGACACCCACTCTTATTTTCCAGGGAGCCTGCCCCAAAACTTCTCGTTTAACATTCAAACCAGATACGGCACGTGTGATGTCCAGAGCAGCCATACATGCTTTTTTTGCATGGCCCTGACGGCCATCTGGTATTCCCCCAGTCGCCATATAAGAGTCACCAATGGTTTTGACTTTACTTAGATCATGTTTTGTCGCGATTTGGTCAAAGGTTGAAAAGAATTCGTCCAGGCTTTCAATAAGTTCTCCTGGGTCAATATCTTCCGATATATGTGTAAACCCGACAAAATCGGTAAACAAAATTGATGCGGAAGAATAAAAGGAAGCATCTGCTTTTAAAGAAACTTTCTTGTCGTTCTCCAAATTGTCGAATTGTGGTTTAAGCGCACCAAATTCCAAAATATTACTAACTTGATCAGATAGTAGTCGCAAACCCTCACGCATATTGTGGGGGAGTCTACCCGGTTTCGAATCCGTCACACACAACGTGCCAACTGTAAAGCCTTTACTAGTGACAATCGGTGTACCGGCATAAAATTGTATATCCGGTGCAAAAGCCATTTTATGGAAGTTCTGTGTTTTATTGTTCTCCCGCACGTTCTCGATCACTAATTGTTCACGTGGGTGTTTAAGGACATATTGGCAAAGACTAATATCTCTCGGAATTTCTCGTACCAAAATTTGCTCGGGAATTGAAAATCCGTGATTATTTTTTGAGAGTTGGCTTTTGTCCGTAAGAAGATTGATCGTCGATTGGGGCTTCTCGGTGAGGTAGCACGCAAGCTCGGTTACATTATTTAGATGCCTATCATTACTAAGGTCCTTTTCCTCAAGATCAAGCCGTTTGATTTCGTTAAGACGGTCATTTTCACCATTCAAATCTGCAACCGGGATTAACCCCGCTTTCAATCCCTGCTTCTTGATCACCCCATGAAATCGGTCTTTTAGAAAACTCATCGTAATATCCTTCGTGAGCTCAAAATTGCAGGCTATTCCCAGAGCGCCCATAAACTTGAAGCAGGTCTCCGCTAGAGCGGTGGATTGTCATATATTTCAATATAGGGTCATGAACGCTGAGGACTAAATAATCATAATTTATTAGATCTATATATTAGGTAAATCTCTCAACCCAACTCTGAAAAAAAATTAGATATATAAAAAAAACCTACTTTAGAATGATATTAAGAAACAGTATCATTGTATTGTCCGGTCGGCCCATTGTCTGGTCGACCCCAGTTTCCTAACTCTTAATTCTGAAGGATACCTCACAGTATGTTACTAATTGACACCGAAATACAGCCATTCCAAGCAACAGCCTTTGAGCCTGGCAATAGTGACTTCGTGACTGTTGACAGTTCAGAAATGATCGGCAAATGGAATGTATTCTTCTTTTACCCGGCGGATTTCACCTACGTATGTCCGACTGAGTTGGAGGATTTGGCAAATCACCATGATGATTTCCAAGCGATGGGGGTCGATGTCTACGCAATTTCTACAGATAGTCATTTTTGCCATAAGGCATGGCATGGTTCTTCCACTGCTGTGGGAAAGATCAAATTTAAAATGATCAGCGACAACACATTTAACATTTCTAGAAGCTTCAATGTCCTACGCGAGAATGAAGGCCGCTCCGAGCGTGGCACATTCGTGGTTGATCCAGATGGAATGATTAAATTTATGGAGATTAGCTGCGAGGGTGTTGGGAGAGATGCCTCTAGTTTGGTGCGGAAAGTAAAGGCCGCTCAATACGTCAGGCAACATCCCGATGAAGTTTGTCCGGCAAAATGGGAAGAAGGTGAAGAGACACTCGCACCATCACTAGATCTCGTTGGAAAAATTTAGTTGAAGATAATTAAAATGATCTTCAACATCCCAATTTTGGGACCTTCTAGGGATTAGCGCTCTATTGCTAACCGATGAAATAAAGAAGACCATCGCCGGTTATGCGGATGGAATGAGTAGGCCCGTTTCTATTGTACTGAATAGCGGTAATCATGAAAAACGGGCTGAACTCATTGAATTCATAAAGTCTGTTGCAAACACAACTAGGTTGATTGAGTTCCATGAGAGGGAATTTGCCGAAAAACTGCGGAGTCCTCTTACCTTTGCAATAGAGGTGGGCGGTAAACCGACCGGAATCTACTTTTCGGGGATACCCACTGGTCATGAATTTAACACTTTTATTCTCGCAATCCTTCAAAGTGGGGGTGTCGAAATAAAACTGGAGGAAAATCTTAAGAAGATCATTACCAACATCCAGGAGCCTCTCTCATTTGAAACCTTTGTGAGCCTGACGTGTCATAATTGCCCTGAGGTTGTTCAAGCACTTAACCAGTTTGCCATTTTAAATGACAATATAACGAGTGAGATGATTGATGGTGGCTTATTTCAAGATATCATCGACGAACGCGATATACAGGGGGTCCCAAGCGTCTATTTAAATGGGGAATTATTCGCAAACGGTAGGGTAGAAGTCTCTGCTCTGATTGAAAAAATAGGTGAGTTCGGGACGAGCCGTGAACCGGGGTCCTCCAGTTCAATTCCTATTCAGGATGTTGTTGTGGTAGGCGGCGGGCCTGCTGGAATTAGCTCTACTATTTATGCAGCTAGGAAGGGTTTTAAGGTAGCGGTCGTAACAAAGAATGTTGGGGGACAGCTAAGAGAAACTCTAGGAATTGAAAATTTTATTTCTGTTCCCAGTACGACTGGTTCAGAACTCACTGATGCCTTAAAGCAGCATATGTCTGATTACGCCATAACGTTGAAAGAGCACGTTGGCGTCGAGCGTGTGGAACCCGGGATATTAAAAAACGTCATCCTTTCCTCTGGTGAGATCATAAGATCCCGCACGATAATTATTGCAACTGGGGCTAATTGGAAAAAGCTCGGCATACCTGGCGAGCAAGAAAATATTGGTAACGGGGTTGCATATTGCCCACATTGTGACGGTCCCTTTTACAAGGGTAAGGATGTTGCTGTCATCGGAGGAGGGAATTCGGGTGTCGAAGCCGCTCTTGATTTGGCGGGTATTGCCAAGACAGTAACCTTGTTTGAGTATTTGCCGACTTTAAAAGCAGATCAAATATTGCTGGACCAGTTAGAAAAAAGACCCAACATAAATATTGTAACAAACGCTCAAACGAACAACATTTTGTCCGAGCGAGGAAAGGTTGTCGGACTGAAATATGAAGAGCGAGACACTAAGGAACTAATAGAATGCCAAGTCTCAGGCATCTTCGTTCAGATTGGACTAGTCCCTAATAGTAAAATCGTTGATGGGTTGGTGGACCTCAACGAATATGGAGAGATAGTAGTCGATGAACTCTGCAACACCTCTATCGAAGGCATTTATGCATGTGGAGATGTAACTACTGTGCCTTACAAACAAATTATAATGTCTATGGGCGAGGGCTCTAAAGCCGCTATAACGGCTTCAGACTACCTCTTGAAGAACCCGGTTGACGAGAAACTATATTCCTTAGTTTAACATTGATTAAACCGATCCGTTCATAAAAACCATCTATGTTTTAGGTGCGTAGTTTAGGTTTGGTGAGAGCCAAACCTCTGCCTCATTTGTGTTCACGCCCTTTCGGTCAGCATAGTCCTCGACCTGGTCTCTGCCTATACGACCAATGCCAAAATAACTAGATGATGGATGAGCAAAATAAAAGCCGCTGACCGACGCAGCAGGTGTCATTGCAAAACTTTCTGTAAGTTTGATACCGGCGTTAACGGGGGCATCTAAAAGCTCGAACAACTTAGTCTTCTCGCTATGATCCGGACAAGCAGGATATCCGGGTGCGGGGCGGATGCCCTGATACTTTTCGTTTATTATTTCTTGGCTCCCAAGATCCTCATCTGGCGCATACCCCCAAAATTCTTTTCGGACTCGTTCGTGTAAATGCTCTGCAAATGCCTCCGCCAACCGGTCAGCGAGGGCCTTAAGCATGATTTCACTGTAGTCATCGCCCGCATCCTTAAAAGCAATGGCGCGCTCATTAACACCGAAACCCGTGGTAACTGAAAATGCGCCAATATAATCCGGAATACCAGTATCTTTAGGGGCAACGAAATCGGCGAGACAAAGATTAGTTCCCTGTTTGCTTTTCATCATCTGCTGGCGTAAAAAATTGAAGGTCATGCGGACGGTTTTTCGGTCGTCGTTTGTATAAACTTCAATATCGTCACCCACAGAATTTGCAGGAAAGAAACCAATCACTGCCCGCGCGTTCAGCCACTTCTCTTTCGCAATCTGTGCTAGCATCTCAGTGCCATCCTCATATAAATCGCGAGCCGCTTTTCCGACTTTCGGATCCTCCAAAATCGCAGGATGATTGCCGGCAAGCTCCCAACTCCGAAAAAACGGGGTCCAATCTATTCGCCCAATTAGATCGTCAATTCGATATTCTCCGAACACCTTCAATTCATTCAGGTTTGGGGGTTTGGGCGCGACCAGGCTCCAATCAGCCTTTAGACTATGGTTGCGAGCAACCGCGATTGTATGAAGGCGAGTGTCATCCTCGCGTTGCTCCCTCTCGATCCGAATTGTTTCATAATTGGCGGCGAGGTCGTTGATAAAGTCACCCCTTCGCTCTGCGCTGGTCAATTGCCCCACCACATCCACGGAACGGGATGCATCGGGGACATAGACCGTTGGCCCAGTTTGATAGGCTGGTGCGATACGGACAGCGGTATGCACTCTTGACGTAGTTGCGCCCCCGATTAGGAGCGGCAGCGTAAGGCCGGCGCGTTCCATCTCATGAGCAATATGAGTCATTTCCCGGAGTGACGGGGTGATCAGGCCTGAGAGGCCGATCATATCGACGTTTTCGACCCTTGCGGATTCTATTATCACGTCTGCGGGTACCATAACCCCCAGATCAATCACTTCGTAGTTATTACACTGAAGGATCACGCCAACAATGTTCTTACCTATATCGTGCACGTCTCCTTTTACTGTGGCTAGTAAAACCTTGCCGGCACTCCCATCGGAAGCCTCCGTCTTCTCTGCCTCGATAAATGGGTTAAGATGGGCTACCGCTTGCTTCATCACCCGAGCGCTCTTAACCACTTGTGGCAGGAACATTTGGCCTGATCCGAATAGATCCCCAACAATATTCATACCAGCCATTAGCGGCCCTTCAATCACCTCAATAGGGCGCCCTGCCGCCATACGTGCCTCTTCCGTATCCTCTATTACAAACTCGCCCAGACCATGGACCAAGGCATGAGCAAGCCGTTTTTCCACAGTGTCTTCTCTCCAAGACAGGTCTGGCCCAGCGTCCTTTACAGAGCCAGACATATTACCCGCAATCTTAAGAAGATGATCGGTCGCGTCATCACGCCGATTGAAGATCACATCCTCAATCCGATCTCGAACCTCGCCATCCAGATCTTTATACACTGTCAGCTGACCCGCATTGACGATACCCATGTCTAGGCCGGCTTTGATGGCATGGTATAGGAATACCGAATGCATGGCCTCCCGCATTGGGTCATTACCGCGAAAAGAAAATGAAACGTTACTCACTCCGCCACTGGTTAAGGACCCAGGGCAGGTCGTTTTGATTTCGGTTATGGCAGAAATAAAGTCCTTGGCGAAGTGATTGTGTTCTGAAATACCGGTAGCTACAGGGAAGATGTTAGCATCGAAGATGATATCTTCTGGCGGAAAACCGATACGATCAGTCAGCAATCGATAGGAACGCTGACATATCTCAACCATGCGGGCATAACTATCCGCTTGTCCATTTTCATCAAAGGCCATAACAATTACGGCTGCACCATATCTAAGAGCTTTAGCCGAGTGGCTTAAAAACGTAGGCTCACCCTCCTTGAGACTGATCGAGTTGATTACTCCTTTGCCCTGAATACATTTCAACCCGGCTTCGATTATGTTCCAATCTGAGGAGTCGATCATCACGGGCACGCGGGCGATATCCGGCTCTGTCGCTACTAATTTTAGAAAACGCTCCATAGCTGCCACGCCGTCCAAGAGTGCCTCATCCATATTGACATCGATTATTTGAGCACCGTTGTCGATTTGCTGTCGGGCCACATCTATCGCTTTCTCATATTCACCCGCAATTACCAGACGTTTAAACTTTGCCGATCCCGCAACATTTGTTCGTTCGCCGACGTTGACGAAACCGGTAACCTCGTTGAACTCGAATCTTTCCAGACCACTAAGGCGTGTAGAAAGTTCTACTTCTGGTATTGGACGGGGTGGTACGTCCTTAGCAACCTCGGCTATTGCTGCTATATGCTCGGGCGTGGTGCCACAGCAGCCGCCGATAACGTTGACGAAACCGCTTTGGGCAAACTCTAGAAGATGAGCTGCCATTTCCTCGGGGCCTTCGGTATAGAGGCCGAACTCGTCCGGAAGGCCGGCATTGGGGTGTACGCTGACATATCCCTCGCATGCTCTTGAAAATTCCTGAAGATGGGGACGAAGCTGTTCCGACCCCAGTGCACAATTCAGTCCGGCGATCAGTGGTTTGGCATGGCGAACCGAGGTCCAGAACGCCTCTGGGGTCTGGCCCGACAGGGTCCGTCCTGAAGCATCAGTAATTGTCCCAGATATCATCATCGGAACCTTAAAATTGAGCTCATCAAACAGTTCCTCGCAGCCAAAAAGAGCTGCTTTGGCGTTCAGCGTGTCAAAGACCGTCTCCACCATTAAAAGATCGACACCACCTTGGAGAAGACCTAATGCGGCCTCTTTGTATACATCTCGCAGTTCATCAAACGAAACTGACCGATGGCTCGGATCATTTACGTCACTGGAGATGGAGGCAGTCATGTTGGTCGGTCCCATTATGCCCGCGACAAATACCTTACGGTCTGGATTGGATTCTTGAACCGCGTCTGCCGATGCTCGGGCGATTTTCGCGCCTTCCCAATTGATCCTGTATACCTCATTCTGCATTTCATAATCTGCTTGGGATATGCGGTTGGCATTAAATGTATTCGTAGAAATGATGTCAGCACCGGCCGCCAGATACGCGTCATGGATCCGCCGAATCTCATCAGGTCTAGTAATATTCAACACATCATGGTTGCCGTGGTTGGAACAGTTATGGATTGCGGGCGGCGTGCCTTTATAGGCGGACTCAGGCAGTTCGAGACTTTGAATGGTGGTTCCAATGGCGCCATCCAAGATGAGAATGCGATCATTCATCGCCGCGCGTAGCTCGAATTCCGGGTTATCTAGCGCGCCGGCGGGTCGGTTCAACGATGACGGAGCAGAGGTGAAAGTAGGGATGACATCTATTTCATTCATCTAACAATTTTAGTCGGCCTTTACTGAAATTACTGATCAAAAAGGATATGAAACTCTATCTATTACGCAAAAATTTTCGTATTTTTTGTTTTTTTTGATATATAATTGTGTTTATGAATCTCGATCCATTAGATCACAAAATCGTTACCTTTCTCCAGAAGGATGCGCGGATGTCTAATACGGCGCTCGCGGATCTAGTCGGTCTTTCGCCTTCAGCCTGCCTTCGCCGGGTTCGTACACTTGAGCGTACCGGGGTGATCAAAGGCTACCTTGCGAGGGTCGATCCAAAGGCGCTCGGTATCGGGTTAACAGTGATCGTCCATATCGGTCTCCAGCACCATGATGATGAAGCCCTTGCAGCCTTCGAAAATGCAGTCAGTGGTAGTGCAAACATTCTTGGCTGCGATATGATCTCGGGTCGGGATGATTATATGCTTCGCGTTGGCTCAGCAGACATATCGGATTATGAGAGGGTCCATCGGGAACAATTGTCTAAATTGCCCGGCGTAACGCGTATTGAATCATACTTTGTGCTTAGAACAGTTGGAAATTAGAGGTCTAAAGATTGAACATTTAGCCGCTGTTTTGCGACATATTTTTCATGGCACAAACTAATTCTCTAGATTAAAAAATAGAGATAACAATCGGATAACAAACCAATATTCAACGAGACTAGACTACGTTTAACCGTTCCCCCCGTTGTATTACGCTGAGACTTATCACTTGGAACAGGCGCTTCTATAAATTAAATAAATTTTTAATTTAAAGTTCTGTCGTAACGGCATCGTACGGGATCCAGCTTTTATTATTACAACAAATCTTTTTGTGATTTTAGTTTTTTACGTACTCTGACGCTTTGAAGTAAGGAAGATTATCCTTAGAAGAACACCCCATCATCGCGAGCCGCTCAGAAATCTTCAGAGCTTTTTGATACTTACGTTCGTTTTGTTCTCTGGTGTTTGCATTGAATGTCGAGCCGCATACGGAAACTCCATAATGTGCCTGTAGCGTATGGATCTTTCTTCCAGCCAAGAAACCGTCAGCAATTACGGAAAGGTCAAAGTCTTCTTGCTTTACGATCTGAATATCATTCTCAACCAGATACGCGCGTATTCGTGCCTCGGCGGCAAGCGCTGCATCCCAGTAGTCAGATTCGGATTTAGTAGGCTCACCGGAGACCTCTACGAAAGATTTGCAGAAGGCAAGGAACATTTGGTCTTCGAGTGTTGCTGTTCTCCATGCCATGTCCCCAAGGTTACTCCAGACTGACATGTCCATGTCTTCATAAATTTCAGGTACGCGTTCGAAAAATAGCCGGTGCAGCCCGTTTTCATTAAGGGTTTTGTCCAGCTTTTGCTCTTTATAGATATCTACAGCGGCATAGGTACCGCACACAGGGCAAGTATCATCTTCATAAGAACCTTTTTTATAAATATGTGAACACCGTGTTTCATTGGCTAATTCATTCTTACATAACAAATAGATATCACCGCTGTCTTCGCCATCCTGTTGTTGGCCGATCCAGTTGAATCGGTTCATGAACTGCATATATGATTTTCGATGACTCCATAGGCTCCACTCCAGCTTCTCCACTGGGCCAAACGTACTCCAATTGGAACTCACATCTATGACCACACACCTATCCTTTCCTGGCGCCGACCGTAAACCGCGCCCGACAGATTGGCCCCACAACACCTTGGACAGCGTCGGCCGGAGATGAACAATTATGTTACAATTTGGATTGTCCCAACCCTCAGCGAGCACTCCGACTGAAACGATTGCCTCAATCTCCCCAGCTTCATGAAGGCCTAGCAATTTCATTCTTTCCTTTATCGGTGTCTTGGCCGTGACGATGGCTGCACTAAAACCGCATTGTTCGATCGCACATAATGTTGCTTCTGCAACACTGATATCGGCGCAAAACCAAGCAGATATAGCGGTGACTTTGAGTTTTAAACGCTCTTCCTTATAGCTCCAGATTGCATAATCAATCATCGATGACCTGATGATTGCATTCGACAATTTCTCAATCGGAAAATCACCTGAGCTTATATCAATACTATCTAGGTTTAGATCGTGAACAAAATGTGGGCGGTATATGGGCTTTACGAGAACGCCCTCATCGATCAAATCCTCGATATTTGCGCAATCTATTATTGCATCGAATGCTAGATTAAGTTGATCACGCTGGTCACCCGTTCGACGCTCGGGTGAGGCCGTTAGACCGATCAACGGCGCATTTTCTTTACCTCGCTCCTCAAAGTCATCAAGTATACGTTTGTATCCTTTTCCATTGGGTGAAACTCGATGAGCTTCATCAACAATGATAACATCGGCCTTGGCAATCGCGTCACTCAATACCTCTCTCGCTCGAAGACTTGTCGAGAGTAGAATATCGTATTCTTCAAAAGCATCGCCCACATCCGATACCTCTAGCTTGCGGACAACATGTTTATCGCTAAGGGCTCTGTACAGCTGCTCCAGAAGAACCAGTCGATGGCACAGAACGATAATTTTTTTGCCTTTATAAAAGCGGTCGATGATTTCACTGGCGAGAACTGTCTTACCCGCCCCAGTTGGCGCTTTGACAATAAACCTTCGATACTTCTTAATCACCTCCGGAAACTCGTCGATGAAATTTTGTTGCCAATTTCTCAGATGCATTCGATTCTTAACCTAGGAATAAACGGTCGGGCAGGGGGCGTAGCAGCGTAGCTCCGTAAACTCAACAATGGCGACGAAAAAAAAAGACTTATACGGCATTGTCCTCTGATTTACTGTTGATAAAGTATTTCGATCGGGTCTGGCGTATTCGACGTGATGAAGAAACAACAACGTTCAAAAATGACCGAGACTTTCCTATTTTACGCGAGATATATTAAAAAATAGCCAATAATGGTGACTGGGATAAAGGTGATGCGGGCAGATAAAAAACTTCCTTATAAGCCGCCTGCTCACCAAATCGCGCTTTTTCCGGATGTCTCGGGAAATACCCTTAACGGATTAGGAGAGTCAGAAATACGTCCACCGACGCCAATTTTCTGGCACTACGGGGATATAGAGCTGCCTCATAAAAAACTGCAGGATTATTATCTGAAAAACTACAACGAACGCCCTGAGCTACAAAATTTTCAGAACCGATTTGGCGGTCGTGGCAGAAATTCTCCAGCCACCATACCCGATCAACCGACCGTTAAAACCCCAGCAAACTGGGTAAAACTAGTAAAGGAACATATATTAGGTAATGAAGGTGATCTTGTAGGCATTACCCGAATACGTCCCGAGTGGATTTTTGAAGGTTATGAAGCCCCGGAACCATGGATCATCATTATTGGCGTTTCCATGGACCACCATGAACTCTCAAAAGCGCCATCTGTAGAGTCACCGGTTGAGGTAATCGCTCAATATAATCGTGGTACACGCGTCGCGCGATCGATGGCAAATTTTATTCAGACCAACGGCTATCATGCGCGACCGCACGGTGGTCCGGCCGCAGGGCCTATTTTGCTAATACCAGCGGCGATTGAAGCGGGACTTGGAGAACTTGGCAAACATGGTTCAATGATCAATCGAAAATTTGGCTCTTCTTTTCGCCTAGCGGGCGTTTTGACCGACCTTCCATTAGCCGAAGACGCCCCTGATATATTCGGGGCAGATGATTTTTGCACCAATTGTCAAATTTGCACAAAAGCGTGCCCGCCAGACGCAATAAAACACAAAAAAAATACCGTTAGAGGAGTCGCGAAATGGTACGTCGATTTCGATAAATGCATTCCCTATTTTAACGACACTCAGGGATGTGGGATCTGTATAGCTGCGTGTCCATGGTCGACGCCTGGTCGGGCACCCCGCATGGCCAAAAAAATGACTTCCCGGCGTAATCGAGATATCTAAAATTAGCGCCTATTCTGGATATGGCGGTATTAAAAGCTATACGACACCGAAGTTTTAGAACGAAAAGGTACAATGGAATAATTCGGCCTCTAAATTAACCCCACATTCGCAGCAAATTTTTATAGACCTTATCGAGGCGGATATACTCCAAATGATCGACCCCGCCTGCCGCATTGTTCATTAAATAACTTAACGTCAAAGCCAAGTCGATTAAGACTTGTCTCCGGATAGGGTCTGCAACCTGACTGTTAACCCAACCCAAACCAACTAGCCGTTCACCTTTTGTAACAGGGTTAACCCGGTGCAGAAAATAAGTGGGATAAATCACGCATGTACCGGCGGCACATTTGTATGGTTCCGGTCGGATATCAGTGTTTAATACCAATTCTCCGCCCTCATAGGTATCCGGTTCATTGAGGAAGACAGTCAGAGAAATATCAGAACGAAATTTTCCCGATTCCATTCTGGCATTATCACTGTGATCACCATACCCCATACCCACGCCGTAACGGCTGGTTAAAAGCTTAGTAATATTCGATGGCATTGTAATGATCTGAAAATCATTATTCTCCGCCATGCATTGCTGAATAATCCGATTGATCTGGTTTGCTTCAGATGAGCCTAGTTTGAGTTCATTATTTTTCTTTACATTGGCGACGTCCAGTCCCGCTGTTTGCATTCCATCAACGAATTTACCCTTGGAGATAATCTCTAATATCTTCTCAAGATCTTTTGGTGGCACCAAATTTGGCAGTTCATATATCATCTAAAGTTTTCCGTCTCTAATCTTCGACCGTTTGACAATTGTATGATTGGCGACGACAAAATCGATTAAATTTGTTTGAAGAATTCGCGACGGCTCGCACATAACTTCTAAGAATACTGCTTTAGGCTACCACATCATCATCAAAGGTGGCGTCACATAAAAAAATTTTTTCGGGTTTGAAATGCTTGGCGGTAGAAATCGCACTTTATAGAATACATTCTGGCCTTGATGGGTTCTTTCAAATTCCTTGATTACTTTATGCACAGGGCATTGCGGTCCGGCGAATTCTGTATACGATAGGATATAGCGTAGCCAGGGGTTGAGTGGCTTTTCGCATAATTACGATCTTTAGAGGTAATATTTCAAAAGGGACTAAACATGAAAATGCGATCATTTATAGCATCTGCCGTCTCGGCAGGGGTGTTAATGGCAGCTACATCGGTGTCTGCTGCTGAACTTAAGGTGTTAGCGAGTTGGAATAAAAATATTTGGCCGACATATGTTGTGCTGGATACTTTTCAAAAAAATGTAGCCAAAATCGGTGGTGACAAGGTTACGCTACGGATCAGTGGGCCAGAGGTAGTTCCCGGTTTCCAGCAGCTTCAACCGGTTAAATCCGGAGTTTTTGATATCTTGTTTACCCATGGCGTTTATCACATGGGTTCAAAAGGCCTTGCAGCGGTGACGGACGCGCTGAATGCTGACCCCGTTGGAAAACGGACATCGGGCGTTTGGGATCATCTAGATAAGTTTTACCAGAAGACCCATGGCCTTAAGCTCTTGGCAATTTCTCCCAGCAGTACCGCCGGATATCACATTTTTCTAAAAGACCCGATCAAAGGTGGTAATTGGAAGGGCCGAAAAATCAGAGGCACCCAAACATATCACGGAGTAATTAAACTTTTTGGTGGAGAACCAGTTGTTATGCCTGGCTCACAGGTTTACTCAGCCCTGGAAAAGGGTGTGGTAGACGGAGCCGCTTGGCCTGCGGCAGGTATGCTGAGTATGAAACACTTCGAAGTGGCAAAGCATAAGGTCCGGCCGACGTTTGGCACATCAACCCTCCCAATACTTATCAATATGGGAAAATGGAAAAAGCTCAAGAAGGATGAGCAGTCTATACTTCTTTCCGCAGGCAAAATGACCGAACTCGAAATGCCCTGGATTGGTGATCAACTGCAGGCTAAAGAAGACGCTACTTTAGCAGCTAAAGGCGTAAAGATTACCCGGGTCCCGGCGGATCAAATTCCCGCGATGAAAAAAGCTTTCTCAGACGGCCTTTGGGCGCTCGGTGAGAAATGCTGTGGTGAAGACTCTAAGAAAATGCGGGCACTGGCAGTTAAGGCTGGCCTTTCCCCATAATTCACTGCTAATAAAATTAACAAGTCGCGGCGGAAATTTTCCGCCGCGGCTACCGATTTTTCTGTAATTCTTCTGCAAAGAATCGACCCATAATCATGCTTATTTCAACAGCGACACGTTGGCACGATAAGACGGCTCAAATCGGGTACTACCTCGGATGCCTGACCTTGGCCATTATTTTTTGCTCATATATAATCGAAGTTTTTGGCCGCTATTTCTTTAATTCCCCGCAATGGTGGGCTAGTGAAGCAGTATCATATTCCCTATGCATTGGTACATTCATGATGATGCCCTACGTTACTTGGAAAAAGGGACATGTTGCCGTCGCGTTGATTTTTGAAGTGCTTCCGCGGCGCGCTGTGAGACCCGCCGTCTGGTTCACATATTTAATGGGGGCATTGGCCTGTGGCTTTGCTACATGGATCACAGCAGACGAGACGTTGCGTCAGTGGACCAATGACGTGCACATTATGGCAGTAAAGCCGGTACCTAAATACCTAATTTCAGTGTTCCTCCCTATAGGCTTTGCCAGTTCTACGATCTACTTCATACGTTTTTTAGACTGGCGTAAAATTGATCCAAGTAAGGCAGGATCTACCGGCGGATTTGGGGAGGGGTGACCGATGGGATGGGAAACCATACTCATAACAGCATTGCTTCTTTTGTTGGCGGCATTTTTGACAGGTGCGCCTTTATTTGTCGCTTTTTTGGTAATCAATCTGGCCGGTGTTGCAATTTTTCTTGGGCAAGCCGGGTTCGGAATGGTCGCAAATTCCATTTTCGATACCGCCAACTACACAGACCTCGCAACAATTCCGCTGTTTGTTTTAATGGCGGAAATACTGTTCCGTTCCGGGTCGGTAGAAATTCTATTCGATGCGGTCGATAAACTGGTTGGTCGGATGAAAGGACGTCAATATGTCCTTACTATTTCACTATCAACGGTTTTCGGAGCGTTATCAGGATCAGGAATGGCGGTTGCCGCTATGCTGGCTAGAACACTTTTCCCGACTATGCGTAATCGAGGGTATGATACAAAATTATCAATAGGGACAATGCTAGCCGGTGCTAGCCTTGCTCCAATTATCCCTCCAAGCGTTTTGGCAATTGTAATAGGAACGCTCTCAAACACCTCAATTGCTGGGCTATTGATTGGTGGAATTATCCCCGGTCTTTTGCTCGCAACATTATTCCTTTTTTACACAATGTTACGAGTTAGGCTTAATCCTTCACTCGCGCCTGATTCCAGCGGAGACGTCGTAGCTCATGTGAGTGCGGCTGAGAAATTGAAGGCAGTGGGGAGCTGTTTACCTTTTGGGCTCATAATATTTTCCGTAATGGGCTTTATTATGTTCGGAATTGCGACGCCGTCGGAGGCCGCTGCAACAGGTGTACTGGCATCCCTTATCACTGCAGCATATTATCGCCGTTTAAATTTTAAAATGATCGTTGAGGCGCTTGGCACCTCGGCATTTATTACCAGTATGATCCTATTGATCATGGCATCGTCTCGGATGTTCAGTCAGCTTTTAGCGTTTACTGGTGCCACTACAGAACTCACCAATCTTATTGTCACCCTCGATTGGTCTCCGATGCTCATGCTGTTCATCATGATGCTAATTCCTTTCATAATGTGCATGTTCATTGATCAGATCGCTCTGATGATGGTTGTGATCCCAATATATCAGCCATTGCTGACAACCTTGGGCTTCGACCCTGTCTGGTTCTGGCTAATAATGCTTTTGAACGTTACCGTTGGAGGGATATCTCCACCATTTGGTTACGTCATATTTGCCTTCCAAGGTGCAGCCGATCGAGTAACAATTTCGGAGGTGTTCCGGGCTGCGTGGCCTTTTGTCGGTCTATTCATTTTGGGCATGATAGTACTGGCAGTCTTCCCACCATTAGTCACATTCCTGCCGTCCCTGCTTTAATTGCAACGTACGATAGACTTTATTAAGTGTCAGACGTTTTCAATAACAACCTCTGATTTACTCATTTAGTTGTGAAGGAATAGTTTCGCTTCGTCGTGGCCGGGTCAAATCCGTTGAGAACATGGAGTTCTCTGGAGACTCGCTCTTCAAGACAAACTTCGCATACGTTGTAGATAAGGAGAACCGCAATCTAAATAACGGCAATAACTTGTCTGGTTTAGGTTAGTTGCTAATTGGGCTCCTGCCTATATAAGAGGCGCGTTATGATTGGCCTATTAATCTATTCATTTATTGGTGCGGGCTTGGGCTGTTGGCCGAGATTGAACATAGCCTTACCTTTCCCAACGATAGGTTTGAGGCTTACTCTCGGCTACGCCATCCTAACCGTCCTTGGCTTCCTTATGTTGCTCGCCGGGTTGGCTATGGTGACAATCCTTCAAATCCTAGTCTTGCTAGCAGTCACAGGAATTGTGCTGAGGCTCAGAGCCATTCACTGGCGTCCGAGTTGGGCAATACTCCTCTCTCATCCAACCTTTATTTTTCTAATCATTGGTTTCGTCGTTGTTATCCTACGCCCAGAACTAGACTATCTCCCGGTCGGTCAAGACGAATTTTCACATTGGCTCTCTAATCCACTCAGACTAAATGCCGAGGAAACCTGGCAAGAGGCTCACGGGTCCTTTAACCTTCGTGGCTATTTACCAGGATGGCCATTTTTGCTGGCATTGCCATGGCAATTGAGAGGAATAAGCGACTTAGGCATCTCTGCCACCGCACCTTTTGTGTTCTGTGTCGCGGTCACTGCGCTTGTATATGATATCGTAACAGGGCTGGTCAGAAAAGAAGGCCACCTACACCCAATACCGGCAGGCCTAATTGGTTGGATATTCATTCTTTTGTTTACGGCAGCGCAGGCCATGGGCCCGCTTTGGTCAAAAACTTTATTGATTGAGGCCCCGCAAATATATTGCGGCGTTGCCTTTCTTCTACTCATTTATGCTTCGGAGCTATCACACGAATATCATCGACATTTTGAAGGAGCGGCAGGCACCGTTTTGGCAGCGTGCTATTTAATCAAATCAGCCGCAATTCTATTCATACCCGGCATAGCTCTAGTCTGCCTGCTTATATTGTTTCGAGGCGGATCTAGTCGATTATCCCGACTGCGCAGCGTTGTTGCGACCGGAGCTCTTTTGATGGGACCTACCGCGGCCATCGCTGCGATTTGGGCGCTCGACACTAACATTAGCGGATGCATGTATAGACCGCTTGAAACCCTGTCTGCCGAGGCGCTTGTCACTGCATCAAATTATGATTGGAGTGACCTCGCGAACAGATTTTTTGGTGCAATAGTCGATTATACATTGAGTTATAAACTGATCTTAACTTTGGCCAGTATAGTTGGCTTGATAGGTACCGTGCTCTCCGGACGACATAGGACACCTATATTATTAGTGACAACGGCAACGGTTTATTTTGCCGCTCTCTATTGGTTCCACTTAACCTGTTTTGGCGAATACTATTTCAACGAATTAAATTCTATCCCGCGCTTCACGCGAGTTATTCTGTGGACCTTGCATGCAGTTGGGCTAGTTATGTTAATCGATGTCACTCTGTTCGCAATACGCCGAGGCTGGGGGTCAATGGCTTTGGCAGTACTATCTACTCGTCGTGATTGGCTTATTGCGGTCTGTTGCAGCCTGTTTGTTCTGGGCGGCTCTCAGGTCGTTCAAGTCTGGGAAAGCGTGGAGCAAATTACGACACGCCGAGGTCAGCCAATTGACCCTCGTATAGCACAAAGCAAGCAGTCAGCGGAGACTATAGAGCTTCTGATTGGAAAACAGCTCCCGAAGCAGCCGAAATTACTTATCCTTTCTCAGGGTTTGGATACATCGGTGATATCTCACGCGGAATTCTTCGCGTTGGGCCGACGACGCGGTGATACCATTCCACGTTATAGCATCATCAATGAAGTAAGCTGGGCGCCAACCCCGAAAAATATCTGGCAGATAAAGTCTGACGCTACGCGTTTTCGTCAGACGCTCGCCCGGGCAGACATTATATGGCCGATGGTAGTCGACAAATGGCTTGTAAGTGTTCTCGCATCCGATGTGAGCGACCAAGACTGTATAAAAGACCTCACACGCCACTACATAATTCGCCGGCAAAATTCAGATGGGAAAAGCCAATTCAGATGCTTTGTGAAAGCTTTACCATCCAAATAATTGAAACAGTAAATTGATGGTTTTTACCTACCGTTCACGTGAGTAGTGTAAATTTGATCATTCCGTATTCTAGGAATTTACGTGCTGGAAAAGAACATGTTTAGATATTGCGGATGATACACCTATGTGGCCTTGGGTAGCCAAGTGAGAGATGAATGGTGTAGTGCGATAAGAACAGTTCCCTCAAGCTTGTGATAGATAAAAGTATAGTCGGCTTTTGTCTCCGCCCCATTGCCGTCGACAAAGGTGTAACGTCCCAAGTCCATGAAACCGTTCCCAGCGGCTGTCTTGAGTGGGCCAGCTGCACTTTGAAACCTAACGCTTTTCCATCCTTGAGACAGGAAGCCTTCGTCCATGGGATAATTCTTATCACCGCCAACAAAATATGACTTTGCCGCTTTACGATCAGTGCGAATGATATCTGTCAAAGTTGGCTTAAAAAGGAGAGGCGCCTCCTTCGTTCCGAAATCATAAAGGTCTAACAATGCGTCGACATTTTGGTCTGTAACGCATTTCACCCAGGCCCTTTGCGCTTCCTCTACATCTGCCTTAGTCATTTGTTGAAAAGTACGCACGGGTAATTTCGAAACTCCTCTTCGTCGGTTGATCCTATAGATTCAAATCATTTCTATCTTTGATCAATATCCTTCCGATTTAGCAAATAAAAATAGAAATTGATGGTAGTAAAGTTGTTGTGGCGTAATTTAACCTATGAGACTTATACGGAAAATACAAAATATCTATTTTATAGATTATTAAATGTTTATAATAGGTTAAGTAGAATTTTGTAGAGTTTAGTAGAAGATAAAGATTCTTCCTATTTAACCTGCATCGCTGCAACGATTTCCGATGCACTGAGTATCCCGACATCATTACCTTGGTCGTCCGTTATAAGAAGCCTACCATCCGGGGTATTCATGGCGGCTGACAAACCATCTTCCAGGCAGGTGTTAGACGGGCATTTCGTCAGATCTTGATCGGATAGATCATTATTCAAAATCGATCCAACCTCTATCACGCGCCCTCTATTAATACCTTTCGTAAACTCTGCGATGTAATCGTCAGCAGGGTTAAGAACAATTCCTTGAGAAGTATCATTTTGGACTATCAAACCGTCTCTTAAAATAGCGATCCTTTCACCGATCCGAATAGCTTCATCGAGATCATGTGTCACGAACAGGATCGTTTTTTTCAACTCGGTTTGTAAATGTAGAAGCAATTCCTGCATTTCAGACCGAATGAGGGGGTCGAGAGCGCTAAAAGCCTCATCCATAAGAAGTATGTTGGTATCGGTGGCGAGAGCGCGGGCGAGACCAACTCTCTGCTGCATGCCACCAGACAGTTGATGAGGGAAAGCGTTTTCAAACCCCTCAAGGCCAACTTTGACAATCCAGTCGGCTGCTTTTTTTTCACGTTGTGCCTTTGATAAGCCCTGCGCCTTGAGCCCATAAGAAACGTTCTCGGCGACGTCGTAGTGGGGCAGGAGAGCGAACCTCTGGAAAACCATGCTAACTTTATTTCGACGAAATTCCGTAAGCCTGCGGTGGTCCATGTTCAAAACATCTTCGGTCCCGATTCGAATGATGCCATCGGTCGGATCGATCAGACGGTTTACGTGCCGTATAAGGGTTGATTTTCCACTGCCACTCAAACCCATGATGACGTGTATTGAATGGGGCGCTACAGAGAGATTTATATCTTCTAACGCCAAAACGTGATTGTGGTGCTCGAGAAGCTCACTTTTAGATATACCGTCTCTAATGAGAGGTAAACAAGATCTCGGCGAGGTTCCAAAAACTTTATACAGTCCTCGGATTTCTATCCCCTCATTTTTTATTGGGGGTGTCACGAATTGATACCACGAGCCGCTTGAATGCGGCGCCCATAATTCTGAGTAATGCGATCAAATACAATGGCGAGTGTGACAACAGCCGCACCGTTAAGTAAGCCAAGCGCAAAATATTGATTTGTTACCGCCTGAAGAACTGGCTGCCCCAGCCCCTTGACCCCAATCATTGATGCGATCACTACCATTGATAATGCCATCATGATGGTTTGGTTTATTCCGGCCATGATATTCGGAAGTGCCAAGGGTATTTCAACGCCTATAAGCCTCTTAAGTCGACTAACTCCAAAGGCGTCTGCCGCCTCCAAGAGCTCTTTATCAACCAGCCTTATACCCAGGTTCGTGAGCCTTATCACAGGGGGAATCGCATAGACAACAACCGCGATCATCCCAGGTACCTTCCCTAATCCGAATAGCATTACTACTGGAATTAGATAAACAAAAATTGGCATCGTTTGCATCACGTCTAGGATGGGGGTCATCACCCCTTGGAAGCGTTCAGATCGTGACATCAGGATCCCGCATGGCAGACCCAAAGAGATCGCAAATAGTGTAGAAACAGAAATTATAGCCATTGTCCGCATGGTGTTTTCCCACATGCCGAGATAGCCGATAAAACAGAATGCAGCGATTACGCAGAATGTAAGAAAAAGTCGACGACTAGCAAGGAATGCCAAGGCCCCAATAACAATGATTATTGCCCACCATGGTGCCCAAAGTAAAATCCGTTCGAACCAGATAAGAAAATACAATAGAGGATCGAAAACGCTCTCTATGTCTGCCCCATATGACCGGGAGAATTCTAAGTAGGCCTTGTCAATTTCTCTTTCGAAGTAACGCAGGGTATCCAATTTTAAACTTGGAAAGTCCGCACCAAAAAAATCCATTTTGAACTCTTTTTGGTTAATCGGGCCAGCGAAAGCCGGCCCGATTAAATATTTTAAATGTTACTTATTAATTTTTGCAGCAACTTCTGCTGAGACCCAGCTGCTCCAAGTACCTTTATAATTTGCAATGAAGTGGTTCGCCGTTTCAGCCGCTGTGGATCTAGTCTTTTCTTTCCAAGCAAGCAATTCATTGACAACTTTGTTAGGCCACGAAAACTTGGAAATAAACCCATACGCTTCCGTGTTTTTATTAGCGAAATCACTTGTTGCGACAGTTACGACTGTTGATTTCGGATACATGTTCTTTTTAGGACTGGCACAATCCTTATTCGTCACACAAGACCAAGATTTTGCATCATGTTTCATCCCACCCAACTTCACCATCGGGTACTTTCCAAGGACAGCGGTCGGCGCCCAATAATAGGTAAATATTGGTTTCTTGCGCTCGTAAGCCTGAGCGATTGCCGCTGATAACCCCTTGCCTGAACCTGGGTTAAAGATTGTAAAGCCCGCTTTTTTTAATCCGTATGCTTTATACAGATTCTTGTTCACAATTTCGCATGCCCATCCGGGGGGGCACGTGTAAAAACGGCCTTTGCCGGGCTCTTCTTTGTCAGGAAAAAGTCCCGGTTTTGCCAATACAGCTTGTAGCGTTTTCAGGTTTGGATATTTTTTTACTACATATTCGGGAACCCACCAGCCTTCTTCTCCACCGTCAGATAAGATCTCGCCAGCGATTTTTAGTCGGCCTTCTGCCACCGCTTTCTCTACAACCTTACGAGCAGAGTTAATCCAGACTTCAGGTGCTAAATCAGGCTCTCCTTTCTCTGTCATCGAAGTAACTGTCGGAACGGTGTCACCTGGAACCAATTCGGTCTTGCAGCCAAAACCTTTTGATAGAATAGTATTTTGAACGTGAGCGGCGACAGCTGCTGACCCCCAAGTCATCTCTGCGATTGTAACTTTACCACAGCCAGCAAAAGCAATATTGCTCCAACCGAAAAATACTAAAACCGAAGATATTGAAAAAATTAGGCGCTTCATGATTAACCCTTTAGTTACTGCAAGAAGCGCGATGATACCAAGATAGCTGGGGATAGCAAATTAGGGCGGTTTTTATTCGTGGATAGAATGAAGATTTACACGATATTTGCTCTATAATCTGTCTACATCTCAGATTTTTACAAACATTTCTAGGATTCTCGGAAAATGGGTTTCATGAGAGTTAAAAGAACCTGTTTATTCTCGATCATTTTGCTATCTGAAAGTCTTCTTGGGCCTCCGATTGCCATAGCAGAAAACCCGAATTACTCCACAGAAGTATTTAAATTTAAAAGCGTTAGCCGTGGTAAGGAACGACCGGTAATAGCTCAAATCTGGGTTCCCACAAATTCGAAAGGTCCTCACCCAGTTATTGTTACCCAACACGGGGCTGGCCGTGACGGGTTAATATTTGCCGATGGTGAAGGAAGGACGGATGAGTATTCTTCTCGAATAATTAAAAACGGAATCGAACGTGGTTTTGTCGTTGCCGCCTTGGATGCTTTTTTTGAAAATGATATTCAACCGAGGGATAAAAAGAAGTTTCCGAATGCCTATCGTTATGCTCTTGATCTTAAAAAGATTTTGGCTTCAGACATCCGCTTCGATAATGGTAATATTTTTTATACGGGTTTCAGCTTCGGAGCTGCACAAGTCGGGAAATCGTTTGACATTCAATACGCCTCCGATGCTAAGCCATGGCGGGCAGTGGCTGCGGCTGAGCCTGGGTGCAACGCTTTTCCGGAACCAATAAAGGCAACATTTCCTGTACTGATTATTAAAGGTTCGGAAAGTCACTACTATCTTGAACCTTGTCAGCATTTCATCAAAATGCTTCGAAAAACGGGTAACCTCGTCACTTTTTTATTGATCAAGGGGGCCAACCATTTTTTCAGTACCGACGGCCGAATTACCAGAGGTGTAGCCGTGAACGGATGCCGTTTTAACCCATTGATCCGAATGCAAATCGGTGGTTGGCGTTTTGCCGATGGGTCAAAGGCAACGCGTAGATTGTTTATCGATAAATGCTTCACGAATGAGGGTGGGTCGGGAAGGAACCGAGAGCATCTGAACAAGGTTATTAGAGAGGTTATTAATTTTTTTGAGTCAAACCGTTCTTAAGACCCTAATTATCTCTCACTGGAGTAAAATACCTAGTATCGCAAAAAAGTTTTAAACTACGATTGCGCGTTTTTTCGAGATAAGATTAATTACGGCATAGTGACATTAAACAAAATTATAGATTGGACTTTTTCGAAGTCCTTCTATTTCTTTAAACGGGCCAAGTTGTATCCATTAATTATTTAAAGGGGCCTCAAACTGAGGTTGAGCAGACATTCGGAGAAATAAAAATAGGGTCAGTTGCCGGAAGAGGGGCCTCTCGGCCCTTTATCTAATTGCTGGAATGGCTCTATCGTTTGGAGTTATCGATACTACCTCAGCCAAAAAGACCTCAGACCTCCACCAGGCTTTAAATCAGTTGAAAGCTAGTGATATTGAGTGGCTCCGTGAACGCAATCTATACCGGGCCCAGCGAAATGCAGGAACAATTAACAAAAAAGAAGCTTTGGAGTATGCGGAGTTTGTCGCAAGCCTTCATCGACAAAAACTCGAGAACTGTGAAAAAGTCCGACGTATTGGGGGAAATAAAGCCCTATCCGGAACAGACTGCCTAATCGAACAAACAGTTGGGAGACGAGCCTCACAATTGCCGAAACAGGTACAGACCATTAGAGAAAAATCGAGGTCGCTTGAAGACGAGCTAAAAGCTCTCGAGGCCGTCGTTGACAAAAAACTCTCGCGCTCGAGACAAAGAGCGCTTGAGCGAGCCTCTCAGCGGCAGATCAGTATGCCGACGCGGAGCGGATCAAGAGCGCAAAAACCCAAATCGTCATCAAACGACGACGGGGGGAATTCGGACAAAAGATCTGCGAAACAAGCTAATTTACCGTCTGAGAAAGCGGCTAAACAATCCGAATTAAATAGAAATCAAAAGAAGGGCAGGGGAAAAACCTCAGAGGATGTTGATAGGTCACCTATCCCTCTTGGCGAAAATACCAGGGAGCCTGACGGTGAAATCGATCGAGGGGAGAATACAGCAGAGACTAAACGCAATAATTCTGTGGGTGAGAGAGGAAACGATGATGATGTCGTAGCCAGACAGATCCGAGAAGCGGCAGAAGACGAAAAAGATCCAGTTCTAAAAGAAAAACTCTGGGAAGAATACCGAAAGATAAAGGCAACGCGTGATTGACCCTATCCGTTGTTATTCAGGTAAGGTGAGGCATATGTCGCAAAAAGTAAGAGCATGTGGTGAAATGCAAAGAACAAAAATGTTCCGCCTTTTTGGCTTAGTGGTAATTTGCTTGATTGGAACTAGTTGTGTTTCTACTTACCAGAAACGAACAGTTACCACAAAAGAGATCAAGCTTATTCAACCGAGGGCTGAGATATCAGAAAATGATCTTTTGGAAGTTCGTATTAGTACATTTGCATCTGGTGAGAACGCAGACGAAGATGCCAAGGCCAAGCGTGTATCGAGAGAAATTCGTCGCGCCGAGGGCTATTATATCGCGACCAAGCTACGAGATACGATGCAGAAATCCGGGCATTGGGGCCCGGTCCGGGTCATTCCGGCAATCAAAAATAATGGAGAAATCGCGGTATCAGGTGAAATACTCGAATCCGATGGGGAAATACTAAAACTTTTCTTGGTTGTGTCAGATGCATCCGGCACGAACTGGTATTCAAAAGAGTATTCAGGCGTAGTCGATCAAGATAGGTACGAAACCGCAGAAAAGCAGGGATCCGATCCGTTTCAGTCGTTATATAATCAAATGGCAAATGATATAGCGCAGAAATTCAACACGTTACCAAAGAAAAGGGTCTACCAAATTAGACAAATCGCGGAACTGAAATTTGCTGCCGAATTCGCGCCAGATATATATGGAGGTTATCTAAAAAAAGGTAAAATAGTCCAAAAACCAACTAAAAATGATTTTTTAGGGAGCCTTTTTTCAGGTACTAAATCCTCCAAAACAAATGAAAGTAAGGGTACATACAAGGTTATTCGGCTCCCGTCGAACGATGACCCCTCTTTTCAACGCATTCAGCGTATCCGTGCCCGAGAAAATCAATTAGTAGAAACCCTTGACGCTCAGTACGATGGGCTTGCGCACAATATTCAGGCAGCCTACACGCAGTGGAGGACGTCACGACTGACAGAAATGAACGCCGTGAGGAAGGCCGAAAAACTTGAGAGTGAGCGGGCCGCCAAAGCCGTTGTAACGGGACTTTTGGGTACCGCTTTGATCGTTGCTGGAGCGCAGAGCAATACCAACTGTCCTAGTTGCGGTACTGCCGGGATCTCCGTTGGTTCGGTCGTTCTTGCCGAAGCCGTTCGAGAGGCCATTCAACTCTCTGAAACAGCAGGTGCCGATCGTAAACTCCATCAAATCGCGCTCGAAGAACTCGGTGAATCGCTTGCTTCAGAAGTAACGCCCGTGGTGCTTGAAGTTGAAGGAGAGGCGGTCGAACTCACCGGATCCGTGGAGGACAAATTTCGGCAGTGGCGGGTAATTCTGAAGAAACTCCACGAACAGGAGGTCGGGCCCCTTGATAAATCATCCTCAAAATTTGGGGATAGCATTGGCAAACATAGCTTAACTGGCTAAATCGCCGGATCGGATAACGTAAATGACTGTTTCCGGACCAAAACCATTCCATGAGGACGGCAATTACAAGAGAGTAAATTTAGGGGTAGGCCTCGGTTTGCTTGTGCTTATCTTAGTCGCGCTAGCAGTTGTTTTTGTGCTTCCTACGACTATCGACAAAGAACCACTGGGGCCTATAAAGAATTCCGAAAATAGGGAAATTAAGCCCACAAGAGCGGTGTCCCCATCCGCTAATCGCCCCCCGTCAGGAGCGGGGACTATGCCCTCACTAATAGACAAACGAAGAAAAACTGCCGAACGCCTTTTAAAAGATATACTCCGCGAAAAATCGCTTCTCGAGAGGGATCGAGTAACAATATGGGGGGAAAACAGATTGACCGTTAGTTACCCCGAGGTGTTACAGGCGCTTCAGCAGGCAAATGCGGCGTTCGATTCAGAGAATTATCTCATCTCTATAAAAGAATTTCAGCACGTTAAAGAACTTCTTGTAACTCTTGAAAAGAGTAAAAATAAACGTCTAATCATGGCGATTAAAGCAGGTCGTCTCGCAATAAAGAATGCCGAGGCCCGTTCCGCTGAGACGGCATTTAGTCTTGCCGTCGCTATTCAACCCGATAACCCTGAAGCCCTTGCAGGACTTGCTCGAGCGGCGTCGTTGCCTTCTGTCCTTAAACTAGTAGAACAAGGTCGGCGCCTCGAGTTAAACGGCCACCTAGAAGCGGCATACAGAGCATTCCGCGATGCCGCGAATGCGGACCCCGCTTATCGACCGGCGCAGAAAGAAGCCTCGCGAACCGGGCGACTGATTTCGGAAATGAATTACATTCGGGCAGTAACTGAGGCCATCCAGGGTATCGATAAGGGTAAATTTGAGATCGCCGCTATCGCCCTGTCAAAGGCTCGAAATATAAGGCCTCATTCGCAAGAACTCCGAGACCTCAGCACCCAGCTTAAACAGCGAAGAGAGGATGCTGCGATTGACAGTCTGTTGAGTAATGCCCGGAAGGCGGCCGCGAATGAGAATTGGGAAAAAGCAGCAACACAATATCAGAAAGTCCTAACGATTGACCCAAACGCCGCCTCAGGAATCAATGGCCTTCGCCTTTCAAAACGCATGTTTCTTCTGCAAAACCAGATTAACAATTATATAAAAGAACCTGACCGACTAAATTCGGAAGAACCGCTCAAACATGCACGTCAATTGATAAAGGAGGGAAAAAATTCGCTGGCCTCTAGGCCCCGTCTGGCCTCTAAAATAAAGCGCTTGAACGACCTAGTGATCAATGCATCCGTACCCCACACTGTGCTCCTAAGGTCGGATGGCGAAACCCACGTCACGGTATATCGGATTGCTCGTTTGGGACGATTTATAGAGAAGAGTATAGAATTAACACTTGGCAAATATATCGCGGTGGGAACACGTACCGGGTATCGAGATGTCCGCGTCGAATTTTGGATTCGCGGTGCCAACAATACCGCGTCCGTAATTGTTAAATGTACAGAGAGGATCTAGGAGCGTTGATACGCATCTTTGACGGTGAAAGCGAATGTGACCTGTCTTTGTCGGATCTGCCAATCGCCTTAGGCATCACGGCAGACAACACACTTTCAATCGGGCCGCAGGCCGAAGCGGATCCATGTCTATGGCTAAGGGGTCATGACGGCCACTATTTCCTCCAAACAGAGAGCGGAGGTAGATCCGTATACCAAAATGGCAAAATCATAAAGGGGTCGGTCTGGATAACGGCGACCGATACCATCCGCATAGGCGATATCCGCATAAGGGTAAATATTTCAGGTGATAGATTAGATTTAAGGGTCATCGCGCCTAGCGTAAAAGGCGATTCTCAAAATGAGATTGGCTCGAATTCCAAGACACAAACATCATCAGCATTTCCAGAACGAGGAGCAACGGAAAGGGTATCAAGAGAAAAATTGCAAAGATGGAAATCCAAACCCTATATAATCGCAGTTTTCGGCATCCTTGTAGCAGGTGTAGCGTTCGTTCTTTCCGCGTCACTCGTAACTCTTGATATTAAGCCATCTCCTACATCGATATCGCTCTCGGGGATCTTCCCAGCCATTCCATTCGGCGACCGCTTTCTCGTTTTACCGGGAAAATACAAAGTCCGGAGCAAAAGCCCGGGGTATCGGCCGTTGGATGAAAGCGTAAGAATCGAATTTGGTAATAGTCATCGGTTTTTCTTTCAGATGCTTAAACTTCCCGGCCTCATATCTATTAAAACGGCACCCGATATACCTGCGGAAGTCAAATTTGGCGATAAGTTTGTTGGTACAACCCCCCTGACTGATATCGAGATAAGTCCAGGCACACACTCTGTAGAGATCAGATCCGAGCGATACTTAACTGTCCAAACTTCGGTAAAAGTTACAGGTAAGGGCGAACGTCAGGTGCTCAATGTAGCGTTGGATCCAGCATGGGGAACACTAATGGTTACTAGTAATCCAAAAGGCGCTGATCTAACACTTAATGGTCGACTCGTGGGTAGTACACCATCACTCGCAAAACCCCTGAGGGGTAAATACCGTCTCGAACTCGCTAAACCAGGATGGAAACCTGCCTATCGGGAGTTTGATATTTCTCCGGGTAGAGCCGTCGATTTAGGGACAATCCAACTGGAACGGATCGATGGTAAGCTGTTCATCTCATCTCGGCCATCAAATGCCACTGTGACGATTGGTGACATGTTTCGCGGCCGCACACCGTTGAAAATCGACCTCGTTGGTCAAAAGACTTACGATATACGTCTCACCAAACTTGGCTACAAACCCAAAATCCTCTCTGCTGCGATAAAGTCCGATAAGACAACAACCATTGTTGCAAAACTAAACCCTGAGTTTGGCATCATTTTTCTGAAGACAAGCCCTTCGGGAGCCAAACTAAAGATTGACGGCCGACCAGTCGGAGCCGCCTCGCAACGCCTGCGCCTTCAAACCCGGCCGCATAACATTGAGATCAGCAAGCCAGGTTATATAACCTATCGCGGCATGGTTTCTCCGCGAAAAGCCGCCTCAAAAAGCTTGAAAATAACTCTTGAGAAACAATTAGACGTACTCCGCCAAAAATCTCGAAAAAGTATCAATACGTCATCGGGGCATGTCGTCCGCATAGTGCCTATAGATGGCGAGGTTGAATTCAAAATGGGAGCGTCCCGCCGCGAGCGTGGTAGACGATCCAATGAAACCCTGTATCCAGTCGGACTTACAAAAAGCTTCGCCATTGGCGAGGCTGAGGTCACCAATGCCATGTATCGACGTTTCCGACCAAATCATAATTCGGGCAGCGGGCTGAATGGCGACGCTCAACCAGCGGTATCGTTGACTTGGGACGATGCTGCGCGCTACCTGAACTGGATAAGCGAATTAGAGGGCCACCCACCCGCCTATCACGAGGAGAAGAAGAGAATGGTCGCCATTCTACCGCTGACAATGGGATACCGGCTACCGACCGAGGCAGAATGGGTTTATGTCGCTCGATACGAAGCGGGCAAACGTTCGAAATCCAATCCCCTGAAATTCCCTTGGGGTTTCTCGATGCCGCCGATCGCCAGAAGCGGAAATTTTGCAGACCAGACCGCAGCGGGATTGGTTCCAATTCAGATCCAAGGTTATCGCGACGGCTATAGGAAAACGTCGCCTGTCCGTAGCTTTCGCGCAAATATACTCGGTTTATATGATGTGGGTGGTAATGCCGCAGAATGGATTAACGATTTCTACGACGCTTCTGCCGGCGGAAGAAAACTATCCCGCGATCCGACAGGACCAAAGAGTGGAAGATTTCATGTTATTCGCGGGTCAAGTTGGCGTCATGGTTCAATTACGGAATTACGGCTATCATTCAGGGACTATTCGGATGAGAAAAGAAACGATATCGGATTCAGGATTGCCCGTTATGTTCAGATTCCCAACTAAATTAAACTCCCTTTGTTTCGCCACCATTTTCGCCTCAGCGTTGGTCTATGGCGTTGTTGCAACCGCACAGGATAATCGAGAACAGTCATCGCCATCATCCTCCAGCTCCGACCATTCGACACAGTTATCCCCACCGCCAAATAAAATTTACAAGCCCGGTCAAACTGTTTTTCGTCCACGGGAAACTATTGCACCCGGAAAACCGGTGTCTTTCCCTTCCGATATCTGAGCCAGAAAAATGAAAAAATTCTTTCCGTCAGAACTTATATTTCAGATCTTTGCTCTCCTCGTCGCCTTTATTGTTGTGCACACTGTTTACGTAGGGATAATCCGCCCAAATGCAGAAGCATTTCATAAGATTGAACAAACGCAGATTGCACAAAATTCCGATTACGAGCCGCAGCGATCTCTCTATGTCGTTCTTCGAGATTTTGAGCAGGAAGTCTGTTTCATACTAATGTTCTGGGCTCTTTCTATCCTCGGCTATAAAGCGGTGCGCGTTTACCGCCAGCAAAAACAGTTAAAGCTTGATTTTGTTGGACTTCCAGAGGGTGAGTACGTGTCGGTCGAAACCGCGAAGCAGGCATCCTCTCTAATTCGCAAACGTCTACCGCCCGAAGCGCAGGACTACTTATTATCCCGGGTAATGTTAGCAGCAATCGACCGTTTTTCGGCTACCAGAAGTGTTCAGGATGCCTCAAGCGTCGTACACTCGGTTTGCGACTCAGAAGCTGAGCGGGTGGAATCTGAACTATCAATCATCCGTTACATTGCCTGGGCCATACCATCGGTTGGATTTATCGGTACCGTCCGAGGAATTGGTAACGCCCTTGGACAGGCCCACCGTGCTGTTGCAGGCGATATCACTGGAGTTACACAAAGCCTCGGGGTTGCCTTCAACTCGACATTCATTGCGTTGCTAATTTCCATAATCCTGATGTTCTTGGTTCATGCGATGCAATCATCGCAGGAAAGATTGGTCCTTGATGTGCGCCGCTACTGCGATGACTGGTTCGTTCGACGTCTTCGCAGTTCAGAGACATAAAACAACAGAATGAAGAAAAGGCCCGTCTCGCCATTCAGTTTGGCCTTTCTCGATATTATGTTCTGTGGTTTTGGCGCGGTAGTGCTTCTGGTGGTTATCCTTAATGGGGAGGTCATCAAAAAACGCGAGGGAAAATTTGAAGACCTGAGAGGCGTGTTAAACCGAGCTACCATATCCGAGCAGTTAGCCTCAGAACAGCTAGTTGAAACTCGCGAAGAGTTGAAAACCGCACAAATTGAGGTCAGAAGGCTTAAATCCCTCATAAATCAAAGAATCAAAGAACGGAATAAGGCGGATAGTGCCCGGCAAATATCCCTATCAAAACTCGCCAAGGTAAATAGAGATCAGTCTCGTTTGGAGCGAGAACAGGCAGCTCTTCGGGCTAGCACAAAACTCCTGAAATCTAAGAGGCCGAAAAACTCCAAACTCGGAACACGAAAATTAGCTTTTTCCGGAGATGGTCAGCGGCAGTATCTTACTGGTCTCAAACTAGGTGGGAAACGGACGCTTATTCTCGTGGATAGCTCCGCAAGTATGCTAGATGAAACTATAGTGAATATTGTCCGTCGTAAGCTGATGAAACCTGATCAGAGACGACGTGCTCCAAAATGGCAGCGAACGCTGAGTTCTGTTCAATGGCTGCTCGCGAACCTCAAGCCCGGGACTCAGTTCCAAATTTACTCTTTCAGCACACGGGCAAAGCCTATTATTGGGGGTTCAGAGGGCCGCTGGCTAAGCTCGGACAGTCGAACCGACCTCCAAAACACTCTCAACGGGATACGAGCGATTACGCCTGAGGGAGGCACTAGCCTTCATCGTGCTTTCAGAGTTCCAAAAAGTTTTAAACCAATTCCGGACAGTATAATCCTGATTACTGACGGCCTCCCGACACAAGATTTTATGGCGAAAGGCATGGGGCAAGTATCTAGCGATGAGCGCGTTGAACTTTTTCAGTCTGCTGTAAAAAGTCTCCCCGCTATGATCCCCGTCAACACCTTGCTCTTTCCGATCGAGGGTGACCCAATCGCCGCGGTCTCATTCTGGGAGCTAGCTATAAAAACAAAAGGTTCCTTCATTACACCTGCGAGAGACTGGCCATGAACCGAAGTCGAAGGAGGGATAGCGAAATTTTCTCGATGTCTTTTTTGGACGTGGTTTCCTGCGGTTTCGGCGCGGTAATTCTTCTTCTGGTATTAGCATTCGCGCTCGAACCAGCGACCCTTAGTCAAATTACCAAAGACCTTTCAGGCTCAATAATGATTCGGAACGATACCCGCGATAAGCACGTCCAAAAACGAGAACAGCTATTGCCTCAACTGGCAAAGCAGGAAAAATATATTGCCGCATTTAGCCGGGATTTAAAGAAAATCGAGCAGGAGACGTCGAGAGCTCGGATAAGCGCCGTTTCGGCTGCGGTGGAGCTTGCGGAACAACAAGAAAAGGCCGAACAACTTGCGATAGTCCGTCAGAACCTAACGCAGGAAATGAGGAGGCTACTGGACCAGCCACAATATAGGCCCCCGAAGGATAACGCCGTCATTGGCGGGATCCCAGTCGACAGCGAATATATCCTCTTCATCATTGATACTTCAGGAAGCATGCAGCAATTCGCTTGGCCTCTAGTAGTTAGAAAAGTGCGGGAAGTACTGGAAGTCTATCCAAAGGTCAAAGGTATACAGATAATGAACGATATGGGCCGCTACATGTTTGAAACCTACAGCGGTCGTTGGATACCGGACACTCCTTCCCGTCGCCGCGCTGTAATTGATCGACTGAAGAATTGGAACAGTTTCAGTAACAGTAGCCCCGTTGAGGGAATTGTCGCGGCGGTACGTGGATTTTATCGCCAGGATCGTCTCATTAGCCTATACGTATTCGGGGATGATTTTACAGGTCGCAATATTACCAATGTCGTTGAAGAGGTGGCCCGGATCAATGTTTTGGACGATCTCGGCAAGCCGCGGGTCCGAATCCACGCCTTTGGATTCCCTGTTTTGTTCCGATCTGAGAAACACTTGCCTAATCGGCAGCGATTTGCCCATCTCATGCGCGTACTTACCGCACGTAATGCCGGCAGTTTCGTTGGATTGAACGATCTGAAATAGGTACCGAGATGCCTATTGAGTTATGATAAAGTCGTCGAGTGATATTCAATCGGAGATTTGACCGGTTCTAAGTCCCTTTAACATGAGTAGCCAGATCCAGAGACAAGCCGCCATCATAAGAGCGCCCATTAGATAAAAACTCAGTTGAATCCCTATAGCTTCAATCATCAAACCCATTGCCACTGGAATGATAGTTGATGCAGCCCGGTTAGCCGTTGTTCGAAGGCCCACTGTTTGCCCTTGTGTTTCAGGTGGTGTTGCCGCTGCCATAACAGAAATCATTAATGGCTGGTTGAACCCGAGCATCAGCCCACGGAGAGCGATCGCTGCAAATAGCGGCCAAAAATCACGGAGCATTGGGGTAATAGTAATTAAGACCACGGCGATGGTGAGTGTTATTAAAAATAAAAAAAGCTGCCGCTTAATTGATTTTATCCGCGGCGCAAACGTTAATATTAGTGCACCGACGGCGCCAAGCAAGGAATGTCCGGTACCAGCCAATAAGCCAATGTTTTCAGCGCTCATGCCGATTTCTTTCAGATAAACGATATAGAATGACTCCTGAACACCATAACTCGCGATCCGGACTGCACTTAAGTAAACACATACACTAATCGCGGGGATCGTCATCATACGTAATGCGGCAACGTAATCAGCTCGATGTGGTATCAGGTCATTTAATCTAAACCGACGCACTGTTTGGGGTACCGCTACTTGAAAAGTAGGAATGGTCAAACATGACAACAGGAGACCCAGTGCCCAGACGGATATCGCGATAAATCCTCCCCATGGTCCCCAGGTATCCCACCCCCATCCCGCTAATGGCGGTCCAACGAGCATGCCAAGACGAACGGATACCGATAAACGCCCGGCATGTTTAGTACTCCCGCGCATAAGCTGCGACACACTCGTTTGTGCCCCCATCCAAGTCATAGTGGTTGAAAAACCCCACAGCATTTGAAGCAACAACATTGCCCAGACCCAAGGCATAACAGGGAAAAGTAGGGGAACTACGACCGCTATTCCAGCAAATACAATCATTACCGGTCGGGCGCCGAGTCGGTCTAGTAAAACCCCACCATGAATTGCGAATAACAGGCCAGGCAAATGCCTAATTCCCAGTAATACACCGATTACGCCGGGAGAAATATCTAAGTAAACCGCCCACAAGGGAACGATTATCGACGAAATGGTTACATTGCTGTTGGAGAAAACGCCGGCGCCGTAAATTGGCAGTTGTTGACGCAAAGCTGCGGGCAAACCGATCATATTGACCTTTGAATTAAGGATTTAAGTGTCAGAGTATCGGGAGTGCATATGGCGGATTTTGTCCTAAATTTACCGCCAAAAAAGTAATACTCGCGGGCATAACTTATGTTTAAACGAAGATCAATCTTCCAACCGCTTAATTCGGAGAAATACTACACAAGTACTAAATTTTCTATAAATTTGGCAATGTACTTATTTAAGTATACGAGTAGTTGACCTCCTCAAGAGAAAAAGAAGTTTGACCATATCCAACCTTCATTGATCAAAAACCTCTCTACCCCGTCTAGCTGCCTAACTATTGATCAGTACCCCAACCAAGAGCTTGTCCAATGACTACATCGAACTTGTAAACAATTATGTGCAGATTTGACTAAATGGTCATGCATTCGCAGAGCAGGGCGAGTGAACAACGTTCTTATGGCATGCGAATTATATAATTTGTATCGCAGGATTCATAAAAAGGAGAAAGCTATAGCTGTACGTTTTTTTCCAAAGCGCTCGCTTAATTGGCGGTGATCCTGTTTCACATTACTTGCTAAGTAAACTATGTAACAAAACTACATACGCAACTGAAAGATATACATTTTTAGTCGTTTTACAGACAGCACGCGGGTCCGACTTAGACAGGCGGTATAAGCGTTGCCGATTGCAAGTAGGGCAGACTTGTTCCGGAAGCGCCGACTGAGGATTATACGAGGCCCGTAAATGTTTGAGACACAAAAACCTTTTGTTATCGGTATATAATGCCGAATAAATTCAGGGATCATTTACAAATGATATGCCGAGTGAGCCAGGCATTGCAGAGCCAGCGCTTCGACGTTTATAGGAGATTAACAGTAGAACAGCGATACAGGCGAGATAGGGAAGGGCCGCCATCATCTGCGACGGTATATTAACACCCGCGCTCTGGGCCTGTAGCTGCAGAATGCTCACCGCTCAAAACGAAAAGGCGCCGATAACCAGACGGCCCGGCATCCAAGATGCGAACACCACCAATGCCAACGCTATCCAGCCTCGCCCTGCCGTCATTTCTGGTCCAAAGAATGGTGTATATGCAAGCGGTAGATATGCCCCGCCTAGTCCCGCGCACCCACCTCCAAATAACACGGCAAGCCAACGGATTTTTATAACCGAATAGCCCAATGCATAAGCGGAATCATGATTATCGCCGTCGGATATACAGATAGCTCTATAAACGGGTTAACTAAAACAGGTGACCACTTTTTTCAGCCTTTACCGCGAGATATCGTTCATTGTGTTCATTCGATTCAAATTTATGCTCGACCCTCTCCGAGACACAAATGCCATATTCCTCAAGCTGTTTTACCTTACGAGGATTATTAGTAAGGAGCCTCACTTTTGAGAATCCAAGTTGTCCTAGAATTTCTGCCGCCGCTAAAAATACGCGTTCATCATCGGCAAAGCCAAGACGTTGGTTAGCCTCCACCGTGTCGAAACCTTGGTCCTGAAGGGCGTACGCTCGTAATTTATTGATTAGGCCGATACCCCGTCCCTCCTGAGCGAGATAAAGAAGAATTCCAGAACCTTCTTTTCCAATTTGTTCTATCGCTCCACGAAGCTGATCGCCACAGTCACATTTCAACGAACCCAGCAAATCGCCTGTAAAGCATTCGGAGTGCAGTCGGATAAGAACGGGTGCCGAGGGAGATGGATCACCGATTACAATAGCAAGGTGCTCAATTCCCCCATCCTCCGGCCGGAATGCAATAATTTTGCTATTTTCTGCCCCAACTAGAGGAACATCAGCTGCTGTAACACGCCTGAGTTTTGATGCAGCCAAAATATCATAGCTGCTAATGCTACTAGAACTTACAGTAATTATTTCCGGATACTTGGCAACAGAAACCGCCGGCAGAGAAACCTCAAGAACTGACGGAAGAATACGCCCTACTTTTGCAAGCTTAACCGATGAAACGACGGCATCTGAGACTTTATCACGCTTCGCGATGAAAGGCCCCCGCATGGGGGTCAATAAATCAAATTGAGGGTCGGCAAGCTGTCGAACCTGATCGGTGGACAGCCAATGAGGATATGGAATGCGAACTACGTTTGGCGTATACAGCCGTATTTTCAGAGTTTCTGCCCGTTCATGGGTCAAGACTATATGCGGGAGAGTGTCCCCGTAATTTTCTATCAGAGCATTAGCCCTTTCTTGGGTCAGCATCTCGGTTGCAAGGACTAGTGCCGCACTGTCCGTGTCATCGACCACGAAAACCGGACGGCCGCTTCGCAATTCAAACGCGGCTCTCTCGACGCTTGCGAGCGGTGAGAGACTCTCTTTTAGAGAGACATCGGAGTTTAGTTCGTTGGTCATCGGTATATAAAAAAAGTTAAGGTGATTTAATACGCTCGATATTAGTTCTCTACAATGGTGCGTTTAAGTTGATAGGAAACAATATGATTATCTGTCTTATAGAATTTCAGATTCACCCCGGAATGGAGAAAGAGCAACAAAAGTGGCTTCAAAACCTGCTTCCAGCCGCAGATGACGTGCCGGGTTTTCAGGGTAAAGAGAGTTACTCGCACGTTTCCAACGATGGCCGCACCAGCACGGTTTCATTCTGGGATAACGAGAAAGCGCTGGTTAATTGGACTCGCGACCCTCTACATCGCGAAGCTATGGAAGATGGCAAGAACCGTATTTTTTCAAGTTACGAAATTCGGATCTGCAGAGAAATAAGGCATTATTCGCACCACACAAACCGTGCAACTCGTCTTTGATTCACCAAAACTGCTACCCGATCGAGTGAAATAAAAAACCTCCGAACAACCTATTCTAAAGTAATTACAACTTAAAACCTATTCAATGATAGTCGTTAATAATTCATAAAAAACATTGTTGTCTGTTTCTGGCTGTGACAGTTTTATCCAGTGATGGAATACGATCTCGACTCAAATCTCGTAAAGGAAAAGGCGAAGGAACTCGGCGCGGACCTGGTCGGTATCGTTGACGCCGGCACGTTGAATGAATTTCCGCCAGACCCCAAATGGCCACAGACACCGGAGCGAATTTCACCCTTTGCAAAAAGCGTGGTCGTTATTGCTAAACGAATACCTGTTGGGGCATTCAGGGCAAAATCGAATGTCCCTGTTCAATATATCGATATGCTGGTGTTGCGAAAAATGGATAGATCGGCATTTCATTTAACACGTTGGCTTGAAGACGAAGGCCACCCCTCATTTGTTACTGCTGCTCAGGAAACGGATTGGTCATATAAGAATGCAAGCTATGGAAGGCTTAGTACACGCCACCTCGGAATAGAGGCCGGTCTTGGAACATTTGGTCTCGAGGTCAATATTTTATCTCCGGAGTACGGTCCGCGAATCTACTTAACCGGAATCCTTACGGAAGCTTCCATAGAGGCAGATGAAAGAATTACGGAACAGGTTTGTATAGGAGAATCTTGTAGCCGCTGCCTGTATTCCTGCCCTTCAGATGCTGTACGCCATTTTGGGATTGATAAACGAGCTTGCGCGACAGAAGCTCAAGAGTTTGGATTTACCACAATCCTTCAGTTCTGGGAGTATTTCGTTCAACAGTCCGAGGAAAAACAAAAGATATTACTAAAAGATAGAGAGTTGTTTGGTTTTTGGCAGGGTTTGCTTCGTGTCGTTGGCTCATTTGGCGATTGTCCACGTTGCTTGGCAGTTTGCCCGGTCGGTAATGACTATCATGCTCATTTAGCACAAATACAGAAGGTTATTCCTGAAAAAACACCTGAAAAAGTAGAGAAGGCCAAAGGCTTTAAAGAAGCGCGAAAGAACGGCGACGAAATCGATGGTCTTAATGAATGGAATGAACGTTGGGTCGGTCCAGAGGGTTACCAGGGGATGGTGGCACGCCAAATGCAGGCCTTCAAGAAGGAACAGCGAGAAAAAGAAGAAGCGGCCATGGCTGCTAATACAGATGAATAGAGGGAAACATCGATGGTATCCGCATTTAAGGCGCCAATAACAGCTGACGAAATCAAGGGTAAAGCGCGTGCACTGGGTGCCGATATTGTTGGTATAGCCGATGGGTCGGTACTTGACGCCAATCGGCCACCCGGATTTCCCAATGGACCGTCGGATATAACCGAGCATGATTCCGGCCGTGTTATAATCATTGGGATGCGCTTTGCCAGTGGAACCACTCGCATCAAGCGTTGGGACGAGCGGCACAAATACTATAACGATGAGTTGACTTTGACGATGCTTGAAGAAGTGTCACTCAGTTTGGTCTACTGGCTAGAAGATTTAGGCTATCCGGGAATAATTATCCCTCCGACCCACGTCGATCCTTGGGCGTACCAGAATGATCCCGACGAACATCTTACGACCTTGATTTCACTAAATCATGCGGCGGTCGAGGCCGGTTTGGGAACACTAGGACTAAATCTCCAACTACTAACACCAGAATATGGGCCTCGAGTAATGCTCACCGCTGTGATGTGTACTTTGGATTGCGATACCGATTCGCCGATGTCGGAGGCATTGTGCAAGGGGCCGGAGTGTGGCCGTTGTTTATCAACTTGTCCGGGCGACGTAGTTGGCCATTGGACACGGGATTGGCAAGGATGTGACCGATATCGTTCGCCCCATGGATTTTCCCAGTTGACCGATCACCTAGAAAATATATTCGATGAAACTGATCCGATGGAGAAGCTAAATCTTGTTCGCTCGGAGTCCTCTTTTAATCTGTGGCAAAGCATTCTCAGAGGATCTGGAGTTGTGACGGGTTGTAGACGTTGTCAGGACGTATGTCCTGTCGGATCGGACTATGAACGTTTTCTCGAAAACGCTTTGCACGAAATCCCCGAAGATACGAACGAGAAGCAGGCTCGTCTCGCATTAATGGTCGAGGCAGAACGGTCAGATAACATGCCTCCCGGACATACTGAAAATAGCCGATGGATCGGAGCCTCAATTTATCGAAACGAGAAATGAACACCTCCGAAGAGACCTTGGCTCTGGGAATTCCTGAATCGCCAGCGGCAATAGAAGAGATACAGAGACGACAAAAACCTGTCGCCTTTGAAAAGGCAAAACGAGCGACTTTTTGGAAGGGAAAATTAGACCATATTAATCCAAAAAAATTAGATGATCCTGAGGAATGGTCAAAAATTCCTATCTTGGATAAAGATCAGCTTCGGGAAATGACAACGGAGCAGTTTTACACGGATTTTTGCACCGCTCCACCCAACCAGATCTGTGAATACTGGCGATCAGGTGGGAGTACGGGTAAGCCGCTATTCTACCCGAAAACATATGAAGATATCTGCTACAACATGGTCGGTTTTGCTCGTACCTTTCATTGCTCGGGTACACAGCCTGGTAATGTCGCCCATATATCGTTCCCTTTAGGTATTCATCCAGCAGGTCATATGTGGGCTCGTTCGGCACGTATTATTGGCGTAGGCACAATCTGGGGCGGGGCAGGGGCGTCGCTGCCGTCCGCGATGCAATTAGAATTGATTAGTAGTCTGAAACCAACAATCTGGATGGGCATGTCTAGCTATGGATTGCACCTTGCCAACTTGGCAGCTGCCAAGGGAATTGATCTTAAAGGTGGTAGCATCAGCCGGATCATGTGCACTGCAGAGCCCGTATCGGCGGCTAAACGCGCTAAACTTGAGCGCGACTGGGGCGCAGAAGTATATGACTGCTTCGGTATGACCGAATGCAGCATGATGGGCGCGGAGAGCGAAAAACGAGATGGTTTTCATATTTGGACCGACCTTGCACATATAGAAGTCCTTGATGAACAAACGATGAAACCGGTGGCTGAAGGCAAGCCCGGTGTTTTGGTCATGACACCATTGTTCAGCAATAATGGCGCAGCATTCCTCCGATGGAATTCTGGAGATATCGTAAGCTGGAAACGGCATGGAGAGACCTCGTCTGAATTCGCGGTCTTTCCCGTCATTGAACACGCTCACCGCACTGCGGGTTTTTTCAAGATCCGCGGTGTAAATATCAATCATCAGGAGTACGAGGATTTTATCTTCGATATTCCAGATGTGAATGACTTCAAGGCAGAACTAATTACTGAAAACAACGGTGCTGATAAATTCGTTTTATCGATCGAGATTAATCCAGAGAGTAACGCCACGACCGTCGCACAGAACGTCATCCACGAAACTAAGCGAATTTTCGAAGTGACCCCCGACATAAATGTGTTGGATTTAGGTACTTTGGCAACTGAATTTGAAAGTTCAGTGAAAGCACCGCGCTTTTCCGACCGTCGGAAATAATACATAACGGCTCACTACCGAAGAAAAACATAGAGCAGTATGGCGTCGAGATGCGAAGAAATCGACCTCAGGAAATGTTGGATCGAGGCGAATCGATTCGACATCGAAAGTAATTGCCTGGACCAAAAGTTCTTTAAAACACTGGGAACAAAGCTGATTCCGGAGGAATCGGGTGACCAGCACCCCTCTATTGATCGTTTGTGAACATATACCAAAAGCTGATACCTTTTAGTCTATAAACACTATATGTAGTACTTTTAGTCTGCTTCATGGTTTTCTCCCTAACCGTGAAGCAATTGCGCCGCAGAGGAAATCGTTTTGGTTGTCCCACCAATTCCTTCCTGTATTCCTTTGTGATGGGCGGAGCCGTTAAAGCTGGTGCAGGCGTTGGCTCCGTTTTTTTAACCCGTCACGATAGAAAATCTAACTGGTTCAAAGCGCGACAAGACCACCTTGGGACGTTTGAGTTATAGAGACGATAATTGAAACGCTCATCTTCTATAAGTGTCGACCCTCTTACCCGCCGGCCAAATAATAACGGCGGCAAGAATGATCAAGATACCTCCGACATAAAAAATGTAAAATTCCATACTAACACCAAGAAAATAACCGTAAATCAGAGGAATAAACGTTGAGCCGATACCAAGTCCTGAAAAAACAAAACCATAAACCGCGCCGCTAGCCCCTGCTGGTGCAAGGTTCCACACCAAAAGGTCTCGAGAGGCAAAACCAAATCCGAAAAGAAAGCCGGTTATCACGAAAATGAGATAAAGATAGAGTGCCGTCGGGGGAACAAACCCCATAGAAATAGTGCTAAGCCCACAGGCAAAAAAACCGACTGATGAATTAAGATTGATAAGGGTGGCAGCACGAATTGGTA
>CETH01179423.1_pt1 | contig 48195 bp, 45 predicted proteins | sample 361461 | NCBI WGS metagenome assembly CETH01 (sample SAMEA2622695, study PRJEB7988) | marine metagenome | isolation source: saline water (ENVO:00002010), including | reverse complement strand
ACCTTACACCGCAAAGTCAGACAGACCGTAGGCGAATTTCAACAGGCTGCTAGCTCAAATTCGTGCTGAACGTGATGACGTACGTGCTACAGTCAGCAAAGGCGTTGACCCAACCTCCGCCCGCAAGGCAGCCAAGATCGAAGCGCAAGCCGCCATCGCTGCGACAATCGCTGAAGCCGAGCGTCAGGCCAGTGAGAGCAAGACCGTTCAGGACCTGTTCGATACCTGGCTGGCTGACGGTGTGGCCCGTCAAGACGGCAATGCCGAACTGCAGCGCAGATTCAAGAAAGACGTCCTCCCCTTCATCGGCAAGACGCAGATCCGCAACCTGTCAGACAAAGACCTGCTCAGCGTCCTGCGTAAAGTCAAAGCACGCGGGCTCAACCGCTCTGTTGTGATCCTCAACAACGACTTAGGCCAGATGCTGCGCTGGGCCGAGAAACGCAAACCCTGGCGCCCTCTTATGGCTGACGGCAACCCCGCCGACCTGATCGACGTGAAGAAACTGCTTGATCACGACTACCAGGAAGAGCGCGACCGCGTACTGTCTGCCGACGAAATCCGCGAGCTCTGGAACATATTCATCAAGCTGGAACAGGACTACACCGCCCTGCCCCCAGGCAGCAAGTACAGCGGTATTCGACCAGTCAACGAGCGCGTGCAATGTGCCGTCTGGATTTGCCTAAGCACCTTGTGCCGTATCGGCGAGCTACTCAAAGCGGAATGGCGGCACGTCGACTTGGAAAGCGGACGCTGGTTTATCCCAGCCGAAAACACCAAAGGCCAGCGCGGCAAACGCCAGGATCACCACGTATTTCTCTCTGACTTTGCGAAAGAGCAATTCCAGCGCCTGCACAAGGAAACGGGCTCAACACCGTTCCTTTTCCCAAATCGTGCAGGAGATGCCCACGTCAACACCAAAACCGTCAGCAAGTTGATTGGCGACCGCCAATGCATGTTCAAAGACCGCAGCAAGCCTCTGGCGGGCAGACATCACGACGACAGTCTGGTTCTAGCGAAAGGCGCAAATGGCGAGTGGACGCCACACGACATGCGCAGAACCGGTGCAACCATGATGCAAGCGCTGGGAGTACCTCTCGACATCATCGACCGCTGCCAGAACCACCTTTTGGGCGGTTCCAAGGTCAGAAGGCACTACTTGTTGCATGATTATGCTGAGGAAAAGCGGCAGGCTTGGGAGATTCTTGGTAAAGAGCTGCATTTTATTTTGAGGATGCCAGCCGAAACATAGCTATCAGAATGACTGTTAGCCAAACGGCCAAGTTAAAATTTAGCCTGCACCACCTCAATCAGCCCCCTCTGCCTTTCTAGAGGGGGCTCCTTCATGCAGAACCTCTAAATAGCCCGTAACAAAGGAGCTACACGGCCAGTTGGCAACGACAGGAGAATCTTGCTCTCCTCCGACTTGATCAATTGCATCGCCCTGTTTTCTATCGATTGGTAGACGCTGGCACGTTCACCAATCTGACCACGAACGAGGTCGCGATGAAGGTCGTTCATAAACCCTCGATATACTCCTAAAGCGGAATTGAATCGCTCAGCACCATCAAGAAGGACCTGCTCAGCGAGGCGCAACTTGCCAATTCGAGAAGTCAGCAGATACTCGACATGAATGCCGAATGGCATCAAGTCCAGCATCATCTGAGCGAAATTCACGATCAGCTCGAAGTGCCTTGGTGTAACGTCCCTTGATGACTTGGCCAGGCCCAGAATATTGTCAATAAAAGACAGAACCTGGTTGCGCTTTCCAGCCAGTATCGTCAGCAATGGAATCGCTAGCTCGCGCACTTCATCCGCCAAGGAGCGATCCTTGAGCAAGGTACGAGCAGCCTCAACGTGTCCAACGTATTCGGTAATTTTATCCATATAGAACACGATGTTTTGCGCATGCACATCTTTGGCGATGACATCCACAGTTTCCTGGATTTTATCTAGCTTGCCCGCCAGATAGCGGGTTTGCACCACGATGGCGGCTAAGATGATGCCAGTGGAAACAGCGGTCGCCATCACGGCGGTCGACTGAGCCAGTTTGATCGCCTCTTCGACGTTCTGTACCGTAGTTTCCTTGAAGGGCAGATGCTGAATTACACCCGTCTTTCCGCTACCTTCAGCCCAGTAAGCTACGCCATCGTGAATGACAGCCTTCCCTTCAGACATTGCCTCGATCAATTTCGGATAGAGCTGAGTTTCGTCGACCACCCAAATTTTGTCCTGAAACATGAAATCCCTCCTTAGAATCGATCTTGCTCTTCGTGTGCCCTGCGCATGTAGGCGATCTGAATGACCGACGGGATGGTCACTCGATATGCTGCGCCACTGATTGCTGGAACGGTAAGAATGGTCGTCATCGCAACACCAATTGGCCCACCTAGGATTGCAAGCCCTCTCAAGACGCTCCCCCCAGCTACTACAGCAAGTGCTCTTCCAGCAAACATCTTCGCCACGACACTAGCAACCATGATGGATACTTTGTAGGACGCAGCACCTCCTAGCCGCAGCGCTGCCTGCAAAGCCAGCAACCCGGCAGCACCGCCAAGCTTGCTGTCCAAGCCTACGCCTTTGAGAAGCTCCTCTTTCTGCTCTGCGCTCATCTTTTCCCAGGAATCACTGATGAATTTGTCGAGAAGTTTATTCTCGATTTCATACGCAGAGTCGTTTTTTTCGAACTTCACTTTTAGTTTGCCGCAAACGTCTGACAGCACTTCCTTGTAAAGCACCCCACCACCACGGAACACGTTCACAAACGTGTCACCACCAAAATGCTGAAGCTCGCCGGCAATTAGATGCCAACAACGCTTGTGCTGCTCTGCATCACCAGATTGAGCCTTAAAGTCTTTGTCTTCCAAAAGCTCACTGGTAATACGCGGCTCACCATCCTTGTCATGCGTAAGGTAGCGCGCAAGCACCTGAAGATCACCCTCGGAGCAATATTGCAAAAATGCCAAGTCATCATCCTTCCGGTACTTAATACCCATACAAATCCTTATTTAATCTAAAAGCATTTTCATGCATCAATAAGCGTATCTTTGAAAAACCCAGACTCCGAAACACACCAAAATAAATATACGAGAGGCAGGTCATTTCAGCCCTTATGGACCCCATTTTGTTTAAGTCATGCCCTGTGACCTAATCAGCTTGCTGACACATCCGCAGGCAGGATTTAGCCAACAGAGTTGCGCAAGCGCAAATTAAGCGCTTGGCACCCACTACAAAAGGTCCAACGTATCTGCTTCCTTCTGGGCGTTTTCGATGCCTGCAAGCTGGGGCGATGCGTACTCTATAGTCAGGTTGCATACGAAATTTTCGCCTTGTAGAGATAGGCAGATGTCGGTGTCTGGCGAGCGCCAGAAGGTAAACCGAGAGAGATCCCCCCTACCAACGGCCATCCCCCACTCCGTGGGCTTGTCCCGGTACAAGTCGTCCAACCAATACTCATTGTCGGTATCCGGCTTTCCGTATTTCTTTATGAGCATTTCTTTCAATTGCTCTTGGGTGTAGATGTAATTGGTGTCGTTGGCATACTCCTCAGTGATGATGTATTTACCCCGGCACAACTGATCACCAACAAAGATGTATGCCACCAGACAGCTCAAATCAGCCAGCCGCGACTCAAACAGGCACAGGTTTTCCTGAATTTCCCAATTTGCTCCTGGTTCAGATTGCTGCACCTGTGCAGGTGACATGCCCCAGCGTGCCTTTCTGAATCCACTATTGGCCACCGGCGCAGCCGCACTGGCGAATACCCAGGTGCCATCAGACTTCAGCTCAACTCTTTTTCCATCGTCGGTTATCGCGAACATCTCGTCTCCTTGCAATCGCTTTACAAAATCCTTCTTTCGAGCACCCCACGCAAAGAACATGCAGTGCTTGAGGTCAGTAGATCTTCACACTAAAGCCCAGCGCCCTCAGGGCCTTGCTGGTACGCCCATTGCGTGGCGGCACAACCTCGGGCCTGGCCCAGCCAACGACCTCGGCCAACGAGTTAAGGCCGTAACGGGCAATGCTGAATTCGGAGTCACAACCGGCGTGGTAAAGACGCTCCCAGAGCTCCTCATTTGATCCCCCGTAGAGAACATAATGGAGCAACTGACGCACATCCCAACCTTTGCGGTTTCGCTGACGCAGCACCAGCTCAGCAAAAGGTTTAACGCGAGACTCCCGATCAATTGTTTTTAGCTCAGGATGACCAAGCACCGCTGCCGGTACTTTGATGATGTGATCCATCGTGGCGTGTGTGTGCCGGCACAAGGTCGCAAACTCGTGTTCATCAAGATCAAGCACCTTTTCCTTTGCCAGCAAGGCACGCACAGCGGGCGCACTGACGTAAAGAGCGTAGTCTTCTTTAGATGGGGCCTGAGCACACGATTTCCACCATTTCAGCTCGACTTCCAGGGCCGCCTGCGGGTCTGCTTGGTGGCGCTGATGGTATTCCTCGTAAGGCTTCTGCAGCCCTTCGCCCACATGGTTGTAGTAATACGCATGCAGGAACTGGTCGACCTGCCAGGCCGCCGGCACATCAGCATCGACCCATGAGGGCCGATAATCCGCAAGTTGCCGCTGAATGGACTGCAGGTGCCCAAGTGTACTGAGCCATTCCGCCTTGAAACTTGCTTTCCTTCGGTCAAACGCCGTCCGCGCCTGCCTGAAGCTCGGCCCCTGCCATTCAGCGTGTTTACGGTATTTGATAGCCTCGGCATACACGCCCTTGTTCAAGGTGCCCAGCCGTTCCATCTCTGCGACATAATCCGCCGAAAGAGGAATGCTTACATCCAGTTCTCGGAGATAATCGAAAAACCGGTCGAGCTGCTCATCCATTCCGTTGACTACAAGCTCATCATCGGTGAGGAAAACTCCCGCCTCGATGTTGGTCAGCCAGCCGTTATCGGTGTGATTGGCGGAACCAATGTATGCGCCATACCCTTTCCACCAGATGACCTTTGGATGAAAACGGTCCGGCACGAACTGGGTAAACACGTTGTCTTTTTGATGCTTGAGTAAACGGCGTAGAAGCTCGACCGAGACGGGAACGGTGTGGTCGTAACGCATCCACAGATCCAGACGAAGCTTGTTGGCGACACAATGCCCAACAAGGTCCTGTGTGATATCAGAGGCGCTGCTGCCGTATGCCACTGCAGCCAGCACAGCATCCACCTGAACTTCTTCCGTCAGCGCAGGCAGCATTTCCCGCAAGTGAATTCCGTTAATTCGATTTGCAACCAGCTTCATGTCGACTCCCTTCAACGCTCACTCAGTAATCAGGCTATCCAGAAACACCATTTCACTAGGCCAAGGCCAACAGGCTCTCGATCAATGCTTTCAGTTCCGAGCGCTGCTCAGCGCCCTCCTGGTACATAGAGCGCTGGAGGATCTGTTCCGCTGTCATGTGGGGCCAAAGCTTGTCGATAAGATCATCGCCCTTGATACCCACTGCCTTACCGATAATTTTCTTCGCATCGCAGGTGTCGGTGAAGTTCACCCTCACCCCGGTCCGAGCATCAATCATGTCAGGGCACAGGTAATTCTCAATTTCCCGCTTACGGGTGGAATAGAAGGGTCTGCCTCTGCCCTCTACTTCCTGCTTACGCTTTGCGATTGATGCTACCTGTTCCGGGCTGCCACCGATGTCTGAATCCAGGAACACACACCAAGGCAGCCCAAGGTCATCGGCAAGATTGAGAGTAACCCAGTGCTTGACGCTGCCACAGCCGCCAATCAGGATCGGAACGATGCCTGCATCCTCAAGACTGGATTGAAGATGCCCGCTGGCCTTCAGGGAGTTAGCCGCATGACGCAGGAAGGTCACGTCTGATTTGCCTTCTACCAGTACGACGCCCTTTGCCCGCTCCATCCCCGTTTCGGGAAGCACACCCAGACTCTCTGCGGCCTCTTTGAGCACTTCGGCACTGGGCATCCTGACCGTGGGGATGCCGTGTTCGTCCTTGGTGACATAGCGGATGCCATCGATGGGCATCAGGCCGGCCAGGGCCGGGACGAGGGTGGTGACGATGATCTGTCGGTTGGGCTGATTGGAAAGCTCCAGCAGCGCCTTCATCAGCATCACTTGGTAGTTCGGGTGCTGGGAGGTCTCCGGCTCTTCGATAGCGTAAATCACATTACGCTGGGAGCCCACTACCGCCTTCTCCGCCTCGGCGCGGAAGAAGTTGAGCAGGATGAGGCGGCGCACGCCGCTGCCACGCTTGTTGATGGGGATGCCGTTCTCACCATCCAGGGTGAAGCTGAAACTCCACTGGGGCTTTTCCTTGAAGCGCGGGGTCAGCTCATTGGCCAGCTCGGGAGCCATCTCCCGCAGTTTGTCGAGGGTGCGGGCAGCGACATCCAGCACGCTGGCTTCGATCTGCTGTTCCAGCGCGCTAATTTGATCCTGTAGCGTAGCCTGCGCTTCCTTGACTGCCTGCTGCAGCGGGTTCTTGGCTTCGGCATCGCCATCACTGCTCTCCCGGTCCGCCTTGAACAGGGCGAAGGTGGGCAGTTGGGCCTCGATCTTTTCCCAGATGGATTTGCTGTCGGTCGAAAGTCCTTTGCTAACGTCCAGCAGCCTCTCCTTACAGGCAATGGGCTGTGCCGCATCACGAATAGCCTGCCGCCACTGGGAAGCCACACGCTTGTCTGCAACCTGCTCGGCAACGCCTTGCTGCTCACCGAGCTTTTTCAGTTCAACCATTTTCAGGCTTAGCAGCCCAGCCAGCTCGTCATCCGCAGGATGCTGGCAACGGATGGCGGTGCGCTCCAACTTGCCGGTGCTGGCCTTGAAGGTCTTGACCATCTCCAGCGCACCCTCGGCGTTAAGCAGGTACTCCTGCGCCAAGGACGTCGCGGCATTCTCGTCCAGCACCAGCGCTTCAGGCAGATCATCAAACTCACAGGCAATCTCGAACTGCTCAAGGCCTTCGGCTAGGCTGAAGCAATTCATATCGCTCTTGTCGGCCTTGACGTCACCGCTCTCGAAGAAGATCGCAAGGGCTTCGAGGATGGTCGATTTGCCATAGTCATTGCGACCGACGATGCCAGTCATGGCCTCGTCGATGGGAATGACTGTGGTATCACGATAACCGCGAAAATGAGTGAGCTTGACGGACTTGAGGCGCATGGGGATTTCCTTATCTATAGCTGGCCGGAGAAGGCTTTTTGACTAAGGGAGTTAAAGATCTGCAGTGCGTTTTTATGACTCCAATCAAGCTCAGCCAGAGTTTCTTTATAAGAACCCACAATGCTGACAAACTTCCTCTGAGCCCCTATATCCGGAACAAATACAGGAAGACCAAGCAAGTCGACCATGTCGAATCTTTTTGTTCCGTGCGCCGCAGTCGTTACCTTAGAAAGCAGATTCGCATGCTGCGACAACAGAAACCAAAGCAAAAACTCAGGCAAAACTCTCCCTGACGACACAAAGGCCTTAATATCCTGATTTATCGCCACCTCGGTAGTCGTAATACCGACCGGAACCGTATGTGCCAAAATCATGCCTCTAACAACAATCAAAACAGATCCCACAGGGAGTTTTTTCAAATTTTCTCTTTCAAAAACAACCTGATTAACATGATCAATCGAGCTACTAATCTCCACAGACTTCATATCTTTTGGCGAGACCCACGGAAACTCACCAGCCCAATAAGCATCATTACTTTTAGATGGGGTAGCTCCGCTAACAACCTTAACTAGCTCTTCCAAACACGCAGTTTTCCACCCCTTAGGGTTAGTCACCGGGTCGCCGAACATATCGAGGAAGACGGCGCGGAGGAAGTCGTCGGCGAGCTGGATGGCTTGCCGGCGTTTGCGGCGGATGGCGTAGGCCTTGTCGAGGATGGCGGCGATGCGCTTTTGTTCGGGCAAGGATGGGAGGGGGACTTGAAATTCAGCCAGTTCAGAAACTCTTATATTTTTAATATTCGCGCCAGAAGAAGCACGGGTCCAAACCTTAAATACTGGGGAACATAAAAAATGGTAAAGATATGAAGGGGAGGCCTTTTCCTGATGAGCTCTTATCCCCGCACAAAAGGCGCCAAAAGACCCTTCAAAATCTTCCGTTGAACGAGCACACTTGCCAACTAGGTCAGAACTCCCTGAGGACGTACACATAACTATGTCGTCAGTTCGAATCTTCTGGCTGCTCTTTATCTTCCTAGCCGGCACCCAGATTTGTCCCTCATGTAGTAATAGTGACTCCTGAATACTTCCAGCTCGGATGACAGGTAAATACCCTTTTTCAGAAAGGAGGTTTCCTTCCTCTTTGGAAAAGCTGACCCCACGGACCAATGTAGCAATATCACCTAAACGGACACTTTTCACAGCATCCCCTCCAGCTCATCCAAATCCGCCATGATTTCCCGCTCCAGCCCCTTGAGCCGCTGCAAAATCACCTTCGGGTCTTCGTACTCTTCCTGCTGATACACCACTTCCTTGTAGCGGTTGATGGAGAGGTCGTACTTGTTGGCGGCGATATCGGCTGCCGATACCACAAAGGCCTTTTGGGTCTTGTCGCCAAAGGCGGCGTTAATGGCATTGGCGCTGCTGTTGCTTTCGACCAGACGACGATAATTGTGCCACTGGGCGATGGCGTCGGGCAGGTCATCGCTGCCCTCGCCTTTCAGCTCGGTACGTTTGTCGTCCAGCGAGTAGCCGTCTGCCTGCAGGTCATAAAACCAGACTCGCTCGGTAGTACCGCCCTTGGTGAAGAGCAGAATGGCGGTGCTGACACCGGCGTAGGGTTTGAATACGCCGCTGGGCAGACTGACGATGCCTTCCAGCTGGTTGTTTTCCAGCAGCTCCTGGCGCAGTTGCTGGTGAGCCTTGCTGGAGCCAAACAGTACGCCGTCCGGCACGATTACCGCGGCGCGGCCACCGAGCTTGAGCGAGCGCAGGATATGCGCAACGAACAGCAGCTCGGTCTTTTTGGTTTTGACCAGGCTGAGCACGTCCGGGTTGGTGTTGCTTTCATCCAGGCTACCCTTGAACGGCGGGTTAGCCAGCACCACATCGAAGAAGTTCTCTTCCTGCCGGGGGTAGTGCTCCTTGATGGATTTGCTCAGGGAGTCCTGATAACAGATGTTCGCGCCATTTACCCCGTGCAGCATCATGTTCATGCTGGAGACGCGCAGCATGGTGGTGTCGAAATCAAAACCCCAGAACATGTGGCGGTTGATGTGATCCCGGTAGGGTTCGAGCAGGTCGCCGGTGTAGTGCTGATTACCGTCTTCGTCGGTAAAGATACCCGCTGCACTGGAGTGCACGCGGGTGAGGTATTCCATGGTGCGGGCGAGAAAGCCGGCGGTACCGCAAGACGGGTCACAGATGACGTCGGTCGGCTGCGGGCCGACCAGTTTGATCATCGCGTCGATGATGTGCCGCGGCGTGCGGAACTGCCCGTTGATGCCGGCGGTAGTGAGTTTGCTGAGCAGGTATTCGTAAATGTCGCCTTTTACGTCGCTCTGGGTCAGCGGCAGCTCGTTGACCATTTCAACGGCAGAGGTCAGCACGGACTCGTTCTTGATTTCCAGATCGGCGTCCTGCATGTATTCGCCGATATGGCCCAGCGCCTGAATGGCGGAGCCTTCCTGCCCGATACCGTCGTTCTCGTCTGACACCCGCCCCAGGGTGGCGAACCACGGGTAAACCTTGTTCTTGAGGTGGCTGTGCAGGGTTTTGCCGCCCATGTGGTGGAAGTTTTTCCAGCGCAGCAACTGGCCTTCAGGCGTGTCCGGGAACAAGCGATCAACCGGTTTGCCGGTGCGGTTGGCCTTGCGCTCGGCCACGTCTTCCTGCATGTCGAGCATGCGGGCGAACATCAGGTAGCTGATCTGCTCGATCACCGTCAGCGGGTTGGTGATACCGCCAGTCCAGAACTTTTCCCAGAGTTTGTCGATATCGTTGCGGAGTTTGCCGGTAAGCATGGGTGCAGGTTGTCTCTTGGTAACGGGGTTATCAGGCTTGAGTGAGCGTGTTGGCCGCGGGCTGTTCACCCTGCGGCAACACGTCAAGCTGGGGTTCTTCAATGGCTTCGACGATTAGCGACAGCCGCTCGGTTTCAAAGTCCATATGGGTTGGGTCAAGCGCCGGCAGGCTCTTGCTGACCTTGGCCGACAGTTGACTAAAGCGGTCTACCTTGCCGTACAGGCCCTGCTGGCCGGCCAGCGCCTTGACCGTGTTGTTGTAATGATTGCTCGCGGTGTTGAGCGTGCCGCCGAGCTTGGCCAGCCGTTCGGCGACGGTGCAGACCTGGTTGTAGATATCGCCGGCCTTTTCGCTGATTTCTCGCGCTTCGGCGTTGCTGCGCTCGATCATCCAGAGATTGGAGACCGTACGCAGAATCGGGATCAGGGTGGTATGCGAGACCAGCACGATGTGCTTCTTGTAGCCGTACTCGAACAGGTCTTTGTTGTGCTTCATGGCCTCGATATACGCGGGCTCGATGGGCATGAACATGAGCACGAAGTCCGGACTGTGCATACCAACCAGGTTGGTGTAGTCCTTGGAGGCCAGGTCGTCGATGTGTTTGCGCACTGCTTTGACGTGTTCGGCCATTGCCAATTGCTGCTCTTCGACCGACTCCGCCGCGACGGCGCGATCATAGGCGACCAGTGAGACTTTGCTGTCAATGATGATGTGCTTGCCGTCAGGCAGCTTGATCAGATAATCGGTCTGTTTGGAGCGGCCATCGGCATCCTTGAAGGCGCTCTGTACTTCGTAATGCGCATCTTCTACCAGACCACTCATTTCCAGCGTGCGGCGCAGCTGCGCCTCGCCCCAAGCCCCGCGCTGCTGGGAGTCGCCCTTAAGCGCAGAGGTCAGGTTATTGGCCTCCTTGCTCATTTGCATACCGATATCAAGTACCTTGCGGATCTCGGCATTAAGGCTGGTATTACCCTGCAAAGAAGCGTCGTGCACTTCGTTGATGCGCTTTTGAAAGCCTTCAATCTGCTCGCGGAAGGGCTTGAGCATGCCATCGATGCTGGTCTGACTGGTTTGGGTAAAGGTCTTGCCCTTCTCGTCGAAAATCTTGTTGGCCAGATTCTCGAACTCCTGGGTCAGTGACTTGCGAGTATCCGCCAGCTGGCTCATCTGCTCCTGGAAGTGTTCTTCACGCTTTTGCAGGGTGGTTTGGAGTGCAGTGTGCTCGGATGACAGCGTGTTGAACTGCTGCTGGAGGCCAGCGAAAGCCTCTGCCCGTTCACGCAGCTGCTGTTTGCTCTCGGCCAATTGTTCACGCAGGTCGCGTTCAGCGGTTTCCAGTGACTTGGCGCGCTTGCCCTCACCCGCCAGCTCGTCTTTCAGGCGGTCACGGTCGGCGTGCAGTTGCTGGTTGGTGTCTTCGGTTTGCTGCAGGCGCTCGCGGAGCTCGGCAAGCTGCTCGCGCGCTTCGCGCTCGCTGGTGGCCGCTACCTTTACATTGGTATCCAGGCTGGCCAGCTCATCCTTCAGCGCGCTGCGTTCGCCCTGCAGGGTGGTGACGGCGGCTTGAGCTGCAGCCAAACGCTCACGCAAGTCCTTGAGCTGCTCCTGCTGGCTCCGGACGTCGGCCTGGGCTGCTTCCAACAGGCGGGCTACCCGATGGTGCTGCTCCATGGCGTCTTCAAGCTTCTGCTGCAACGCGGTTCTAGCGTCTCTTGCGTCCTGTTGCTCCTGGGTCAGACGCGTGATGTTCTCATCAGAAGACTGCAATCGGGCTTTCAGTTCGCTCTCTGTCAGTTGCAGCGCCTGGTGGCGTTCGTTTGCGAGCCGGAGTTGCTCTGCCACCGAGGCGCTATCCGCAGCCGCTGAGGTTTGTGCCTGCTTCGCCTGCTCAAGCTGAGCAGCCAGCGAGCTAAGCTGACGCCCCTGACGCAAAGCCGAGGCAAAAAAGCCGATCAGCACGCAGGCGACTGCAATAACTGCGGTGATCACAATGATGTCAGTGGTCCATTGACTCGCTTGCATGCTCACTCCGGATCAGGCGGCTGGTGCGCTGTCGGCGCGCAGGAAAGGTTTGAGTACGGCAACCAGCTCGCCAACATCTTCAGGTGCAAACACACCATCAATGCCCTCGTGAGAAATGCTGTCGAACGGCGGTTCGTAGAGTTTTTCAACGACGATACTGCCGTGCTGGGCGATGTAGTTCTTGAGCAGGTTCATAAAGCGCACCTGCTGGGCAGTCAGGCTGGGGTGAGCATGCAGGAAGCCCTTGAAGTGCTCTTCAATGGCTTGGGCATCCAGGCCGATGATCTCGCGCACGGTGAGGTGCAGTTGATCTGCAGTGCGGCCGTAGAACTCGTTCAATACATCCAGGCTCACACCAGGATGACTGGTCAGGATGGTTGAGGTCAGCGTTTTCAATTCGGGCTCTGCGATGGGCTCGCCCTTGTGGATCTTCTGCAGCGTCGGATTGGCGACGAGCATCTGGTCCAGAATATCCTTGAGACGGCGTCGATAAATCATTGCTTCGTTGGCGCCAGCGATGACCACCTTGCGCTCGTTGATCTGAATATTGTCGTCACCAGTACGTGTACTGCCGATAGCGTAACCGGGGCCTGTGCCGCTCTGGCGGTATTTCATGATGCCACGCAGCTCCTTGCGGGCATGTTCCAGCTTGGCAATGCTGGGCTGTTGCCAGAATTCGGCGCTGCGCACCTGCGCGATCACCTCATCCTTCTGACGTACCGCCTGGATGTTCACAGCCAGCCTGTCCAGCTCAGCCAGCAGGTCGACCTTGCCTTCATCAAAGCAGCTGGCCTGCTCCACCAGACAGCGCTGGATGCCAGCGACGAGCTTGTCCAGCGCGGTGGCGTGCTTGTCGCGCAGCACACGAGCAGACATCAATGGCGCGATGGTGTCGGCAAGCAGGTGCTGGGTCTTGCCATCAAACTGCTGCAGTTGGTCGGTTTGCTGCAGTTGGTGCACTGCACGCAGCTGACGCCGAACGGCCACGCTGTCATCGGGCAAATCGTTAATGTCGGCACGCAACAACGCAATAGCGGTGTCGAACCCTGCCGCGTTGTTCTGCTTGAGGGCAGCCTTGGCCAGTTCCAGACGGGCTTCAAAGGTCGTCTGCAACAATGACTTGCCCCCAGTATCTTCCGGCTCCTGATACTCCTGCTCGAAGAAATCAAAGTTGCCGTAGTGATCAAAGATCAGAAACTCGGTCTTGTCCTTTCCTGGCCCAAACAGATTCGGGCGCAAACGCGTGCCACGGCCGATCATTTGCCAGAACTTGACCCATGACTTAACCGGCTTGGCGAACACCAGATTGACCACCTCCGGCACGTCGATACCGGTATCAAGCATGTCGACCGAGATGGCGATGCGGAAGTCGTTATCCGGCTTCTTGAATTCCTTGATCAGGGTGTCCACGTGCGGCACGGCGTTATGGATGACCTTGCACACCTTGGTGCCGTATTGCGGATACAGCTGGCAGAACAGTTTTTCCAGATGCTCGGCATGGTCCTGACGCAGGGCAAACACGATGGTCTTGCCGACCAGAGAGCCGGTTTCATCCTTGATGCCGTTATTGATCAGGTTCTCGAGGATGATGCGGTCTGTGTCGTCGCTGAAGATCTTGCGACCGATATCCTTGCCTGCAACGGTAGTGCGCTGAGCCTCTGCTTCGCCAAGATCCTCTTCGAGCTGCTTCTTCTGCTCGTCGTTGAGCTGACTGTAATGAATACCGTCGCGCAGAAAATCGGTAGTCAGATCCTTTACACGGAATGGCACCAGATACGGCGGCTCGTTATTGATCGCCGCATCCAGACCAAACTCGAAGGTCGGGTCGGTGGTTTCACAGTCGAAGATGTCGAAGGTATTGCGGCTGATGAATTTGACTGGCGTGGCCGTGAGCCCGACCTGAAGCGCATCGAAGTAGTCGAACAGATCGCGGTACTTGTTGTAGATACTGCGATGGCTTTCGTCGGCGATGATGAGATCGAAAAAACCAACGTCCAGCTGGGCGAAGCGGCTCATCATGCCCGGGTACGTGGCGATATAGATGCGTGCTGTCTGATCAACCTTGTTGGTTTCACCAATAACGCAACGGGGCTCGCTGGGCAGGTTCTGCTTGAAGGCATCGTCAGACTGGACGCGCAGCTCTTTACGGTCACACAGAAATAGAACCCGTTTGGCCCATCCGGTGCGCAACAGCAGCTCGGCCAGGGCAATGGCAACGCGGGTCTTGCCCGTCCCGGTAGCCTGAATAATCAGCGCCTTGCGACGCTGGGTTTGAAAGTGCGCGGCTACCGTCTTGATCGCCTCAATTTGATAGGGGCGATCGGCAATTTTCAGGTCGGGGTTGTGCTGCTCCAGCTCGGCAACCCGGTACTGACGCTGGTAGATGAGATATTCAAGGCTGTCCTTGCTGTAAAAACCGTAGACAGGCCGATAGGTGTTGTATTGGCGGTCATCCCAAATAAAAGTTTCGTAGCCGTTGGTGTAGAAGATGACCGGCCGCTGAAACCCCATGCGCTCGAACCCGTCCGCATACATGCGGGCTTGCTCACGCCCAGCCTGCAGGCTGATATTGCCGGACTTTTTGGCCTCGACCACAGCCAGAGGCTGACCGTTGTCGCCCCACAGAACATAATCTGCGCGACCTTTACCGGACGCGTTATCCGGGAAGTCGACCTCAACCTCGTGACCAACCTGGGCAGGGTTACCCACATCCCAACCCGCCTGCGCCAGCATGGAGTCGATCAACAGGGCACGGGTCTTGGCCTCACTCCACTGCAGACTATCGGATACGTTCTGGCTTTGTTCCTTGCGCTTCTGCTGATCCGGCTTGGCCGGAGGGTCGAGCCTGTCGAGATTGCGGGTGCGCTCCTGCTCCAGCGTATCCATGACGCGTTGAAGCTCGTCCTGCTGCTTTTGCAGCTCCCTCTCGTAGGTAGCAACGGATTTCTGCAGCGAACCCAGCGCCGCTGTCGGGTCAGATACTTCGGTGAATTCGGCGATGTCTGCCTTCTGAACACCGTAGTACTTGATAGCCATATACATAGCCAGCTGATAGGCGGTGCCCAGTGCCTGCTTTGCATCGCGCAACTCGCCTTCGGCACCGTGCGCCGTGTCGTTGCCCTGGATACGCAGAAAATTGATCTGATGCACCAGTGAACGACTGGTGCAGTCGAGAAACACCGGGTTTTTGACCAACTCGTAGAAGCTGGATTGGGGCAGACGCGGCAGCAGCTCAAGTTGATAAATTGCCTTGGTTAGCTCCTCGGCAAAACTACGCAGGCGCGTCAACGCGCTGCCTGGGTCAATGTGCAGCACCGCCTCGGCAAGCCCGCCGAGATTGGCCAGCGTCTCGTTACCAGGCCGCAGAAACTCGAAGTTGACTGATTTCATGTAAACGATTCTATCCATGCAAGCTGAATAGCGAGGATCGTGCCAAGGCTATTCAACATCGTATTTTTTCATCCAGTTAGTCAGCGTTTGCTGGCTGGCAAGCCCCAGCAACTCAGCCGCCCGCGTCTTGTTTCCACCGGTGTATTTCAGGGCCTCGACCAAATGAACTTTCGCAAAATCACGAATCCTCCCATTGATATCAATGCCTTGCGAAACATCCGGGGTGGCACTGGAGGGAGCAGTGGGCGGCATTTCAAAGAGTGCGCCAGCGACATCTTCCGGACCGATAGTATCACCTTGAGACCATAGAGCTGCGCGCAAAAGCGTCGCGTGCAGCTCTCGAACATTGCCTGGCCAAGTGTGCTTCAAGACAATATTTTTTGCCTCAGTGGAAAGTTTCTTACCCTTCAGCTCACTATCCTGTAACGCAATACCAGCAAGCAACGCATCGGCCAGCAACAACAAATCCCCTTCACGCTCCCGCAAGGGCGGCAAGTGCAGGACGCCGACGGCGATACGGTAGAACAGATCTTCTCGAAAGCGCCCTTGCACTACGTCGCTCATCAGGTCGCGATGGGTTGCGGCTATCACTCGCACGTTGACACGCCTCTCAGCACTATCGCCCACCGGCGTTAAGGTGCCTTCCTGCAATACCCTGAGCAACCGCACCTGAGCATCCGGGGGCAGTTCACCGAACTCATCTAAAAACAACGTCCCGCCGTCAGCCTGCTGAAACACCCCAGCACGGTCCGCAACCGCACCGGTGAAAGCGCCCTTCTTGTGACCAAATAACGTGGAGTCAATCAGGTCAGCCGGAATGGCGCCGCAGTTCACAGCGACGAATGGCATCCCTGCTCGTGGCCCAGCATTGTGAATCGCACGGGCAAACAACTCCTTGCCGGTACCGGTTTCACCATACACCAGCACCGGGACCTGCTTCTGCGCCAGCACCTGCGCCTGCTGTTTAAGCCGCAGCATGCTCTTACTACGCGCGACGATATGATCGAACGCGGCGTCAACCGGCGCAGCCTGCAGTGCGATACGGCTAAGACTTTCACTGCTGACACCCGCGGCGGATGGAACGTATTCAGCTGCGATCTCAAAGGGAATATCGACCGGCTGAACGCCCTGCTCCAATGACGATTGGAAAAAGAGCGCTGGGAAGCGGGTCTTGCCGAGCAGAATCCAGACCGCCTGCATCGCTGGCGTACCGGGGCTGAGCAATAGGGCAAGAGGACCACCCGCGACTCTAATACGCTCAAGCTGCCGGAACGCAGCTTGATGGATTTCCGCGAAATTGACCGGTGAGCTGAGCGGCTCATGATGAACACGAATCGGCAAATCAGTCTGCGTCTCCAGCCAGCGCTGATAACTCGTCAACTCTTCTTCCGAGTACGAACACAGCAACTCCACACGCGCGAAGCGCTGAGCGCGCAAGGTCGCCAGCACCGGCCCCACCTCACCGCCGGCGACAGCTTTGAGATCGTTTCCGCCAATCCACGAAACCAGTACGGGTAATGCTTTACTGCTCATCGAAGCTCCGTATCGATAGCTGAACCAAACTAACTAGAGGCGTTCAGCTACCAACAATGCCATCTAAGGTACATGCGTAGCCAATTATGTCGCAGCAGAGCAGAGAGGTTTACTTACAACAATAATAAACCAGTGCCGCCACTTATAACCCCATCGACTGAATAATGTCTTTTTCCGCTACAGCTTCTGGTGTAACGACGGCATCCTTGAGCATCAACTTGCCGCGCAGCAATCGATCAAGGTGCACGTCGAAGGAGTCGTACTGCGGGTGCGTCACGACTGGCAGGTGAATGAACACCGGCTTCTGCTGGCCGATACGGTAGACCCGATCCGAGGCCTGGGCTTCTTTGGCCGGGTTCCAGTGGCGCTCAAGGTGAACTACGTGATTCGACCCTACCACGGTCAAGCCAACGCCAGCGGCTACCGGCGACATGATCAACACGTTGAAGCCATCACGCGCCTCGAACTCGGCAATCAGCTTCTTGCGGGTCATGGTCTCGGCTTTGGTCGCCACGGCTTTGGTGTCGCCGTTGATGACCGCGATATCCAGCCCGTAGATCTGATCGAGCCAGAGCTTAAGCAGTCGCTGCAGACGCTTTGTCACCATAAACAGAATGACCTTCTCGCCTTTAGCCCGAATGTCATCCAATACCGACAGCAATACTTCCAGCTTGCCGGACTCCTGCATGAAACTGCGGGCCTGCGCGGCGCTGGTTGCATACAGCGCCGACTCGGCTTCAAGGCGCGGGTGCAGAGAAATACTGCGCAAGCTGCTGAGCGCCGCGAGCGCGGTGCCGCGTAGATCTTCTTCGGCATCGCGACGGTCACGGTAATCGTTTAGCACCGCATCGTAGGCCTGTAGCTGGGCGCCACGCATCATAGTCGCCAACTGGGGCGTGTGGCGCATTCCACCACCCTCTGCCGGTAAACCGGTGCAGATAGTCTTGCTAGGCAGGCCTGTCAGCTGATCTTCCTTGATACGACGCAGCATGAAGATACCGACAGCGCGGCGCAGATCGTTGCCAACTTCCGCTCGCACCTGGTCTCGTACTTCATCATCAGCCGCGAGAATCGGCTTGATCCAGGTGTCGCGGAAGTGATCCCAGCCGCCAAGCAAACCGGGCTGCGCGGTATCCATAAGGCACCAGAAATCGCCGAGGCTATTTTCGACCGGCGTACCGGTAGCCAGCAGTTTGAAGTCGGCCTTGAGGCCCTTGGCTGCACGCGTCTGATGGGCGTTGGGGTTCTTGATGTTCTGTGCTTCGTCGAAGATGACCATGCCCCAGTCGATCTGACACAGGGAAAACTGATAGTCCCGCAATGTCTGGTAAGTCGTCAGTACCAACCGACGGTCCATATCCAGACGATGCGCCCCGGCTTCAGGACCGATCGTAAGGGCATAGCGAATACTGCGCTCATCTGCCAGCTCGTCGTCCCCAAGGGCGGCCAACTGGGCAGACTCTCGTTCGGCGCCTTGAACCCGGAATTGATTAAGATCGCGCCCTGACTGCAGCACGACCACATCACGGAACGGAACCGCAGGATACGTTTTGCTGACCTCATCCTCCCAGTTCTCAAGCAAGCTCAGCGGTGCAACCACCAGCACCGGCTTCTCCGGTTGTTGTTGACGACGCTGGTTGCGCAAGTATTCTCCCACTGTGACCAACGACATGTAGGTCTTACCCAAGCCCATGTCATCGGCGAGCAAGGCCCCTTGAACGCGATATAAATCGTTGTGGTCATCCTGCAGGGCAATATTCAGCAGCTTGAGCATCCATTCGATGCCTTCGCGCTGATGCGGAAACGGCTCGCGGGAATAGGCTGACCAGTCAGGTTCTTGGCTCTGTGCTGCCGATTGTGCCTTTTGCAGCAGCCCGGAACTGATCGCGTCGGCTTCTTTGAGCACGACTGCAACCTTCTCGCCCTGCTTTTCATTCTCCGAAGGCGCATCAGGCTGCGTTGCTGCTCGCTGGAACTCGGGATCAGCAAGCTTAGCCTCAGCCGCCTCGATATGCTGGGTAACCTGCGCCACATCAGAGATATCAATAGCCTGCCCGCCGAAATGCACGACTTCAGCGCCCTGCCCCTGTGCCGCTACGATCAGCTCTTTCAAACGTGCCAGCTCTTCCGGAGATTGCACGACCTTGCTGATGACGCTTGGCGCTGCTGGGCGACGGTCCAGCGCAAACCAGTCGTTACGAACAAGATCAAGCTCCCCAAAATCAACGTGCTGAGGCTTGCCTATACCTGCCACACGCAGGGAAAACCCCATGTCCAAATTGACCAATGCTGCGTCAAGAAATGCCGTTGGCGTGGCGATAAACTCAGCCACTTTGTCCGCTGGGATACGGCGGCTGGAAAGGACATTGCGCACGCCACTCATCTGCGCTTCATCCAGCAGGACGACGCGATTATCTATACGCATCACGCCGCCATCTGCGCTCATATCAAGCTGCGACCAGCGCTTGCTCAACTGATCCACGGAAGAACCATCGCCGAGGGTAGGACACAACTCCAGACTGCCATCGGGAAGGCGCGTAGCGATTACTCCAACACCTTCAGGCACGACCACATCCATACGATCGAAATGGCTGAGGTCAATCCGCATACCGCTGCGCGCAGCTGTTTGCAGTTCAGCCATCAGGCGTACGTTAGCTGCCTCCCCTCGCTGCTCCGGTGCCAGCAGCTGGTGCCGCTCCAACGCGGTCAGCCCATACAGCTCAGCTGGCGTGAGGCGGTACACTTCAGTGCTGGTTAACGACAGATAAGGCCCCTTGCGCTGAAAAGGGAAAACGCCGTCAGCAGTTTGTGCAGCAAGCGCTACACGAAAGCCGCTTTGCCCCGTACGACCGTCAATTGTTGCGGCAAAGCTGCCGGGGTAGCGGCGTGGCAAGCGAAAGATTTCAGCTTGCTCGTCGTCCATCGCCGCTACGGTGTGCGCATCAATACGAAAACCATTGGCAATCGCCTCAGCAGCCCCCTGCTCCGAGAGCATATTCAAAGCAATGAGCTGAACTTTCTGCAGCGCATTGCCTTTACCCTGCTGCAGCGCCTGATGCTGCTCACGGGGCAGAAAAACGTTTAACCCACCGGAGTCAGCCGCAAACCGGAAACCGTCCAGGGTCGACAATGCATCACCGTCTTCACCGATAAAGCGACGAAAGAAACTGGCAAGTCCCATATCAGATCAGCTCCTGCTGGTCGTATTGGTCGAGAGCGGCTTGGGCTTCTGGGGTAATGGACCAGACACCTTCCGGCCATTCGGCACACAACCCGTGTAAGGAGCCCTTGCAGATGATATCCAGCTCTACGGGCTTGACGCCGAGTTCCTCAGCGATGAGATCAATTTCAGCCGATGACGCACTGGCTATCCGGCGCAGCAAACGACGCGCTGTCGCGCTCAAGCCAGTTATCTGCTGCAGGAGATCAGGCTCCACATTGCCCGCATGGAGCGAGTTCTCGTGCTGTTGGCAAAGTTGTAAGCCTTCGTTTGTCAGGCTCCATCCGTGATTACGGTCCTGGGTTACATAGGGCCGCAACGAGCCGTGCAATGAGGCATTGATATCACGGGTCTGCAACCCCAGGATGTTTGCCGCATAACGCACCCGGTCACCAGGGTTAACCTCGAAGTAATTGAGAATCGAGAGTTCGACGGCCGTCAACTTTGCAATCGTGCGCCCCGATGCCGCATGAGTTGCCGGCACCCTGGCAACCTTAGCTTTGGGCGCGGTTACAGTACCCGCTGGGCGAGCAAAGCTGTCCCAGGGCATTGCGCCACCTTGGGAGCTACCTGATGTGTCATCTCGCTTGCCTGTAGACCGAGTTACAGCGGGCTGCTCACTGTCAGGACCAAGCGGCGCCCTCTCAGGTTGTCGGCTTAGTGCATGGACTGACGTGAGCCCCGTGTCGGAGACACGCTGCGTCACGGCGTCTGGCTCCCTGCCCAGCTCCCGGGATAACACAGGTGCAGGCACGATGGTACGGCGGGGATTGACCGTGGGAATACCAAAGCGTTGCAACTGGTTCCTGTAATCTGCAGGACTGAGCAGCTGCTCCATATCCAGGCCGATTCCGTTGTCTGCTAGAAAGTTGAAGACCTTGTATTGCCAACTGTTAGCGTTATGAACAAAAGCATCGTAAGGCAGCGTGGGATAGGCTCGCTTATAGTCTGACGGAATCTTGCTGGTCAGATCAGAATGACTGAAGGTGTTGCGCTGATAGGACGTCAGCAACTCACTGGGCGGCGCGAGATACACCCAGATTCGGAAGCTGTGCGACCCTTCCACCAGATGGAAATCACCGCAATCGAGGTAGATCACAGCCTTATCAGCCAAACCGCCATCCATCTTGGCAAAGCTGGTGCGTACTTCCTTGCCGAGGATGCGACGAACCGAGCTTTCAGCACGGTGCCCAAGCAGCAGACGCGTATTGCGGATCAGCTTAAGCTTGAACAACCCCTCCAAGAACAACTTACGAGCCGGAAACATCCGCTGCAGCTCATCGTTGTCACTTTCAATGCCGTATTGCTCAACAGCCTGCAAAAACAGCCTGAGGTCTTCTCGTGACAACCAACCACGCACCTTGGCGATACGCGCTTCGCCCAGCGGCTGCCACCACTCCCGGTAAGCTGGCGCAGAGCTGGCAATACGCGGGTCACCTGCCAGGGAGATGATGAAGTTCTGCCATACGTCACCCGGTTCATCGGCAACCCGGTCAATCATGATTTCCAGCGCTGCATGACCTATGCGCTTCTCACCCTGATAGGGCGCTTTGGCCACACTGGGTTTTAGTAGCTCATCAAGTACGGGGTCGTGCTCACCAGGATAAAGACTGCGTAAGGTTTCAAGGTAATAGTGGGCACGACAGATATCGCCATAGCGCCCGCCGTCAAAGCCATCCAAACCGTATGTAGAGATCGCATCGTGGAAGTCGTGCCCCTCAGAGCGCGCGCTCTGCACCAATCGCAGCGGTGCATCCAGCGCCAGCAGCCAGGGGTGTTCGCTTAGAACAGAGATAATATCTTTACGAATCGACTGTTGGCGGCGCACAGGAAGCCGTGTCAATTGCTCTTCGATGTGACCCTGCAGTAGATGCCTTAGCCCTGTCTCGGGTTGCTTGCCATAGGTATCCAACTCATCGAACCGGCCGAAATAAAGTTGCAGCAACTGAACCAGCGTCAGTCGCGTTAGGCGAGGCTGCTGCGCCTCTATCAAGGCATCCAGAATACGATCATTGAGCAGACGCAGACCGTAATCACGGTCGGTTGCCCATAGCGAAGTCAACGCACGCGCCGCTATTCGTCGTTTCAACAACGCAACTAGCCCGTCAAAGCGGCCGGTTCGCGCCATCTCCCGAAAGCGCTGAATCATTCGCTCGAAGGCGTCACTATTGCCAGCGGCGCTTTCCATGCGCGCAGCCTCTTCCTTTAGCCGCGTCCAGACATCGATGACCGATGACGGCCAGTCCGCCGGACGATTATCGATAGGCGGTAAGCGCATTACTTCGTATCCAATAGCTTGCGGGTTGCCTCGTAATCGGCACTGTCTGGCCGGCGAATCGTGAAGCGAATGTCGATCCGGCGGTTTGCCCGCAGCTCGTCTTCGGTCAGTTGCTGCGTGTTCACCGGGCGAGTCGCCGAATAGCCACTAACAGAAAACAGTGGTTGACCAGCGCGATTCATCAAACGATCCAAGCGCTGGTCTTCAGGCAGAGCTGTACTCCAGAACTGCCACAGGGAAATGGCACGGAAGGTGGAAAGCCCCCAATTGCCTTTGCCCATAAACCCTGGGAACGGACGATTATCGGTGTGCCCTTCAATAAAGAGCGTATCCAAGTAATCTAACCGCCCTTCTTGGCTTAACACCGAGTTCAGTACCTCGCCAATTTCGCGCGCAGTACTTTCGTAACGTGACTGCAGCTCATAGGCCCCAGTCTCGAACCCGAGCAGATCATTAGGAATACGCAGAACTGTATGGTTTTCTGACACTTCAACACGAATGTTGCGCTGGCGCAGCGCTTCGACAGCTTCATCCAGAATCGTACGGCGTACTTCTTCAGCTTTTTTCAGCTCCTGCACTTCCTGTTCGAACTGAACCTGCCGTTCCTCCAGTTCTTTCTGGATTTCCATCAGTCGTAGAATCAGAATGACCGACGCAAGAATGAAGATCACCAGCAGTGCCGACATGATGTCGGAGAAGCTCATCCAGTAAGGATTTTCTTCATCCACCGGGGCATTTGAGGAAGATCGAAAACGCATCAGCGCGCCTCCAGCTCATCAACCACGTTGCTGATCGCCTGCACTGCAGCCGTCATATTGGTGGCAAAGCTTAGCGTCTCTTTGTTCCACTGATCCATTCGTTCATGCACTTGGCGGCTGGTTTCGGTTGAATAGCTCTGCAGCCATTCCTCTGCCTGCTTTTCAATCGCGCCAACCTGGGTGCGCAGCGCTTCCCCAAGCGCGGTAAACTCCGAGCGGACATCGGCCAGAAACGCCTGCTGGTGCTGTTTCATTTCGGTAAAGCCGTCACGCGCTGCGGTAGCCGTTTGTTCGAACCGCTCTGCACTTTCAACCAACGCGTCCTGCAGCATCACGAGGTTCTCAGCCTGGCGTTTCAGCTGATCAGCAACCGTCGCATTGCGCTCCGCCGCCTGAGCGATACTGCTAGCCACGTCATCAAGCCGCGGCCCAAGTTGCTCAGTTGCCTGACGCAGATTATGCGACAGCAGGCCGAGCTGACCGGCACTGGTACTCATGTGCTGACTGCTGTTTTCGACAGCTTGGGTCGCCTGTGTGAGCTGCGTAACCAGCGTCTCGTGCTGAAGCGCCAGCTGGCGGCTTTGCTCTTGGGTAGCCTGCACGGCGCTGGCGATAGCGTCCAACAGTTTCTGCTGCTGCGCAGCGACGCTCTCTAACTGGCTATCTAAACGTTCCTGCCGCTCACGCTCGCGCTGATCAGCCTGCTGCCCCTGTGAGGTGAAGGTGTCGGACATACGCTCCAGCATTGCGCTCAAGCTCGACTCCAGCTGCTGCTGCCTCGCATCGGCGGCCTCTCCCATAAACTGCAGCTGGTCACGAGTTGCACCGCCGACTTGCTCGAGCAACGCTGTCTGGCTGGCACTAGCCTGTTGCATAATCTGTTCAAACGCAGTCTGGCGCTCCTGATCCATCCTCTGAGCTGCGCCAAGCTGACTTTCAAGCTGCTCACCAAGACCGCCGACCAGTTGCGTGAAGCGCTGTTCCAACTGCTGCTCTCGCTGCTCTGACGATGCCGTCATACGGGATAACTGACTTTCAAACTGAGCAGCCTGTGCCTCAGCGGCAGCTTGCTGCTGGGCTTGCTGCTCGCTCAGTGCAGAGAAAACGTCACTCAACCGAGCGCTCATTGAACTGACTGCGGCGTTTACGTCAGCAGCCGCCTGTTGCATTTGTGAACCCTGTTCCCTACCGACCGACGCCATACCATCCATGAAGCGCCCCATGAGCCCCTCCAATACTTGGCTGGACTGCTGGCTACTGGTGTTAACGAGCGTCTGAATCGCCGGAGCCATTACATTGTTCAGGGCGTCGACGATAGCTTGCTGCATTGCATCGCTCATTCCATTGAGCGTTTCCTGCAGACGGTCGCCGATACGCTCGTGCAGCTCCTGCAATGCTTGTTTACTTTCCTTTCCGTATTCGGCGATGTGAACCAGCGATTGCTCTGCCGGAATGCGCGGGTAAAGAAAATCAATCCGTTGCTGCAAAGCACGGATTCGGGTGAGCGCGCCGCGCTCAAACATTTTCTCTATAAAGTTCAGGGCAAGACTGAACGCCACACCCCAAACCGAGCTCATAAAGGCAACAGCCGCGCCGGAAATCAGCTTATTGATCCCTCCTTTGAGAGCTTCAACCTCGTCGCTGGTACCCACAAGGCCCTCGAGCCCGACTGTCAGCCCCACGAAGGTACCCAAAACACCTATTGCGACCAGGAAGCTAGGTGCAGCAGCCAACAAACGGCTACCGGTAAGCCCGGGGGCCAAGGTACGGGAGTTGAAAAAGTGCTCGGCATCAAGCGTATTGAACAGCTGTTTCTGGTCACTGGAGCTGACCAGACTTTCATCAAACTCACGCCAAAGTGCGCCGACACCCGGCATGCGCAATGCTTCAGCGTTCTGCAACACCTCACGTCGGGAAAGCGCCAACGTTTCTTTATTCTGTCCCTCTAGCAGTTGATTGAGAGCTTTAGCTCGGCGGCGGAAGCGGACGTAATGCCAGCACACCGCAGAAACCGAACCCAAAAATATAAGAAACGTCAGCGACCAAAACCATGCGCTCAACCCGCTGGTTTCAGCGCTGAACATTGCAGAAAAGTCAGGCCAAAGGTGTTGCAGCAATTCCATCATTTGCGGACGTATCTCTCTTAAATTAGCTCCAGCTAACTGCAGCAACGACCTATGTGCATGCAGCAAACAGAAACCTCAACCTGCAGCAAGGCGTAGATTCAGATCTAAGAGAGGAGACGCAACGTTTCATGTCGCCTGAATACGCTGCTCTAGAGCCATCCCTGAAGTACCCTATCTGCCCTGATGCGACTTTTGTCACAATATCAATCAGCTAACATCAGGTAAAGCATGAAAACAGTGCAGCCCATGTCGCGCCTCAAGCTATGAGCAACTTCAACCCCGTCAGCCCAAAAGACGCTACATAAAGGCTGGTCATCCATGACCGAGGGGATCCATCCCTGCCCACTCCAAGTAGGCACAGTTGAATGATATGTCGCGTTAGCTGACACACCAATAATGGTTATGCATACAGGTCAAGTTTTCAGGCCGATGCTGGAACCTGGGCATCGCTTCTTGAACGCGCGCTACTTGGTCGCTTACTTAGTCGGTTACATGGTCGCTGCTTGCAGCGGGCAGCGATTTTGCAGATCCCGGACCAACACTTACCGTCGAGCGCCCTTCGACAAAGCAATCGCCCTTGCATCAATCAGAATCAACGTGCCATCTTGGTTGACACGTCTTCGTACGCGACGCTTATGTGTCAGCTTTTCAAGCAGGTAAGGACACCATGAAACGCAGCAACACCCCCAAATCTGTCCGCTGGGATCTTGCCCTTCGCTACCGTATGATCGAAACGGTTGTCTGGTGGGAGGGTCGACTGACCACGCAGCACTTGATCCAGAGCTTTGGCATCAGCCGCCAGCAGGCCTCCAAGGACATCAATACCTACATCACCGAGCATGCCCCGAAGAACCTTGAGTACGACAAGTATCTGAAGGGCTATGTACCAAGCAAGCGCTTTCAACCGCGCTTTATCGACGACAGCGCCAGCGCGTACCTGCACCTGCTGAATCAAAGCCACGACCGTGCGCCGCACATCGAGGGGCTGGCATTGGCCTATGCCCACACCGAGGTGTTGGATGTACCTGACAGGTCTGTGCGCCCTGAGGTACTGCGGCCGTTGCTGAAGGCCTGTCGTGAAGGTCAGCGGCTTGAATGTGAGTATGTGTCGTTCACTACGCCTGATGGCGAGACGCGATTGATTGCGCCGCACACGCTAGTGTTTACCGGCATGCGCTGGCATGTAAGAGCCTACTGCGAGAAGAACGGGGACTATCGCGACTTCGTGCTGAGTCGCTTCCGCGGCGTACCTGAGTTGATGGATGATCTGTCAGACAACACCCGCGAAGCAGACACTGCCTGGAACACCCAAGTTGCCGTGATCATTGAGCCGGACTCACGCTTGAAGCCGGAACAACGGGCAATCGTGGAAGCGGACTACGGCATGATCGACGGACAGCTGGAAATCCAGACCCGAGGCGCATTGGTGCAATACGTGTTGCAACGCTACCAGATCGACCCGACCAAGGTTCATGCCAAACCCACTGCGCAGCAGATTGTGGTCGGTAACCTTGAGCAGCTGCAGCAATGGTTTTACAAGTAACCCAAGGATCACCCATGGCAACCCAACCCTCGCTGTACACCCTGTTTATTCAACTGGAACCGCTGCAGATCGAGCCGCCCGTATGGCGTCGAATTCGGGTAAACAGCGATTGCACACTGCGCAAGCTTCACCACTTCATCCAGGCAGCATTCGGCTGGCACAGCTGCCACCTGCATGAGTTTCAGGTTGGGCTCAATCGTTACACGCCACTGGACCCGGAGTTTGCCGACCTGCAGGACGATGCCCAGGATGATCGACGTATCAAACTGACAAAAGCGTTCAAGCATGTTGACCGTGTACGCTACACCTATGACTTTGGCGACAGCTGGCAACACGTGATTGCCCTGGAAGCACAGGAGCCAAGCAATGTGTCCGGCACTTGGTGCGAGGTACTGGATGGTGCAGGCGCTTGTCCACCGGAGGACGTGGGTGGCGTGCCGGGGTATCAGGACTTTCTGCAGGTGATTTCCCAACAGGGCAGTGAAGAAGCCAAAGAGGCGCTGGCTTGGGCCGGGGGGCACTTCGATCCGCGACTATTTGATTGCAGAGCCGCAAACGCTGCGGTTCAACGCATTTGCAACAACCTCTGGGGCTAACGCGGGTAGCTGCCGGCTACTCCTCCGGCAGCGTCCTGCACAGCGTCATAAAGAAACGCCCCGGCTGGCCGTCAACCATCTCGACGTAGCCTTCGCGCCGCTCCTTGCACCAGCCTGCATCCCAATCAGCCGCAAACCGTCTGAACTCGACGCCCTCTTCGCACTCGGCGAGAAAATCCTGCCAGGCCGTATTCAGGTGTCCGAATGGCAAGTCGGGCACCGCGCCAAGCGGATCAAAAACCCGCTCTCGGGCTTCGATTTCAGCCACGGTGAGTGACTCCAGTAAATGCTCAGCGGTTACAGCGAACTCGGGTATCGGTTCATCAGACTCCAACCGTCTAATCACTAGAAGAAGCAGAAGCAGCACCGGCCAAATCAGACTACTGATCAGAATCAGAGGCAACCAGCGCCGCTTGGGCGGCTGCCAGTCCGGATCAAGGGCCTGTGCTACCACCTCGGTTATTGGTGGGGCCTTAGCGTAGGCTCGCGCGCCATTGATGCTGAAGCCAATACCGACCAGCAGACCAATGCCGAGATACAGGTAGAGATAGGTCAATCGTCCGTCTCCTGCTGCGTGCCCGGCCTCGAAAACACCGTCAGCGCACCTACACCATATCCCTCAGGAGCATCCGGGTTGTCCGATACGCCGTTGTGCTTCTCCGTTGATGCGACAAGCACACCCCGTTCAAAATCGAGCAGCAGATCGCGCTCATAGACACTTGCGTAGCCGGCGTGAACGTACTTCAGCAGCTTGCCACGCGGGACCCTGATGCGACCGGAGTACCAGTGCGCGAACACCCGTTCCGGATAGCCCGGGAAGACCGACTCCAACGACGCGTCCGCTCCATCACTTAGCCAGCCCTGGATCGCGATCAAGTACAGCCTGTCGTCCAATAGCTCCCAAGTGGCAACATAACCACGCATGAGCGCCGTGGAGCTAGGTTCAAACTCAGGATAGGCGCCGCCCAAACGAAAGTAGGTGCCGAGCGGAGCATCACACATGGTGAGCCGTTCACCCTGATAGAAAAGCAGATCACCGATCTGAGCAGTCATCAGGCCTCCGATGGTGGATCAGGTAGTTCGGGTACAGAGAACGCCGCAGCGCCGAGCAGCAATGCAACCCCAAACATGAACAACCCCATGCCCCAAGACTCCGTCAAACTCAGCCAGAGTCCGTAGCCCATGGTGGCCAGTTGCAGCATCAGGATGCTGGCGTTAAAGATGTACTTGACCAGAATGCTCATACCGCAATTCCTCCTACCAAGAACTAAGCCCGATGAGGCTCATGGCGCGACGGCGCTTACGCTAACGCTTTCGAAGCAACGCTGGCCTTGATGCGCTCGATGAGCTGATCTCTGAACTCTGCATGTCCATACTCTGCGCGCGGATGCGCTATGCGGTAGCAGGTGGCACCGGCCGCTTCAAACTCCCAGAGCTTGCCCGGCACCAGCTTATCTTTAGCGGTCAGGTATCCGCCGAAATGATCGTTAAACAGGCTCCGAATGGCCTCATCGGCGCCTTTGATGCTCGAAGCGAATACAATGAAATTCGGTTTGAAACGGCGTATCTGCGCAGCAAGCAGTTGCTGTGACGCTGATACGATCTCATCGAACTCGGTAGCTGGGCGATTTCTTGGGCTCTTCTTGTCATAGTCCCAGGCAAACAGGTTCGCGTAGATCAATGCTCTGGGGTCCAGGCCCAGCTCCCTAGCCAGTCGAAAGTAGTACTGCATAAAGCGGCTTCTGGACGTCTCGACGACCTTGTCGCCCTTCAACTCGAAGTGACTTCTGTAGCGTGCAAGGGACTCATCTACTACATCCGATACCGAAACACTGCCCAGCCCCGCAGCCCGTTTGATGGTGTTTTTCCCGGGCTTGGTATTCCAACCTGCCGTCTCCCGACCAACCAGCATAACCTTGGTCTTTGCCGTCCAGTACTCCTCAAAGGGGTCGGGCAGAAATACGCCGGAGTACTTATCCTGATCCAGGTTGAACCTATCGATCTGCAGCCCCTGCAGAATGCGCGCGTATTCCTGTTTCAATGCATCCATTCGTTACGTCCTCTATCCATACTCAGTATCGTCGCCGAGCAACCACTCAATGCGAATGTCACCTTGGTCTATGTGTACGATACCTTTTTTCCAGTAGCTTCGACCGCACTGCGCGCGATACTGAATCAAGGTATCGAGCAATTCCATCAAGTACAGCTTGAAGCCTGACTCTCCTGCATCTGCCAACAGCCCGCCCTCAGTCTCCCATGACGCATGGCTCAAGCGCGCCTCATCGTCCTCGGCATAAAACGCAATTTTCCCGCGCCCCTCGGCCATCTCAGGAAACTGTTGAGACAGCATGCTTAACCGCTGCGCCTCAAAACCTTCATCAAATTCAACGCCTGCCTTATCCACGGCCACCCTCCCGACGTCCAATCGATACCAAGCCCAGCTGACTACCAAGCCGGATAACGCGAACGCGTCAGAACATCGTGCCGCGCACCACTGCCGGCCTGATAACGGCGTGGAATGTCAGCAAGGTCAACAGCTATCTGCGTTATCACATCTCGCAGCTCAAGGTCCTCCAGCCAACGGTCAGGAATAGCCTGCGGGCCGTAGATCAGACCCAGCAGGTTGCCCGCAATCATCCCGGTGCTGTCGCTATCACCACTGTGATTGACCGCCGTGACCACCCCATCCTCCAAGCTTTCGGCTGCAAGTGCGCACCAGAGCCCGATGGCCAGTGCTTCCTCTGCAACCCAACCGCCACCCAAATCTGCAATACGCTCAGGATTAGGACGCACGCCCTGCTGGTGCAGACGCAGTACGTATTCGATCAGCCTGCGCGTTTCTTCCATACCAGGCTTGCCGCCGTGCGCTTGCAAGGCAATGACCGTTGCGTCTTCAAGTGGAATGTTCTGACGCCAGAGTCGGTTCAGGATGTCAGCAAACAGCCCTGCCGCCAGATAGCCCGTCGGATGGCCATGCGTCAGTCTCGCCGACTCGCTGGCGACCTCGAATGAATTAAACAGAAATGCACAGGGAGCCACGCGCATGACGCCACCACACCCTTTGCTGTCATTGACTGCGTGCTCGCCGAACTCGGCACTATCAATCAGGGTGGAAAGGCAGGTGTTACCGGGCGCACGACGTGACCAGAGCTCTTTTTGCCTGATCAACCAACCGTCACGGCAAGGACTCAGCGTAGGCTCGACGCCCTGGGTCACCAGCCAGCGTTGCAGAGCATGATGGATGACGGCAGGGACATGACAACTACCGGTGTCAGCCTGTCGCACAAAGGCACGCAGCAAACCCTCGGCCGTAAACAGCATCATCTGCGTGTCGTCAGTGATCGCACCACGGCGCCCATACACCGGAGCCATGGAGCGAATGCCCCAGTTGCCAAAACCGCAGCGAATCTCGTCCCACGACATGAATTCGACTCGAGCGCCCAGCGCGTCGCCAGCAGCACCGGCCAGTAGACAGCCGGTAATGCGCTCAGCCTCAAGCGACAAAGCATTCGATCGAACAGTCCGCTGCACAGGCACATCCTGCTCGCAACTCATGTCGTCACCATCCTCTATCATCCGCAAGTGCCCACACACATCACGCTGGACGTATTGCACGATCAACTCCTGACGCTGAGTATCCTTGCAATCAACGACCTTTGTTCTGTTCACCGTCATGCTGTCACTCCCTGGCAATCATCGGATGACAGGCTACACCTGACGTGCGACGATTTATGTCGCACGCCTAAACAGAAGGATTTGTTATGAGTCAGAACGACACGTTGCTGCGAAACTTGACCCTGCTGCGCATCATTCCCAGAGCACCGCTCAGACGCGACACCAACACGCTTCATGAAATGCTGAAGGAAGAAGGCTTTAACATTGACATCCGCACTCTGCAGCGTGACCTGCAAAATCTATCCGCCAAGTTTCCGCTGATGTGTCAAAAGGAAAAAAATGGGCCCCATCGCTGGCAGTACGTTTCAGACTTTGTAAGCGATTTGCCGGCAATGGACACTGCAGAGGCCCTGGCATTAGTCATGGCAGAGGACAACCTCACTGGCAAACTGCCCCCTTCCGCTTTGGCACACGTCCGGCGCCGGTTCGACCGTGCTCGGCAGCACTTGGATGCACTGGAGACCAACGACCTAGCGCATTGGAGGAGACGAGTGGCCAGTATTCCCGAGGGAAAAGCTCTATTACCTCCCGAAGTCGAACCGGGCATCTGGGATGCCGTCTCCAACGCCCTACTTAATCAGCATGCAATAGACGTTACGTACCACAGCCGCTCCAAAAAATCACTGAAGCAATTCACCGTTCACCCACAGGGCCTGGTAGTCCGTGGCTCAATCAGCTATGTGCTGGCGATCATTGATGAGTACCAGGATATTCGGCAGCTAGTCCTGCATCGTTTTCAAGACGTTCAGCAGAGCAAGGCCTCCTACCGCCAAGCCCCAGACTTTAGCGTTCAAGACTATGTAAAAAAGGGCGAATTGGACTACCTGATTGACAGCAACCCGGTGCAACTGGTCGCGGACATCAACCTGGATATGGCACTAAAGCTAGCAGAGACCCCTCTCAGCAACGACCAACAATTGTCAGAGCCAAACTTACAGGAGCGATTTGAACTGCGCGCAACCGTACCAAACGACAAGCAAACACTGTCGTGGATTCGAAGCCTCGGCCCCGCTTTCTACGTGAAGCAGCCAACCAAATGGCGCGATGAGTTGGCAGCTGATGCCGAGCAAGTGCTGGCTTTCGCTAAAGCCGTTGGATATCAGTCGGCAACGGAGGCTGACCAGCTATGAATTACGCAGAGCTAAAGACCCGACAACGCGCTGAGCGGCACGCTCACAGTCCGAACCTCGCCATCCGCGTACATCGCTCACTAAGTTGGCTGAATCGTGCGGAGCAAGCCGATGACCTGGACGGCCGATATGTTTTTCTGTGGATTGCGTTCAATGCCGCCTACGCAACCGAAATCGATGACCAACAGCGTCTAAGTGAACAGGAAACCTTCAAAGCATTTCTTGCGAAGCTCAGCGACCTGGATCAACAAAATGCGCTGGAGGATCTCGTGTGGCACGCATTCCCCAGCAACATCCGCGTTCTGTTGGACAATCCCTACGTCTTCCAGAGCTTCTGGGATCACCAGAGCGGGAAGATCAGCAAAGCACAGTGGCAGCAACGCTTTGATGCGGGGAAACAACGTGCAAAAGCCGCTCTTGGGGCTCGCGACACTAATGGCGTGCTTGCAGTAGTGTTCAGCCGGCTCTATACCCTACGTAACCAGCTAATCCATGGAGGCGCGACGTGGAACGGCAAGATCAACAGAGACCAACTACGCGACTGCGTTGCCATCCTTGGCCAACTAGTTCCACTGGTTATCGAGATCATGCTGGACAACCCGAACACCCTGTGGGGCGATGCCTGTTACCCAGTGGTAGAAAGCTGAACCAGGTCTTTACGAACCTATCCTGAAACCCTATTCAGGACAGGTTCGACCGATCTGGCATTTACCACAGAGCAGTTTGCAGCCTCAATCGCTTAATACCCTTCCATAAACAAAACAGCCTCTAACTGCCGCAAGCTGTAACTTGAACCAGACCGGCTGTTCAGCTCAGTTAAGACCTTTTTAACCAGGCGGTTTGCATCCAGCTGGGCTGCCCAGGAGCTGTACGCGTTCTTCCAGTTCAGCCGAGTCCCCCTTCGCTTACCGCCCATCCCTTCCATGAAACCTAGTGCGGGGTATGACGTTCTGAACTGATCGATCTCTGCGTCCGTCAACGCATTCTCAACAATGCTTATGATCGCAGTCGCCACACGTGAGTCATAAATCACAAACTCGTCAGGATAGAAAAATGCATACAACTTGGTCCAAGCACTATTCATCTTGGCCTCTTCACCTTCAACTTGCGCCTTTGCAAGCTGAAGATTACGTACCACGGCGCTAGGCTCCTCAGGCGGAAGCGGAACCCGACCCCATTGGCATATTTCGCTGAAAAGCTGTCTAACTTCCGCAGCGTGCCCATCAAGGTCAACAAGAAGCGCTTGTGCACGCTCTACGTAGCCGCTTAGGACCGTCTCTGCTGTATCAAAGGATGTTTTCGGATCAGGCCAAAAATAAGCGGAGATACGCGCATCAACACCCGTTACAGGTGTTGCCGGATGAAAACGCTTACGCCGCCGATCAAAAATCTGGAATGGTTGAGTTTCCAAATAGGTAGCAAAGCTCTCTTCTGGCGCGCATGGCTGCTCGGCCTCAGATGACTCTTCGAGTGCGTCATCCCAGTCGAGCGACTCCTCCTGCTCACCGAGACCCAGCACTCGATAAAGCCCTTCTGACACTCTCTGGTACTTTGGAGCGCCACCCTTCAGAACCGTGTAACCAGTACCTTCAGCGTTATTTGCCAGCTCTGAGCGTATGGTTCCCTTTGCGTAAAAATCAAAACCAACCCTAAAGGACGGATCCTCACCACTCGCCTTGTCCCGAAAGACCATTCGCTCATCAGCGAGAAGGTCTGCTGCTCTGAACTCGCTAGAGAGCCTACCGTTTTGAATTTCCAACACGATTGAGTCATAAAGCGCCACTTAACATCTCCTTGTAATAGTTCTCTCGCTCTCAGCGACAGCCTGGAAGCTACGTTTTACCATGCCATCCAGCATTAAAAAATCCCCGAGACCACTAACCTTAACCCTAAGCAGAGGTTTGGCTGGGAGCTCCAAGCTCACTTATTACCGAGCGTCGCCCTGACCAAGTCAATGAACACCCAGAGATGTCGGAGCCGGTGAGCATCCGCACCTCAGGCTCGCAACCCAATCTAGATTTCAACCAGGTACGTACGTACGCCAGAGTCGCAATCGACCAGCGATGAGCTGTTTCAACGATTAATAACGAGGGTTTGATCGAGTGGCGATCGAGCGCTTTCAACAAAGCTAATGACGCATGCAGTGCCTCCACACAATCACCGCCACTCGCGTGAAAACCCCAACCAATAAGCCCATCGCCCACCTCGTCCGAATCGTCGCTAGGATCAGCAACGAGTTGAGAGTGCTCCCTAGCCACATAAACCGTTGCCCAAAAATGGCCAGCCTCTTCCAATGAAGACCATTGGTAGCGCCTGGCTCCAGGCCAATTCACAGGGAGACCGATGCTCAGTTGATGCACATGCAAGACGTCCGCTGTTGGAGCCACTTCAACGAGAGCAGAAACATCATCTGCCGAGTTGAGCAGTACGTGCAGTTCATCGTATCGCCTGGCACTTGTCTTGGATCCACCTGTGCACACCTCAACGTCATACCAGCTTTGGTTGCGTTCTAGCACTGCCATCAAATTACAGCTGTGCCAGTTCAAACGACGGAGGAACTCATCCTGGCACCGCGCGTCAAGCGCCAACACGCCTACCGTGATTCGCGGTTCGACCAACAACCCAGCATCAGAGATATGAGGAGCCCGCCCGCACAAAGTCAGATCACTCGGACCGGTGAGTTGATGCATCGATAGCCCGGATACTGGGCCTCAGCAGTCACCTTCGCCATCTGAGAAGTAACTGCCTGAACCTGAAAACTGAAGTTGGCGCTAGGGCCTGCGTTGGCCTGTACTCGTTGCATAAACACTTTGTAGGTGTTCATTCCGATACCTCCTTGGTTGACGGAGAAAGAAGAGTACGCTCAGCCTGCGACAGATACTGTCGCAGGCTCGTCCAGATCGCCGCTACGGAGGAATGCACAGATCAGGGACCGACAGGCGCTGCCCATGAAAGCCTGACGTCAGTAGGGACAGCATTGCAGCCCACAGCGCCTGACCGGTTAGCTCACAGCGATGCAGGCGGTAGTGAAGTCTCAGGGATGGGCTGACTTCGCATCGACTATAGATGCAGTCGCTTTTCCCAAGTCTGAAATGCGTGTTAGAACGCTAGATAACTACTGGCCCACCACCTCCACAAACGCCACAACGCCCGGATAATAGAACCCCGCTGCATTGACATAACAACGCTCATCAAGGCGAGGAAATACATAGGCCATTTGCATTGACCCGTGATCTGAAGCGCAGTCCGCCGATTCAGAATGCGTAGCAAATCCCGACAGCCATCGACACAGATTTTCGGGGAACTCCGCGACTGTGCTGTTGGCCAGCCCCTCTGGAGAGACAAATGGCACTACAAACGTCACGGCGTAGTGGGCACTAGCCTCACCAAGCAGCTTAAGTGCGTCTCTGCGAGCAGCTTTCTTACCTTCAGCAATTTTTCCGCTGCACCCGGCGTCGACAAAATCAGGACCCAAACGGACCCAGACCTGTTTTGCCTCAAACGCACAGTCTTCGTGAGGGGTAGAGACATAAAGGTCGACTCTACCGCGCGCACCAGAGTCGCCTTCATCGTCAACGCCCGACGTTGGCGCCTCCGCCCGCTTCAACGTTGAGTATTCCTCGAGCGCAACCCAACCCTTGGCCCACGCAGCACCGGCTAGAACACTGACGTTTGCGCGCTCGTTATACCACCAGCAGCAGTCGCGCCCTTGTCCAGCGTCACCCGCCATAATCTCGTCGTAATGCAATACAGACTCAACCCACGCAGCAAGCAGCTGGCTGATTACATCGTCCCCAGTAGGGCTATGTGTCAACATCATCAATGCATTTCCTTTGCAGCCAAAAGAAGAAAAAACAGAAGCGACAACCAACGCCGCTTACCTCTGTCCAGCGCCGGGCATTTTGGTCACATAGGCACGCCCAGGAAAAACAGCGTCGTTCTCTTGTTTGGATGAATTCCATACCCCAGAGGGACCTCCACTGCATCTGGAAGCGCAGCCTCCACTGCATCCAAAATACGAGTAAACTTGGACATGTGAATCAACTTCGGACCACCAATCACGTGACATAGCAATGGACGTAATCGGAGTTGCCGAAGTTTTGAAAGCAATTCCTGCTCCGTGCACTCACAATCGACCCACGCTGCAGTTACTGCCCTGCCACCACTTGCATTCAACGCGGACACGAGATCAGCGAAATCGACACAAACGGGGCCAGTGAAGCGAACGATATCGATCACCGACTCCATTGCCTGCTCAGCCCATACGTCGAAGGCTCCCTTCGAAATTCCGGATGGCGCAAGCAACTGGAAGCATCTCTCAGGAAGATCTCGCTCAGGATCTTGGTGATCCACAAACAGGGTCAAGCTACTCCTAATCTCAGGCAGATAACCTGCAGGCGCAGCAAGAACAAACTCTAGATCGTAGGGTTGACGCTTTTCAGGCAGAGGTACACCGGTCGCCCAATCTACCCTCTGATTGATGGCGTCCGAGTACAGCAACAACGACACCCCTTCCAGGTAGTTCTCGCAGCCAACAGTGAACGCTTATGTTCCATGTTGCCCTCGCAAACAGAAAAAGTCGGCAATTCATCTCCTGCGATGACGACACAATATGTCGCAGTCATCCACCATACTCATGACTGCCACTCGGAGAGCGAACAATGCTTGATGCGCATACAACCGATCTGCTCCACATCCTACTCCCCTTGGAGGCGGACATCGTTCCCCTGATAAAGGGTTCACCACGCAGCTTATATGCGTCCGCCGGCACACCATCAATACGTCGCCACCCTCACGACCAGCACTGCAGCGTGCCTGATTTAACCATCGATTTGCAGATACGCCGCTGTCTGGATGCTGCCGAGATCAGCGAGCTGTACGCGCAACTGCGCGAACAGGCGCTGAAGCTGGATGTGGCTGCATTGAATGATCTGGGATGGATGTTGATGACAGGGACCCACCTGCAAACCAATCAGACGCGCGCACTTCAGTTGCTGACGCTTGCCGAAGATCAAGGCTCCAGCGAAGCCGCTTTCAACTTGGCCGAACGAGCCTATTACGGCAAGGGTTGTGCAGTTGATTTGCCACAGGCAGTTGAGCGCTATACCGACATCGCGGTTAGCTGCACCATCATCGCGTTGAAAGCTGCCGCTGCCCAGGCCCTCGCCAGGATGTTCGCCGACGGAGAAGTAGATGGCGAAGCTGACCCGGAATCAGCCATCCGCTGGTACCAGCACGCCATCAATCTCGGTGACAAGACTGCGGTCATCGGGCAGAGCAAGCTCAAGCTTGATGTTTACTCCCCCTGCGAAGACACGGCTGCCGCCGTCATTCAGCTGCAGAACGCAGCACTTGAAGGATTGGTTGAAGCCAGTCATTTCCTGGCTGACCTGTATGCTGGCGAAATTCCCTATACAGACTACCCTTCCGACCCTGACAAACGCATGCAACGATTCTGGCGAGAACTGGCCATTGAGCAAGAGGCTGCGCAAACGCTGAAGGCCTTGAGTCCCCAAGGTCATGGACCTACCAATATCCATTGAACACTCTACAGTCGACCGTATCCAGAGACGCAAGCGCCTGTTTTTTTGATCAACGCACCCAAGGATAAGTATCTACAAATGGACTACCAAACACTCCTGAAAGCAGTTATCGACTCGGTACAACACGCTGGCGAACGCCTCATCGCTGAATGGCAGCGCCCCGATGTGCCACGCGGCTACCTCGACAAGGCCGACGTGGACACCGAAATTGAGCTGGAGCTACGCCCTGTTCTGCTGGAGCTTCTCAACTGCGACTTCTGGGGCGAAGAAACCGGTGCCGCACTGAGCGGCGACCAGCACTGCTGGGCTGTTGACCCCAATGACGGTACCGCAGACTTTCTGAAAGGGCTCAAAGGTTCAGCAATCTCGGTAGGCTTGCTGCGCGACGGCCGGCCTGTTCTAGGAGTAGTTTATGCACCCGTCACACCTTCGCGCGGTCCCGATTGCATCGCCTGGGCCGAAGGCATGGAGCATATCTACCGCAATGGTGAATACCTTGCTCCATCGCTGCACGATGCCGGACTTTCGCCTGAGTCAAAGGTTCTGGTCAGCGCTGCAGCGCGCAGAAAGCCGGCGATCAATGCAGACCTCTGCGCACCGGCGCAACCGCTACCCACGACCAGCATCGCTTACAGGCTGGCAGCGGTCGCTGCAGGTGACGGCGTTGCAGGCGTATCCCTGGTGACTACATCAGCACACGACGTGGTTGCTGGCCACGCCATCCTCCTAGGAGCGGGAGGCGTACTGTTGGATCAATCCGGAGTGGAAATCAGCTATACCAGCCGTGCGGATCTTGCGGTGACGTCGACCCGCTGCTTTGGTGGCGCCAGAGCTGCTTGTGACGAGCTATCGAAACGGGATTGGAATCTCGTGTTTCACCACCGATAGAACACCGCTAGGTGAGCATCTGCTATCAGGTTGAAGAGCACGTCCTCTCCTTAGGACTCATGGAAGCCATTACCCATACTCGCGCAGAACCAAGCGTCTTGTTTCAAACGCACCAAGGTTGGGGGATCACCGCCATCATTAACGCTGCAGTCGCCATCCCAATGCCCCGGGTCAAACTCCAGAGTAAAGAACCGCCGCAGTTCAGCCTTAAAGGTAGCGGCCAATTCTGACCGTGCCACAACCCCTTCCAGCAGCAACTCATCTGGATAGAGCCGCGTGACCCGCAGCAAAACAGGCTTTGGATCCTCGGTAGGAAGCACCGCCAATACAGCCGTCGATCCTTCCTCATCGATCTCGATCATGACTGGAAGGTCGCCCTCGTCGACCTCCCGACCCCACGCCACCAGATCATCAAACGGATCAAACACGTTGGACAGATCCATCGACGCGCTGCAGTCAGCCAGCGATATATGCAGCTTTGCCCAACCGTATTGGCCCATTTCGAACAGCACACCCACTGGTGCATCGGTGACATCGGGCCGCAGGCAAAACCAGCGAGGCAGATCTTCGCATGGTCGAAGCAGCTGAGCTCCGCTGCGACTTGCATCGCGCAGCCCTATATGTCCAGTGTTGCCAGACACAAAGAAAGGAGTCAGCGACTTCCAGCGAGCAGGATTGACTGTGCCGAAAACGGGGTCAACGCCATTGAACCACTCCACCAGCTCGCCATAGCTGCGCCAACCAAAGGGTTCGACAGCGCGCAGTTCCACGGCGCCGTTCTGATCATCAAGCACATCCACGACATACGAAAATGACTTCGCCAGCTGCGGGATCAGACCAGGCCGTAACTGCGTGGCAAAGAATTCATCGGGATCGTGACCGTCAAGCAGCAGCACGTCTCCACCAAACGCCTGATCAAGAAGCTGCTGCACAGCGACCCGACGCTCCGACAATCCTTCACTCGATCTCACCGCTGCAGGAATGGCCTCAAGCGCTTGGCGCACAGTCTCATCACGGCAGTACTTGAACGGCAGCAACAGCCCTACGTGTGATGCCACGCCGGGGCGGTCTCCACCACTCAGCGCTCCCAACGAAAACGCGCCCGCCCGCACCCCGGATCCGCAGTCACGAAAGCTCCGCCTCGACACGCCATAATCCGCTAGATATATACAAGGGAGAAGCGCATCTGCGTGCCCCTGAAGACAGCCGAAGGTTCGACGGGTCTGTCGTTTACTCATGATCAGAGCCTCGTATGAATCAATCTTTCGTAGCGCGCCCCTGCCCAGACCAATACGGCCATCGTCAGCGCGCGCGGCGCGGTAGCCCTGGTAACTTGCCCTTCTTGTCCCGCACCAGCCCATGAATAAGCGGCGCCATCATCAATGTCCAGAACATCGAATTGCGCCTGCTACGCGGCTGTTTGCCACCGAAAATATTCCTGAACTGCATGAAAAACAGCACACCCAAAGGAATTTTCACGTACAGGGCAAGCAGCATTTTCAGTGGATTCGGATTGTCCAACCAGGTCCGCACCAGAATAAAGATCAGCAACAAGAGGTCGAGCACTAGCGCCAAAACAATGAACGCAACGACCAGTTCGTTGGGACCGTCACTGTTGTCGCTCCCGCTGCCTCCACCGAGCGCGATGAGAAAACCAATGAGAGCTGCGGGAATGAGATACAGCCCCCCCACAAGCATGACGTCGAAGTAATTGCGATAGACCACGACCTGCTGACGCATCCCCATCCAGATGCCAACGGCAAACGGCAAGATGAGTAACAGCCCGACGCCAACCACCCACCACGTCAAAGGTATCGCGCTAGCCAATGATTCAGGCGCAGTCTCAGGCATGCTGTGCCTCCTTGCCATCACGCATGTAGCGGTTAAGCAACTCGCGTGCATCGACGCGCCAGATCGTTTTGAAAACGACAGTGAGACAATAGAGAAACAACAGCGGCAGAATCAGCGTACGCAACACAAATAGCGCCATGACTTCCATGATGGTATCGCTTGCGTCGGAGAGTTTGTCCTTCAATGCACCCAGCGCGAGAGGGTTCGTCAGCTTCGAAAATGTGCCACTGACCGAATCCATGAGGCTGGAAGCGCCATCCGGATTCTGTGCCGCTTGGCGCTCGCTCTGGATCATGGCAAGGCCTTTTTGCGCCTTGAGCTGCTCATCCTCGAGCAACTCCAACTGCTCTTCGAACAAATCGACCTGAGCAATAGCCTTTGCATGCTCCGGCGAACGGGAAAACACGTTGATGCGTTCAACGGTCTCCATTCCATCCTGCAACTCTTCCAGCTCGGCCGTTGCCTGAGCATGCTTCGACGTGAGCTGCTCGCGTTGCTCCGCCAGCTCTGTCAGACGTGCCGTGAGCATGATTTCTCGCTCGCTTCGCGCAGCTTCGGCCTGCATTGCCAAATCCCGCGCAGTTGCTGCATCAGTCTCTTGTGCCTCAGTTTCTTCCAGCTCACCGGGCAATGCTTCCAGAACAGCAATACTCCTGTCGGACTGACCCGCAAGAAAGTACTCGCTCACCACTCCGTTTAATGCAACAACAACTACCAGCGCAAAACGCAGAAACAGGAGAAAAGCAAACAAGCGCGCGCACTGATTGAAACCGGCCAGTGAAGGTCTCAACAGGCTCAGAATGACCATGCCCCCTGAAAGAGTCAGGACAACCTTGAAAAACACATCAGACACGATGCCGAGTAGCACTTTCTGAACCAACAGCGAGCCAATCGACAGCTTCATCAGGGAAGAGAAGTCTTCGACCAGATCGTTGAAGGGGTCGAGCATCTCGCCTAGCCCCAGGCTACCCGAAAACACCACCATGCTGACTTCCACTTCCGCACTTTGCAGCATGGAGATCAGGGCATTGAGTAGCTTGGCCGCGCCAAACGCGACCGAAGCCTGAACCAAAGAACTGTCTATGTAGTCGGTTGAAGCCCGGTCAATCACCCCCAGCCAGGACACCAGCATCAGCACGAGAACCACTACCATAACGACAGCTCGACCACGCCCCTTCAGCAGGCCTGAAGACTGCAACGTCGGATCCATATTCACTCCTTGATTACATTTTTGATCGTGCAGAGCACATGACTCATCGATCCAGCTTCCATGCTCTGGAAGCGAGACTAAAAGCAATGGGCCACCAAGGCAATCGGATATTCCCACGCGCCCCGCTTGTCCCGCGCATCCTAACGGCTAGTTGCGACAGATAGCGTCGCACGCAGGTGCGCTCAGAAACGTTGCTGTGAGCACAACCATTGCCCCCATTCCCGTTTCCATTCGAATTTTCTTCAACCCTACATAACTCCCACGAGCCTACCCCAGCCAGTCCGCTCAACTGGCCTGTCTCGTGAGGAGTTCCTTATGTCTAAATCCTGTCCGCGCTGTCGCTCGCAGCGCGTGGTGTACTGCCATTACGGCAAGCGCATCGGTGGCACCGTAGGCACCGTGGCGGGTGCATTCAGTGGTGCTGCAGCCAGTTCTGCTTCAGGTGCTGCTGCGGGGTTACGCATCGGTATGCAAGTCGGTGCCTCTGGTGGCCCTGCTGGCATTGGTGCAGGCGCGGTGCTTGGCGCTATCACTGGTGCATTTGCTGGTTGCATTGCTGGACTGCGCTTGGGCCAGGTGCTCGATGAACAGTTGCTCTGCCGTTTCCGCTGTCTCGACTGCAACGCGCATTTCTGAGCTTTGCCCTTCCCGCTTTCTTTGTCTTTCCCTGTTTCGCTTTGTCCTTTCTCATTCTCTTTGACCGCCTGGGCTATCTAGCTCGGGCGGTCTATGCCGTTTTGGAGGTTTCCATGGCACATCAAGTTGAAACTATGGCCTACGTTGGCACCACACCCTGGCATGGCCTGGGTAGCAAGCTGTCCCGTCATCAGCCGCTGGAGGTCTGGCAGCATGAAGCCGGTATGAACTGGCACATTGAAGAGTCCCCGGTTCGCTTCCTGTCAGACTCCGCTGCCCACCTGGGCAGCATCCATACCTTTCCTGAGCAAAAGGTGCTCTACCGTTCGGACACCAAGGCCCCGCTGTCGGTCGTCTCCCAGCGTTACAAGGTGGTTCAACCCTTCGACGTGCTGGAGTTCTACCGGGATCTGACCGAGTACGCTGGCTTTGAGCTGGAGACTGCCGGCGTGCTCAAGGGTGGTCGCAAGTTCTGGGCCCTGGCCCGGACGGGGCAAGCCTCGGTGCTCAAGGACAATGACCTGGTTAACGGCTACCTGCTACTGGCTACCTCTTGTGACGGAACGCTCTCTACCGTGGCCACACCAACGACAGTTCGGGTGGTGTGCAACAACACTCTGGCCATCGCGGTGGACGGTGCTGCCGAGTCAATCAAAGTGCCGCACAACACCGAGTTCAACGCCAAGGCAGTCAAACGCCAGTTGGGTATCTCGGTCGCTCAGTGGGATGACTTCATGTACCGCATGAAGCATTTGTCCCAGCGCAAGGTGAACACCGGTGAAGCGCTTGGCTACTTCCTGCGGGTGATCTGCGACACCGAGCAGGACGTGGAGGATCGCCGCGAGCTCACCCAGCACCGCGCCCTGCAGAAAGTGCAGGATCTGTACGCTGGCAAAGGACGCGGCTCTCAACTGGTATCAGCACAGGACACCGCGTGGGGTTTGCTGAATGCGGTGACCGAGTACGTCGATCACGAGAAGCGAGCGCGCAGCGTTGATCACCGCCTCGATTCTGCCTGGTTTGGCCAAGGTGCCACGCTCAAGCAAAAGGCGCTGGATCATGCCCTGGAGCTGATCGCCTGATTTTCCCGTACGGGTTTTCCGTTTCCCTTAATTCCCTTTTCTACTTACTCGCCTGAGCCCGATCAGTGTCTTCTGGTCGGGCTTTTGTGCGTCTGGAGTTTGCTTATGAATACGCATCAAACAACATCGACCACTGGCGCGAACAAAGCGGGCCGTGGCGTCCTGCGCCTGGTTAGCACCAAAGACCTCTCTCGCAACGACTGGCTGGACGTACGCAAGCGCGGTATCGGCAGTTCGGATGCAGCAGCCGCTATCGGCCTCAACCCCTACAAATCCCAGCTGGAGCTCTGGCTGGAGAAAACCAACCGTGACGTTGGCCTGGTCAAACCCAACCCGGACGACGATACCACCCCGGTGTTCTGGGGCGTGGTGCTGGAGCCGGTTGTGGCATCCCAGTACCAGCGCCGTACCGGCAACAAGGTACGCAAGGTCAATGCTGTCCTGCAGCACCCTGACGTGCCCTGGATGCTGGCCAACATCGATCGTGAGGTCGTGGGCAGCAACCAGGTGCAGATCCTCGAATGCAAGACAGCCGGCCTGAACGGTGCTCGCCTCTGGCGCGACGGCGTGCCCAAGTACGTCGAGGTGCAGGTCATGCATCAGTTGGCTGTCACCGGTAAGCAAGCGGCGGATGTTGCGGTGCTGCTGGGTGGTCAGCAACTGGAGGTCTACCGCATCGAGCGTGACGAGGCGTTGATCGATCAATTGATCGCCCTGGAGCGGCAGTTCTGGCACTACGTTGAGACCGACACTCCACCACCAGCGGATGGGTCGGATTCGGCAGAAGCGGCGCTGCGTCTGCTCTACCCCGCTGACAATGGCGAGCAGCTGGATCTTTCCGCTGATACAGCCCTGTCGGAAGCGTTCGATGAGCTCAAGCAGGTGCGCTTATCCCTGAGTGATTTGGGCAGGCGCGAAGCCGAGCTCAAGCAGTCTCTGCAGCAGGCCATGGGCGAAGCCAGTAAAGCGACCTTCGCCAGCGGCAGTATCAGTTGGAAGAAGTCCAAGGATGGGACGGGCATCGACCTCGACGCCCTGTTCAAGGACCACCCTGCACTCAAGACGCAGTACCAGATCAACAAGCCCGGCAGCCGGCGCTTTCTGGTCAGTTGATTTGTTTTATCTCCCATCACACCCCTTCAGGCCGACTGCCGCTATGGCGCCGGCCTTTTTGTTTCTTACAGGAGCATTCCCATGATCAAAGGCCTGGCAATCACCCCGCCCGTGCTCGGGCGTATCTCCATCGGCAAAGTGGTCGAGAAGAACGGCAAACGCCTGCCGGAGAAAGACGACCAGTTCACCATCACCTCGCAGGTGCAGACCCGCGATGGCTGGCTGGTTCACCCGCTTGATGAGCTGCTGCGCAAGGAGCAAGGCGGCAAGATCCGCAGCATTCCGGTGCGCCTGCTGTTCAACGACCCGGAGCTCAACTTCCGCGCTGAGTACAGTCTGTTTGACCGCACCAGTGGTCGACCGCTCTGTGTCGGTAACGGGGAGTCGTGCAAGCGCTCAACGGCAGAAGGCATTCAAAACCTGCCCTGCCCTTCACCGGATGGCTGTCCGCTAGCACCCGGAGGCAACTGCAAACCTTACGGTCGTTTGAACGTCGCCATTGGCGATGACGATCCGCTGGGGAGCTTTGTGTTTCGTACTACCGGCTACAACAGCATCCGTACCCTGTCAGCACGACTGAGTTACCTGCAGGCCTTGTCCGGAGATCGGCTGGCGTGTCTGCCGCTGGAACTGCGCCTGCGTGGCAAGTCGACCCGCCAGAGTCACGGTGCACCGATCTACTACGTGGATCTGACGCTGCGCAGTGGCCTGAGCCTGGAAGAAGCCCTCTCTCAGGCGCATCACTTGGATCAATCGCGGCGTGATGCCGGCTTTGATCAACAAGCACTGGATGCTGCCGCACGTATGGGTCTGGTCAATGGGGCCTTTGAGGACAGTGAAGAAGACTCGCATCTGGTACTGGAGGAGTTCTATCCAGAGCAATCGGTCGTTGAGTCAGCGCCAGCAGCTACGTCTCAGAAGCCCGCGCCGCAGTACAGCAGCCGTCGAAGCCGCAACGGTAAGCCGACCCTGCACGACCTGATTCTTGAACGCACCCACAACCTGCAACAAGCCAATCCACCCGCCAGCGCCTGAGCGGGTGGTTTTTTCTATATCCGGAGATCACCATGAGCAAGCAAAAGTCGTCGTCGGCGCTGATGCCGACAGCGGGCATTGAGCTGTCCGAAACCGAAGTCCTGAGCTGGGCCCAGTCGATTCTGGAAGCCCGCTTTCATCGCAGCAACTACCTGACTAGCCCGAACCTGGTCCGTGACTACCTTGTGTCCCAACTGGCCCACGAGGAGCGAGAGGTGTTCGGCATCATCCTGCTGGACAGCCAGCATGGGGTGCTGCGGTTTGAGCGGCTGTTCTACGGCACCATCGACAGCGCCAGCGTCTATCCCCGAGAAGTCGTCAAAGCGGTACTCAATGCCAATGCCGCAGCCGTCATTCTCGCCCACAACCACCCAAGCGGCATGCCTGAGCCCAGCCAGGCCGACCGCACACTGACCACCCGCCTACAAACCGCCCTGCAAACCATCGATGTACGTCTGCTCGATCACCTGGTGATTGGTGGCACAACAGCGGTGAGTTTTGCCGAGCGTGGATTGATCTGAACACAGCCGTAAAGGAGATCCAGCAATGATAAAGACCTGCACCATCTGCAACAGCGCCACACTGGTTCATCGGCAGAACCTGCGCACCCTGGTCGTGATGGCCGGGGTGCTGGATGTGCTGTTGCGTACTCATGTTGAGCGCCAGCAGAACGCGCCGAGCAACCACGCAACGTGGGAGCAGCTAGGAAAGCTGGTGGCATTACTGGCAGAGCCAACGCCCTTGCTGGAAGCAGGCGCAACTCAGGGAACTGCTCTGGCAGATAACGTGGCAAAGCACTGGCTGGGCACCTTCGACAGCCTGTGCCTGAACTGCGGCTTTTTTCTGATGGATGAGTCCGACGACCCAGCGCCGGAGTGATGCTCGGTTATTTGGTTTTCAGGCGCTCTGTCAGCTGCGCCACCAGACGCAAGACCAGCTCCCGGTCAGCGGTGTCCAGCGGCTCCAGCATGCTGCGTAGGTTACGCACCTGATCGTCGACATGCGGGCTCCCCTCCGTCAGCAGATCCACCGCTTCACAGCCAAATAGCGCAGCCAACTCATAAAGGCGGGCAACCGATGGCATGGCAATGCCCCGCTCCATCCGCGAGACCGCCTCAATACCGATACCCAACTTGCCGGCTACCTCGTCCTGTCTCATCCGCGCATCACTGCGCTTCTGCGCAATCGCCCGACCGATGCTCGCGGTCAGGGCGTTTTTTGGTTTGGCCATACCCCCTCCTATCCGACCTGAATGGTTGGGCATCGACCGATTGACATGAAGGACTTGAAACGATGAGAATCAACTCCACAGGTAGATTTGACGCCAATTTCTACGCTTTGACTCCACTAATTAGAAAAGGAAAGGACGCCATGAAGCACTCTCTCCGCGCCAGCGCGCTGCTCAGCGTACTGGCTTTCACCAGTATTCCCGCCACGGCAGCCGAGTGGACCAGCGGCTACGGCATGGGCACGACCGAGTACACGGTCACCGATGAATCCGGGAACGAGCTGTACATCGCCTGCCCTGGCAGCGACGGTGAATATGTCCATGCCTACGCCAAGATCCACGGGCAGTCCTACAGCTCGAAGAACGATCCCGGTTTCAACGTCATCCTCGATGGCACCGAGTACGGCAACCCGTTCGACACCATGTGCCGCATCTGCGGTCAGGCTTTCCCGAGCTTCTGGGAGCACCTGCGAACAGCCCAAACCCTGCAGATCAGCCAGGACGGGCAAACCGTCACGCTGCCCACGACCGGCATAAACGTACTTAAGCCGCTCAACCACCCGGAAAACACCTGCCAGTCCGCCTGGTGACCAGGCGCACCTATTCCAATAACGCTCAACAGGAGCCCGCTGTATGGAACAGAACAATCTCGACCGACGAGATCCCCAGAACGACGAGGACGATTACATCGACGACACCTTGCCGGTCCCCGTCAAAGTGCTCGGCTGGGCGCTGGCAGCCTTTGCCTTCGCCATCTTCGCTGTAACGTTCAACAACTCCGGCATGGTGCTGCGTGCTGGCTTTTTCGCCAAAGCCTTCGCGGTGCTGGTGGGTACCTTGCTCGGCTGGGGCGGTGCCCTGCTGGGTGATGCCATCTGCCGCTTTGCGCGCCCGTCTGCCGTATTCACAACCGGCGGTTTTTTCAGTCTGGTGTTCACCAAGCTGTTTTGGATCGCGGGTCCTCAGCTGATCGGCATGGGTATTGGCGTGATGCTGGGCTTGTCCCAGGTACTGTCCCGCATATAAGGAGTAAGGATGTGAAAAATAAACTATTGGCGGTATTGGCGCTGAGCGTACTGGCAGCGGGCTGTTCTAGCCCTGAAGACAAGATGCGTGGTGATTTCTTGTCAGGCTGCGCTCAAGGTGGTGCAGATAAAGAGGTATGCGGCTGCGTATTTGATAAGGTGATCGAGGAATATGACCTGTCCTACCTAGAACGCGTAAAACGCACTGGCGCTCCGAGCGAGGAGTTCATAAGGTTCAACGTGCAAGCCACGCTGCAGTGCAGCGGGGTCTACTGAGCATAAGCACCTCTGAGGCCTTCGGGCCAGACTGGGGTGTTTTTTTTATTTATGAAAGTGTAGTGGTCTAATGAAACCGGACACCAACTAGGCGACAATACTCGCCA
>CETH01046219.1_pt1 | contig 48264 bp, 38 predicted proteins | sample 361461 | NCBI WGS metagenome assembly CETH01 (sample SAMEA2622695, study PRJEB7988) | marine metagenome | isolation source: saline water (ENVO:00002010), including | reverse complement strand
AAAAAATGCAAAAAAAACATAGTAAATACTCAAGAATAACAACTAATACTCTATCTGAAATGAAAAAAGAGGGAGAAAAAATTGCTATGCTTACATCTTATGATTATACCTTAGCTAATATTATTGATAAAGCAGGGATTGATGTGATTTTGGTAGGAGACTCAGCTTCAAATATCATGGCTGGACATGAAACTACAGTTCCTATTACTCTTGATCAAATGATTTATCATGCTTCATCGGTGATAAGAGGTGTAGAAAGAGCACTAGTTGTAGTTGATTTACCATTCGGAACATATCAATCTGATTCTAAAAAGGCTCTAAGATCGTCAATTAAAATCATGAAAGAATCTGGCTCACATGCTATTAAATTAGAAGGTGGTATTGAAGTAAAAAACTCTATTGAAAGAATTCTTAATGCTGGCATACCTGTTATGGGCCACTTAGGATTAACTCCTCAATCAATTTATAAGTTCGGCACCTATTCTGTTAGAGCAAAAAAAGATTATGAAGCTGAAAAGCTTTTTGATGACGCGAAATTACTTGAAGAATTAGGATGTTTTGCTATCGTACTTGAAAAAATTCCTGCAGAATTGGCAAAAAAAATTTCTTTAGAGCTTAAAATACCGGTAATCGGAATTGGAGCTGGTGTTAATGTAGACGGTCAAGTATTAGTTTTACATGATATGTTAGGGATGAATACTAAATTTAGTCCCCGTTTTTTAAGACGTTATCTCGATTTAAATCATGAAATAACTAAAGCTGTTGGTTTATACACTCAAGATGTAAAAAAATCTGCTTTCCCAAATGAGAAAGAACAATATTAGATATAAAATAACTGATTTATTAAACTCATTTTGATAAACGTTTTATTCGAGGACAATCACATTATTATAATAAATAAAGAAGCAGGAGATTTGGTTCAAGGTGACTCAACTGGAGACGAAACTGTTCTTGATAAAATAAAATTCTATCTAAAAAAAAAACACAAGAAACCAGGGAAAGTTTTTCTTGGTCTAGTTCATCGTATCGATAGACCAACAAGTGGTATAGTGGTCTGTGCTAAAACATCAAAAGCTTTGTCAAGACTGAATGAACAATTTAAAAAAAGACTTGTTGAAAAAAAATATTGGGCCATAGTAAAAAATCCTTTTTCAATAAAATCTGGAAACCTAATTAATTGGATCGCAAAAAATTCTAAATTAAACAAATCATTTGTGTTTAAAAAAAAGACTTCAAAGACAAAAAAAGCAATTTTAACTTTTAGGATACATAAAAAAATTAAAAACTATACGCTTTTAGAAGTCCACTTGAAAACAGGGAGGCATCATCAAATAAGAGTTCAACTTAGCAATATTGGACATCCAATTGTTGGAGATTTAAAATATGGTGCAAAAAGATCTAATCCTGACGCGAGTATTAGTCTCCATTCTGCTGAGATGAGCTTTGAACATCCTGTTCGTAACAAACTAATTCAGATTAAAGCAAATCCACCTAAAAAACATTTATGGAATGCTTTTCTTTGCGATTCAAAATTTTAGCCTTTTCTTTTATGATTTGAGAAACCGGACGATTTTTTATCTTGCTTTCTAGCCATGACAAAATATCTAAATATAAAAATGCTCTCCTCTCATATGGATCGTCTTCATATTTTTTCAATTCCTTATGAAGTTTCATGAAAGAATCTTTTAATTCATGAGGGAAAATATCGCCAAGGGACCTTAGAAATCTTATCATAGCTTTCTGAACTTCGTGTAAATCGTTCATTTTAATCAGAAACTTATAAGTCTCTCTTAGATGGGTCTCAAGATGATAATCAAATCCTGCTTCATAATGGGCCACTAAATTTAAAACCCTTGTAAAACAAAGCAAATCTTCACGCATTTTTAAGTGCTTGTTCTTTATAATTTTATTCAAATAAACAACACTATTTTCATAATCAGATAAGCTGAAATATAGGCATGCAATTTTATAATAAAATAACATCACGTGATGATCGTCAATTTGATCTTTATATTTTTTTATTCCATCAATAATTTCAGAGATAAAAACCTTTGCTTCTTCAAAATTACCTTGCATAAAGTAAAGATTTAAAAGATTATTGTAATGAACCAAAAAACTTAAAGAAGAAACATTATCGTTTTTTATGAATTTTGAATCGTTAATATTTTTCAACATAAACTTTAGAGTTCTTTTAAATTTTTCAGGGTATTTTATTAAGGCAAGAGACTCCATTAAATAATTATTTGCCTTTAAATAAAAAACAGGATGCATTTTTATCATCTCAGGAGATTCTTCAAACATGTCAACCCATTTCGATGCATATTTAAAACAACCTAAAAAATCTTGAACTAAAAAACTATACCATACATGGACTTTGTAATACCAAAGTTTTTCCCTAAATCCTAAATTTTCAATTTCAACAACAGGAATTTTCTTATAAAAAAACTTTGTAGTTTCACGAAACTCTTCATCACTTTTCGCATAACCTGTTTTTATTAATTTTTCATATAAAAGCAAAGAAAGGTTTGAAAGTTTACTTGTAATATCATTTTGATATTGTAACTGATCTGCTTGCTGAATCAATATTTGTGAGCGATTAGATAAACTCCTTGTAATATATTGAGACTCTATGACTTTCTCAAGTTCAACAATTTCATAAGCTAAATATTTTTCTTCATTTTTGAAAGCAATTATTTTAATTTTGTCAAGCACTTTTAGACTTAATTTATAAAGTCCTTTTTGATATAAAATTGTTGCGAAATCTAGTTGTTCTCTTATTTGAATTCTTACATTCTGATGGATTGGATTGAGTCTTAAACTAATTAATATTTGCTTATACAAATGTGCCTTCAGATTAGAAAGTTGCTGTTTAGTTACAACACCTTTTTCTAAAATTAATTTCTCGCTATATTTAGAAGACTTATCAAGTAGATTAAACAAATTTAAAAACTTAGAATCGTTATTAGATCCCATTCGTCCAACATAAAGTTTGAACTGACGTTTTTCAGACTTTGTGAGTGACTTTATTAATTGAAACAAGTTGTCTTTTTGATCATTAATCATTGTAGAAAAATAAGATTTAAAACATTGTTTACTAGTTACTTAAATACTAAACAAAAGTATAGAATATTGTAATAAAATCACCAAATCTTAAGATTAATTTTAAATTTGATGGTAATATTGTGTGTTGATAATATATATATCTAGCTATTTTTATGGACTATGTTAAGATTTTTGATACTACTTTAAGGGATGGAGAACAAGTCCCAGGTTGCAAGCTAGATACTGACAGCAAATTAATTATTGCTGAAAAATTAGATGATATGGGTGTTGACGTAATTGAAGCTGGATTTCCTATATCCAGCCCGGGAGATTTTGATTCTGTAGTTGAAATTTCAAAACTTGTTAAAAATGCAACTGTATGTGGATTGACAAGGGCTGTCAAGAAAGATATTGAAGTAGCTGCAAAGGCACTTGAAAAAGCAAAAAAACCAAGAATTCATACGGGGATAGGGACTTCAGAAACCCACATTAAATACAAATTTAACTCAAATAAAAATGAAATACTAGAACGAGCTGTTTTTGCTGTAAGTTATGCTAAATCTTACGTTGACGATGTTGAATTTTATGCAGAAGATGCAGGTCGAACAGATAATAATTTTCTAGCTGAAATTTGTGAAGAGGTGATCAAAGCAGGAGCAACTGTTTTAAATATTCCAGACACAACGGGTTACTGCCTGCCAGAAGATTATGGTAAGAAAATTAAATACTTAAAAGAAAATGTAAAAAATATTGAAAAAGCAATAATCTCATGTCATTGCCATAATGATCTTGGTTTAGCTACTGCTAACTCAATAAGTGGTGTAATAAATGGAGCTCGTCAAATTGAATGTACTATAAACGGAGTTGGCGAACGTGCAGGAAATACCTCTTTGGAAGAAGTGGTGATGGTTATGCGTCAACACAAAAATTTGAATCTTATGACTAATATTAATTCAAAACTTCTATATGAGGCAAGTAAATTAGTTTCTTCAAAAATGGGGGTCCCTGTTCAGCCAAATAAAGCTATTGTAGGTGCAAATGCTTTTGCTCACAGTTCTGGCATTCATCAAGATGGAGTTATAAAGAAAAGAGAGACGTATGAGATAATTGATCCAAATGATGTGGGGGTTAATGAATCTTCTATTGTTTTGACTGCAAGAAGTGGAAGAGCTGCTCTTGCTTACCGAGCAAGAAATATAGGTTTTGATTTGAATAAATTACAACTGGATAAGGTTTATGAAAGATTTTTAAAAGTGGCTGACAAACAAAAAGAAGTTAGTGACAAAGAGCTTCCTAAAATCATAGAAGCTTGTAAATTATAGCCTTGAAAATTATGGGTAAAACGCTTTTTGATAAAGTATGGGATTCGCATATCATTGAAAAAATTGATGATGGTCCTGACATTTTATTCGTTGACAGGCACATGATTCATGAGGTAACTAGTCCTGTTGCTTTCATTGGCTTAAAGAAGAGAGGGTTAAAAGTAATGTCACCTGAAAGAACTTTTGCTACTGCTGATCATAATACTCCTACGAAAAACCAACACATGCCAGTGAGTGACCCTTTATCTGCAAATCAACTTAAAACTTTAGAGATAAACGCAAAAGAGCATGGAATTTCTTATTGGGGCCTGGGTCATAAAAACAATGGAATCGTCCATGTTATTGGACCTGAACAAGGAATAACTCTCCCTGGAACAACTATTGTTTGTGGCGATTCTCACACTTCTACTCACGGAGCATTTGGAGCCATTGCATTTGGTATTGGGACTTCAGAAGTAGAAATGGTTTTAGCAACTCAGTGCATAATGCAGGTAAAACCAAAAAAGATGAGAATCAATATAAATGGTGAATTAAATAAAGGGGTCACGCCAAAAGATATTGCACTATTTATAATATCTAAAATATCAACTTCTGGTGCAACTGGTTATTTTGTAGAGTATTCTGGATCTGCATTTTCCAATCTTAGCATGGAAGGTAGAATGACTGTTTGCAATCTTAGCATTGAAATGGGAGCTAGAGGGGGTATGATTGCTCCTGATGAAAAAACTTTTGAGTACATAAAGGGACGTCAATTTTCTCCAAATGGAAATGATTGGGATGAAGCAATGGCCTTTTGGAAGATACTATACAGTGATAAGGATGCTAAGTTTGACAAGGAATTTTCTTTTAATAGTAATGAAATTGAACCCATGATTACTTATGGAACAAACCCAGGAATGGGTTTAAGTATTTCAAAGAAAATTCCATCTAAAAATCTAACAGAAGCTGAAAATATATCCTATAAAAAATCTCTGGATTACATGGGGTATAAAGAAGGAGAGCTTATGCTGGGTAAAAAAATTGACTATGTTTTTTTAGGAAGTTGCACAAATGGTCGTATTGAAGATTTTAGAGCTTTTTCATCAATTGTAAAGGGTAGAAAAAAATCAAATAGAGTTACTGCATGGCTTGTTCCAGGATCTCACAAAGTTATGAATGCAATAAAAGAAGAAGGAATATTAGACATACTTGAGAGTTCTGGGTTTGAGCTCAGAGAACCAGGGTGCTCAGCCTGTCTTGCAATGAACGATGATAAAATTCCAAAAGGAAAATATGTTGTAAGTACATCGAATAGAAACTTTGAAGGGAGGCAAGGGCCTGGCGCAAGAACAATATTAGCAAGCCCTCTAGTTGCAGCTGCAGCTGCTTTAACAGGTGAAATTACAGATCCAAGAACTTATTTATAGGAAAATGACATATCAGCCTTTTAAAATACTAAAAAGTACTGCCGTTCCTTTGCCAATGGAAAATGTAGATACAGATCAAATAATACCTGCTAGGTTTTTAAAAGCTACTGAAAGAAAAGGTTTTGGTGAAAATTTATTTCGTGATTGGAGATATAATCAAGATGGCAGTCTTAAAAGTGATTTCATTTTAAACAATGTAAATTTTTCTGGCAAAATTTTAATCAGCGGAAAAAATTTTGGGTCAGGCTCATCTAGAGAGCATGCCGTCTGGGCTATTTATGATTATGGTTTTAGATGTGTTGTTTCAAGTTTTTTTGCTGATATATTCAAAAATAACTGCTTGAACATTGGGGTTTTACCAGTTCAAGTATCTGAAAAGTTTTTAAGTCAAATTTTTGAAGAAGTCTATAGAGACCCAAAAACAATATTAAAAATTAATCTTCTTGAGGAATTAATCTCAATTGAGAGTATTAAAAATTTTGAAAGATTTTCAATAACACCTTACAAAAAAAATAATATGATAAATGGATATGATGACATCGATTACTTAGTTAATATCAAAGAACAAATTGAAAATTTTTCAAATAAAAGAACTATTTAACTTTAATTACATAATGAAGCAAAGGACACTAGAAATTATGGATACTACGCTCAGAGATGGTGAGCAAACATCTGGGATGTCATTTTCTGCATCAGAAAAGCTAACACTTGCAAAGTTGCTTTTAACTGAATTAAATGTTGATAGAATTGAGGTTGCGTCAGCAAGAGTTTCAAAAGGTGAATATCAAGCTGTTTTAGATATAACCAAGTGGGCTAAAGAAAATAATTATCTTGACAGAATTGAAATTTTAACATTTGTTGATAATGGCGTTTCTCTAAAATGGCTTTTAAAAACAGGTGCTAGAGTGCAAAATTTATTAACTAAAGGATCTTTAAATCATCTTAAATATCAACTAAAACAAACACCCAAAGAACATTTTAAATTGGTTGAAAATGAGATTGCTTTTGCATCAAAAAATAAAATTATTACAAATGTCTATTTAGAAGACTGGAGTAATGGCATGAGGAATTCTCGACAATATGTGCTGGATTATATGGATTTTCTTTATAGCCAACCTGTTGAAAGAATTTTACTTCCAGACACCCTCGGAATTTTAGAGCCAAATGAGACTCATGACTACCTTTCAAAGCTGATTGAAAGATATCCGAAAATGGCTATAGATTTTCATGGGCATAATGATTATGACCTTTCAGTCTCTAATGCATTAGCTGCATCTAAAGCAGGTGTTAATGGTCTGCACCTAACCATAAATGGGATGGGAGAAAGAGCTGGAAATGTTCCTCTTGCTAGTGTTGTTGCTGTGATTAATGATTTTATGCCAGAAATAAATATTAATATAAAAGAAAAAGAATTATATAAAGTTAGTCAGCTTGTAGCTGCAATTACAGGGTTTCGTATCCCAGTGAATAAACCGATTGTGGGAGAAAATGTTTTTACACAAACAGCAGGAATACATGCTGATGGAGATCAAAAAAATAATTTATATTATAATGATTTATTACCTGAAAGATTTGGCAGAAAACGCAAATATGCATTAGGTAAAACTTCAGGCAAGTCAAATATCAAAAAAAATCTTCAAGAACTTGGCTTAAAATTAAATGAAATCGAATTAAAAAAGGTGACTCAAAGAATAATTGAGCTAGGTGACAAAAAAGAACATGTAACAAATTCAGATTTACCTTTCATTATATCAGATGTGTTGGGAAGTACTGATGTCCAAAAAAAAGTAAATATAAAATCATACGCATTGACACATGCGAAAGGCCTTAAGGCATCTACTAGCATTGCTCTGGAACTCCACGGGGAAATCTTTGAAGCTAGCTCTTCTGGTGATGGACAATATGATGCTTTTTGGAAAGCTTTGAATAAAATTTACAAAAGAGAAAAAAGGAAATTACCTAAACTGATAGATTATGCAACTAGAATTCCTCCGGGAAGTGATTCAGATGCTTTATGTGAAACTACTATTACGTGGAATGATGAAAGTAGAGAATTTTCTACTAGAGGATTAGATTCAGATCAAACTGTTTCAGCTATTCAAGCTACAGAAAAAATGCTCAATATAATTGAAAAAGATAAAAAATGATATTTAATATAGCTGTGCTTCCAGGAGATGGAATTGGCCCTGAAGTAATTCAACAAAGTGTAAGAGTATGTGATGCGGTTGCAAAAATATTCAATCACAAAATCAATTGGAATTATGGGCTAGTAGGGGCCTCAGCGATTGATAAAATGGGAGACCCTTATCCTAAAGAAACTCATAGAATTTGCAAGGATTCAGATGCTATTCTTTTTGGAGCAATTGGAGATCCCAAATTTGACAATAACCCTTCACTTAAAGTGAGGCCTGAGCAAGGTCTTTTAGAGATGAGAAAAAAGTTAGGTCTATATGCAAACGTAAGACCTACATTTACTTTTCCTTCTCTAATTAATAAGTCTCCACTAAAAAAAGAGATAATTGATGGAACAGATCTTATTTTTTTAAGAGAATTAACGGGAGGGATTTATTTTGGCAAAAGAGGACGCTTAGACAACGGCAACAGTGCTTATGATACATGTATTTACTCCAGAGAAGAAATAGTCAGACTAGTAAAAATGGGTTTTGAGTTAGCTGAAAAAAGATCTAAAAAGTTATGCTGTGTTGATAAGGCTAATGTGTTAGAGAGCTCCAGGTTATGGAGAGAAACGGTACAGTCTATGGAAAAAGATTATCCAAAAGTTTCAGTTTCTTATGAGTTTGTTGATGCAGTAGCGATGAGACTAATTCAATGGCCAAAAAATTATGATGTACTAGTAACTGAAAATCTCTTTGGTGATATTTTAACAGATGAAGCTTCTGTAATAACAGGCTCGATGGGTCTAATGCCGTCTGCTTCTATAGGAAATGAAAATAGTCTCTATGAGCCCATTCACGGATCATTTCCTCAAGCAGCAAGGAAAAACATTGCTAATCCTTTAGCAACAATTCTCTCAGCTGCAATGATGTTTGAAATGAGCTTTGGTTTGAAAAATGAATCTGATTTAATAAAAACCACAGTAGATAAATCTTTAAAAAATGAAATTGTAACTGAAGATCTTTCAGATAAAAAAGGTGAAAGTTTTAGCACCTCTGAAGTGGGAGATTTCCTAGTCAAAGAAATCCTGTCTAAATAAAAGTTTATTTTAATTCCTAAAATTCTGGAGATTCATATAATTTTTCATCAACTCATTCAAACCATCCATAAATAACTCTTGCTATATAAGTATTCTTGAAAATGATTTTAATAATGAAGAATAAAATGGCAAAAATAGAGGTGATAATACCAGCTTTTTTGATCGATTCCCACATGAAAATATAAAAATTTAAAATATCTTCTTCATTGCAGTCATTGATTCCCGTAGCTCATATCCAATTATTTCAATTGGATGAAAACGGATTATCTCATTTATATCAATTAACTTTTTATTATCAACACTTGTTTCATTCAAGAATTTAGAGCCATTTCCAATTACACTTTTATCAATTTTTTTCATAAAGTCAGATAAAATTGGTTTTGCTGCATGATCAAATAGGTAGCATCCATATTCAGCTGTATCAGAAATGATCCTGTTCATTTCATAAAGTTTTTTCCTAGCGATCAAATTTGCTATAAGTGGTGCCTCGTGTAATGATTCATAGTAGGCAGATTCTTCTTTTATTCCAGATGCAATCATTGTTTCAAATGCAAGTTCTACACCAGCTCTAACAAATGAGATCATCAAAATGCCATTATCAAAAAATTCTTGTTCTTTGATTTCATCAGAAGTGATTTCAGTTTTTTCAAAAGAAGTCTCAGAAGTATGTGCCCTCCATTCCAATAATTTTTGATCATCATTTTTCCAGTCCTCCATCATTTTTTTAGAAAAATTACCAGACATAATATCGTCCATATGCTTTTGAAAAAGAGGTGTTAAGATTTTCTTTAATTCCTCTGAAAGTTCAAAAGCCTTTACTTTAGCAGTATTAGATAATCTATCCATCATGTTAGTTATTCCTCCATGCTTTAAAGCTTCAGTTATGGTTTCCCATCCATATTGAACAAGTTTAGAAGCATAACCTTTCTCAATGCCATTCTCAATCATTTTGTCAAAACATAAAATTGACCCCGTTTGCAATATTCCGCAAAGAATTGTCTGCTCTCCCATTAAATCTGATTTGACCTCTGCAACAAATGAAGATTCTAAAACACCTGCTCTATGACCTCCAGTGGCATAAGCATATGCTTTAGCCTGATCTAAACCATTCTCGTTGGGATCATTTTCGGGATGAACAGCTATAAGAGTTGGAACCCCAAAATCTCTCAAGTATTCTTGTCTAACCTCAGTTCCAGGACATTTTGGAGCTACCATAATAACAGTAATATCATCTCTGATTTCAATACCTTCCTCTACGATATTAAAACCGTGTGAATATGACAATGTAGAGCCTTTTTTCATTAATGGCATAACATTTTCAATAACTGAGGTGTGATTTTTATCAGGTGTTAAGTTAACAATAAGATCCGCTGAAGGGATTAATTTATCAAATGTGTCAACATTAAAATTATTTTCAGTTGCATTTTTGAAAGAATCACGCTTTTCTTTAATTGCACTCTCTCTCAGGGCAAAAGAAATATCTAATCCTGAGTCCCTCATATTTAGTCCTTGATTTAAACCCTGTGCGCCACATCCCACAATGACAATTTTTTTTCCTTTAAGAACACTTATGCCATCATCAAATTCAGAGGAGCTCATTAATCTACATTTTCCTAATTGCTCAAGTTTACCGGTGAGTGATAATCTATTAAAATAATTACTCATTTTTTTCTTTTTTATAATTATTGCCTTTAAAGGTATTTAAAATATCAGAAATACCCATTTTAGATTTTGTTACTGATATTCTTCCTGATCGAACAAACTGTAATAGACCATAGGGTTCAAGATCTTTGTAAAGTTGCTCTGTTTCGTGACGAAATCCTGTTTTTTCAATAACAAAATATTCTGGTGATACTGTTACTATATTAGCATTACTATTTTTGATTACATTTTGGATATGTCTTTGCTCAAACAAAGAACTAGATTTGACTTTATAAAGTGCAGATTCTTGAAAAATAGTTTCTTTATCAGTATGATAAAAAGCCTTTATCACGTCAACTTGCTTTTCAATTTGAGAAACAATCTTTTTTACTTTTTCTTCAGAAGTACTTACAACAATTACATATCTAAATACATTTTTAATCTCTGATAATGAAGTAGAAAAACTTTCTATATTTATATGCCTCTTTAAAAAAATTGCAGAAATACGGTTAAGCAAACCAACATTATTTTCGCTGTATATTGATATTGTATATAGGATTTCGTCTTTCATATAAATTATTCAAGTCTAATATTAGATACTGATTCCCCTGAGGGTATCATTGGAAAAACATTGTCTTCCTTTTCAACACATACTTCTAGAAAATATGGGTCTTTTGATAATACCATCTCTTTAATGGCTCCGTCTAAATCCTTCCTTTCTTCTACCCTATTTGCTTTGATATGATAACCTCTTGCAATTGTTACAAAATCAGGATTTACCATCTCTGTTTCTGCGTATCTTTTGTTAAAAAATAATTGTTGCCATTGCCTTACCATTCCTAAAAAATCATTATTTAGAACTAATATCTTTACAGGTAATTTGTTCTGAAAAATAGTCCCTAATTCCTGTATAGTCATTTGATATCCTCCATCTCCTATAATTGCAATCACTTCTCTTTTGGGGGCGCCCATTTTTGCTCCAATAGCTGCTGGCAATGCGAATCCCATAGTTCCAAGACCTCCTGAAGTAATATTACTTTTTGATTTTATAAATTGAGAATATCTACATGCGGCCATTTGGTGTTGTCCAACATCAGTAACAATAATTGCATCTCCCTTGGTATATTTATTAACATTGGAGATAGTCTCTCCCATAGTCAATCCCTTTTTAGTTGGATTTAAATCTTGTTTAATAACTTTATCTAACTCAATCTTTTCAAGTTTTTTAAACTGTTTAATCCATTCGAAATACTCTTTCTTCTTGATAAGTGGTGTTAATTTGGACAAACTTTCTTTACAATCTCCCAAAATTCCAATATCAACCTTAACATTTTTATTAATTTCTGATGGGTCAATTTCAAAATGTAAGATTTTTGCTTGTTTTGCATAAGTTTTCAAATCTCCAGTTACTCGATCATCAAAACGCATTCCAATAGCTAATAAAACATCACATTGATTAGTCAATACATTTGGAGCATAATTGCCGTGCATTCCAACCATTCCTAAATTTAAGGGATGAGATGTTGGAAGGGCTGAAAGTCCTAAAATTGTCCATACAGCGGGAATGCCAGACTTTTCAACAAATTTTTTGAACTCTTTTTCTGCTTCTCCAAGAATGACTCCTTGCCCAAAAACTATGAGCGGCTTTTTTGCTTTATCTATAACATCAGAGGCTTTTTTTATAATTTCATCATTGACCTTAGGTTTTGGTTCATAACTTCTGATTCCATCGCATTTTTTATATGAAAATTCAAACTTTTCAAATTGAGCATCCTTAGTAATATCAATTAATACCGGTCCAGGGCGACCAGATTTTGCTATATAAAAAGCCTTTGCGATAATCGATGGTATTTCAGATGCTTTGGTGATTTGATAGTTCCATTTAGTTACTGGAGTAGAAATTCCTATAATATCGGTTTCTTGAAATGCATCAGATCCAAGTAGATGAGAGGCTACTTGACCAGTAATGCAAACTAAGGGTGTAGAATCAATCTGGGCATCAGTAATGCCTGTAACTAAGTTAGTAGCCCCAGGGCCTGAGGTAGCAATTACTACTCCTACTCTTCCTGATGAACGAGCATATCCTTGTGCAGCATGGGTCGCTCCTTGTTCATGTCGAACTAAAATATGATTGAGTTTTTCCCTATACTTAAATAGCTCATCATATACTGGCATAATAGCTCCTCCAGGATAACCATATAATAAGTCAACATCCTCTGATAACAATGAAAGAATAACTGCTTCTGCGCCTGAGATCAAAGTCTTTTTTGATTTTGATAATTTTCTATTATTATTTTTCAATTTATTCATCGTTAATTTTATCAGTAATGCAACCCTCAGAAGCATTAGAAACATTATTGATATACTTGGCCATTATTCCCATAGAAAATTTATGTGGTGGTTTTACCCATTTTTTTCTTCTAGATTTCAACTCATCAGTTGATATGTCAACATCAATTAAATTCTTATCTGCATCAATAGATATAATATCTCCATCCTTTACTAAAGCTAATGGACCGCCCTCTTGGGCCTCAGGAACAACGTGCCCAACAACGAAACCATGGGTGCCTCCAGAAAAGCGACCGTCGGTAATTAAAGCGACATCTTTTCCAAGTCCAGCTCCCATAAGAGCAGCTGTTGGTTTTAACATTTCAGGCATTCCTGGCCCTCCTTTTGGTCCCTCATACCTTATTACAACAACATCTCCTTTTTTTACATTTCCATTTTTTATTCCATCATTAGCCTTATATTCTCCATCAAAAACTCTTGCAGGCCCTTTGAAATAAAGACCCTCTTTACCTGTTATTTTTGCAACTGCTCCTTCTGGTGCTAAATTTCCATAAAGAATTCTAATATGTCCCGATGACTTAATTGGCTGATCTAGGGGTCTTATCAAACTCTGCTTTTTTGATAATGATTGAGTTTTAGATAAATTTTCAGATAAAGTGTTTCCAGTAACAGTTAAACACTCTCCATGCAGCATATCATTTTCAAGCATAAATTTGAGTACAGCTGGAATTCCTCCTATTTTATGCAAATCTTTCATCAAGTATCGACCACTTGGTTTCAGGTCAGCTAAAAATGGGGTCTTATCACTTATAGATTGAAAATCATTTAATTTTAAATCAATATTTGCTGCCTTTGCTATCGCTAAAAAATGTAATACTGCATTTGTAGATCCGCCAAGAACAGATATTAAACGCAATGCGTTTTCTAAAGACTTCTTTGTTACGATTTGTGAAGGTAAAATATTCTTTTTTATTAGAGTCTCCATAGTGTCTCCTATCAAATTACACTCATCAATCTTATCGGAACTTTTTGCTGGATTTGATGAGCTAAAAGGAACTGACATTCCAAGAGCCTCAATTGCTGAGGCCATTGTATTAGCAGTATACATTCCTCCGCAGGCACCTGCCCCTGGACATGCTTTTCTAATAACACATTTATATTCATTTTCATCAATTTTTCCAGAAACTTTTTCGCCCCATGCTTCAAATGCAGAGACTACGTCTAACTCTTTGCCATTATGATTTCCTGAATCAATAGTTCCTCCATAAACTAATACTCCAGGTCTATTTAACCGAAGCATAGCCATCAATGCACCGGGTAAGTTTTTATCACATCCGGCAACTGTTACAATACCATCATATGACATTCCTTGCACTACTGACTCAATAGAATCTGCAATAATATCTCGTGAAGGCAATGAAAATCTCATTCCAGGAGTACCCATTGAAATACCATCACTTATTCCAATCGTATTAAAAATTAAGCCTACTAAACCTCTAGTATTTATCGACTTTTTAATATTTAATGAAAGTTGATTTAAATGCATATTGCATGGATTACCTTCATATCCAGTACTTGCAATCCCTATAAAAGGTTTTTTAAAATCCTCTTCATTCAGACCTATTGCATGGAGCATTGCCTGAGCAGCAGGTTGAGTAGGATCTTGGGTTACAATTCTACTGTATTTATTATAGGGCATTAAAAAAATTTGAAGTGAAATTAAAAAGGTGGAATTGAATAATATGTTCTGTTTAAAATAGAAGTATTATATCCAAAATAAAATTATACTATTTAAATAATTGATTTTCAGTTAATTAAATAGTTTCGGAAAAGACATTCAATTAGAAAAATTAGTTAACAAAAATCACTATAATTTTATTTTATAAAATACTTCCATTAATATTGTAAATCTAACTTATTTTTGATAAATCTTTTAAAATTTAATTGGGCAGATGTTGAAAAACACTTCAAATACAGATATAGAAAATATTTATAAAAATCAGAAAAGTTTTTTTTCTCAGCAGAGAACTCTGCCAATAAAATATCGGAGAGAAATATTAAAGAAACTCTTGTTTGCCGTCAAGGAAAATGAAAAAAGAATTCATGATGCGCTATATAATGACCTTCGTAAATCAGGATTTGAGTCATTAACAACTGAAACTATCTTGGTTGAAAAAGAAATAAAAAAAATGATTAAAATGCTCCCTGTTTGGAGTAGACCTAAAAGAGTAAAGAGCAGCCTTTTAAATTTTCCCTCTCGTGATTTTATAGTGCCAGAGCCGTATGGTAATGTATTAATAATAACTCCTTGGAATTATCCTTTTCAATTGGCAATGACTCCTTTGGTTGGAGCTGTTGCAGCAGGAAACACAGTTGTTTTAAAACCTTCTGAATCATCAGAAAATACAAGTTTAATAGTGTCTGAAATTATTAATTCCGTTTTTGATTCCTCACATGTAAGTGTTGTTCAAGGTGATGCATCTGTTGCTTCGATACTTTTGAAAAAAAGGTGGGACTATATTTTTTACACTGGGAGTACAGCGGTTGGGAAAATTGTCGCAAAAGCTGCTGCTGAAAACTTAACTCCAACTACTTTAGAATTGGGAGGTAAAAGTCCATGCATTATAGATGAGACTGTACCAATAAAAAAAACTGCCAAGAGAATTGTTTGGAGTAAATATATAAACTGTGGTCAAACATGTATTGCTCCTGATTATTTAGTTGTTCAAAAAAGCATAAAATCTATTTTAGTCAATAATTTGATTAACGAGATAAAATCTGCTTTTGGAAAAAATCCAATTAATTCTCCAGATTATGGGAGAATTATACACAAAAAACACTTTAATAAATTAAAGTTATCATTAAATGATCAAAAAATTCTATATGGCGGAATTCAAGATGAAAAACAATTATATTTTGGTCCGACACTTATAGATGAGCCCCCAAATGAAAGTATTTTAATGCAAGAAGAGATATTTGGCCCAATACTACCAATTATTTCTTTTGATTCTGAAAATGATATGCATCAGATTTTAAAAGAAAGAGAAAAGCCGTTGGCTTTTTATGTGTTTTCTAATAAAAAGAAGTTTGTAGACAATCTTTTTAAAAGGTATTCATTCGGAGGGGGAGTAGCGAACGATGCAATTGTTCATTTTGCAAATGACAATCTTCCTTTTGGTGGAATTGGAAATAGCGGAATGGGAGAATATCACGGGAAATATAGCTTTAAAATTTTCTCACATTACAAACCTATAGTAAAACGTTCTTTCTTGTTTGACTTACCTCAAAGATATGCTCCATATCCAAAATCACTTTCTTTCTTAAAGTTTTTAATCAATCGCTTATGAAGTCTGAGAAAATAGTTAGTAAGGCTATAGATTTTAGAAGATCCATTAGGCATTATGATTCGAATCTTGAAATTGATGAAGAGATTGTTAAAAAATGTATTAAGCAAGCTGTATTGGCTCCAAATAGCAGCAATCTACAACTTTGGCAATTTTACCACATAATTGACAAAAAAATTATTGATGAATTATCAAAATCTTGTTTTAATCAACCAGCAGCAAGAACGTGTAAACAACTTGTTGTATTTGTAGTAAGAAAAGATCTTTGGAAAAAAAGAGCTAATGCAAATGCAGATTTTATCAAGAGAACGTTCCTTAGTAATAAGGATAATTCTAAAAGGCGAAATAAAATGGCTATTAATTATTATAAAAAACTAATACCTGCCATTTATTCTGATTTTTTTGGTGTTTTTGGATTTGTAAGATATTTAATTGCTCTTTTTACAGGAATTTTTCGTCCAATCTATAGACAGGTCCGTAAATCTGATTTAAGAATTGTTGCTCATAAAAGCTGTGCTTTAGCAGCAGAAAACTTCATGGTGAGTATGGCTGCATATGGTTATGACACTTGTCCTATGGAAGGATTTGATTCGCTAAGAGCTAAAAGGATTTTAAAGTTACCAAATAGCTCAGAAATTAACATGATTATAAGTTGCGGAAAAAGATCTGAAAAAGGAGTTTATGGGCCTAGATTTAGAATTCCATTTGATGAAATTTATTTTCGGAAATAATCTAATTCATTTCAAAATGAATTATTTCTCCTCTCCTCTTTTGTGCTAAAATAGACATTGAAAATTCATCTAAAATCAGCACTCTTGGATACCCTCCCGTTACTTGACAATCTGCCATTGAGACCAATAAAACTCCCTTTGGTGTTAACTGAATAGTTCCTGGAAATATTGCAGAGCTATTAAGATGTATTGTGTTTTTTAACTTATCATCTCCTTCCAAATGATATCCCATTCTATCATTAATACCTATGGTAAAATAATTTTTGAACAAACGTTCCTTAATATCTGAGGAGATAGTGTCCCAATCTGGGCCCTTTGATACATTTAAACTATCTATCAAGTAGTAGTCCTTAGGCGGTTCGTTTAAATCATAATTAATATTATCAGACTTACCATCAATAGAAATCTCATCGCCCTTTTCTAAAATCTTTTTTTTCGTAACAGGATAATAATATGAACTGCTTCCCAAAACCAGTGGAGCTTTTAAACCGCCTCTGAAAGAAATATATGTTCTTACGCCTGAATGGCAGTTTCCGAATTTAACTATATCACCTAAATTGCACTCAAAAGGTTTATTAATAAGCATTTTGTCTTTATTTCGATAAACATCCATTGGCGCTCCACTATAAGCTAATTTTGTTTCACCTTCAATGATTAGTGTGGGCCCCTTTAAGGTTGCCTCAATTAAACATTTCTGATAATCATTACCCACTAACTTATGTGCAAATTTGAATGCTATTTTATCCATTGGACCAGATAAGGGAACTCCTTTATGCCTATAACCTATCCTTCCAACATCTTGAATTGTTGAAAAAAACCCTGGCTCTATTATTTTAATCTTTGACATTAAAAATATTGAATGATGGTAAATTTTTATTAAAATTTTGTTTTGATGCCTTTTCATACTCATCTATTGAAATTTTCTTAAATGAAAATTTATCTCCAATAGATGCGAAACAATTAGGATCTCTTTTAGGATGAAAGAAAATAATTGGTGTGATTCCAATTACATGCCAGCCTCCTGGGCTACTTTGAGGATAAATACCAGCATAACCACCACCAATAGCTAATGATCCCTTTTCTACTTTAAGAGTTGGCTCTGCTTTTCTCTTTAACTGCATAGATTTTGGCAGCCCTATTAAGTAACAAAAACCAGGTAAAAATCCATAGAACTGAACTATCAACTCTAGCTCACAAATTCTTTTTATATAGTCTTTTGTTTTTGATTCGTCGTCATTAAAATATTTTAGCAAATCTGATGAGAAATTATTCTCAAAACAAACAGGTATTTCCCAATGTTTATATTCGAAATCAATACTTTTAGATAATGATATATCATAAGCATTTAGAAGATTTTTCTTAATTGCCTTTTTATTAGGAGGTTTTTTAAAAAAAATTGTTAGAGAATCACTAGTTAACAATAAATCTTGTAAATCTGTTTTAAAAAGGCTTACTACATAATCCCTAAAAAAAGAACGAGAAAGAATCTCAATTTGAGAAACAGATGGTTTTTTAAATTTTATAATCAATCCTCTTGATCCATATGGAAAAAATAAAAGTTCATTCTCCATTTCTAACTTTTTTAATCATCATTGCATGTAATTCTTTTACATAAAGACTAGCATTTGATGTGTCACTGTGAAGACAAACAGTGTCTATTTCTAGTGAAATTTTATCTCCAGTTATCGTCGTTACCTCACCTTCAAAAAATTCTGAAATTTGATTTTTTATCTCTGAAATGTCTGAAAAAACAGAGCCTTTTAACGATCTATCTAATAGGCTGTAATCATTTTCATATCTTCTATCTGCAAATCCTTCTCTCCAAACCTCGTAATTATTTGATTTAAAAAGATCTATTATTTTACTGGCACCTGAAGGCAAATAGACAATAGAAGCATTTGGATATTCTTTGATAACATCTAAATATTCAATTGCCAAATTTATATCTTTGGCCATTTCATTGTATAAAGCACCGTGAGCTTTAATGTGATTCCATTTTGTGTTTAATTCATTTGCTGCCTCTTGAAACAAATCTAATTGAGTCCTAATTGAATCTTGAAACTCCTTTCTATTTGTATATGCAGAAATCCTTCCAAAATTTTTATGATCATAATAAGATGGATGCGCACCGACTCTAACATTATGTTTTTTGGCTAAAGAAATCGTTTCACTAATAGTCTTTATATTCCCAAAATGCCCTCCACAAGCTATATTGCAAGAAGTAATCCAAGGCATTATCTTATGATCATTTCCTATACCCTCGCCTAAATCACAGTTTAAATCAAACATCTATTATAAAATTTAGAAAAATACACCAAAATTCTTGAGCCCCAAAAAGATATAAAATACTATAATAAAAGTAAGACAAGTCTTTATTAATATTTGATTCTTAAAATAACCTTTAAGTTTATTACTAGTGACCAATAAAAGTAAAAAAAGACCTATAATAGGAAGTAATAAGCCATTAAAAATTTGAGCTAATTGAATTATGACTATCGGATTTAAATCTAATGATGAAAAAATTGTTCCTGTAATCAAAACAAATAAGAAGATATATTTTGATCTATTTTCTCTCTGTTTCCAATCAAAACACTCAGAAACTACGTAAGATGCTGCTAATGGAGCAGTTATTGCTGAACTTAATCCTGCACCAAAAAGTCCAATTGAAATTAAATATTCAGATAATTCACCATAAATTGGTGACAAACTAATACCCAAATCGGAAACTGATTCAACAGATTTTAGACCTGAATTTGCAGCTACCATGACTATACACAAAGAAATTAAACCGCCTATTGAAACCGAAATTATTGTATCCATTCTTATTTGTTTAAAATCAGTTACACTAGACATGTTTTTTACTAGTGCAGAGTGTAAAAAGAGGTTATAGGGTACAATCGTTGTGCCAATCACAGAAAGTAATAATGTTAATTGATTAGCATTGAATCTAGGTATAAATAATCCATTTAAAATACTTAACAAATCAGGCTTAGTTATAATTGCTGCAAAAATGAAAGAAAAACTCATCAAGACTACAATTACCAATAATATTTTCTTTATAATTTCTGAGCCCCCCATTAAATAAATTGCAGATATTAAAAAACAGATGATTAAAGGTAAAATATCAAAACCCGTCAAATCAAAAAATTTAGACTCAATAATTTGCTGAAGTCCAATTTTAGCCCCTGTAATATTTCCTGCCTCATATGCTGAGTTACCAAAAAAAATAGCTGAAATAAGTAATATAATCAGTGACCATTTCTTCAATGGTGTTTTAGAATGTTCTAAAAGGACCTGAGCAAGTCCTTTTTTAGTCTCCCAACTAATTTTTGCGACGATATTTTGACTTATAATAGTAATAATTACCGAAAATAATATAGCCCAAAGAAGTAACATCCCTGAATTTACACCAACTATTGTACAAACTGTCAATGTTCCAGGGCCTATAAAAGCAGCTGTTATTAGTATGCCAGGGCCAAGACGAAAAAAATTTTTTCTCATTTGCTTCTGAAGTATTATTGAAAATTAACTAATTAAAATGAAGAATAATTAGCTAAACCTTCCTTTAACCATGTTTCAAAATCATTAGCGTTTGAATATTGTATTGGGGAATTCAATAAAGTCATATCAGGACTAATGGCTATATAGAATGGTTGTGATGCCGTTTTAAAATTTAAAATTTGAAAAGCAGACCACTTTTCACCTATCGTCTCTACAGAAAAAACTTTACCATTAAAATATTTGAAATTAAACATTTGATCATCACTAAGTTTTTGCCTGTCATCAACATACAATGATATTAACACATATTCTTCATTAAGAATCTTATAAACTCTTGGTTTTGACCATACATTCTCTTCCATCCTTCTACAATTAACACATGCCCAACCAGTAAAATCTATTAGTATAGGTTTTTTTAACTTCTGAGCATGCCTCAGACCAGAATAAAAATCTTTATAGCAATTTAGCCCTAAAGGACATTCTCCTTCGGTTTCATAAACGCTATAGAAGGTTGGCGGAGTAAATCCACTTAACAGGGATAATTTATCAGTTGATTTAAATAATCCTTGTGAAAGATAAATTGCAAAAAGGAAAAATAAAATACCAAGTCCTTTGTATGAATAATCCTTTCCGTTAACTTTTATTTCATGCGGAAATCTATATAAGCCAAATAAATTGGCAGCAAGAAATATTGAAATTAAAACCCATATGCCTACAAAAATTTCCCTTTTCAATATGCCCCAATTTGATACTAAATCTGCGTTTGATAAAAATTTTAAAGCCAGAGCTAATTCAAGAAACCCTAGTATGATTTTAAACTTGCTCATCCAGCCACCTGACTTTGGTATATTCTTTACCACACTTGGGAAAAATGATAAAAATGAAAATGGTAATGCCAGTGCTAATCCAAAGCCGAAAATTGCTACGGTTAAGTCAGCAGCTCCTGAATCGACAGTTAATGATCCAACAAGTAAAGATCCAAGAATTGGTCCTGTACATGAAAAAGAAACTATTGCCAATGTTAATGCCATAAAAAAGATACCAGCCAAATTGGTGATTTCTGAAGAAGAATCAGACTTATTTAACCAATTAGTGGGTAGGGTTATCTCATAATAACCAAAAAATGAAAATGCAAAAAATATAAATACTCCAAAAAATATTATATTAACTACTACATTAGTTGAAAGAGTGTTCAAAATTTGAGGGTCAATAAATTCAAACAAGTGAAATGGAACTGAGAGTAATAAATAGATCAACACTATAAAAAACCCATACATTAATGACCTGTAAGCACCTTCCCTTTTTGAAGAACTTTGATTTAAAAAATATGAGACTGTAATTGGTATCATTGGGAAAATACATGGTGTTAACAAAGCAATAATACCTGCCAAAAAGCCAAGAAAAAATAGATTAATAAAGCTGTCATAGCCTTCATTAGGTAAATTTTGATTTAAACGATAGGAGTCTTTAATATCTAGTATCAACTTGTTTGATCTTGCTTCGCTTATATCATCAACAATTAAGCTTGATGTACTTTCAAATCCATCTTTTAATATAAATTCAAAATTTTCTTTTCTAAAAACACATAATTTTTCATCACATGCTTGATAGAATATTTGTCCACTTACAATTCCTGTTTTGGCATCAACAAGTCTTATTTTTTGTGTAAAAAAAGTTTCATTTCTAAAAAAAGAAAGATCCATTTTAAATACTCGGTCATATTCTACAATCGGTTCTTCTTCAACAGTTAAACCAACCAATTGAATCTTGGAATTAACCTCATTAAAATTGAATTCAGTTGGAAGGGCATCTCCTTCAGGTAAATTTTGTGAATATAGGTACCATCCTGGGATAATTTTCGCCTTAAAATTCAATTGATATTCTATATCTGATAGTTTTTCAAAAGAGGTTGTCCATTTGACTGGTTCTTTAAAACTAGATGTGCTATCATTTTGTATTTCAGAAAAACTCTTTAGTGGCGCCACCCATTTAGCAGGATCTTGCCCTAAAACTATAGTTAGGCATAATAAAAAAAGAAAAGTGAATAGTTTTCTCATAATTTTCCTTGAGTCAGGTTTTAAGAGTAATTAAAAAAGAGTTTTTGGGATCAGACTTTGCAATAAATCTCCTGTCACATCTTTTCCCTATCACCCAAACAATATTTTTACCTGAACACAATAGCCACTGACTCTCCTTCTCAACCTTTGAAAATTTTTCATCTTTAAAATATTTACTTATCATTTTTTTTCCATTCATCCCTGTTGGATAAAAATAATCTCCATTTGACCATTTCCTTATAGTTAAAGGAAAATTTAGTTTGTCAAGAGACAAATAAGCTTGATTTTTTTTAAAGGATTCAACATTAACTCCTTGGTCAAAATTCAAAGACAAAGGTATATCAATAGAACGAGTTTTATTGTCAATAAAATAATTCTTAATTTCTTCATTTGATCTCTTAATTAGAATCAAAACCTCACGATCTTTTATTAAACGATGTGAAGTTGACTCTAGGTATCTTCCTGATTGAGAGTCAGGTAAAAATTTAAGAGCATCTATATCGTTAAATCCATATTTGGAAAAAAATTCAAATAAGTAAAATTCAATAGGATCTAAAGCCTTTAGAGCATTTATATTGATTTCAATGTGATTACCGACTTCAGAAAAATAAGTCTTCTTAAATTTTTGAACCAAGCTTTTAGAAACCTTATATGAACTTGATAAGTTTTTTATTGTATTACTGAAGTTCTCTAGAAAATTCGGTTTGATTAATTTGAGTTTAGAGGTAATCTCATGTCTAATAAGATTTCTATAATAATCTAATTTTTCATTTGTGCTATCTTCTCTCCATTTAATTTTATTTTCTTTGGCATAATTAACAATTTCTTCTTTACTAAAGATAAGCATTGGCCTGGCAATGTTATTTTTTTTAACCGGTATACCCAACAACCCTTTTAAACCAGTCCCTCTAGATAAATTAATAATAAATGTTTCAAGACTATCATCTAAGTTATGTGCTGTAATAATTTTTGAAAAACCATAAATCTTTAACAAGTCGTTAAACCATGAATATCTCAATTTTCTCGCTGCCATTTGGATTGAAATTTTTTTATGATTTGAATAAAACTCTGTGGCAAGATTTGCTTGAAAATAATCGCAATCTATTTTGCTAGAAAATGAAGATACGAAAGCAGCATCATTCTGGCTTTCTTTTCCACGAAGGTTAAAATTACAATGAGCTATAGAAAATTCTATTTTTGATTTACATAACAAATCAATTAATACCATGCTGTCAACACCTCCGCTAATGGCTAGAAGGCAATTATCCTTAACAGAAATATCAAGAGAAGAAAGCTGTTCTTTAAATCTTGTTAGCATCATACAAATTTAATACTTACAGTTTAAAAAATAGTTTCTAAAAGTTTATTAAAAAAATTATATATTTGCGATGTGAATTTTAAAAACAGAAATATTAACAATCCGAAGCACTTAAAGCGTGCTTTTCTTCGTGCCCGCCCGCTAGGGTGTATTTCTGTATAAGAAACTTAGGTGAGTCCGGTTTCATTTTAATTCTATTTCATTAATTTTTTAAACATTAATCTTGGATATTTTAATCGCTTCAAAAAAGCATATCAAATATGCTAATATAATTTCAGAGACTATTGAATCTTCAGCAAAAGCTAGAGATACAGGGATTGCTTTGAGAACCCCAGATTATATTGTTAAAAAAATTGAAAATAAAAATGCAATCATATGTCTTGACGGAGATAAATTTGTTGGATTTTGTTATATAGAAATATGGGGGCATGGAAAATATGTGGCTCACTCTGGACTCATAGTTTCTCCAAAGTACAGAGGCTTAGGATTGGCTAAAAAAATAAAAAGAAAAACGTTTATATATTCAAAAAAGAAATATCCAAAAGCAAAAATTTTTGGTATTACAACTGGGCTTGCAGTCATGAAAATAAATTATAGTCTAGGATATAGACCTGTACCCTTCTCTGAATTAACTAACGATCCAGAATTCTGGAATGGTTGTAAAACTTGTAAAAATTATGACGTCCTGATAAGAACGAATAAAAAAATGTGTCTTTGCACAGGGATGATACATGACCCAAATAAAAAAAATAAAACATGAAAAAAATAGTATTAGCATATAGCGGAGGTCTTGACACCTCATATTGTCTTAAAAAATTTGCTGAAGATAATTATGAAGTTTATGCGATAACGATAGATACTGGAGGCTTTTCAGAAGCAGAAAAAAATAATATTAAAAAGAGAGCAATTTCAATTGGAGCTAAAAAGTACGAGTCTATTAAATGTAAACAACCTTATTATGAAAAAATTATTAAGTATTTAATCTATGGTAATGTTCTTAGAAATAATACATACCCTTTATCTGTTAGTGCAGAAAGAATAATTCAAGCACTTGAAATAATCAAATATGCAAAAGACAACAACATAAAACTGGTTGCACATGGAAGTACTGGAGCTGGAAATGATCAAGTAAGGTTTGATATGATCTTTCAAATATTGGCTCCTGAAATCAAAATAATTACTCCGATAAGGGATGGAAATATATCTAGACAAGAAGAAATAAAGTATTTAGAACAAAAGGGTGTGAAAATAAAATGGAGTGAAGCTAAATATTCTATAAATAACGGTTTATGGGGTACTACTATCGGCGGAGATGAAACTTTAACTTCAAATAAATCTCTTCCTGAAAGTGCATATAGTAAGATTCCAACAAAAAAAGGATCGGAAAAAATCTCACTCACTTTTTACAAAGGAAAAATCTTTAAGCTAAATGGAGAAAAAATGGATCCAATTAAAATCATTGAGAAACTATCTTTATTATGTGCGCAATATGGGATAGGCAGGGATATCCATGTTGGAGACACCATAATAGGAATTAAAGGAAGAGTGGGGTTTGAGGCCGGTGGCCCATTAGTTATTATAAAATCCCATCATTTACTAGAAAAACATACTTTGACTAAGTGGCAACAATTTCAAAAGGAACAGATATCAAGCTTTTATGGCATGCTATTACATGAGGGCCAATTTTTAGATCCAGTTTTAAGAGACATAGAAGTCTTTTTAAAAAGTTCTCAAAAAAATGTTTCTGGTGAAGTTTTAATTAAACTTTACCCCAAAAGATTTGAACTAGAAGGTGTTAATTCTAAAAATGATTTAATGTCTAGTTCATTTGCTTCATATGGAGAATCTAATACAAAATGGAGTTCTGAAGACATTAAAGGATTTATTAAAATAATATCAAATCAAAATAAAATTTTTCAATATGTCCATTCAAAAAAATAAAGTAAAAGCAGGAATAATAGGAGGTTCTGGATATACTGGAGGTGAATTAATAAGACTCTTAATAAACCACTCAAAAGTAGAGTTAGTGTTTGTTCAAAGCAAAACCAATAAAGGAAAGTATATTCAGGAAATACATACCGACTTAGTTGGTCAGGATAAAATAAAATTTGTCAATAAAATGGATAGTGAAATAGATGTTTTGTTTCTCTGTGTTGGGCATAATCAGTCTAAGAAATTCCTAGATAACAATAAAGTTGATAAAAAGATCAAAATAATTGATTTGAGCCAAGACTTTAGAATTAGTTCAACATATAGTAAAAGAAATTTTGTTTATGGTTTGCCAGAGCTAAACAAAAATGAAATAATCAAATCCTCTTCAATTGCTAACCCAGGTTGCTTTGCAACTGCAATACAGCTAGGTCTTTTACCTTTTGCTGTTAATAATAATCTAAATGGTGAAATTAATATAAATGCAATAACTGGTAGTACTGGAGCTGGGGTCAAACTTTCAAAGACATCACATTATAGTTGGAGAAATAATAATGTTTCATGGTACAAGGCGTTTGATCACCAACATCTTAATGAAATAAATTTAAATTTAAAGTCTTTAAATAAAAAGCAACATGAAATAGTCTTCATTCCTATTAGAGGAAATTTTACAAAAGGTATTTTTTGCACTATGTATTTTAAAAACAAATTAACCCTTGAACAAGTTAAAATGCTTTATGAAAATCATTATAAAAATTCAAGCTTTGTTTATGTTTCTGATAATGAAATTGATTTAAAACAAGTTTTAAATACTAATAATTGTATTATTCATCTAAAAAAAGATGGAGAAAGAATTTTAATAACCTCAATAATTGATAATTTAATCAAGGGTGCGGCTGGACAAGCAATACAAAACATGAATCTAATGTTTGGTTTAGATGAAGATTTAGGTCTTAAGTTAAAAAGTTCATTTTTTTAAATTTTACTATGAGTTTATTTAAAGTTTATCCCTTGTACAATGTTAATCCTAAATATGGAGAAGGAAGCTATGTTTATGATGATAAAAACATTAAATATCTAGATCTCTACGGTGGACATGCAGTAATTTCAATTGGTCATAGCCATCCTGCATATATTGATAGTTTAACAAATCAATTAAAAAAAATTGGATTTTACTCTAATTATATTGTGAATGAACTTCAGGAAAACTTGTCAAAAAGAATTATTGAGCTCTCTAGAGTTAAAAACTATAAAATATTTTATTGCAATAGTGGAGCAGAGGCAATTGAAAATGGTTTAAAGTTAGCATCGTACAAAACAAAAAAAAGAAAAATAATAGCTTTTAAAAATTCTTTTCACGGAAGATCTTGTGCAGCTATAGCTTGTACAGATAATGATAAAATTCAATCAAAATTAAGCGCGCAAATAGATGTTTCTTTCTTGCCCTTTAACAACACAAAGCTTTTAGAAAAAAAACTAGCTGAAAATGATGTTTGTGCTGTGATTATTGAATCAATTCAAGGCGTAGGAGGTTTGGACGAACCAACTACAGGATTTATGAATGATGTTGAAAGTTTAACTAAAAAATATGGTTCTTTACTTATAGCTGATGAGGTTCAATCAGGTTTTGGAAGAACTGGTGATTTCTTTGCTTTTCAAAAACATAAGATCAAACCTGATATTGTAACAATCGCAAAAGGCATGGGTAATGGATTCCCAGTTGGAGGGGTCCTTATCTCTGATAAAATAAAAGAAGAATATGGACTTTTAGGAAGCACATTTGGAGGTAATCACCTAGCATGTTCAAGTTCACTTGCCGTTCTTGATGTAATTAAACAAGAGAGGCTAATGAAAAACGCAAAGAATATGGAAAAATATTTTAGAAAATCTGCATCTAAAATTAACAATGTTAAAGTTAAAGGAAGAGGTCTGATGTTAGGGCTTGAATTTGATTTTGAAGTTAAGAAGATCAGAGATGATTTAATTTATAAAAAGCATATTTTTACTGGAGGTAGTGCAAATAAGAATCTTCTAAGAATTTTACCTCCACTAAATATTGAAGAAAATGACTTTGATAAATTTTTTAAAGCATTAAAGGAATTGTTATGAAAGATTTTATTTATATAGAAGATTTGCCTGATTTTGAAAAATCAGTCTCGGAGGCAATAGCTCTAAAAAACAATTCTTTGAAATTTAATTCGCTAGGGCAAAATAAATCATTAGGGATGCTGTTTTTTAATCCTAGTCTTAGAACAAGATTAAGTATGCAAAAGGCTGCATACAATTTAGGCCTTAAAACAATGATAATGAATTTTAATGATGAAGGTTGGAAGTTAGAGTTTGAAGATGGGGTTGAAATGAGTGCTTCTTCTTCTGAACATATCAAAGAGGCAGCAGCAGTGATTTCTCAATACTGTGATATGGTAGCAATAAGAGCATTTGCTTCTTTAAATAATAAAAAAACTGATGAAAGTGAATTGGTTCTAAATAATTTTGTTAGGTACTCCAGTGTTCCAATTATCAACATGGAAAGTGCTACGGCTCATCCATTGCAAGCACTAGCTGATGCCATTACAATCAAAGAACATAAAACATCAGATCGTCCTAAAGTAGTTTTAACATGGGCTCCTCATCCAAAACCTTTACCACATGCTGTTGCAAACTCATTTATAAAAATGGTGAAAAAAATAAACGCTGATTTTGTCATTGCTCGTCCTGAAGGTTACAGTTTGAATTCAAAAATTGAAAATCAAGTCAGATCTACCTCAGATCAAAAAGAGGCTTTTGAAAATGCAGATTTTGTATATGCAAAAAACTGGTGCTCATATGAAAACTATGGTAAAATCTTAAAAAGTGATTCTGAGTGGATGATAACTTCCGAAAAAATGAACTTAACAAATAATGCAAAATTTATGCACTGTCTTCCTATAAGAAGAAATGTTGTAGCAACAGATAATGTTCTTGACGGCCCTAATTCCTTAGTTATCAATCAGGCACAAAACAGAATTTATGCCTCTCAATTAATTTTAAAAAAACTTTTACAAAATGAGTAAACTTAATATTGTGAAAATTGGAGGTAATGTGATAGAAAATTCTCAGCTTTTGGAATCCTTTCTAAAAGATTTTGCAAACTTAAAAGGGCATAAAATTTTAGTCCATGGAGGAGGTAAACAGGCTTCGAAATTGGCTCAAAAATTAGGTGTTAATACAAATATGATCGATGGTAGAAGAATTACAGATTCATCTAGTCTAGAAGTAATAACAATGGTTTATAGTGGGAAAATAAATAAATTTATTGTAGCTAAACTTCAAGGATTGAATTGTAATGCGATAGGACTTTCTGGAGCAGATGGCAATTCAATAATAGGAGTTAAAAGGCCAATTAAGGAGATTGATTATGGATTTGTGGGAGATATTGATCAAATAAATACTAGTCTGTTTAAACTATTACTTGAAAATAAAATAACACCCGTATGTTGCGCAATGTCACACGATGGAAATGGTCAACTTTTAAATACAAATGCAGATACCATTGCATCAGTTTTAGCAATTGAATTGTCAAAATTATATGATGTTACTTTGTCATATTGTTTTGAAAAAAAAGGTGTCTTAACTATTGAGGAGTCAGGTCAAAAATTACTTGAATTAATTACGCCCACGTCTTATGCAAAGTTAAAGTCAATAGGAGTTATTAACTCAGGTATGATTCCTAAAATTGATAATTGTTTTAATGCATTAAAGAGTGGTGTTGAAATGGTTAAAATAGGATCGCCAAAAATAATTAATGGAAATGAGCCCCATACTAAAGTAACATTATAGCATGCAAAAGGAACTTACGAAAATGGCGATTGATTTATTAAAGGACTTGATAAGTATTGAATCATTTTCTGGCAAAGAGGATAAAACTGCAGACAGAATTGAAAAATGGTTTATAGAGAATAAAATAGATTTTAACAGAATCAATAATAATGTATGGGCTAAAAATAAGTTTTTTAAGTCTGATAAACCTACATTGCTTTTAAACTCTCATCATGATACCGTCAAACCTAATTCAGCTTATACAAAAGACCCTTTTAAGGCTGAAATTGAAGATGGTAAACTTTTTGGCTTAGGAAGTAATGATGCGGGAGGGGCTTTAGTCTCTCTTATAGCATTATTTACTTTCTATTATAAATATGAAAACCTAAAATACAATATAATCATAGCTGCCACAGGAGAAGAAGAGGTGGCAGGGAATAATGGTTTAAGAAGTTTAATCCCTAAACTTCCCAAAATTGATTTGGCGATTGTTGGAGAACCTACAGAAATGAATTTAGCTATTGCAGAAAGAGGACTTATTGTATTTGACGGGGTCATTGATGGCAAACCAAGTCATGCCGCTCATAAAAATTGTGATAGTTCAATAATGAAGTTACCTGACGTTTTAAATTGGTTTAAAAATTTTTCATTTGATAAAAAATCAGATTTATTAGGACCTGTGAAAATAACTGTTACACAAGTTAAAGCAGGAGTTCAACATAATGTTGTCCCTGCTAAAGTTAACTTAGTTATTGATGTTAGGGTAAATGACATGTATAGTAATAAAGAAATCTCAGAAATACTAATTAAAAAAGCTCCTTGTAAATTAACCCCAAGATCACTCAGGTTAAGCTCATCTTCTATTAATAAAGATCATGAATTAATTAAATCAGGAATTAAACTTGGCAGAAAAACATATGGATCACCTACTCTATCAGACCAAGCTTCTTTGAATTGTTCATCATTGAAAATAGGACCAGGACTTTCTAAAAGATCACATACAGCAGATGAGTATATTTACGTAGATGAAATTAAAGAAGGCATAGGGATATATATCAGAATGCTCAAACTTTTCTTAATCAAATAAAAAGAATTATGAAACTTTGGAACAATAAAAATTCAACTAATAAAACTGTAAATCAATTTACAGTCGGAAAAGACACCTATTACGATTTATTTCTTGCTGAATATGACTGTCAAGCTTCTATTGCTCATGCTAAAATGCTTCAAAAAATTGGTGTTTTTACTGAACATGAATTAGATAAAATTGTTACAGAGCTTGAGAAGATCAAAGTCAAATCAGAAAAAGGAGAACTTTTAATTGAAGATAAATTTGAAGACATTCATTCAAAAATTGAATATGAATTAACTAAAAAACTTGGTGATCTAGGAAAAAAAATTCACACGGCAAGATCAAGAAATGATCAAATCCTGGTTTCTATTCAACTATATTTAAAAAAAGAAATTAATGAAATTAAAACTTTAACTAAAACTTTTTTTGATCTACTAATTGTTTTAGCTGAAAAAAATAAAAATTATTTAATGCCTGGATATACACATTTTCAAGTTGCAATGCCTAGTTCTTTTGGGTTATGGTTTTCTGCATACGCAGAGAGTTTAATTGACGATGTCAAGTTTTTAAATCTTGCTAAATTCTTTGTAAATCAAAATCCTCTAGGAAGTGCAGCAGGTTTTGGCACTTCATTTGATATTGATAGAATTGAAACAACAAAAGAGCTAAAATTTGACTATTTAAAATATAATTCAATGGCTTCTCAAATAAGTAGAGGTAAAATTGAATTAACAACCTCAAATGCAATTGCTTCTCTAGCTAATACTTTGTCTAAATTTGCAATGGATATTTGTCTTTATATGGCAAAGGAATATGATTTTATATCATTCCCTGATGATTTGACAACTGGATCAAGTATAATGCCCCATAAAAAAAATCCCGATGTTTTTGAATTGATCAGGGGAAAATGTAATATTCTAAAAAGCTTACCGACACAAATGACCATGCTTACAGCAAACCTTCCTAGTGGATATCATAGGGAAATGCAATTAGCTAAAGGACCAATAATTGAAGCCGTTATAGAAATTAAAAAATGTATAAAAATTTTTACTGAAAGTCTTAAGTATATAAAAATCAAAAAAGATATACTAAAGGATCCCAAGTATAAAAATGTTTTTAGCGTTGATTCACTCAATGAATATGTTAAAAAAGGAATGTCTTTCAGAGATGCTTACCAAAAGATGAAAGAAAAAATTGAGTCAAAAAAATACAAGCCAAGTCAAAAAATTAATCACACCCATATTGGAAGTATAGGTAACTTAAGCCTAAATGAAATTAATAAAAAAATGCAAAGGGTTATTGATGAATAAAATCAAATATGTAATGGCCTATTTTCAGTTGCTGCTAATGCAGCTTCTTTAATAGCCTCTGCATATGTGGGATGAGAATGACTAATTCTAGCTATATCCTCAGCAGAGGCTCTAAATTCCATAGCTGTTACTCCTTCTGCAATAAGATCAGCAGCTCTTGCTCCGATTATATGCATACCTAAAATTTCATCAGTTGATTGATCAGCAAGTATTTTTACAAAACCATCTGTATCCATACTTGCTCTTGCTCGGCCAAGTGCTTTCATTGGGAATTGACCTTTTTTAAACTTTACACCTTCCTTGACAAGATCTTCTTCAGACTTTCCGACTGAAGCTACTTCAGGCCAAGTATAAACTACATTGGGTATTAGGTTGTGATCAATATGAGGCTTTTGTCCGGCTAAAATCTCAGCTACCATAACTCCTTCCTCTTCAGCCTTATGGGCCAACATGGCTCCTCGAACTACATCCCCTATTGCATAAATATTTTTAGTTGATGTCTGTAGTTTCTCGTTAACTTCAATTTGGCCTTTATCATTAACTTTAACATCTGCCTTTTCAGGATTAAGTCCTTCAACATAGGGCTTACGTCCAACAGATACAAGACAATAATTACCTTCAAATAATATCTCACTTCCTTTTGAATCTAATGCTTTAACAATAACTTTTTCTTTTTGCCTATCAACTTTTTTAACCTCATGAGACAAATAAAACTTGATTTTCTGTTTCTTCATTACCTTCATAAGCTCTCTTGATAAAGAACTATCCATTATTGGCAGAATTCTATCTGCATATTCTATGACAGAAACTTCAGAACCTAATCTGGAATATACTTGACCTAGTTCAAGGCCAATTACTCCGCCTCCAATAATTATAAGTTTTTTTGGAATTTCTTTTAAGGATAATGCTTCTGTAGAAGTAATGATTCTTTCCTTATCAATCTTAATAAATGGAAGACTAGCAGGTTTTGATCCGGTAGCGATGATTGCATTTTTTGCTTCAATAACCTCATTTTTCTTTCCTTTAATTTCAATTTTTGTCGGGCTAGAAAATGATCCTATTCCTTCAAAAACAGAAATGTTATTCTTTTCCATTAAAAAATTAATTCCTTTGGTTGTTTGTTCAACAACCTCTGTTTTTCTAGAAATCATTTTTTGAAAGTCCAATTGAATTTTTCCGGAAATATTAATCCCATGATTAGAAAAATTTTTCAATGCCTCTTCGTAATGGTGTGAAGAATCTAAAAGTGATTTGGAGGGAATACAGCCAACATTAAGGCATGTTCCTCCTAGAGAATTATATTTCTCAATTAAAGCAGTTTTCATTCCCAATTGAGCGCATCTAATTGCTGCTACATAACCCCCTGGTCCAGATCCAATAATAACTACATCAAATGATTTCATAATAAAATATTATAAATCAAAAATACAAATGTTTAATACTTTGACCTACAAAATCCTATGATTTAATATTTAAAAATTTGACTTAACTTGTCAGTCTAAATATTATCATATTGAAAAACTTATCACTGGGCCAATCACTAATTCCAATTGTTTTTCTAATCATTTTACTTACCTATAATGTTTATGTCTTTGGAGACGATTCTCTAGGAGGGTCGAATCAATTCATTTTATTAATAGGGGCTTCAATTGCTGTTTTTATAGGTTTTATAAATAACATTAGTTATAAAACAATATTAGAAAAAATTGGTAAAAACTTGTATTCTGTTACAGGCGCTATTTTAATACTATTATTTGTTGGGGCTCTTACAGGCACATGGCTTATCAGTGGGATTATACCTGCTATGATATATTATGGATTGTTAATAATACACCCTAGCATATTTCTGCCTGCATGTGTAATATTATGTGCCTTAGTTTCACTTGCTACTGGTAGTAGTTGGAGTACTTCCGCAACCATTGGTGTAGCATTGATAGGTATCGGAAAAGCATTAGGTCTTCCACCTGGAATAGTTGCAGGAGCTGCAATCTCTGGAGCTTATTTTGGTGATAAACTTTCTCCCTTAAGTGACACAACAAATTTAGCTCCAGCTGTTTCTGGAGCAAAATTATTCGAGCACATTCGATACATGACATATACAACTGTTCCGAGTATATTAATAACAATTTTTATTCTACTTTTTATTGGGTTTACTCAAGATGTAAAAGGAAATACAGAAACACTAAGCCTTCTTTCTTCCATAGAAGAAAAGTTCTATATTTCTCCCTTAATTTTTATTGTACCAGCCATAGTAATTTTTATGATAGTTAAAAAAGCTCCCCCTTTAATTGCTTTATTTGCAGGTACCCTTTTAGGGGGATTATTTTCATTAATTTTTCAGTCAAAAGTGATTCTTGAATTATCTGGCTTGAGTCACTTAACTTTTTATTCAGCATATCAAACTATAGTCAATGCAATAACAATAGAAACACAAATTAACACGTCAAATGAATTATTAAATGATCTTTTTTATTCAGGAGGAATGAAAGGAATGATGAATACCATTTGGTTAATAATATGCGCAATGGTTTTTGGAGGGGCTATGGATGCTATAGGTGCGCTTAGAACTATCAGTGAAAAATTGTTAATCTGGGCTAAATCAACATTTAAACTATTTGCAAGTACTCTGGCTTCATGTCTTACAGTTAATCTTACAGCATCAGATCAATATCTTTCAATTGTTATTCCAGGAAAGATGTTTGCAAAAGCTTATAAAAAAAGAAAGCTTGCTCCTGAAAATTTAAGTAGAACACTTGAAGATTCAGGGACAGTTACCTCAGTTTTAATACCTTGGAACACATGCGGAGCCTATCAGTCTGGAGTTCTAGGAGTATCGGTAGCCGATTATTTCTTATATGCGATATTTAACTTAGTAAGCCCTATAATGACTCTTTTTTATGCTGCCTTTAAGATCAAGATTAAAATGATTTCTAATAGATTAAATAGACCTAAATAGGTTATATTAAAATACATTTAAATTCTTTGAATTTCTTATGTGTTGAATTTGTATTTTTGCATATATCATTTTTAAATGACAGAAAATAATCCTGACTTAGAAATATCAAATCTTTCCGAGGATAAAAAAAGTATAAATCGTGGTAGAGAAATCATTTTTGGTAGTTTTCTCTTCATTTTAGGAGTTTTATTATTTATATCTTTCTGTTCATACTTTTATAACTGGCAAGCCGATCAAAGCACACTTGATTCATTGAGTGACAGAGAGATTCAATCGGAAAATGTCTTAAATAAGATAGGTGCTTGGATCAGTCACTTTTTTATTTTCAATCTTTTTGGACTAGTCTCATTTATTTTCACTTTTCTACTTTGTTATACTGGAGTAAGTTTATTTTTCAATAAATTAAAAGCAACCCTCCTAAAAACTTGGAGTTGGGGTATCTCTTATATTCTTTGGGGAACTATTTTTTTTGGTTTTTTCTACTCTGATAAGTATCCCTTGATAAGTGGAACGGTAGGTTTTGAAATAAACGATTTGGTAAATTCATATATTGGACCGATTGGACTAATTTCATTGCTTGCTTTTACTGGTATTTGCATAATTGTTTTACATTGGAAATTAACTCCAGAAAAATTTATAGGTTTTTTCAAAAAAGAAAGCTTTCAAAAATCTGATTTCTCAGAGGAAGATTCTGAAACACCTGATTTGATTGATAAAGATGAAACCACTGAAACTGCGGATCCTCAAGTTGAGGATAAAGAGGTAAAATATCCGGAAAGCAATAACACTGGTGAATTTGAAAGAAAGGATCAGGTAAACATGGAAATTAAATCAGGTATAAAAGAAGAAACACTCGCAGATAATCAAGCTAAAAAACTCCTCAAAGAACAAGGACCATTAGATCCCAAAAGAGACTTAAGTAAGTATATTTTTCCTAATCTTAATTTACTAAACGAATATGGAGAAGGAACAATTACTGTTGATCAAGAAGAACTTGGAAGAAATAAAGATAAAATTCTTGAGACTTTAAATAATTACAAAATTGGTATCGCATCAATAAAAGCTACTGTTGGCCCAACAGTTACTTTATATGAGATTGTTCCTGAAGCAGGGATTCGTATTTCAAAAATTAAAAATCTTGAAGATGACATTGCACTTTCTCTTTCTGCGCTTGGGATAAGAATTATAGCTCCAATTCCCGGAAAAGGAACTATTGGGATAGAAGTTCCCAATCAAAATTCAAGTATTGTTTCTATGCGATCAGTTATTTCCTCAGCTAAATTTCAAAAAGCCGAGATGGAACTTCCTATTGCATTAGGAAAGAATATTAGTAATGAAACTTTTGTTGTAGATCTTACTAAAATGCCCCATCTTTTAATGGCTGGTGCTACAGGGCAAGGAAAATCCGTTGGATTAAATGCTATTCTCACTTCTCTTATATATAAAAAGCATCCTGCAGAGGTCAAATTTGTTTTAATTGATCCTAAAAAGGTAGAACTGACTATATATAACAAAATAGAGCGTCATTATCTAGCAAAACTTCCTGATACTGAGGAGTCAATTATAACTGATAGTAAAAAAATAATTAAGACTCTAAACTCTCTATGCACTGAAATGGATAATCGTTATGAACTCTTAAAACTAGCAATGTGTAGAAATATAAAAGAGTATAATAAAAAGTATTGTGAGAGAAGATTACTCCCAACAGAGGGGCATGATTATCTGCCATATATTGTTCTTGTTATTGATGAGTTTGCTGATTTATTTATGACTGCTGGAAAGGAAGTAGAAACTCCAATAGCAAGGCTGGCTCAGCTTGCTAGAGCAGTTGGGATACACCTAGTAATAGCCACTCAAAGACCATCAGTTAATGTAATTACTGGTTTGATTAAGGCAAATTTTCCTGCCAGAATAGCATTTAGGGTTACATCTAAAATTGATTCTAGAACTATTTTAGACTCTGGTGGTGCTGATCAACTAATTGGAAGAGGAGATATGTTATATACCGTAGGGAATGATCTTGTAAGGATTCAATGTGCTTTTGTAGATACGCCTGAGGTAGATAAAATAACTGATTTTATAGGGGGGCAAAAAGCCTATCCAGAGGCGTATTTACTACCTGAATTCATTGGGGAAGAGACTAGCAGTATTGATATAGATGAATCAGAGCGTGATGAACTATTTAGAGAAGCTGCCGAGATAATCATCACGTCGCAACAGGGTTCCGCTTCATTATTACAAAGAAAACTAAAATTAGGTTATAATCGAGCTGGCAGAATAATTGACCAAATGGAAGCTGCTGGAATTGTTGGTCCATTTGAAGGAAGTAAAGCAAGACAAGTTTTAATATCTGATCTTAATTCATTAAATCAATTTTTAAAAAATCAAGAAGAGGGTTATGAGTAATAGAGTTTTATTTTTATTAGTCTTCATTATTAACATTTCCTATTCTCAAACATCGATTGAGGGTAAAAATTTATTAAATCAGGTTTCTGATAAAATGGGATCATATTCCTCAATTCAATTTGATTTTTCATATGTTTTAAATAACCGGAAAGAACAAATTAATCAAGAATCTTTAGGAAAAATAACCGTGTCTGGAGATTTATATAAATTAGATTTCCTTGATGCAACTCAGTTATATGATGGCAATTTAATCTATACTATTGTCCCTGAAAATGAGGAAATAACAATAACAAATCCTGATGATGAATTAAATGAGTATACTATCAACCCATCTTATTTACTCAGTTTTTATAAGGAAGGTTATGACTATCAGTGGGATATTAAACAATTTATTCGCAACAGAAATATTCAATTTATTAAACTTGTCCCTGTTGATGAAAACACCGATATACAATATTTACTAGTTGGTGTTGATATAGATACTAAACATTTATTTCGAATAATTGAGATTGGAAATAATGGGACTCAAACAATATTAACAATTGAGGAAATGAAAACAAATGTTTCGTTACCAATTAATTTTTTTCAATTTGAAAAAAAAGACTACCCCAATTTTTATATCATAGAATAAAAAATTTTATTACAGAACTTGAAAATCTTAGATCGATATATAGTCATTGAATATTTAACACGTCTTGTAAGTGTATTTGGTATATGTATGTTGATTTTTGTAATCCAAACATTTTGGCTTTTTTTCGATGAACTTGCTGGAAAAGGTTTAGACATATTAATTATTTCTAAATTTTTAATTTATTATTTACCTAAATTATTTCCCCTGATTTTACCTCTATCCATTTTACTTGCTTCATTAATGACTTTTGGTTCACTTGCTGAAAACTATGAATTTGCTGCAATTAAATCTTCTGGAATTTCACTTATAAGATGTATAACACCTCTTTTTATTTTACATATATTTTTAGGAATCGGATGTTATTATTTTGCAAATAATGTACTCCCATCTGCAGAAGTTAAGTCTTTTAATTTAAGAAGGAATTTAGCTAAATTAAAACCTGCTATTGCGATTAGAGAAGGTGTTTTTAATGATTTGGGGAGAATGAATATCAGAGTAAATAGAAAACACGGAGAAGATGACAGATTATTAGAAGATGTTATAATTCATGAAAAAACATCTGATAATAAAAACAGAATTGTAATTAAGGCTTCTCGGGGAGAATTAAGAAGCAAGACAACAGATGCTAATCTTCAATTAGTTTTATTTGACGGAAATAGATATGAAGAAGTTTTGTCTAATAAACCAATAGAGAAATTAAGGTATCATCATACAAAAACTCATTTCAAAGAATATATTATGAATATTGATTTATCTGAATTTAATGATGTAGATCTAAACAAGCAGAGCTATACCTCTACATATAGAATGCAAAAAATTAATCAACTTGAAGAAAGTATTGATTCTCTTGAAAAGCAATACGAAGAGAAGAAAAATATTTTTAGTGAAAATTTTTTAAAGAAAAATTTTTTAAATAAACTGTCACTATTAGACAAGGATTCCTTTAAAATAGATAGTATTTTAAATTTTAATGTTTTAAATTTTGTAAAGGATGATATGAAATGGAGAAAACTCAGATCAGTTGAATTTGCAATAAATAGTGTAGGAGAATCTATTAGAAATCTGGAAGATAAAAAAAGGACTTTTTTCCTTTATCAAAAACTATTGAATCTTCATAAAATAACTCTACATGAAAAATATACTATAATCTTTGCCTGTATTTTACTTTTTCTAATTGGTGCTCCTCTTGGTTCAATAATAAGAAAAGGTGGATTAGGACTACCCTTAGTTCTATCAATAATCATTTTCTTGTCTTATCATTACGTAGGTATTTTTGCTAAAAATGCTGCAGAAGACAATAGTATATCGCCATTAATTGCTAGTTGGTTCTCTACTATAATTCTTTCTCCCTTTGCATATATTTTAACCAAAAGAGCATCTTCTGATAAAGGAAGTATTAATTTGGATTTTATAACGTTGCCATTTAACTGGCTTTATAATAAATTAACAGGGCAAATAAGTAAGAGTCATGATTAAAAAGCACTTAAATACAATTGACGAGGCAATTTCATCAATAAAAAAGGGTGAAGTTATTATAGTAGTTGATGATGAAGACAGAGAGAATGAAGGAGATTTTTTAGCTGCAGCAGAAAAAATTACACCCCAAACTATAAATTTTATGGCTAAATATGGAAGAGGATTAATATGTGCGCCTATCACAGAAAAAAGATGTGAAAAATTAAAGCTTAAAAAAATGGTCGATGATGAAAGTTCAGACCCAATGGAAACAGCTTTTACTGTTTCGGTTGATCTTAAGGGAAGTGGTATTACCACTGGTATTTCAGCTTCAGATCGATCTAAGACAATTCGCGCACTTGTTGACTCTAAAATCCAAGCTAGAAATTTTACGAGACCAGGACATGTATTTCCTTTAATAGCTAAAGAAGGTGGTGTTTTAAGAAGAACTGGCCATACAGAAGCCGCTATAGACTTTGCAAGATTAGCTGGCTTTAAACCAGCAGGAGTTATTTCAGAAATAATGAATGATGATGGATCAATGGCTAGATTACCTGAACTTATTAAGGTTGCAGAAAAATTTGATCTAAAAATTGTTTCTATAGAAGATCTTGTTGCCTATAGAATGAAACATGACAGCTTAATTAAAAAGAAATTTGAAAGTGAAATTGAAACAAAATTTGGGAAATTTGATCTAACTGCATATGAACAAACAACAAATAGTCAAATCCATATATCTCTTACTAAAGGCAATTGGGCTAAAAATGATAGTGTTTTAACAAGAATTCACTCCTCAAGAATAAGCAATGATATTTTAACTATGTTAATAAACAAAGAATCTAAGGGGATTAATAAAATTTTTGAATTGATAAATAAAGAAGGAATTGGAGCAATTATATTTATAAATCAGATAGAGGCATTTAAAGATTTAGTTCCTAGAATTAAAAAACTTAAAAAAATGCAATTAAAAAAACATAAAGTTCAAACGCCTCCCCTATTTATGGATGCTAGAGATTTTGGAATTGGTGCACAGATTCTCCACGATTTAAATATAAATAAGCTTAGAATAATAAGTAATTCATCGAAGAAACCCAGAGTCGGTTTAACAGGTTATGGACTTGAAATAGTTGAATATGTAAAATATTAAAGATGATATTAGCTAAAAAACCAAAGCTTTACCGCCATAACAGTAACCATTATAAGCATTGCAATTTTAATAACATTATCTCCTTTTTTTACTGACCAACGACTAGACCACCAAGCGCCAAACAAACTTCCTGCTGCCATCCATAAACCAGCAACCCAATCTACCTTTTCATTTATTGCAAAAAGAATTAATGCCCCGAGTGTATAAATTGAAATTAATGCGACTTTTGTAGCATTCGCTCTTATAAGTGTCATCCGATTTATTGAGTTTAAAAAAATGACTATAACCATTCCTATGCCTGCATTAATAAATCCTCCATATATCCCAATGAAAAAGAAAGCAACGACTGAAATCCAAAAATATCTTCCAGTAATTCTCTCTGTAATTTTTTCAATTTCATAATTTCTACTCAGAAGAATTATTAAACCGAAGATTATCATCACAACAGAGAGAATTCTATTGAAAATCTCTGATTTAATATCAATGGCTATTTTAGCTCCTATGAGTGCCCCTAAGAGGGCACTGATTCCAAGATAAACGTTAAAAGGGTATGTAGAAACACCTTTACTTTTATAACCCGCAGTTCCAACTATACTATTAATTAATATAAGTATCCTATTTGTTCCATTAGCTACATTTGAAGGAAGCCCCAAAAAAATAAGCACGGGAAGTGTTAGCAAAGATCCGCCTCCTGCCAAAGTATTAACTATGCTAGCAACAAATCCAACAGAAAAAAGAATTAAATAGTAAAGACTTTCATTCATGTTAAGTTATGCAAAAGTATGAAAATGCTTGATTTTAAATTTATTTATAAATCAAAAACGGAATAAATAATTAATTTATATTTGCACTCTCAGGAGAGATGGCAGAGTGGTCGAATGCGGTGGTCTTGAAAACCATTGAGGGTCAAACCTCCGGGGGTTCGAATCCCTCTCTCTCCGCATCAAAATTCCCTAATATATTTATAAACAATACGTTAGGGTTTTATTTTAGTAGGTTTTAACGGTTAGTTTCTGAAAAATCCCAATCATCGGTTCTAAAAGGTGATGCCGGTAATCCCTCTTTATTATAGAAATTGGGAATGACATCATTGCTAAAGGCAAAGCGAACAGCAACAGGACGTTTGACTTTTTTATTAAATACAATTACCTGCCCCCCTTTTATTTCAGCTTTTGCAGGGTAAAACTGTTTATTCTTTCCCGCAATGAAAAAGAAGTTCAGGGCACTGTCTCTGGCTATCAAGCCACCACCTACATGGTCAAATGAAAGTATAATTTTATTTTTTTCAATCTTCATATCTCTATACAATGGGCCAGAATAAACAATATCTTGTCCATAACTCTTTGCTAATGCCCACAAGGACAACCTTTTACCCACGTCGTGTTTGTTGCGGGGATGAATGTCCTTGACGTTACCAATGTCCATCGTTACTGCCATTCCGGTATTTTCTACTTTCCGCAAGGTCTCAAATTGAGCTTGGCGAATTAAGGCAGCAGCTTTAGGTTTATAAACGTCACCAAAAGGAGCGATCTGAACATAATAAAAAGGAAACTCACCAAGTCCCCAGTCTTTACGCCAGCATTCAATAAGTTCTGGGAACAGCTTACCATACTGAATGGCTCTATGAACACCATCGGATCCATCAACAACATCAAATGCATTACTTTCACCCTGGTACCAGATAACCCCTTTTATCGCAAATTTTTGCAAAGGAGTTATCATGCCATTATAAAGGCCGGCAGGTAGAAAATTAGGAGGCTGACACGTTGGTATAGCAGGGGCGTCTGAACGGGGCTTTCCTTCTTTTTTAGCCTGCTTATCAGCTTTAGCCCACTGAACGTATTCTGTTTCAAACTGCTTATAGGCCGACACAATGTTTTTAAAACTTTTAAACTTCTTAAGATCTGCGTTATGCCGTTCGATTATATCGCTGTATGCAGGATCTGCGTCCAGAACATCTCGACGTACCCATGACTCTGCAGCCGAACCGCTCCAGGTAGAATTTATCAAGCCGATAGGAACATTAAGTTTACTATGAAGTTCTCTACTAAAAAAATATCCAACCGCAGAAAGTTTCGATACAGTTTGAGGTCCGACCTGGTCCCATTGACCAGCACAATCATCAGCCGGTTTCCCCTGAGATGAGTGTTTTACCTTGAAAAATCTTATGTTCGGATAATCAGCTTTGCTCTCTACCTCTTTAGGATTATTCAAGAGAGAGACGGGCCATTCCATATTAGACTGTCCACTGCAAATCCATACTTCACCCACCAGGATATTGGAAAACTTAATTGTATTTTTTGCAGAAACCACTAATTCAAATGGCCCGCCGTATTCAAGCTCATCTAAAAAAAGTAACCATTTTCCTTCTGCATTGGCAATGGTAGTTTTTTTCTGATTTAAAAAAGTGACATTTACCTTTTCTCCTGCATCAGCCCATCCCCAAATTCGAACAGGAACTCCTTGCTGCAATACCATGTTATCACTAAAAATATTAGGCAACCTTACTTCTGCAAATAATAAAGATGTATTCCCCGCTAATAACAGGAACATTACAAAATTCAAAGATTTAAGTTGTTTTATTAGTTTAAAATTATTCATAATTTTTAGTTTTTTTGATTGGTTCTAAATGGAGATGCAGGTAATCCTTCTTTATTGAATAAACCTGGCTGTGCAGCATTACCCCAGCCATACCGAACAGCAATGGGTTTTTTAATGGTTTTGGCAGATATGAGAACATGGTCATTTTTTATTTCACAGGTAGCTGGTACAAATACATTATCTTCACCGGCAATTTCAAAATCTCCTGAACCTTTATTCTGTTCTATCAGCCCGCCTTCTGCAAAATCAAAATTGATTCTTATTTTATTATTCTCTATCGACATAGATTTATATAAGGGTCCGGATTTGACTATCTCTTTTAAGTTATATGTATCAGCCAGCGCCCAAAGTGCTAATCGTCTACCAACTTCTTTTTTGTTTCTTGGATGGATATCATTTACATCCCCGATATCCATAGTAACAGCCATACCCGTATTGGGCACGTTACGATAAGTCATAAACTGGGCCTCTCTTAACCTTGCAGCCTCATTTTCTTTCCAAATGTTCCCGCCAAATGGTGCTAGTTGAGCGAAAAAGAATGGAAATTCCCCAAGCTCCCATTGGGTTCTCCAATTCTTAATCAAGGCAGGGAAAAGTTTTTGATAATGATCACGAGGCACATTCGATTCACCCTGATACCAAATCACTCCTTTTATTTTATATGGTACTATTGGAGAAATCATCCCATTGTACATTCCGCCTGGAGGAGAGAAACAATCCCGATTCTCCGGAAGGGTGATCCGAGTCGGGATTTCTGTTCTGTTAGCTCTGGGATGCCTTTTGGCTATATTCGACTCATATACTGATGATACATACTCTTTTACAAACTGTAACATACTATCCATCGAATTATATTCCTGCAAGCACTGTTCCCACTCTTCTATTATGGGTTTGAAGTCATCTTCAGCTCTTAATACATTAATATCTATCCATGGCTCTATGCTACTTCCTCCCCAAGAAGCATCTATTAAGCCAATTGGTACATTTAGGTTGTGGTAAAGTTCTGTGCCAAAAAAATAGGCCACAGCCGAAAATCCGCTAGTATACGCAGGCTCACATTCATTCCAGGTGCCTGCGACATTTTCAGCAGGTACAGATTGGGCATTCTTTCTTACATTAAATATGCGTACTCTTGGATAATAAGACTGTTGTATCTCTTTTTGTGCATTTTCTGTTAAACTTAATGACCATTCCATATTGGACTGACCGCTACTCACCCATACCTCACCTACAAGTACATTGGAATATATAATAGTATTTTCTTCTCCATTGACCACTAACTCAAATGGTCCTCCATAATCAAGTTCATCTAAGAAAAGTGACCATTTCCCATTTTTGCCTGTAATGGTAGATTTCTTTTGATTTAAAAAAGTGACATTCACCGTTTCACCTGCATTTGCCCATCCCCAAATCTGCACTGGAATTCCCTGTTGCAACACCATATTATCACTAAATATATTGGGCAACCTTACCTCTGCAAATAATAAAGATGTATTCCCCACTAATAACAGGAACATTACAAAACGCAAATATTTAAGTTGTTTTATTAGTCTAAAATTATTAATGATCTTTCCAAGTTCTATATCCATAAATTGCAATAAAACAAAAACAAATAAAAGGTAGTATGAATGAGATGTTAACAGCATCAAATGTTCCAATATTTCCCATGTCGATTATGGATCCCTGTAAAACAGGCATTAGTGCACCTCCTACAATTGCCATCACTAATCCAGCGGCGCCTAGCGTTGAATCTTCTTCACTTAAACCGTGAAGCGCAATTCCATAAATTGTAGGAAACATCAAAGACATAAATGCTGAAGTTGCAATAAGTAAGTAAAGACCCTCTATACCTTCAATCAAAATAACACCAGAGGTAGTTGCCATAGCACAAACAGCAAATATGGTAAGCAATTTTCTTGAGTCTATGTATTTCATTAAAAAGGTACTGATAAATCTGCTAGATAAAAAAATAGACATAGCCACAATATTATAATTTTGAGCTGCAGCTTTAGAAATACCCAAATTACCTGCATATTGAATAATAAATGTCCAACACATAATTTGTGAAGCAACGTAAAATAATTGCGCAAAAACGCCTTCACGATATTTACTATTTTTAATCAATCTTTTAAAAGAATTTATTGCACTTCCTGGGTTATCATTCTTAGCACGTTTAGGCATTTTTGAGATTGAAATAACACCAAACATTATTATAACTACAACTCCAAGAATAACATATGGGTTTCTAATAATTGCTAAATCATGTGTCCTTATAACTGCCTTTTGAACTTCGTCTAAAGATTTAAAAATCAATTCTCCCATTTCATTTCTTTTTTCTGAATCTAAAGCTGTAAGAATAAATTTAGATGCTACAAACATGCCGAAAAGAGAGCCAATGGGATTAAAAGCTTGTGCTAAATTTAAACGACGGGTTGCTGTACGTTCATCACCCATTGACAAGATGTAAGGGTTTGCGGTTGTTTCTAAAAATGCCAATCCGAAAGTTAAAATATAAAGAGAGATTAAAAAAAACCCGAAAACCTCATACTTAGCTGCTGGAAAAAACAATAAAGCACCGAAGGCATAAAGTGCAAGCCCTAAAAGAATGCCTTTTTTATAAGTATATTTTCTAACAAAGAGTGCTGCAGGAATAGCCATAGTAGCATATCCTCCATAAAATGCAAATTGAATTAATGCTGCTTTTGCAGTAGAAATTTCCATTATAGAACCAAATGCAGCTACCATTGGATTGGTAATGTCATTTGCAAAGCCCCAAAGAGCAAATAAAGAAGTTATTAAAATAAATGGAACTAAAACTTCTTTTGAAACAACAGGAACTCTTTCATTACTATTCATTCACTTTTTTGTTATAGATTAATAATTATCTTACAAAAGCATTTGCAACACCACCATCAACATTGATGATATTACCTGTACTCTTGTCTAATATAGCAAGGAATGCAAATACACTGTTTGCTATATCTTTAGGAGTAATCACTTTGTTTAGTAAATTTCTTTTAGCATAATATGCAGGAAGCTCTTCTACAGTAATGCCATAAGCTTTTGCTCTACCTTCAGCCCATTTCCCTTTCCAAATTTTACTTCCAACGATAACACCATCAGGGTTTACTGTGTTAACACGAACATTATCTGGCGCGAATTCCGCTGCAAGAAGTCTAGACATATGCAATTGTGCGGCTTTAGCTGTGCCATAACCTAAATTATTAGGACCTGCAATCAATCCGTTTTTACTTGCTATATTGACAATATTACCCCCTAATTTTTGTTTTCTGAAAATAGTGGCAAAACTATGGGCTAATAAAAATTGACCCTTTACTAATACGTTTTGCAATAAATCCCAATCTGCTAGTGTTGTTTCTTCTATTGGCTTAGAAATTGCTAAACCTGCGCTATGTACAATAATATCTACACCACCAAACTGAAGACATGCTTTACTTAATGCATTAACAATAGATTCTTTATTTGTAACATCACAATTGCAAGCTATGGCTGTATCTGTATTATAAGCTGCAGTTGCCTCCTTAAGGAAATCATCCGATATATCAGTAAATACCACATTAGCACCTTCTGCAATTAATTTATCAGCAATGGCTCTGCCAATACCTCCACCAGATCCAGTAACTAAAGCTACTTTTCGTGACAACGGCTTTTCTTTTGGCATACGTTGAAGTTTTGCTTCTTCTAATAACCAATACTCAATATCAAAAGCTTCTTGACGCGGCAACGATATATAGCTAGAAATAGCTTCTGCACCTCGCATTACATTAATAGCATTTATATAAAATTCACTTGCTACACGAGCAGTTTGTTTGTTTTTAGCAAAACTAAACATACCAACTCCTGGGAATAAGATGATCACAGGACTACTATCTCTAATCGCTGGACTATTACGGTGTTTGTGATCGTTATAATAAGCCTCATAATCTTTTTTGTAGGCTTCAAAAGAAGGAGCAAGTTTTTCTCTAACGCCATCACTGTTTTCTAAATTTTCATCTGGTGAGAGTTCTAAAATAAGTGGTGCAATTTTCGTTCTTAAAAAGTGATCTGGACAGGAGGTTCCCATAGGAGCTAATCTTTCTAAATCATTACTATTAATATATTCAAGAACCACATCACTATCAGAAAAATGACCAATCATTTGATTTTTTGACGAACATAATCCTCTTAAAATTGGTAATAATAAAGCCGCTTGACTTAAGCGTTGTCCTTTAGGTAAACTTGGAATTTTTTGCCCACTAAAAACGCTGCCATTTGCTTTTATTTTTTTGGTGATATAATCTGAAGCCATTTCAATAACTTCTAAACTATTCATATAGCACTCATAAGAGCTGTCTCCCCAAGTGAATAAACCATGGCCGCCTAGAACGATACCTCTAATTTCCGGATTTTTTGATAAACACTCTTCTAATTGTAAACCTAAATCAAATCCTGGTCTTTGCCAAGGGACCCATCCCATGGTACTTCCCCAAATTTCTTTAGTAATTTTTTCTCCATCTGCTGCTGCTGCAACTGCAATTAATGAATCCGGATGTAAGTGATCGATATGTTTAAAAGGCAATAAACCATGTAAAGGTGTATCAATAGAGGGCGCTTTGCTATCTAAATCATAAATACAATGATTAAAAAGCGCTACCATTTCATCTTCATTCTTTATTCCACGATATACTTTTTTCAAATCACGAAGTTTTTCAGTATACAAGCCAGCAATACCCTCACGTGTAAGTGTTCCAATATCACCACCAGAACCTTTGACCCACATAACCTCTGCTTGTTCATTTGTAAGGGGATCACGCTCTATTGTTTTACAACTGGTGTTTCCGCCTCCAAAATTTGTAATTCGTAAATCTGCTCCTAAAATATTTGAACGGTAAAGAAATAATGCTATTTGATCGTTACCTAAAGCTTCTGCTTTTTTATCGTCCCATAAATAATCTACATAATTGAAATTTGTATTCATTTCTCTTAATTAATAAATTGTTAAAACAAAAATATAAAAAGCAGTCTCCTTAGAGATTATCTTTAATAAACAAAGTCATGTATTTAGCAAACATATTAGATAAAAATCATAACAAA
>CETH01073507.1_pt1 | contig 48336 bp, 49 predicted proteins | sample 361461 | NCBI WGS metagenome assembly CETH01 (sample SAMEA2622695, study PRJEB7988) | marine metagenome | isolation source: saline water (ENVO:00002010), including | reverse complement strand
AAAAAATAACGCTCAGAGGCATGTCTACATTAAACGGTTTTGAAACAAGGACAGATCAAAAGATTAAAGAAATTCATCAAAACTTGGCTGTTATGGCAAATCAAAGTTTACTCCAGACAAAGATAGCAGCGACATATGGAATAGAAGATTACCTAAAAGCTTATAACCATATTGATAGAACTGGAACAGAGAGGGATGGTAAAGTAGTCTTACTTCCGAATAATTAAGGGGAATTCAATTGGCGAACAAGGAAACGATCATAACGGTCGTTTTATATAATATTTTACTTATTGGCATTGGTTTTTTAGCAAGCAAAAGGAATCAAACCAATGACGATTTCTATCTTGGTAATCGTGGCTTGGGTCCATGGGTTGCAGCACTGAGTGCATCAGCAAGCTCATCTTCAGCATGGACATTATTAGGCGTCAGTGGTCTTGCATACTCTGTAGGCTTGGGCGCTGTTTGGATTCTTCCTGGCGTTCTATTTGGTTATTTTGTCAGCTGGACATGGATAGCTCCAAAGCTTATGGAACTCAGTAAAAGAACTGGTGCAGTGAGCTTACCTCAATTGCTATTTCATGACTTTGATGAAAGTGATAAGAAAATGCTGATGAGATTGAGCACAATCATAATCACCACTACTCTAATTCTCTATGTGGCAGCTCAATTTCAGGCAGCAGGAACAACATTTGCAACGATCTTGGGTATTTCTCAGAGTGCTAGTGTGATATTGGGTGCAATGGTGATACTGGTTTATACTTTTATCGGGGGCTTTTGGGCAGTCTCTTTGACAGACTCAATCCAAGCAGTATTAATGTTCTGTATTGCCATAATTCTTCCATTACTTCTTCTTATGGCCGCCGGAGGTTTTTCTGGAGTAAATCATGCATTGGAGGCAATTGGAACACCAGAAGAAAATAGTTTGACAGGTTTATATGCAGGTATGCTTGGCATTGGATTCATCATAGGAAACATAAGCATAGGTTTTGGGTATCCTGGCCAACCTTTTGTAGTGAATCGATTCATGGCTGCAAAAGATATAAATACAATCAAGAGAGGGAGGTATATTGCAATGTTTTGGGCATTGATTATTTTCTCTGGAATGATTCTATTGGGATTAACAGCTAAGGTAATGTACTCGACAGTATCAAATCCTGAAACTGTACTATTTTTTGTTAGTGAGAGATTATTTGGACCTATTTTTGCAGGAATAATTTCTGCTGCAGTCCTATCAGCCATTATGTCTACAGCAGATAGTCAATTGCTGACAGTTTCAACATCAGTTGATAATGATTGGAATGATGGTAAGAATAAGAATATAAGAAGTGCCAGATTGGCAATTATATTTGTCGTTATAGCTGCCACACTATTTTCGCTTTTTGCCCCAGATACTATTTTCGACAGAGTTATTTTTGCATGGACTGCCTTGGGAGCAGCTTTTGTTCCAATGGTTTTATCAAAAGTTTTTGGGTGGAGCGTTCCAGGTAGAGCAGCTTTGATATCCGTACTCTGTGGATTTATCTTAACAATAGTTTTGCATTTCTTCCCAGATACGCCAGGAGATATAGTTGAAAGAACCGTGCCTATGTCGCTTGGCTTAATAACATTATATATTTCAAAAAAATAAGGGGTATGATACATTTTGTTTATAAATGTCGTTATAATGCTGTTATTTGCACTTATTATGCCACTAAATAATAATATATACATATGAAAAATATACTTTTAATCAATGGCCCAAATCTTAATCTCTTGGGTAGTAGAGAGCCTGAGATTTATGGCTCAAAGAGTCTAGATGATATTGAAAATGATCTTTCCATAATATCTAATGAGAGAGGATATAAACTGCTTTCATTTCAAAGTAATTCAGAAAGTGAGATTGTTGATTGGATTCATGAAAATGCTGATAGTGCATTATTTCTAATAATCAATCCAGGCGCTTTTACACACACAAGCATCTCTATAAGAGATGCAATACTTGGAACAAATATATCCTTCATTGAAGTTCATATAAGCAACATCTTTTCTAGAGAAGAATTCAGAAAAGAGTCTTATTTTTCTGATATTGCAGAAGGTGTAATTTCAGGACTGGGATTCAAAGGCTACGAACTTGCATTGAAAGCTATACTTGAAATGATAAAGAAATAAATATGGATCTAAGAAAGGTAAAAAAATTAATAGAACTTCTTGAAGAATCTGGTCTATCAGAAATTGAAATCACGGAAGGTGAGGACAAGGTCAGAATCACAAAAGGTGACAAACAATCGCCACAAGTAAAAGCTATCGAGACAAATCAAGAAGCAGAAACATTGTCTATATCAGAACCTACAGATATGCATGCTCAAACAATAAATAATAATGGCTTTCATGAGGTCAAGGCTCCAATGATAGGAACATTTTATCAATCACCAGATCCAGATTCAGAGGCATTCGTAAAAGTTGGTGATCCGATCAATGAGGGAGATACTTTATGCATCATTGAAGCCATGAAGATGATGAACAAGATTGAATCTGATATCTCGGGAACGATAGAGAGGATTCTGATTCAAAATGGAGATCCTGTTGAGTTTGATCAGGCTCTCTTCTTGGTCAGTAAAAATTAAAGAATGCTAGACAAAGTCCTAATCGCAAATAGGGGTGAAATTGCACTCAGAATTCAGAGGGCCTGTAGAGAACTGGGTATAAAAACAGTAGCAGTTCACTCCACTGCTGACGATAGCCAAAAACATGTATTCCTTGCAGACGAATCTGTATGTATTGGACCTCCAGAATCACTAAAAAGCTATCTCAATATACCTTCAATAATTAGTGCAGCTGAGGTGACAGATGCCATGGCAATTCATCCAGGCTATGGCTTCTTGGCGGAGAATGGAAATTTTGCTGATCAAGTCGAGCAGAGCGGGTATATCTTTATAGGCCCTAAATCTGAAACCATCAATTTAATGGGCAATAAGATCAGTGCAAAAGAGGTTGTATCTGAGGTAGGTATCCAGTGTATTCCTGGTTCAGATGGAGAATTAGATGATGATATTGAGAAAGTTCACAAGCTAGCTGACCAAATTGGTTACCCAGTATTAATAAAAGCTGCTGCTGGAGGTGGCGGCAAAGGCATGAGAGTTGCACACACAAAAGGTGCGCTTCAACATACAATCGATCTAACAAAAACAGAGTCAAAGGCTGCATTTGGTGATGATACGATCTTTTTGGAGAAGTTACTGGAAGAGCCAAGGCATATAGAGTTTCAAGTTCTTGCAGATCATCATGGCAATGCAGTATGTCTAGGAGATAGAGATTGCTCTATGCAGCGAAGCCACCAAAAAATTATAGAAGAAGCACCTGCCCCAAAGATCCCGAAGAAGCTAAGAGATGAAATGTTTAAAAAATGCATTACTTTTTGTAAACACATCGATTACAGAGGTGCTGGAACACTTGAATTCCTTTACGAAAATGGTGAGTTTTATTTTATTGAAATGAACACGAGGCTCCAAGTTGAGCATCCAGTGACTGAAATGGTTACCGGTGTTGATATTGTGAAAGAACAAATCAAAATTGCAATGGGACTGCCTCTATCTATTAAGCAAGAAGATATTGTAGAAAAAGGTCATGCCATTGAATGCAGGATCAATGCTGAGGATCCAAAAACATTTATGCCGTCACCAGGGATGATAGACTTGTGGCATCCTCCAGGTGGTCCTGGAATAAGAGTTGATAGCCATATTTATACAGGATATGAAATACCGCCCTACTATGATTCTATGATTGCAAAAGTTATTGCATATGCAAATTCAAGAGAGTCTGCCATCACTAGAATGGGTATCGCTCTTTCTGAAATGATTGTCGAAGGCATTAAAACGAATAGAGATTTACAAATAGAGATCATGCAACACAATGCCTTCAAAGAAGGTGGCACAAATATTCATTATCTAGAAAAAAGATTGGGTCTTTAGGATACTTATCACTCATCTTTTAACCCGCACCATGTTATAGTTATAACTTCTGGATTCTCTAGAGTTTAGGGTACCCAATTCATAAATAAGCATTTAATTGCAAGGAAAACTATTCTTCGTGAAAAAGAAAAATAATAAACAAATTCAGAAGTTAAATGGTTCCCTAAGTCATTCGGCAGAAACAGCATTAAAGAAATATTTCAAAACTTTAAATGGCCAAAAGCCAAATGATCTTTATAAATTAGTCCTAAAAGAAATTGAAAGACCTTTGATGAAAGAAGTTATGAAGCACACGGATAATAATCAAAGTGAGGCTTCAAAAGTTCTTGGAATAAATAGATCCACACTTAGAAAAAAACTGAAGCAATATAAATTGCTCTAGGGAAAAAAATTATGACAGGGGACGGAAGATTAAAAATTAGAAATGCCCTGGTCAGCGTTTCAGATAAAAGCAGTTTAGAGGAACTTGTTACATTTTTAGATCAAAATAATGTTTCTATCTTTTCAACGGGTGGCACTGCAAAGTATATTGAGTCACTTGGAATTAATGTTACGCAAGTCTCAGAAATAACAAACTTCCCTGAAATCATGGATGGTCGTGTAAAAACACTCAACCCATTAATCTACGGTGGCATCTTGAATAGATGCGATATTGATGATCATGTTCAAAAAGAACATGGGATGATTAATTTAGATCTCATGGTGATTAATCTCTATCCTTTTGAAGAAACCATTTCCGGAAACAATGTGAGTGAAGCGGACGCTATTGAAAATATAGATATTGGTGGCCCCAGTATGATCAGAGCATCGGCAAAAAATTTCTATAATAAGGCAGTCCTGACTAATCCAGATGATTATGAGTCATTCATTAATGAGCTTAAAAATAATGATTGCTCAATATCAGAAGAAACAAGGAGAAATCTAGCAGTAAATGCCTTCATGCGAACAGCAATGTATGACTCTCTAATTCATGGTTTCTTCTCAGAAAAGATTGATAAAGAATCAATTCCTGAAGCAATACCACTTGGGCTCAAGAAGATCTCTTCTCTGAGATATGGAGAGAATCCACATCAAAATGCTGGGTTATATGTATCTCATAAGCAGAGTAATAGTTTAACGAACGCAGAGATATATCAAGGGAAGGAGATCTCTTATAACAATTACCTGGATGCCAATACGGCGATGAATTGCGTCATGGAATTTGAACATCCCGCTTGTGTGATTGTGAAGCATGTCAATCCGTGTGGTGTTGCGATTGGGGTAGATATAAAAGATGCGTATGAAAAGTCGTTTCAAACAGATCCTGAATCTGCATTTGGTGGTGTGATTGCAGTGAATTCTTCAGTTGATAATACATTTGCAAGTTATTTGATAGAAAATCAATTTGTAGAAGTTTTAATTGCGCCTGATTTTTCAAAAGAAGCTCTTAATATCTTAAAAAATAAAAAGAATATTAGAGTGATTTCTAAAAAGAATTTTAAGAAGAATCCAATGCCATTCTCAATCCAAGCAATAGATGGTGGATTCCTGATACAAGAGGATGATAGCAAGATTATTGATAAAGATAATTTAGAATGTGTGACAGATAAAAAGCCAACAGATAATCAAATGATAGATTTACTCTTCGCTTGGAAAGTCTGTAAATACGTTAAGTCCAACGCGATTATTTTTGCTAATAATCAACAGACTATTGGCATAGGTGCAGGGCAAATGAGTAGGGTTAATAGTGCCAAAATTGCAAGCTTAAAAGCAGCGGCCGCTAATCTAGATACAAAAGACTCTGTAATGGCATCGGATGGTTTCTTTCCATTCAGTGACAGCATTAAAATGGCATCTGATAATGGAATTTCATGCATCATTCAACCGGGTGGTTCAATTAAAGATGATGAAGTGATAGAGGAAGCAAACAAACAAAATATTGCGATGGTCATGACTCGTATGAGACATTTTAGGCATTAATCATGATAAATGTTCTAATTGTTGGTAGCGGCGGAAGAGAACATGCTTTCACCTGGAAAGCTTCACAATCTGATCTTGTAGAAAAAATCTTCGTAGCGCCAGGAAATGCAGGCACTGCACTTGAACCAAAAGCTGAAAATATAGATATCGGTGCTTCTGATATCGATGCCCTGGTATCCTTTTCAAAAAAAGGAAATATTGATCTCGTGATTGTTGGTCCAGAAGATCCATTGGTAAATGGGATTACTGATAAATTCAAAAAAGTTGGAATCAAATGTTTTGGTCCTGAATCACTTGGAGCGCAGCTTGAGGGCTCAAAAGATTTTGCTAAATCCTTTATGAAAAGACATAAAATCCCAACCGCTAACTATGAGAGCTTTACTGATGCAAATGAAGCCAAGAAGTATATTCAGGAAAATGAGTTGCCACAAGTTATTAAAGCTAATGGTCTAGCAGCGGGGAAAGGTGTTGTCATTGTAGAGAACTATGAGACTGCTTTTAGCATCATTGATGAATTTATCAGTGAGACAAAATATGGTGATGCAAGCAGAAAGATCATAATTGAGGATTTTCTAAAAGGTCAGGAACTAAGTTATATCGTGATGGTAGATGGAACCGAATATTTGCCACTTGCAACATCTCAGGACCATAAAACTATTGGAGATGGTGATGTTGGACTCAATACTGGTGGGATGGGAGCTTATTCTCCTGTTCCATTTGTTAATGATGAACTAGACATCATAATAAAAAAAGAGGTTATCGAGCCAACTGTTAGAGGTCTTTCTGAAGATGGAATTGATTTCAGAGGGTTCCTATATGCTGGCCTTATGATTGACTCTAATATGAATCCAAAAGTACTAGAGTATAACTGCAGATTTGGAGATCCTGAGACTCAACCAATAATGTTAAGACTAAAATCGGATCTTATTGATATGATTCAAGCTTGCTTCTCTGGAGATATTGGTAGTTACGAAATTGAATGGGATAAGAAATCGGCTATGGGTGTCGTTATGTCTAGTAATGGTTATCCAGAATCGTATGAAACTGGAAAAGCAATCTCTGGGCTCGATGCACTGGATGGCAAGAATGATATTAAAATATTTCACTCGGGTACACGTTTAGATAGTGAAAATGTTCTTACGAATGGCGGCAGAGTTTTATGCGTAACTGCACTTGGTGATGACTTAAATCAGTCAAACGAGAAGGCTTACTCGGCTGTTAATGAATTAGATTGGGATGGGAAATATTACAGAAAAGATATTGGCTTTAGGGTGATGAAATAAATTTATTTCTTCATTGATTCAAAGAACTCATTATTTGTTTTTGTGTCTTTCATCTTATTAAGAAGAAATTCGACTGCTGCAATTTCATCCATATCATGGACAACTTTCCTAAGAACCCACATTTTTTGGAGTTCTTCTGGATCCATGAGAAGATCTTCGCGTCTAGTGCCTGATTTATTGATATGAACTGCAGGATAGACTCGTTTATCAGCGATTCTTCTATCAAGTGCTATTTCCATATTACCAGTACCTTTGAATTCCTCGAAAATAACTTCATCCATCCTTGAGCCAGTTTCAACTAGCGCAGTGGCAATAATAGTTAGGCTACCTCCTTCCTCAAGATTTCTAGCGGCACCGAAGAATCTTTTTGGTTTTTGCAGAGCATTTGCATCTACACCGCCAGTAAGTACCTTTCCTGATGCTGGAGCAACCGTATTATAGGCTCTTGCTAATCTTGTGATTGAGTCAAGAAGAATAACAACATCTTTTTTGTGTTCTGAAAGCCTTTTTGCTTTCTCGAGCACCATATCAGCTACTTGCACATGCCTTGAAGCTGGCTCATCAAATGTGCTAGAAACTACTTCGCCTCTGACAGTTCTGATCATATCAGTAACTTCTTCTGGCCTTTCATCAATTAGTAGAACTATTAAATGAACATCTGGATAATTGGCAGTAATTGATGATGCTATATTCTGAAGAAGTATTGTTTTTCCTGCCTTTGGAGGAGAAACAATCAAACCTCTTTGGCCTTTTCCAATTGGTGATGCCAAATCAATTATTCTTGCGGTCAAATCTTCAACACTGCCTGTTCCTTGCTCTAGTTTTAATCTTTCTTCTGGAAAATAAGGGGTTAGATTCTCAAATAATGCTTTAGTTCTAACATTTTCTGGGTCTTCAAAATTTATTTCTGAGACCTTTAATAGAGCAAAGTATCTCTCATTATCTTTTGGTGGCCTTACTGATCCAGAGACTGTATCTCCTGTTCTAAGATTAAATTTCCTAATCTGAGTAGGCGAAACATAAACATCATCTGGTCCTGCTATATATGAGGTGTCTGCTGACCTTAAAAATCCAAAACCATCTTGGAGTATTTCTAATACCCCTTCGCCAAATATTCTTTTATCTTCTTCTGAATGCGCTTTAAGAATTGAGAAGGTTATGTCTTGTCTTCGAGCTCTAGATATATTCTCAATTCCCATTTCTTCAGCAGTTGCTTGAATCTCAGTAATTGATTTTGTTCTTAAGTCTGGCAAACTCAATACATCGTCACCTTCGAGTTCTGATTTTGAAATAATGTCTTCAGATGTGAACGTGGGTGCTCTGTCTTGAAAATCCTTCTTTTTATGTCTCTGATTTCTTCTTCTATTTTTTCCGTTAGATGGCATTTTAGGTATTGTTATTAATAAAATTTTCTATTTGTGATCCAGAAGCAGCGCCTATATGCTGCGCTTTAACATGCCCGTCTTCAATGATTATAAGCGTGGGTATGCTCCTGATCGAATATTTAATTGCTGTTTGACTATTTTTATCTACATCGACCTTCACTATCTTTATTTTCCCAGATAGCTTCTCTGATAAGTCCTCTAAGATTGGTCCAATCATCTTGCAGGGTCCACACCACTCGGCCCAGAAGTCAACAAGCACAGGTAATTCTGATGCAATTACATCAGTTTGAAAGTCTGAATCAGTGGTCTGAACTATAGTCATTTTTGAATTATTATATTTTGACTTTTTGGAGTTATTTTTTTGGTAAAACGATGGATACCGTTGAGTACATTCTCTCTGATAATATCTATATTGCAAGTTATTTTTTGAGTTTATTGTAAAATTTGTATTCTGCTTTTGAACTGATTTATTGTAATTCAATAAAATTTAGATGCTTAAAATAACCAAACAATTGATAAAAACAGTGGTGAATATATCCAAAGATGCGGGTAAAGCAATAATGGATATTTATAAAGAAAATGATACTTCTTTTGAGTATAAGTTGGATAAAACACCAGTTACAAATGCTGACTTGAAATCACATAATATTATCAAACAAGGGTTGGATCTACTTGCGGTTAATATTCCAATTCTTTCAGAGGAAGATGCGAATGTTAACTTTGATCAGAGGTCAAAGTGGCTTGAATATTGGCTTATTGACCCCTTAGACGGCACTAAAGAATTTTTAAATAGGAATGGTGAGTTCACAGTCAATATTGCTTTGATGAGGAATAATAAACCTATCTTTGGAGTTATATACTCACCAGTAACTGATGAAACCTTCTGGGGCTGTGAGGGCTATGGATCGTATCAAATCACTGAAATTGCTGGCGAAAAGAAAATTATGGTATCAGATAAAAATAAAAAGAGAATTGCTTGCAGTAGATCTCATCAAAAAAGCTCTGCAATAGAAGAATTTGCAGATCAATACTCTTACAAAATTATAAGAATTGGTAGCTCTTACAAGTTCTGCATGCTGGCAAAAGGAAATGTTGATGTATATCCAAGGATAGGTCCGACCTCTGAATGGGACATCGCAGCTGGCCATGCGATACTCAAATATTCTGGGGGGGCTATTATAGACTTCTCTGGCAAAGAAATTGTCTACAATAAAAAAAATCTACTGAATCCTAATTTTATTGCAGCTAGCAATAAATTATTAGCCAATAATACAAAAGAAATTCTCACTAATGAAAAAAGAAAATAGCTTAAAGGATGCTTTAGAGCATCAAGGAGTAAGATTCTTAAACAAGGAATCTACAGAAATTAGAGGCACACTTAAATGCGGAAAAAATGTTGTTATTGACTCAAATGTAATATTTTCAGGTGATGTAGTTCTTGGAGATTCTGTATCAGTTGAATGCAATTCTGTGATTAGTAACTCTGTAATTAGATCTGGGACTATTATAAAGAATAACAGCACAATAAAAGGATCTATTGTAGATGAAAACTGCACACTAGGGCCTTATTGTAGAATTAGGACCGGGACAAAAATAGATAAAGAATCACAAATTGGTAATTTCGTAGAGATAAAGAAATCTAATATAGGTATGAGATGTAAAATTAATCATATGGCATTTCTTGGTGATGCAGTTCTAGAAGATGGTGTCACAATCGGAGCGGGTGTTATAACCTGCAATAATGATGGAAGAAACACCCACCAAACTTATATCGAGTCTAATGCATTTGTTGGCTCAAATGTTAACCTAGTTGCACCATTAAGAATTCTCAAAAACTCAACAATTGCTTCGGGGTCAACAATCACTGAAGAAGTTCCAGAAAACTCACTAACTATTGCTAGATCTAGGCAAGTAAGTATTGGAGACTGGCAAGGTCCAAAGAAACAAAAAAATAAGTCTCCCATAGACTAGGATGAATTTAGGATTCCATCAATAATTTTTCTATTATGGTTAAAGCCTGCAATCCTTTTGGTTAGAATTGTCAAGATTTTGTCAGCATCATATTCATTTAGAGCAGATTTAAGTATTTCTAAATCTAAAAATATTTCTTCTAGGGTAGCTGATTCTTCGTCACTTCTCATGATTTGAGGATGATCTGTCTTGCTTATCTCATCTCCAATAAATAATTCTTCATATAATTTTTCTCCTGGTCTTAAACCGGTATAAACAATCTCAATATCTCCATCAGGATTTGACTCTGTTTTTACAGTCATGCCACTCAATCTGATCATATCTTCAGCAAGTTGCTTTATTTTTATTTGCTTTCCCATATCTAGAACATAGATCTCACCATTCACACCCATTGCTCCAGACTGAATGACAAGTTGGGATGCTTCCTCTATTGTCATAAAATATCTTATGATTTCTGGATCTGTTACAGTCAATGGTCCTCCATTTCGTATTTGCTCCTCAAAAAGGGGGACCACTGATCCCGATGAGCCTAATACATTCCCAAACCTTACCATTGAAATACGAAGGCTATTTCCAGATTGTCTATTTTCGTTTGCAAATGCTTGCAGAATCATTTCAGCAAATCTTTTTGTTGAGCCCATTATATTTGTTGGGCGAACAGCTTTATCTGTAGATATGAAAACGAAGCTTTCTACAGTTGTCTCAAGTGACGCTCTTATCGCTGAGAGAGTCCCAAATATATTAACTTCTATGGCTGATGAGATATTTTTCTCAACCATTGGTACATGTTTATAAGCAGCTGCATTGTATATAGTCTCAATACCATATTTACTAATAATATTTCTCAATAGAGTCTCATTAACCACGCTACCAAGTATTGGAACTATAGGTATATCTAATGATAAATCAGAAAACTCTTTATCAATTTTGTATAAAGAGAATTCACTGATATCCATTAATACTAATAATTTTGGATCATTTTTGATTATCTCCCTAGAAAGCTGAGATCCTATGGATCCTCCTGCTCCAATTACCAGAATAGACTTAGCTGAAATATCTTTTGATATAAGATCGAGATCGGGCTTTCTTGGTGGCCTGCCTAAAAGTTCTGTGATTTTTATTTTCTTTAGGTCATTAACTGATATTCTTCCCTCAACAATATCATTTATATCTGGAAGAGATCTAATTTCAATTGGGTACTTTTTAAGAGATTCCAATAATATATATTTTTCTGACCTTCTAACTGATGGCATAGCTATTAGAACCTGATCAATATTCTTCTTATTCACCAGAGCGCCAAGTTTTGATGGCTTATATACTTTTGCATTCTCAATATTGAGACCCTGAATCTTTGGATCATCATCTACGAATCCTACCACTCTATATGCTGGATTAAATTCAATTGCAGATTTAAGCTGAATACCTGCTGCACCAGCACCATAAATTAGAACTCTTTTTGAGATGATATCATTAGCACTTAATAGCCACCTAATAAGGATCCTAGTGCCACCAATGAGTGAGATTGTTATCAACCAGTTGATAATTAAAAAATCATAAGGCTTGTTAATTATTCCAATCAGCAAAATTAGAAAAAACCAAAGGGCTGTATATATACTGACTCCATAGATTATTGCTCTCAAAGATTGATATCCGGTATACCTTGTCATAGAGAAATAAAGCCCAAACATGAAAAATATGGGTACTGAAATTAATGGAGCGGTTAATACCAATGTCATTGTTTCGTCTGTTGGCAAGAATACGGAATTGGATCTGATTGAAAGTGATGCCCAGAATGAAAAAGTCAGTATCAAATAGTCAGCAACCATCAAGAGTAAGGTTTTAATGGTGCGATTAAAACTAAGTATATAGTTAACTAGCTTAGAATAAAGGTTACTCATTTAGATATTTTGCAAAATAACTAATCAGTCATCCTGGTTACGAAAAAAGCTTCACCAAATCCAAATCCTGATTGCGAACCCCTAAATTCGGAGAGCGCCTTGACTGATGAGATTGATCTGGGTCCATTGTTTTCTGTTATTTGAGATTGATAACAACGAAGAGCTTCTAACTTGATTTCAATAAAATCATCAATATCTACAACAAAGTTGGGGGTAAAATTTGGTTCTAGATAAGGTGCATTCCAATGTGTCTCAGATAATGTTTCGTAACAGGCAACTAGATTTATCTTAGATGATTCTTTGACAGGTCTTGTAGCAACCATCGCGCTATCAAAAATCACTCGATGATCAATATGCCTGTCAGGAAATGGGATGAATACCTGGTCAGGCAAAAAATCTACAACAACCTTACTTATCTTGCTATTGATCTCATGTACTGGAAGGTCTGAAATCATCGTAGCCGGAATCTCTAAGAAGTCAAAATTTGAGACTCCTAGAACTTTGTAAGCATTTCTTGCTTCTTCAATAGTGATCTCGTAATCCTCTTGTTTATAGAGCGGCGGCAAATGGCCTGACACAGTGAGAATAAATATTTCTGTTCCAGAATTAATGAGTTTGGCAATTGTTCCTCCCATGCCTAATGTTTCATCATCAGGATGAGGGCTAATAATCAATATTCTATCTTTTTTCATCATTCACTTATCATTCCTAATTTTATAAAGGATTACCAATAGTATTATTACTTATAATTCTAGGTTCAGGCATCGGCAAAATAAATTTGCCTCCTTGCATAAGATATTTCTCATGATTGCTTATGATTGATTCAGCAAAATTCCAAGCTAAAATCACAACAAAATCGGGCTTCTGCTCATAGATTTGTTCTGAACTAAGAACAGGAATATGTTTGCCAGGCGATAACATTCCCTGCTTCAGAGGGTTATCATCTACAATGAAATCAATGAATTCTGTTCCTATCCCAAAGTGATAACAAAGTGTCGTTGCTTTTGTAGGAGCTCCATAGGCTGCAATTGAGGCACCCTGCGACTTCTGTTCTGAAAGTAATTTCTTAAATTTCTGACCAATAATATTAATTTCTTTATCAAAATTTTCCAAAGATGAAATATCTTGCAAACCTTCTTCTTCTTCTAACTTAATTAAATTATCAACAGAAGATTCTATTTCATATTTGCCTTTCTTATTTTGGCTAAAAACGCGAATAGAACCACCTTGAGGTGAAATTCTCTCAACTCTAAAAATCTCCATGCCAAAACGTTCAAAAAGTCTTTTTAAAGGGGCAACAGTATGGAAATCAAGATGTTCGTGATATATCGTATCAAACCACTTATTCTTAAATACATCTAGGAAATATCCAACTTCCATAATAAAAACACCATCATGCCTCATTAACTCTCTCACCCCATCAATGATTTGATCGAGATCATCAATATGTGCGCACGCATTATGAGATGTAACAAGATCTGCTTTGCCATAATTTTTTGTAATTATCTTTGCAATATCCAGAGAAAAGAAGTCTGCAATGGTCTCAATGCCATTTTTAATTGCTATATCAGCCACTTCTCTAGCAGGATCAACGCCAAGAACTCTCATACCCTTCTTTTTAAAACCCTTAAGGCATGCGCCATCATTTGATCCAATATCAACAACAAATGAATCATTGGATAAACCTAGAAAATCAGTCACATGATTGGAATAATCAGCTAAATGCTTGACAAAAACAGCAGAAGTAGATGAAACATATGAATAATTATTTTGGAAAAGAAATTTTGGATCCACAATATGTGCAAGTTGCACATGAAAACACTGATTACAAAATTTTAATTGAAGTGGGAATTCCTGCTCTTCAATTTCAGCCTCATCATTTTTTATGAAGTTATTGCCAGGTGGTGAAGCTGTCAAAGTAACAGCTAAAGATAAGTCTTTCGAGAGACACATTCTACAATCTTCTCTCTCAAAATAATCTGCACTACTTTTCATTTTTTTAATTCTTCAGGATCAATCAACTGTATTCTTACAACATCACTTTCATATGTCTCTTGATCTCTTGGATTCCTGCTGGCAACAACTAGCAGTGTGTCTTCGGTAAAGATACAAGCATGATCCTCATTGGGCGGCGTAAAAACCATTTCTCCAGCTGAAAATTTTTCTAATTTAGGTTCGTCACTAGAACCATGGTCTCTGTAATAATAGTCAAATGACCCATAAATAGTATACATGTAGTGCCAATCGGTGAAATGGCAATGGTTTGATCTTATCGCATCCTTTTTTGAGAAAATCATCGATAAATTCTTCATTGGAAAATTAAGAAGAGGTTGAATGTAACCTCTGTCATCAGTAAAAGATTCTTCTAAGATTATCCTAGGCTCTTCTGGCCACATTGATTCATCGTCTAAATGAATATCCTTAAACTTATACATTTATAACCCTCCTTCAAATATTATTTATGATGTTTGATATCATCCATAAATTTAGCAAGTCTTATAATTTGTTGCCTATGATGATCTAAAAATTGCCCAGATTCCATCTTATTGCTGAATGTTTCCAACATTTCATGAAAATGGTTGGCACTTCTAATCATAATTTCTTCTGAGTTTCCGTTTATATCTGAGATTGAAAGAATCGGGACATATTCCTCGTCTTTTGAAAAGATCTTCTTGGTATTTAAAGAAGAATGCTCTCCCCATATTTCTATGTCATTTCTATAAGATGAATTATATCTCCAATAAAGATTGCAATCGGTTTCTCCGTTAATCAATAAACGAGCGTTTCCCTTCGAATCAATTTGATGATCACTATCATCAAAGGAAATATTTGCATTCAATATGTCTATTTGTTCATCCTCAAATAATGTCAGAATTAGTGAAATTGGATAAATTCCAACATCATACAAACAGCTTCCACCTAGCTCTCTATTAAATCTAAATCCTGATTCAGGCATGAATGGTAAAGAAAATATAGAAGTAATATTTATCAAATTTCCAAACGAATCATTTCTAATATATTGATTTATTTGATTAAATTGTGGGTGAAATTTATACATCAGACATTCAAATAGGGAAAGGCCTCTTGATGCGGATATCTCAATAAGCTCAATTGTGTTTTCCAGATTTGTCGTAAGTGGCTTCTCTATCCAAACATGTTTATCTGAAAGCAGAGACTTTTTTGCTTGCTGATAATGAACGCCTGGAGGAGTTGACAAGTATATAATATCGATATCATCGATATCGATCATCTGTTCAAAATCTAAAAAACCTTCGCATTCATACTCTCTAGAAATATTATCTAAAACATCAATATTTCTAGTATTTACTGCAGCTAAAAGAAGTGACTTTGATTGTTTTATAGCGGGCAATACATTCTTCAAAGCATGTCTTCCAAGTCCACTGACTGCTATCTTTTTTTGAGTTTTTGAATTATTCATAATTTTACTAGTCACTAGAATATAAGGGTCCATATTTGAGTGTCAAAATAACCACTGGTAGAGAAGAGCATACAAACAGAAAAGGTCCATAATAAGGATTTTTGGCGCAAATTAAAGCTAGCGGTAAAAGCCAAAATATATTGTAAATAATTGCAACAATTGTGACTTTATTGTGATTTTCAAGAATTCTTGCAAGGTTTTGATATGCATGACTCTTATGTGGCTTGTACCAATCTTTTGTAATAAAGAGTCTAATAAAAGTAGTAGTTGTTGTTTCAGTCAAAAAGTGGCTGAGAAGTATCAGGCATATCCAAAAATTCAGATTGTGGTTTTCTAGTGAGTAAAGAAAAATAAAACTAATAAAAAAGCCTAAAAATAAACTTCCCGAATCCCCTAAAAAGATTTTTTTATTTGAAAAGTTAAAGGCTAAAAAAACAACCAAGCAGGGTAATAAGTATAATAAATGAGTGACTTGTTCAATACTCACTCCTATTAGATATAGAATCATTGAGATTGAGCTCATAATGATGAGCGTGCCAGATGCAAGCATTCCATCTATTCCATCCATAAAGTTTATAGCATTTGAAAACCATACAAAAAAGAACCAGACTAGAAGAATGATAAGTCCTGTCATAATGTCTCCAAAAGGTATTATCTCTTGAAAGAAGTCCAAAAAAGCATAGATTAAGATAAATGAGATTATGATTTGAATTGATAGCTTTGGAAGCGTTCCTCTATCCTCAAAATCGTCAAAAAATCCATATATTGCTGCAATTAGCATTCCTATGAGAAAAAGCTCGAATTTTTGACCCAAGACTAAGTTAACTTGATTTGAAAAAAACGTAATAGAGAGCATATAAGTGAGAGCTATGAAAAACCCTGCTCCTTTTGGTGTAGGTAATTCATGAGAAGAACGATTCTCTGGCAAAGCTAGAAAAATATTATATCTATTTGAAATTTTTCTATACGCCAATAGCAAAAGAGCAATCAATATGATTTCTACAAAAATGACTGATTGATTACTAATGAGATACATTTATTTGCCGACCATATTTGACAAGGATGAATTATTTGCCCAAAGTTCCGAGATCTATAATCCTGCTATCAGTAAAATCCCTTCTTGTTATATCTTCTGAGAGAGAAAGTGGGTGAAAGGCAGAAAGAAGTTTATCAAGTTTTCTCCTTGACTTTGATAAGCCAACATATGTTTTGAAATACCTCAAGAATGGCATGTTAATTCTCGGTTGCTCATTATCAAAGTCTCTGGGATGGAAATATGTCATATTATATGATCGAGTTTGCAAAAGCCTACTGATAAGGAAAAACGGTAAGAGTCTGAAGTAACCACCTCCACATGATGCAAAAGAAATCCCGAGTAGATTTGTAATGCTAATTGGATACTCTAAAAGTTTCCCTGATGGTGTTTCAATAAAGAAAGGCTCGTCTATAAATTCAGTTCTTATTCCACCCAAACTATGATTGCCTTGAAAAAGAGATAAATCATATTTAATTCCATTTGCTGCAATAGTTTCCAATGCCCATTTAGTCTCATTATTTATGCTGAAAGCAGGTGCTCTGTATATGCTCACCTTATCACCGATGATATCCTCAAGACTTTTTATAGATGTTATTAAATCCTGCTCAAATTCTTTCTTTGATTGGTTAAATATAAGCTGGTGAGAATCTGAGTGACTTCCAATATCATGTCCTTCATCGTGAAGCATTCTTATAATTTTTGGATACTTCTTAGCAATCCAACCTAGCACGAGGAAAGTTGCCTTAGTATCATGATGATTAAGGCTCTCAAGTATAAAATTCATATTCTCTTCAAACCTATTCTCATAACTAACCCATGAATCAGGGTTATCGTCATCAAGACACAAATGAAACCATTCCTCTAAATCAAATGTGATTATAATTTCTTTTTTCATATAAAGTATTTTCAATAAACATATTTAGTAAATAATGGACCAAAATATTTGATAATTGGTTTCGGTAAATATCTCCAGATCACGGTCAGGAATGTAAATTTCTCAAGTTTGATATTACCCAAGTGATTGCTATTCCAAAATAATTGGACGCGCTCTCCTCCCCACTGTTTCTTAAATTTCTCTGAACCTGAATCCTTTGAGGCCCTTCCAAATGAGAAAATCTTACACTTATTTTCTATAGCATATTCAATCATCTTCCAGTATAAAATCATATTAGTTGCCAAATGATTATACTCTGCATAGGTAGCAGCCCAAGTAACTTCACAAAAACTTTTATACGTCAGCAGTATTCCTGAACCAATTGATAAGCCATCATGCTTGGCCACAAAGATAATAACCTCTCCATTGGAATATCCATTGATCATTTTTTCAAAAAAAGACCTTGATAAATGGGGTGATCCCAATCGATGCATATTTTCTAAATATATAGGATAAAACTCATCAATTGTTGAGATCTCTACAGATAAACTGTTTTTACTAGCCTTTCTAATTTGGCTTCTCAGTTTTGAAGAAAACTCGTTAAATTGATTTTCTCTAGAATCAAGCAAATCAAGAAAATAAGAGACTTTCTCAGTAGTAGAATTTAATCCAAGATCTTTAACGTCTCTAATGAGAATATTTGCCTTATATCTAGTTCTTATCTCTTCAAATAGCTGTTTGTATTCCCAATCTTTAAGATCTGCAATTCCAATGTATCCGCCATAGGAGAAATGCGGCATAGAAACTATCTTTTTTGTTAAGCCATTTGTAAGACAGAAAGGCATATAACCAATCATTATGTTTTCCTTTTTTAAAATTGCAATATCCCCTATATAGTCGAATGATTGCTCAAGGATGTTAATTAGAGATGGGTTATGTGCTGTTGTGACCAGTCTTTTGGAGTCTGCGAGTATATCTTCAATGGAAGACAATATTTTCTTTTTTTGTAACTCCTCATAATCAGAAAAGAATGTGAGGTCTAGTTTAGTCAAATCAGGCATGGCTCTGGTTTTATGAAAATGAAAACCTTTCTAGTACTTTTTCCAGACATTTCTATGCACAAAATCTATGTGGCTTAGTATAATTCTAACTACCTTATCTGAAACAATACTGACATCATAGTCATCCACAATCTTTGAGAATCTCTCATCTGATTGTTTTTCTAATATTTTCATTCCCTGCTTTATGGTGTCTAAGTTCAAACCAGTAAGCATTGCTGCAGCTTCCTCCATTCCTTCAGGTCTTTCGTGACTTTCTCTGATATTCAACGCTTTCAAATTTAATATGGAAGATTCTTCAGTTATTGTTCCACTGTCTGAAAAAACAGTTTTTGCTTCAATTTGGAGCTTTACATAATCGGTAAAGTTTAGAGGCTTCATTAGCTTAGCCATTTTGCTGAGTTCTAATTTTGAATCATCAATTCTTTTTCTTGTTCTAGGATGGGTAGAAAAAATCACTGCCTTGCCCAGTTCATCCCCTAAGTAATTAATCAGACTTATAAGCTGTTCTAACTTATCGTCATCGTCAACATTTTCTTCGCGATGACAACTTATAAGGAAGTAATCATTTGGCTCGACTCCTAAAGTGCTATGAATCTCAGAATGCTGAATCTTTTCAGAATAGTGATTTAGAATCTCCATCATTGGGCTTCCAGTCTTTATAACTTGATTTGCTGGAATTCCCTCGCTAATAAGATAATCCCTTGCGATTGTGCTATAAGGCATGTTGATATCACTTATGTGGTCAATTATTTTTCGATTTATTTCCTCAGGGACCCTCTGGTCAAAACATCTGTTTCCAGCTTCCATATGGAAGATTGGGATTTTTCTTTTTTTTGCCGGTATCACAGAAAGGGTGCTATTTGTATCTCCTAGAATAAGAACTGCATCTGGCTCAAGCTCTGAAAATAATTTGTCAACCTTTGTGATCATTTCTCCTATGTATACCGAAGGATTCTCAGATGCAGTACCTAAATAGTAATCTGGACTTCTTATTTCTAGATCATCAAAAAATATTTCATTTAACTCATAATCATAATTCTGGCCAGTATGAATAATTAGATGATCAAAGGCTTCATCCATCTTTGGCATGACTCTTGATAGCCTAATAATTTCAGGTCTTGTTCCAATAATTGTCAGAACTCTACTCTTCATTATTTATACCTCTTCGAAGTAAGTATCTGGATGATTTGGGTCAAAAAACACATTTGACCAGAATAAAGTAAGCAAATCAGATTTACCTGTGTTTTTTATGTTGTGGGTTGTGTAAGTGGGCATATCAACATAAGTAGGGCTAGCACCACTTACTTCAAAACTCTTAACTTCTTCACTGAATAACTTTCTAAAACTGATAATTGCTTCACCTTTGAGCACAATAAATCTTTCGAACTTATCTATATGAAAGTGATTACCCCTAGTTACCCCAGGTTTTGTAGTTGAGCAAAACGTCAAGCCTGTATGCTCAGCTTTAATGGATTCAAAAAGCATTCCTCTTTCATCTACATGCTGAATATAATCTCTAGGATAGTAATTTTCAGGCAAATATGATCTAAATGTATTAAAAAGCTGGCAATCCAATTTGCTTAATGTATGGGGAATAATATTATCAAGGTAGAGTTTGGACAAATCAATAAGCTTATCTCTAACATCAATAACAGAGATTTTCTTTCCATCTAGCTTCTTATCTCCAGTGATATTGGAATCAATAATTTCAGAAATACCTCTTGCTACATCATATGCATGCAGGAGCTCCAATTCTTTATCTTGAATAACTTTTGTGCTTTCGCCATTTGCCAACTGGTAACAAAATGATGATACAACACTATTGTAGAAAGGCTTTCCAAATTCTCCAAAAACATGGGGGATAATGATTTTTGTAAAATCACTTCCATTATGTCTGCACCAATCGCTAATGAAATCGGAACACTCTTCTTTTGAAATAGAATAAGCAGCATCTGGATTCAATAACGTATGAGTTGAAGAGGCAAATAAGATATGTGGCCTAGTATTTGACATTTCACATGAATTTAACAAGGATTCAGATATAGTCATATTGATTTTTCTTAAGTCTGAGTCAGCACCTACATTCTTATCAGCCAGATGAACAATATAATCAAGACCTTTTGTGAATTTGTTCATGCTTTCAGGGGATGAGAAAGTATGTCTATTAGCACAACGAACATCAACACCCTCAGTATTTCTCAAAAATACTCTTAGGTGATATCCTATAAGTCCATCACTGCCTGTTATACCAATATTGATCATAATGATTCCTGATAAGTAGAATTATATCCCTTTTTAGGAATTAAATTACTTACTATCTGAGAATAATTGATTCAGTGTACTGAGTGCCTTATTGATATGAAAATTCTCCAAATAATATTTTCTTCCATTTTTACCCATTTGATCAAGTTCACTACTGCTCATTTTCGACATTTGAACAACTGCATTTACTAAACCCTTTTTGTCCTCACTCGCAAGGGAGATTCCTGATTTAGATTCTTTGATAATTCTTGATGATTCACCATCTATCATTGCAATTATTGGCTTTGAGCTTGCCATGTAGGATTGAACTTTTCCTGGAAGCGTAAGTGCATATATATCCTTCTTTTTCAGAGATGCTAGAAGGACATCAGCATGTTCATAATAGATGGGCATGCTTTCAAGAGGCTTTTTGCCAAGAATATGAACATTGGACAATTTACGTTCTTTTTTGTTTTCAACTAACCACTCATATTTTGTTCCATAACCCAGAAATAGCCAGTGAATCTGATTGTCACTACCTAGCTCCTCTGCAGCATCAATTATTGTCTCAATATCCTGGCCTTCTCCTATATTTCCTGCAAATGTTACATAAAAACCACTTGGTAATGAGTCAATTACCTCTCTCTCCCTGTCACACTTTGGAAAATCTAGAAATTGATCTTCAGCCCACGATGGGAAATAAACTAACTTATCTTTTTTTATTCCATACTGTTCAACTGAAGAAAACATAGCTTTAGATTGCAGAAGAATATAATCGGTATGCTTATATATCCTTTTCATCATTCTGCGAATGAGACCAAAGATGAATTTGGAGTGAATCCTGTTATTCACAAATACACTTTCTGGCCAAAGATCAAGAACCCATAAAAAAAGTTTTGCTTTCTTTAATTTGCTTAAAAATATTGCTGGTATTGCCTTTGTTAATGGTGAGCCTCCAAAAATAAAAATTTTGTCGACCTTTCCCTTTATTAGGAACGGAGCAATTAATGATGCGCTGAATACAAAGGAAATATAATTTAAAAATAACATTAAATTACTTGCTGTGCCTCTGGGTATGATTGGAACTCTAACAATATTAATGTTCTGGTATGATTCTTTTTTTACTCTTAGTCGATAGCCACTATAAAAACTACCTTCTGGGTAGTTTGGAATACCCGTCAAAACAGTGACTTGATATCCGGAATCCACTAAAGCTAATGCGAGGTCATTAATCCTAAAATTCTCAGGCCAGAAGTACTGCGAGACAATTAAAATATGCATAACTTAAACAAAACAATAAATTAAAGTGTGCGATTGTCTATTGCCAGCTTATTCTTAAAGACCATTGAAACAATATATTGTCTGATGAATGCTCCATAAATTGCATAAAATAAAAATATATTAGTTGTTCTAAACAATGCCCCATAATGGATCAGAGTTGCGAGACCAGTTGCAATAGCGCAAAAGTAAGGAAACAGTGATTTTCTAGTGAATTGGTCACTCTTGATATAGATCAGAATTGGGAAAGAAATTACTATCAGGAAGCACAGGAAACTTGTTAAGCCCGTTTCCCACATCATTCTAATTAATCCTATTTCTGTTATTCTTCCAAATTCTCCCATCTGTGTAGCACCTTCATGCCCAATAAGAAGTCCTCCAAATTCATTAAAAAGATATGAGCAACCTTGTTGCCAATAAAAACAAACAAGCGTTCCGTCTTGTGCCAACCGGCTGTCATCGAAGCTTGTTGTGAACATAACTGACCAATCTGCTGTTGCAGGATTTAACTTCATATATACTGCATCTACTACGTTCAGGTCAGACTGCTTATTGATATCCTCAGGCGTTAAACTCAAATAGAAAATGAAAACAGTTGCCGGCACCAAAAGGAGAAATGTATTAAAATATTTCTTTCTTTTGTATCCATGAATAGCTATCAACATTATTGAAACTGCTACAACTATAGAATTGGTAATTGAAAGGGTGAATAATAATGCAATTAAACCCATGTAGACCAAAACTGTCTTCTTTGTTTTTGAAATGTACCTCTCTCTTAATGCCAAAACAAATGTCAATAACATAGCCAGCAAACATGAGGTTTCATGCTCAGACCCAGTAATTCCAACTGAACGAAGCAGAAAACCTACTCTAGTTGGAGCTAATTGCGAAGGATTGATCATGAGTCTGAGCTGCTCTCTGTATTCACGTAGCTCAAGCCGAGGAATATTTGAAATAACAAAATCAATAATTGTTGTAGCAGCTACCAAGAAAAGAAGAAACATCAGCAGCTTATGAACATAGACTTTTGGTATTTTAAAAAATGCAAACATAGTAAATGGAATTACTGAGCATACTAGAAAGAACTTTAGATCTCTCGTGGCCAATATTTCTGGCAAAAACCAAGCCACGTAGAAAATTAAATTTAAGTAAAGTAATAATCTTAGATTTGAAGGATACCTCATTCGTTGTTGGTCAAAGAAGCAGTAAATATTATAAATCAGCAAAACCAAAAAGATCAGATTGTAGATATCAGCTGATTCTATTGCGCCTCCAAAAAGAAGGACAATTAAGCCTCTGGTAATACTGAGGATCAGCATGAAAGAGGCTATGATTATAAATAAGGAACCACTCCTACCATAATTATTCTCAAACTGATCATATGCTTCACATAACTGATTATTATTCATAAGCCCAATATCTCTATAACTTAAAAGTGCCAGTTCTTGATTTTATAGCACTAGTAATCCTCATAATAAACCTAAAGAACACTCCTTGCTTTAATAAAATATTCAGTGCCTTAAAAAACTTTAGCTCTCTTAAATAAGCAATACCGAGTCCAGCTTGATGATATCTAAGAGCATCTTGTGCTTCCTTTTTAGGTAAAAAAGAGCTGACGATAGCAATACTTTCAAGTTCACCCTGAGCTCTGAGACTATTAGTAAGATTGCCTTCATGCAATCTATATTTACAACAAACATCTTGCAAAACTGATACCGGATATTTCTCAGACAACTTGAGAAACATAAAGTAGTCAGTAGAATGCATCAGATTGTTATCAAATCCACCCAATGCCACAAACTTTTCTTTATCTATAATTGCCGAGACAAAAGGTACAAAGTTTTCATACAAAAGCTGATTAAAGATTTCACCACTTGGTAAAGATTCATCAGCTTTAAAAATCTTATTACTCTTATTTGGATCTGAAAAGATGAGTTCACATCTTCCATAAACGAACCCTATATCATCATTAGAGTTTAGAATAATATCTATTTGATGTTCCAACTTTTTTTCACTCCAAAGATCATCCACATCGAGAAAAGCTACCCATTTTCCATCAGCCAAATTCAAAGCCTCATTTCTTGCTGTTCCGAGAAGGGTATGTTCTTTGGATTTAAAATATCTGATTCTTGGATCAAGATATCTTTTAATTATCAACTCAGAATCATCAGTTGATTGATTATCCCAAAAAATTAATTCCCAGTTGTCATAGCTTTGAGAAATAACTGAGTCAATTGCCTCCTTTAGAAAAGCTTCTCCATTGAAACAATTCATTACGATGCTTATTAGAGGTTTTTGATTCATGTATTCTTATTTTAAGGATTAAACCATTGTTTAGATTTTATTAGAAGATGATCTATTTCTTTAGTGAGATCAGGCATGATTCTTATTCCCGTATTATTTATCTTATTAATAGAGAAATTGAGTTTAAAATCTGATTCTATAGCATCTTTTGGAAAAGTGATTGTAATATCTTTATTGAGGATTTTCTTTGCTCTTTTGGAAACTAATTCTGCAATTGATTCTAAACTGAGTGAAGTCCCACTACCTAGATTAAACATTCCCTCATATCTTTCATTTTCATCTGAAATAACTTGATTAACTACTTCGCAGATCTCGCTAATGGCAATATAGTCTCTTTCTGTTTTCCTGTCCGAAGTAAAAACTATTTCATCCTTCTCGATTAGCTGCTTCACGATATCATTAATAACAAGCATCCAGCAATTTGTCTCTTTGATCAGAGGAGCACCGACAGCATTGGATAATCTGAATATGGTATGCTTTGTCATTGTACCTTTTAAGAGCTTTTTTATTTCATGTTCTGCCTTGAGGTGTGTGATTGCATAAGGGTGGTCATTTTGTGGAGTAATATTCTCTTCAATCAAACCTTTTAGGGGAGAAGAATAAACATGAGCCGTAGAGAAATAAATAATTCTTTTCACCCTATTCTTAATTGAGGCCTTTACAACTTTGGATGATCCCTCAACATTTACTCTTTCTGCTAAGTTTGGGTCATCAAAACTCTGCTGTGCATTTAAAGCAGCTAAGTGGATGACATGAGATACTCCTTTTAAAAGATCATCCAAGCTTGATTGATCTGTCAGATCAAAAGTCTCAAATTCACAATTAGGTATTTGATCAATCAGACTCGAAGAATTTCTCCTAAGACCAATAATTACTTTTTGGCCTCTTACTTCGGTCAAAAACTTAGCTAACCTTGCACCTAGATAGCCTGATCCTCCTGTAATTAAGATCATTTCATTAAGAGATTACCAGATCTTCCATGGGGCTGAATCTGAGTCCCATAAATCACATAGCATCTTCTTATCACGGAGGGTGTCCATGCATGCCCAGAAACCCTCATGATGATAAGCAAATAACTTCTTATCTTTAGCTAGGTTCATCAGTGGTTCTTGTTCGAAAACTGTCTCATCATTTTCAATATAATCAAATACCTGAGGCTGACAAACAAAAAATCCACCATTCATCCATGAACCATCGCCCTTGGGTTTTTCCATGAATTTTTTAATAGAGTCATCCCTTTCAATCTCAAGTGCGCCATATCTTCCAGGTGGCTGGATGGCTGTCATTGTGATGATTGCTTCTTTTGAGTCATGAAATTTGACCAGATCTGTGATGTTTATGTCTGAAACCCCATCACCATATGTTAGAAGAAATGGCTCATCTCCGATAAGGTCTTGTACCCTTTTCACCCTCCCCCCTGTCATAGAGTTTGCTCCAGTATCTATGAGCGTTACTTGCCAAGGTTCGGTCTTACTTTCATGTACTTGTACTGCATTATTATTTAGATCAATTGTGATATCGCTATGATGTAGATAGTAATTAGAAAAATATTCCTTGATTAAATACCCCTTATAACCAAGAAGTATCACAAATTCATCAAAACCGTGTGCAGAATATGTTTTCATTATGTGCCACAGAATTGGATAACCTCCTATTTCTATCATTGGCTTCGGCTTTAAATCCGTCTCTTCACTAAGTCTTGAACCAAAACCGCCTGCTAATATTAAAACCTTCATTTTTTAATCCCAATTATATTTAATATCTTTCTCATTCAATGCATCAGATTCTTTTGGATCATGGGGCATATTTGCAATATTCAAGAGCATGCTATCTTCATTTGCAATCCCTTTGAATCCAACCCATAACATTGGAGGTACTGATAGCCTAAAATAGTCTTCTTTTGATAATTCTATGCAATCAAACTCACCCTTGCTAATTGAATCAGATCTATCATCAAAAATAACAAACTTAATTCTTCCTATTGGAACCACTAAGTTTAAAGTCATCTCTCTGTGACGCTTCCATGCCTTGACGGCACCTTGTTTGACCTGAGAGAAATAAGCTTCACCAAATCCTTGAAACTCAGGATCGGTTGATTTGAGTGCATGAAGAACATCTCCACCCTCTGTTGGTATAATCTTAAGTGGCGCAATACTTATTCCTTCTATCAATCTTGCTCTCTTTGATTCTTCTTATTGAATGCCAAATCCATGTACTCATCAATTTGATTAATTGAAAAATCCTGCATTGATTTTTGATCATTCTGATAAAAAGTTTTATACCAATCTACAGTCATTTCCACTGTTTTCCTAAAATCTAAAGTTGGTGTCCAATCAAGATCTACCAAAGCCTTGTCGCAATTAAGCTTTAGTAGCGAAGCTTCATGAAAAGCTTCTCCTTTTTCTTGCTCATATTCCCATTGAAAGTTTTCCCAAGAATTATTCATTTCCATTATTAGCTCATCAACAGTATGGTTTTGATTAGCAGGAGGACCAAAGTTGTATGCCTCTCCAGATAATTGCTTTTCTTCACTTAACTTCATGGCCAGAGCAAGGTATCCACTGAGAGGCTCAAAAACATGTTGCCATGGCCTAGTTGAGTTTGGATTTCTAATTTTGACACTTTCTCCCTTTGACCAAGATCTTACACAATCGGGGACTATTCTATCCTTGGCCCAGTCTCCTCCCCCTATGACATTTCCGGCCCTAGCGATACCAATCGATATATTTTCATTATTCTCTATAAAAGAATGAATGTAAGCCTTTATGGCTAATTCTGCCATCCCCTTTGATGCACTGTAAGGATCTTTCCCTCCGAGCCTGTCGGTCTCTTTGTAACCCCATACCCATTCGACATTATCATATGCTTTGTCGCTGGTGATCATTACTGCTACCACATTCTTTTTGAGATTTACTAGTGACTCTAATATATTAGCAGAACCGATTGCATTCACTTCCATTGTCTTGAGCGGATTCTCATATGATTCTCTTACAAGGGACTGTGCCGCCAAATGAAATACAAAATCAGGGGAACTTTCCTCAATCGCATTGAAGACATCAGAATAATTTCGTATATCAACTTTATAGTCTTTGATTGAATTTGAGATAAAATTTACCTCATAGTTAGAGGGTTTTGTTGGAACTTCATCAGACAGACCAATAACATTTGCTCCAATATGGTTAAGCCACATGCTTAACCAGCTTCCTTTGAAGCCAGTATGGCCAGTAATAAGTACATTTTTATCTCTAAATGTCTTTTTTAAGTCTTTCACAGAGATCTATCCTAAGTTATTACTAAATATTAATTTATAAATTCTGCGAAGGTTCTTTCGCTCAGCGGGACAAGATAGTTTGTCTTATTTGAAACACTATTCACCTTCGCATGCTTATAAGCAAGATCAATACAATTAGGAGTGTAACAAAGTCTCCAATAATTTGGTTCAACAATATGCTCTAAAGGATTTGCTGTTGCGTTATTTCTATTAGCAATAATCGCTACATAAGTTTGACACGAAACTGCTTCGATTGCTGCGCTTGAGGTCATTGTTACGAATAAAATTGATTCGTGAAATAAATCAGTTAAATCATCATCAGTAAAATTTAGTCGTTCATCTTTGGCTAGAACTACATTTGCTAATAATTCATGCTTTGTAATGGTCGGATGCTTCTTTACGATAATTTTTGTTTCTTTGCTCATTTGTGAGTCAAGAACTAACTCTAGAAGCTGATTAGCTTCTGAGTGTAACATTGGAAGAGCAACTAAAATATCTTTCGGGTAATTTTTATTAAGATTAGAAAAATTCATTGCTCTTTGGTATCTAAATGCTGGAGCCAATCTAATTACAAATTCATTTGAATATTTTTTTCTCCGCTTAACCAACTTTTCGCTAATGACAAAAATCTCATTTGGAAGAAGATTGTTGTCTCTCTCATAAACAGTGGGGGTCAAACTTGAATAGAAGTCTGAAACCAAAAATCCTTGATAACCTTTTCTAAGTGCTTGAGGAAAATTTTTGCTCATACCTAAATTGAGCGCTCTATCTATAGTCTGATTTTCATGCCAATCAATTATTAATTTTGGATTGATGCCTGCTTCCTTTATCCTAGCGAATGATTTGAAATAAAGTATGTTTATGATCAATGAGTAGCCCCCAATCTCTCTCCTGGCCTCATCAAAAACGATTTGAGAGACATCTATACCTCTCCATTTGGGTATATTTTTTATTTTCATTGGCAACAAAAAAGAGGCGAGAAAAGCATCTAAATAATCTTTCAGATATAAATAATCTTCCATTATGACTATTTGTTCATCGGATTTAGATATCGCCCTCAGAAGCGAGATCCATTGTCCAGGATGTTTTAACCCATTGATGACTGAGAGATACCATACTTCAGCTCTTTTCTTCTGGTCATAATATTCAAAAAATCCAGGATAATTCCTGTCAATAAGCCTGTTTCTTTCATCAAAGCTGTCGATAAAAAGGAAGTTTTCTAGAAATACTATCTCACCTGTAGGACGCTGTTTTCTTCTTATAACTTTAGGCCATATCATGTGATTAAGAATTAAGTAAAATGATTTACAGAAGTTCTTTATTGATTTTATTATTCTAGATGATCTTCCTTGCTGGGTGATCTTAGTCTTTAAATCATTATTTTCCAAAAAACCTGATACAGCTGATTTCATACATTTATCATCTAACAAAATTTCATCGATACCCTCCCCTGATTCAATTAATTCAGAAATTAAGGCAATTTGACAAAACCTATTATGCAAATCAGATGCAAAGGTGTTTCTACATGTAGTCTCCAAAAACCAGTCGATTCCATTTAATGAATTTTCACTAGCTAGCTTTCCAATATACTGATCAAATTCATATCTAACTTGAGGCTCTATTTCATTGATCTTTCTTGATTGGTCTACTGTCAATCTTCCTTCTTTTCGCAGGTCAATTTTCATCACTTATTTCTCATTAAGAATCATGTTCCGAATGATCTCTGTTGTTTTTATATTTGCCTCCTCATAAGTATTGATTTCATATGACCTCTTTAATGCTTTTTTTCTATAATCGTCGATAACATGCGTATTGAGCAAAAGATGATTGATCTCTTCTGTCAACTCCTCTGCAGAATAAGGGTTAAAGTAAATCACAGCATCTTCACAAGTTTCAGGCATTGCAGTTGTATTTGATGCAATAATTGCACTTCCACAGCTCATGGCTTCTACTAAAGTGTATGCAAAATTCTCAAAGGGTGAAGTGAAAACCATAATTTCACAGTTACTATATAAGTCTCTCAGCTCTTCCTTGGAAACACCTCCGATGAAATGAATCCTTTCTTCGATGTTTAGATTCTTTGCAAGATGGATTAATTTCAACTGATATTCAGGGGTATGGAACTTACCTGCAATTAGGCAAATGATATCTTTATCTTCTATGTTTTTTATTGAATGAAATAAGACTTCTAGATTCTTATAAGGATACAGATGAGAAACGGAAAGTAAAAACCTCTTGCCCAAATATCTCTTAAGAATTTCAGATTGTAATTCTTCAGTTTGATAAAAATATTCGTCTCGACCTAAATTAATAACTGAGGATCGTTCCTTTCTAAAGCCATATTTATTGATAAATAGATCTCGTGTATACCTTGATTCAAATATTACATGTGATGAGGACAATGCAGACAAAATCATGATTATTTTATTGAAAATTAGATTAATTTTTTCCTTTAATGAGAAGCCTTGATAAAAATCATTCTCGAAAGGGCCGACAGTCCCTATCCACTGAATTTTTTTTGTGAAGGCCATAATAGGACTAAAGTTTCCTGGACAAAAGAGTATAGAAGCTCTATTTTTCAATAGAGAGAATGGCAAAACCAACTGAGTCCAAATTATTCTTGAAAACTTATTTAGGCTGGAAATACTGCTAATCTTAAAAATTACATTACTTGATTCATATTGTTCAAATTGAAGATGATTCTTTTTAGAGCAAAAAATAATATATTCAAATCTCTTATCATTCTGAATGTATTTCAAAATATTCAAAATCTGAGCTAATGAGCCCCCATAAGGGTTATAAGTTAAATCTATTGCAATAATCATTGGAGACTAGGCTAAGCTCTCCAGCTCTCTGATTACATTTGAGATAACCTCTTCCTCAAGCCCATACCAGATTGGTAAACAGACATGCTTATTCTTGATATCCTCATGATCCTGACCGAGACTGTAATCATACACTGCTGATGTTCTTGTTTTAATTTTAGCCAGATCATGATCTTGATTATCAATAAGAATAAATTTATATAAATTTGAGCGTTGGCCTGATAATTTGGGATCAATATAGTTTATTCCCAACCTTTTGCATGCCTCTTCATACTTGTTTGCGATTAAATACTTATTTTCTATTATCTCATCAAGATAAAGCAGAACAGAATAAGTAAGCAAAGCATTTATCTCTGACATACGATTGTTTAAACCAAAATCTTGATCCTGATCAAATCGATCATAGATTGAGTACTTTCTAACCTGATTGCCAATCTCTGAATCGTTAGTAACTATAATACCCCCTTCTCCAACTGGTATAGCTTTTGTGGCATATAACGAGTAAACACCTGCTACACCGAAAGTCCCTGTATGTTTTCCACTGACTATCGTTCCAAGACTGTGGGCACAATCCTCTACGAGTGCGATACCTTTCTCACTGCAGAATTCTGAAATACTCTCTATCTCAGGGTTTGCCCAACCTCCTATATGAGTTAAAAGAAAAACAGATTTTTCTGGATTTGGAATCTTGCTAGTAAAATCTTTTAGCATGTCTAGTGTAGGCATTAAAGTGCTCAAAGAACAATCCACAAATCCCTTTAACTCAAGACCAGAGGAAATTGCTAGAGTTCTCATCCCATACATGGTGTTACTTTGTAAAAAGATGCTTTCATAACCCTGTCCAAACTTTAAAGATTGCAAGACGGCTAAGAGGCCCGTGCCATTTGAAGATGATGGTATTGAATATTTAGAATTGGTGTACTGATTGGTCCAGTCCTGCACCTTTTTGTTCCACTTTCCTTCTGCTAGTGCTCCAGACTCAAAAATTTGATCAAGATTATCTTTAAAATTATGGATTGCACCTTCTGGTAATTTTATCATACCCATTTTAAACCTCTTTTTTGCTTTGCTTTATTACATCAGACCATGTTGTTGTATCTACATACTCAGATCTCTTTTTGTATGTTTCGACTGTATAATCAACATAGGGATTCTTGTTATAAATCCTCCTAAAAAACTCTGGGGCCAAACTGAAGGCCAGAGTAAATTTCCCTAAAACAATTGACCATATGTTCTTATCAGAACGATGAATGTGGTATTCATAATTTCTATTCTGAGACTTTCTCGTCAATTCTTTCTTAACTCCAACATAAGATCCAATCAACCTAATCTTATCATTCCTTTTTTTATGCTCTTTCATGAGATATTCTAGATATGCATCCACCTTTGAGTAGTCATTTAGTGAAATCCCACCGACCTGAGCAAAACCATTGCCTTTCTTAAGTAGATTAATACAATTTTTATAGTAGTAATCAAGCTCAACAAAATTGTCCACACTATCTTCAACGCCATCAACTACTGCCATTGGAGCATAGCTTTCCTTTATGTTTAAAGATTCATATTTTGAAATAAAATCAGGACTACAAATGACTACATTTTCTGCAAAATAATCATTATTCTTAGTTTCAACTTTTACACCAGTCTGATTTTGTGTGACTGCTTGAACTGGTTCATTTACCTTTATATCCAAGCCTCTATTGATGGATTGATTGAGAATATCTGAAATTAGCTGTCTTGAGTTCATGGTTAAATCAGAACTCTGCTTTTCATAAAAATCCTTGTTATCCTTATAAACATTAATTAATTCTTTCAATATCCTCTTATCAAATAACTTTAGATTTCCATAATCTTCTCCACCTCTTCTTCTCAACCAATCATGATTGGATATCTTATCTAACTCGATCGATGATTTTGCTACAACCAATTCCCAAATTGGATTCATCTTGCGAGCCCTATACTTGAATTTCATTGGCTCAGGATTAAACCAACCTTGATTAGTGATTGAAAGACCACTCTGAGTCTTTGAGAGATTCATTCCCTCAAAATTACTATAATACTCAAGCAAATCATCAATGGCTCCAAGAAGATACCTTGTTGTCAGCATTCTATCTGGAACAAGGGTATATAAAGCACCAGTATGCAACCATTCATGAAATACTTTTGACGTTTCGGATGCTAAGTATTTGTTTTTTTCTATTATAAGAATCTCATTGTTCTCACGAGATAGGATCTCGGCAATTGCAAGCCCGCTTATGCCGCCTCCAACAATAATCCAGTTGTATCTTTCTTTTGTCATAAGTCTCAAAAATCAATAGTATTTTTAAGCCCATCATCAAGTTTCACAAAAAACTCTGGATTGAGAGAAAGAATTGTCTTCATTTTGTTAGTTGTGCCATCTGATTGCTCAGGATCACCTGATAGTAGCTCTGTATATTTTGGTTCCTGACCATAGCCTAATATGTTGGCTAATTTTCTGAATAATTCATTGATCGAAGTAGAGGAACCTGTAAGTAAATTTATTTGGTCATAAGTACTCTTATTGAATAAATGACTCATTGACAATATTATGCCTGTGACAACATCGGAAACATAAATAAAATCTCTTGTCTGATGGCCACCATGTATTGTTACACTTTCTTTATTTTTCATTTGACTAATGAACACAGAAATTACACCAGAATATTGACTCGATGGATCCTGTCTGGGTCCATATACATTAAAAAAACGTAGTCCTATGTTTGGCAAATTAAATAATCTATTTGCCATCTTTCCATAAATCTCCATTGCATATTTATCGGATGCATATGGGCTGATCAGATCAATTTCTGCTGATTCATCGTTCCCAATAGATAAATTTCCATAGATTGCTGACGATGATGCAAATATCAATGGAATGCAGTCTTCTTTACAAAAATCAACCACATTGAGAAACCCATAAATATTTGTCAGGCTGCTGATCTTGAATTGTTCAATTGAAAGAGGAACTGAAGTCTGAGCTGCAAGATGAATAATGCCATCAACTTTTCCAATAGAATTGAGATCAAACTCCTCAATTTTCTCATTATAAAAATCGACTTTATCCAGAATATGCTCGATGTTACTTTCGTAACCAGTTGAGAGATCATCGACAATGATCAATTTATTATCATTTGAAATAAGAGCATCACAAACATGAGATCCTATAAATCCTGCTCCGCCTGTTATGAGTATTCTTTTTCTTGTAATCATCTAGATTAGAATTATCTTACTAATGAATTTTCATCTAAACCATCAATGGCTGCATAGCCCATTGCTAAAATTGACTCCTTTGCGAGTCCGCCAATATGTGGGGTTGGGAGTAACTTCTCATTCGTCAATAGATCAATATCTAATGGTGGCTCTTCAGCAAAAACATCAAATGCCGCAGCCTTAATTTGATTCTTTTGAAGTGCATTTTTTAGAGCGTCCTCATCTACCAAGCCACCTCTTGAGAGGTTGATCAAAATTGCATGATCCTGCATCATTTCAAATGAGTTTTTGTCAATAATATTTGACGTTGCTTCATTTAGAGGAAGGTGAAGTGAAACTATGTCCGATTCTTTTAGTAGAAATGTTAGATCGACAAAATTGATATTTAACTTTGCATCCTCAAGCTTCGTTTTGTTTATATCGTAAACCAATAATTTACAATCAAATGGTTCTAATAAATTTGCTACATCTCTGCCTATGTTGCCAAAACCAATAAGACCAAATGTCTTGCCTGTAAGTAAGTTTCCTTTATGTTGTTTCCATTGACCCTCTTTTACTTCACTGCTAGCTTTAGGTACATGCCTCAATAAAGATATAGCAAAACAGAGAGCTAATTCTGATACAGCCCTTCTATTCACACCGCCTTTCCAACCGAGTTTGACTTGATGCTTCTTCATTGATTTTAAATCAATCATATCTATGCCAACACCATACTTACTAACGACCTTGAGCGACGGCACTTTTTTAAGTAAATCTTCATTGATCTTTTCTAAGCCAATAATTACCTTGTCACAACCATTTAGGAAATTAGCCAGCGTGTCCCCAACGAGGGACAAGCCATCATCATTGAATTTTACATGTTTATATCTAGATAAAATTTCTCTCCTAAGTTCTTCATTCGCAGAGAACGATCGCGAACACACAGCAACTATATCTTTATCATTCATATCATTTCTCCCGAAGTTTCTAGCAGCTCATCATGAAGAGAAAGTTTATCTAGTAAGTGCGTATTTGTTGCTAAAACAAGAACAGGGCAATCAAAAAGATCTTCAGATTGGCCATTCAGTCTATATTTAACTTGCCCTCCTGCTCCCTCTACTAAAGCTATTCCAGCAGCAACATCCCAAAGCATTATATTATTTTCAAAGTATGAGTCTGCAGATCCATTCGCAACATGTGTAAGGGAGATGGCAGCAGATCCAATCATTCGAACTTTTGCAAAATCTTTATATAAACTCCACATATTTTCCTTACTCATTTTGAAATCAAATCTTGCAGGGAATCCAGTGAATAATACGCTTTCATTTAAATCCCTTGTATCAGAAACAAGAATTTCTATATTATCGCTAAAAGATCCGAATTGTTTACCTCCCCAAAATAATTTTTCGTTGAGCAAGTCGAAAATTACACCGAAAATAAATTCAATGCTCCCCGAGTCTTTTATTTTCACAAAACTGATTGAGATTGCGCTGGGTCCAGAGTTTCTTAGAAAATTATATGTGCCATCTAAAGGATCAAGAATGAATTGATAGCCATCTGACTTACTATTATTTATGTTTCCAGATTCTTCACTTAAGACTGAATAACCCGTTTTAAGCAATTCAGGTAGAATCAGATTTTCCAAAACACGGTCAACTGTTGCTTTGACCTCTTTTTGGATTCTCTCATCATACTTGTGCTCATAATGTTTTGAATTGAGTGATTGCAAAAGCTCTTTTGCTGCAGACTCTGCAATTACTTTTGTTGTCTCGAGTAACGGTTTGAATTCTTGGTTTTCAATCATTTTTAGAAAATTTTTTAAAACTAATTTATATGCCAGGTTTTTTCCAAAATCCCCTTAGAAGGTCGCCATAAAGCTTTGAATCGACTAGATCTTGCATTGTTGATACAACATTTCTTTCTATCTCTAGCTTACTGCAATCAAAGATCGTTCCAATATCCAGGCCATTTGTCTGTATGTGAACTTCTTCAAATCCAGGTAATTGATGCAATTCTTTATAAGCATTTATTGAGTAGAGCATAATATGTTGTTCGCCCTGGAGAATTCTCAAAGGGTCCATGCCAGTTTTTCTGCAATAATCAATAAGCATTGAATTACCATGAGGAACTTCTGTTACAAATAAACCACCAGGCCTCAATAAATCAAATGATTTTCTAATGAACTCTTTAGGATTTGTAACATGCTCAACTACATTCCATGCCATAATCAAATCGAATTTTTCAGAGGTCTGATAATTATCCAAGGTATCATTAAAAACCTTTATGCCCTTTCCTCTTAACCACTCTGATGCAACTGGATTTAGCTCTATTGCCTCACACTGCCAGCCATTATCATTAAAAACATCTATTACTTCACCCACGCCGCATCCTATATCTAGCACCTTTTTCTTAGACTCATCTGCTGAGAAAAAATCTAAAATCTGATTAAATTTATTTTCTCCTATTAGCACCTTCCTTTTGTCGAAGAATGGAATCATGGATTTTGTAAACATCTCTGAATAATATTCATCGGAGTATAGCTTATGCAAACATTCATCATTGAGTCTAGGGCTCACGTAAACACTGTCACAATTCTTGCATGTGACGTGATTAAATCCATTTAATATGAATGACGAGTGTGTTTCGTCTGAATCACAATGGGGGCAATTAACTTTCACTGTATACTTTTCATCAAGAATATTTTCACTTGTATAATAATCAGATAGCATCTCATTCCATGCTTCCTTTACTTTGGAGAAGTTAGGTTTTACATCAGAAGCATTTATAACAGCTTGTTTTTTCATTGTTTTAACTAATATAAGTTGACATAATTTCATCAGAAGCTAATAGCTTTTCAGCCAATTCTAGGTCCCCAGGAGTATCAACTCCTATGCTTCTTGTTTCTGACAAGACCATTCTCACAGAATCACCATGCTCCAAAACTCTTAGCATGTCACATGACTCTAGATTCTCAAGAGGTGTTGGATCCATCTTTAGGAATTTATTTAAATAGGTCGATTTAAAAATCATTAGACCAGTTTGGATGTATCGTTGATATTTTTCTAAATTAAGCCAATTAGACGGGATAGGCTCTCTAGAGTAGTAAAGTGCATTCCCATTCTCTGAAGTGACAACTTTAACATTATTTTGATCATGAAAATCGTCATCATCCATAGCTTTATTCATCAAATTCACAATATTGATACTCATATCATCTTTCATTTGGGAAATTCCTGAATCAATATCTGATGGACTAAACATGGGTTCATCACCTTGAATCATTGCAACAAGATTAATCTTTAAATTCATATTTGTCTCAATCAAGGTCAATGCCTCTGCTGTTCTTTCTGTGGCTCTTTCATGCTTGTCCGAGGTCATAACTGCAAAGCCTCCACTGGCATTAATATAATCAAAGATTTCTTGATCGCATGTGGCAACACAAATTATGTCGGCATTGCTAATGAATTTAGATCTCTCGAAAATATGTCCTATCATGGGCATACCATGTATTTCTTTCATTGGTTTCCCTGGAAATCTTGAAGAATCCATTCGAGCAGGAATAATTGCTGCGGTTTTCATTTGCTGTATTAACTTCCTTTGTTGATGGCCAATCTAGATGCTGTATCTAGCATTCTAAAATCAACACTGTAAGCAATGAAAGAATATTCTTCAGTCGCTTTTTTGTATGTATCCAAATCTGGTTCAACAATGTGTATGCCCCCAGGCTTTGAATGCTTATTTGCAACATGTTTGATTTCTTCGATAACTTTTAGATATTTTTCATCATTAAACTCTCCAGGTATTCCCATTGATCCAGAAAGATCATAAGGTCCTATGATAAAAGCATCAATTGCATCTAATGAAAAAATGGCATCCAGCTCATCAATGGCATCAATGTGCTCAATCTGAACAATTACTATGATCTCGGAATCACTATTTTCCACATATTGTTTAAAGCCTGGTCCAAATCCTTGTGCCCTGGATAAACCATAAGGTCTAGTTCCCTTTGGGGGATAATAGGCAGAATTCACAGCATTATTTGCTTCCTGAAGTGTTTTTACCATTGGAACAATAATACCTTTCGCGCCAGCATCCAAAACTCTCTTAATCTGGTTTGGATCATTGGAAGTTAACCTTACAAGAGGGTCTACACCACACAATTCAATAGTTCTAATCAGATTCTCGGCCTGCTTCATGCTGATTGCACTGTGCTCAAGATCAATAGTAAGCCAATCAAAGCCTGCCTTTGCCATTACTTCAGCAACACTTGGATCGCTAAATGTTATCCAAGATCCGGTTGTGACAATCCCTTCGCTAATTTTTTGTTTGAGATTCATTTAGTAAATATCTAGATCAGATTCTTATTATCTCATGATTTACCAGAAGTTGGATCTATTAAATCGTATATGGCTTATTTTTTGGCTCTTGCTCTAAATAGGTATAAATATCGTCAACGAAGAATTCTAAAGCTACCTCATAAAAATCCCTCATCATAAAAGACCAAATTTTAAGCCCAGACTCATGAGTTACTTCATTTAATAGTCTCTTTTGATCCAAAGATTCAAAAAAATGTTCATTTAGCTTGATCCTTTTTTCGATGTCGCTATCTCTATACATAACTGACATATAGAAATTTTCTCTTTTGATTTCATTATGCATGACTATAGGATGATTGAATTCCTTGCAATATCTATATGGAACGCCAACAACTGTTTCTAAATGATGGACTAATGTCACTGCTTTTGAGGGATGAAGCCCAAAATTAACCTGTCTAACATCTAATTCTAAAAATCTACTCCATGGAGATCCAACTCCATATGCATGTCTAGATACGTTATCAAGAATAACTGATTGTGGTCCAGTACCAGATATAGACCAAAATGGGTGCAGACTCCTCTTTGCATTTGGTAGTGTTCTAAAATATTCAGCTAGAGGCCCCATTTGATGTGATGGTGTTGCTTTCTTATCAAAAGGGATATCAGTATTACAAAGATTCATTGATGCTGATGTGGAAAAAATTGATCCATCCTCACCTATCAACCTGCATAACCCTTTATGAAGCCCAACTAATTTCTGATCCTTTGGTATTCTGACTCTACCGAGTCTACCTAAATTTCCTGTTACATAAAGGTTATCTCCTTTTCCAATATCTAAATCTTCATAGCATCTAATTAAGCCTTCTTGATATTCATCAAAATCTATTGGATTCATTCTATCCATTCTCTCTTGATAAATACTTTTTTGCTGCAAAGACTTGATGGGGTGGGATAAACCTTTCTGAAGACACCCCAAATGATCGTTTACTTGCTCTGCCTTGATAAAAATCATGAACAATCTGTTCTGCCTCTTGTGCTAGCAAAGTATTATTTCTTTTGATTTTTCTAAGTTCGAGCTCATTGATTTCTGATGGACAGTCAGATATCGACAGCTCTAAGTTTAGTGTGCAGGCCCAAAAATCAAGGTTGGGCAATAGTGATCTAAGATAAAACTGAGATAGCCAAAATAATTCAGTATTTTTTGGGAAAGGAAATGGTGTATGAATGTACGTCTTGTTGTAGTTACTCAGTAGAGAGATGATGGGCATTATTATCTCCCAATACTCCTCATGAAATGGATCAGGGAATGGCCACAAATCAGAATCTAAACAATAGTCAAAATGCCCGTAATGGACTCTACTTATGACGTTGGAATGAAGATCAGAATGTAGAATTGACTCCAAATTATCATATCCAATACTTGTTTCGATCATTGGTACCAAATCTAATTCAATTTGATGCTTATTTAAAATATTATATATTTCTTCTAAAGTAGTATATGACTCAACTTTTGGTAAAAAGAGTCCATCGATTGGCATTCCTCTGGTTATTGACTCAACTATACATTCTATATCGCTTTTAAAATATTCAGATGATCTAGAATTAATTCTTATATATATATTTGACTCTAAAGCATTATTGAAAGTATCTGATATCTTTATAAGGCCGTTCCTAGCCTCTTCTTTAAGAAATTTTGTTTTTTCAAGATCAAATGGATCTTGTGCACTATCCTCAAGGTCAAATATGGCATGAACGCCTTTTTTGTTTAACTTATTAAAAAAACGTCTTGTAGCTCTAGGGCGAGTGAGTGGTAAATACTGAATTATAGGAAAATTACTAGTCATAGCACTCAATACTATTTGTGAATAGAAATAATTTCATTCTGAATCAAAGATTCCAATATTTGATTTAGATCCCAAATAGAACATTTAATTTTTTCTGCAATTGAGAGCAAATCTGATTCTCCATCGCAATAAGCAAGAAAGTTCATTAAATTCTTAATTTTAAAAGAAACATCATGATGGCTTAAATTGGGATACAATCCTCTCTTCCCTAATTGGGGTTCACAGAGAGTGTTATTAGTATAAATTAGATTTGATTCTAGACAGTCAATAATTAATTTATAGACATCATATGCCCCCTCAAGACCCTCTTGGCTTATAAAATCTAGATTATCAAGAGAAGTATGATATTCATCATAATGAGCATATTTTGTTCTCATTATACTTGAAACTGGAAGATCAACTCCGGGATAACAATATTGCCTTTCATCGCTACCTCTGGTTAGGAAATCATATTCCTTATATTTGATATCAAGATTATCTAGGACATGTCTTGCCATCCTATCAGAAAGTGTTTGATCTAGCCTTGATGGCATAAAAGAAAAGTTGTTATTATCTCCTACACATGTGAGTTGATATCCTGCAATAATATTTTTCTTCATCTCAGATATGTTTGAAGAGAGATAAGCAATAGAGCCAATGGTTTCAGGAACAAAGATTATTCTATAAGACAGTCTTCTATTATCCAATGAACGAATGTATTTCGCCAAAAATGTAGCTACAGCTGGTCCTGACAATTCATTATTAGCCATTGATGGATGACAAATATAAGTTGAAAGAAAAACTTCTTTTTTAGTTTTACCCTCCAAGAAAATCTCCCCATATGTCAATGAGCCATCAAATAACTCGCTATCAATGTATACCTTGTAATTTCCATCTTTTAATTGTTTTTTTTCATTTTCCGAAATACAAAAACCCCAATCTTCCTTATAGTAGGAGGTATAGTAAGGAATGGCATCGGGCAAATCTGGTTTAGAAAAAAGTTTCGGTCTTAACTCATCAAGACTCATTTCTTGGTCTACAGCTACGGAATAACCAACCACATGAAGGTTGTTCTTCTTAAAATCTGCGATCTTTTTGCCTGTTGGATCAATAATATATGCATCTCTTATTTTCCATTCTCTTGGTATTTCCCAGTCAAAACATTTTGTTCCACTAGGTACTTCGGTAACTTGAAGCTCAGGTAAGTAAGATTTGATGATGTCGAATGTTTCTCTTACTCCATCTCCAGTTATACTTCTATTTATTGGAAATAAATCCTCACACAACCCATACATATTTTTTTTCATACTCATTGTATGGTCAGTCAATTAGGTCCCATGAGATTGGCGTTCCTCTCTCTATATTCACTTTTGCAGTTTTATTAATTAATTCATCATAGTACTTTGGAGGAAGCCCATAGCCTGGTCTTATTCTTCTTATGTTTGAATTTGTGATGGATTCACCTTTTTTGATATTTTCAATAGCATAAATTGATCTTCTGAACTTAATACTTGATTTCTCTACCTCATTGAGCTCATAGTTGACCTTTCCAAGAGACTTCCAAACACCTTTAACACCAGAACATAAGGCTTGTAATTCTGTGCTTTCAAGTGAAAATTCGCTATCTGGTCCTTTGTCTTTTCTACTTAATGTAACATGCTTCTCAATGATGCATGAACCAAGTGGAATGCTCGCTAATGCAACATTGATTCCTAATGTATGATCTGAAAGCCCAACCAAAGTATCAAATTTCTCTTTAAGGTCAGTAATTGTTCTTAAATTGTAAGCATCTTCTGGCGCTGGGTAACTGCTTACACAATGAAGTAAAGCGAGATCATTGCATCCCGAAGACCTAGCAATATCAACGGCCTCTGATATTTCGTTAAAATCAGCCATGCCAGTTGAAATTATCATGGGTTTTTTTGTTTCAGCAACATATTTAATAAGGGGCAGATCAATTGCCTCAAAGGAAGCGATCTTATATGCGGGCGTATTTAGATCTTCAAGTAAATTAACAGCAGTTTCATCAAATGGTGTACTAAAACATGTAATATCAATCGATTTTGCATAATCAAACAAATCTTTGTGCCACTCAAATGGAGTTTCAGCCCATTTATAAAGATCATGCAAATTATAACCCTTCCATAACCCGCTATTAATTTGAAAGTCTTCTTTTTGAGAATCAATTGTCATGGTATCTGCTGTATATGTCTGAATTTTTACAGCGTCAGCTCCACAATCCTTGGACATCCTCATGATTTCTTTTGCTCTGATAATATCGCCATTATGATTTGCTGAAAGTTCAGCGATGACATATGGTGGATAATCTGTACCTAGCTTTCTATTTTTTATCTCAAACATTATTTATATACTTTTTTAAAGGTAACTAGAATTCTTCATGAGGATAATACTCAGTTATTGGCATTTTCATTAGGTAAAAGAAACTCTTTTCATAGCGATCCATTAAAACAAAGTTGGCCTTCTCGAAACATTTTATCGATGCCTTATTTTCTTCCTTTATATGGGCAGTTATTGGAATATTATAACTCCTTCTGAACTCTTTGATTGCTGATAATAACAAAGGTGTTGCTAACCTTCGACCTCTAAAATTTGGGTTAACTATAATTGAAATATCAGCGAATATCGGATCAAAAAGATAATTCTTCTCTTTATTATTTTCCCGACTATTGAAGCTTCCCTCTAGCTCAAAACGAACCATTCCAACCAGTTGATCAAAACCTTCTTCAGATGCTACATATATGATCTTATCGTTGGAGTCTACAGCTGCCTCAAACCAAGTATTGTGTTCATCTTCTGAAATCCTATTTGTGTTAAGACTCATGGCAATGCTCATCTCATCATTGCGCCAATTAAACAAATCTTGAGAATCTGACGATCTTACTCTAAATACTTTCATTTTCTTTTTATTGAAATATCTGCTTTAACCATGTCATGTTCAAAATCTGCATTTGAAAACTCTATACGAAAATCTCCATGATTTATAAAAGCTTTTGGGTAGTGGTCTGCATCTAACATCCTAATATGGTCATATATATCTGAAAGTTGATCAAATTCCTTTGGTAGTTGACTTTCTGAAGGCTTCCTCCTCTTGAAATAGGATGCCTCACCTTCTTGTTTTTTAGGCACTGGATTATGCTCAACTATTTCAATAATCATTTGATCAATGACATCGGCTAATCTGTCAAAGATCTCATTAGCACTGCCCATCAATGAAATATTTCTTTTAAGATATATTGGACCTCCGTCAATTATATGATTCATTTTCAAAGCACATACTGGTGATTCTTTATATTTATCTATTATTAGATTCTGTATAGGACTCCCCCCTCTGCCAATTGGAAGCGGAGCAGTATGAAAAGCAATACATTCGTAGTTATCAAAGATTTTTTTTGGAACTTTCCAACTCCAATGTGGAAAAAAGATAAAACGAGGATTAATATCATCAATAAAAGTCATGTCTAAATCTTTCTTATCACTGATATTTATGAATTTATGTTTAAGAAAGTCTTTGGATTTTTCTTTCTTATAGAACCAGCTTTCTGATGAAGCAATGATGTATTTGCTCATCTTTCAATCTTTCTTATAACTTGAAATGCTTCTACCATTTCTAAGCCAACTTGATAACCTCTATATTGCGCAAGAGTTTTGATTGCCTCATAGGACCTTGAATGAGGATATTCTCTGATTTCCATTGAGTATTGTTTTAAGGCTTCAAGTTTTTGATCCCATGTATCTTCAATTGACACCAATAGGTTTGGCAAGAAAGCTGCTGTGATGTCTTCGTGCCCAAAATCTGTTGCTGACGGAACCTCAAATAATCTTATTTCACTCCAAGATTCACCCGGCTGAGGTCTAAAAGCTGTAAGAACAGAGTCTGATAGAACACGATGATCAACATTTAAATCTGCAGCACTGTGAGTGTATACAATTGTTGGCTGAATTCTTCTTTTCACTTCTTCAATTACTTTTACTACAGACAACATAGGAATTGAATCCATTGCATTATCAAGAAATCTTCCGCCCTCAATCCATTCCATTCCAAGTATGTCTGCTGCTTTTAGTGAAGCCTCATACCTCAGGAAAGCGTTTTCATTAAATTGATCATCCTTTCTAAAATAACTAGCTCGCGCCCCAACACCATCGGTCATTGATATTCCAAAGACTTTGTCGCCTCTTTGGGTATGCTTTGCTATTGTACCCCCTAATCCTACTGCTTCATCATCACGATGAGCAACAATAATTAGAACAACTTCATTTGTATTATCTTCTGTCATTTTTTTATTAATAGATCTATTACGATTTTAAGGTAAATCTAAATAATAGCTAGTCATCTCCTTGCATAATTTTTAGATAATATTTTTTTCCTTTTAGATAGAAAAAAGCTGGCCATGAATCGTTATTGACTATGCGTAAAAGTTGGAATTGATCTTTTATACTTGCATTAACATCTAATTCAGAATCTGTTACATTCCTTTTTCGATATACAGTTTCTTTTCCTTTTTGTTTAGTGCGTTCATATATTGGATACTTTTTCAGAAATTCTTTGATTATTTTTTTCGTTGCCACTGCTTGCTTTCCTCTAATTTCTTCATACAACTCTGAACCGTCAAGATAAAGTACGTCTTTTGAGATAATTTCGCCACTGTCTATCTCTAAATCTGCTTCAAATAGACTAATCGGAATTGAATCTTTACCTTCTAAAATTTGCCATTGAACAGGTGAATAGCCTCTACCTCTTGGGAGGTCACTTTCATGAACAATCATATTAAGATCGTTTTTATCTAAAAATTCACTGTCTAAGATCTTCGTGTAACCAAGTATAAATACTATGTCAAAATTCCTAAAAACATTCTTATCTGAAGAGAGTGTATAGTCATATTTGTCTTTAAAGGGTAAAGATTCTTCAGAAAAGAAATTACTTATCCAATCATTATCCTCATCAAAAAGAAATCCCACTGAATATTTTTTACCTTTATCTATCATTTTTATCCTTAAAAGCATAAGAAAATTGAACCAACTCACCGCTATTATCAGAAACAGATTCAATATACTTTTTATTTGATGGATGAATATTACAAAAGAAATATGGAGGCTTTATCGACGGCACTTCTGGAAGTGGTTTAAAGTTTAGAAAAATATAATCCAATGCCTGATCAAAAAAATCCTTGTCGTCTGCGATTAGATTGATAGCGAAACAATTCTCATAAGTTATATAAAATGCTCCAATTGGATCATCTTCATTGTATATTAAATACCAGTATCTATATGGGTGATTAAGGCAAAAATTCCTGTGCTCTGTCTTTGTTGTAGTGTTTTGATGACTTATGCTGTACTTCCTATTCTTTAAGAGTTCATACAGGACGTCGACATGCTCATCAGGATCAAAAATCACGAATTTCAGGGACATATCTCTAAGCTATGAATGATTTTGTTGTTATCCAAGATAAAGAAATGCTTATTTGTTCTAGTCAAAACTTTATGTTTTCTGGATTCTTTGACTTTTCTAGGTTTGTGAGTCTAATAAATTGAGCTAAAATATGCATAAGGCTGTGGTGAATATCTTCAGCAATACCATAATTATTTGTTTTGATATGAATACAAAAGTCACTAGCTTCTTTTGCTCTACCGCCATCAAAACCAACAAAGCTAATCGTTTTCATGCCAATCTCTTTAGCACACTCAATTGATTTCAAAATATTAGGGCTATTCCCACTACTCGAAATGCATATAAGAATATCATCTTCACTGGCATATTGATTTAACTGAAACGAAAATACATCATCATACGAAATGTCATTTGCTACTGCGGTCAATGTGGGAGTATTACTGCTGAGTGAGTGAATAATTGGCTTTACGTCAGTATCTGTGGAAGCACCTTTAAGAAAATCACAGACAAAATGTTCTGAAATTGCTGAAGATCCTCCATTGCCACATGAAAATATCTTATTTCCATTTTTAATCTTTTGATCCATTAAATTAGCAACCTTGAGTAACTCAGTCCTATCTATGCCATTAAATCCATCAGAGATTTCTTGGGCATACCCGCTTAAAAATTGATCAAGATCTTTATGATTATTATTTGGAAATGACATTTTGGAATAATACCAATAGTTTTAATTAGATATCAGGATTATAAATATTATATGAATCTCTCCATTCCGGGTCATTATAATAGATTCTAAATACTAATTTCATTGTTTCTAATGCATCTGTCGATGAGCCACTTGCCACTTTTTCATCTTCTAATATAGATTTAGCAAATAATTTCATCTCCTTATCCCAAGAATTATCCTTATTATATTGAGTTGTTATCTCCTTAGGGTCTCCCATATCATGATCTGGATCAGCCTGCACTACGCTCAATGTTTCTGAGCCATAACTCTTAGTTCCTGTTAGTAATCCACCTAATATCAAGCTACCTTTCTCTAAATTGATATCTAAGTGAAATCTATGTCTCCATTGTGTAGCTGAGGAGTTTAACATTGCAACTACACCGTCATCAGATTTCATGATCGCGTAAGCATTATCCTCTACATCATAACCCCAGTGATCATTTGATATATAACTTTGAACATTCTTAAACTCACCGCCAAACAAACGAATTAAATCAACCATATGAATCCCCTGATCGAGCAGTACGCCTCCACCAGAAATATCTCTTTTTGTTCTCCAATCAGGCTGGTTGAATGTTATGAGTTTGGCTTTTCCATACATTCCCCTTATGTTGATAACAGCTCCTAGTTCTCCAGAATTCAGAATCTCTAAAGCATCCTCAACTGAGTCATGATATCTATGGTTAAAGCCATACATCAGCTTTAGTGATGGATTCTCTTTTTCAGCATCCACAACATCCATGACTTCTCTTACACTTCTTCCAGGTGGTTTCTCACAGAAAACATGTAGGCCCTTCCTTAATGCAGCAATACTTACCTCGGACGCCATATCATTACTCATGCATACCAAAACTGCATCTAATTCATCTTCAATTAAGTTTTTATAATTCTGATGAAAATTAACGCCATCCTCCATAATACCCGAGCCATCGAATTTTTGATCGCAAACAGATATGAGTTGATAGTTAGGATTACTATCAATGCATGCTCTTCTCTTTTTTCCCACAATACCGAAGCCAGCAATTCCTATTTTTATTGAACTTTTTTTTGTCATTTTCTTTATACTTGGTCTTTCTCAAAGATAGATGATTTTAATCTTTCACCCAAATTTGATTGTACGTACTGCTTTCAATTCCATCAAATTTGTCATAGTACTCTGCATGCCTTTTTTCTTTTAGTCTAAAGCCACTCTTTTCGAGATAGATATTTGATTGATTGGCTTGATCTTTGAAGGCATCATTTATTTCAATTAGAACTGTTTTAGCTTGTTTAAGCACTGACCCACCTCCTCTCAAAACCAGATGCTCAATTCCATCAACATCTATTTTAATATGATCTGGTTTGGGGATTTTAAATTTTTCAGCTGCATCCTCCATAGATAGTCCCATAATCATATATTCAAAAGTCATGGGTAATTCTTCTCCATCACTACCGTAATCCTCGCCGAAGGTTGATAATGCTCCGCCCCACTCTGTGCTAGTCATTTTTAAACTCGATGTTTTGATATGCTCAGTTAACGGTAAAGGAATTATAGTGATTAAGTCGCTTAATCCATTTACCCAAATATTTCTCGCCAGTAGCTCTAAGTTAAAAACTGAAGGCTCAAAAGCAACCACAGTACAATTCTTTTTTCTAGCAGCATATATAGAGTAAAGTCCAATGTTTGCCCCAATATCCCAAAGCACAGTATCTTTTTCAAAGCCATCAATCCAATCAAGGGTTTCAGGTTCTTTTGTCGAAAATGTATCTATCCTGAATTTTGTTAAAGAATTATTTTCAATGAATTTGAATTCAATGTCTTTATGTATGTGTTTCTTTGCATTATTCATAAAATCATTAATGACTAATTCTACTATCACTCTACCCATCCTTGTTCTAGCTAAAGGAACAAACAAGCCTTTTATAAATAATTTCACTGAGTTACTCAGATACATTTTAGTTCTAGATAAGAAAGATCTTTCTGCTTCACCAATTTCAGGAATATCAAAGTAGGATGACTTTCCTGTAGGTAATTTTTCTCCAAAATTTAGAATTTCAACCCACTCATCAACCCAATCATCATTGACTCTACCAGTCATTTCAAA